>Ga0209061_1003613_pt1 | contig 16406 bp, 14 predicted proteins | sample Coa_R1_10_FD_187157 | JGI IMG/M metagenome (GOLD analysis project Ga0209061, IMG submission 187157) | Surface soil microbial communities from Centralia Pennsylvania, which are recovering from an underground coalmine fire - Coalmine... | ecosystem: Environmental > Terrestrial > Soil >...
TACTTTCGAGTTCGAGGCCGACGACGAAGACGGTTACCCGAGGCCGCTCGTTGGGTTGCGGACGATGAAAGAGGGGCTGAAGAGGCACCGTGCTCTTTGGGTTGCTTGCGCCGTGCTCGGGCTTGTCATAGGCGCCTGTTTTCACTTGGTCATACCCCCCAAGTACGTAGCCGTGACCGACCTTTACCTTACGGAGCCCACCTCGAGCGCGACTTATACGACAGCCGACGACGCCAGCTTGGCCGAGACCAGTACCGTTGCGTACGGCGCGCTCAGGCTGCTGCACCTGCCTGCCAAGCTTTCTGACGAGCCAGGCACGTACGTGGCGACAGCAGAAAGTGACGTCTTGTTACAGATCAAAGGCGACGGGCTTTCGCGCGCCAAGGCGGTCCAATGGACGAGCGCCCTTGCCAAGTCCTTCCTCGCAGTCCGCAAGCGTGCCTTGAACGGCCAAACGGAGCTAGTGGTCAAGGCCTTGCAGACCGAAGTGGGCGCGCTGAGCGCTCAGGTGAACCGCCTCGACGAGTCCATAACTGCGCTGGAAAACGGCAAAGCGAGCCCTAGCAGCTCCAACGAAGTCGCCAACCTCGTGAGCGAGCGGGGTACTGACGAGTCGCAGCTGACTACCCTTCAGGCGCAGATCCAGCAGGACCAGTTGGAGCAGGGCGCCGTCGACAAAGGCAGTTACGTGCTGGACCCCGCCCGAGTTCAGAAGGTCTCGGTAAAGAGGATATTTGCCGAGGACGGGCTCTCTGGTCTCGTGGCTGGGCTGGCGATAGGGGTGGGTGGCGTGGTGGTGGCCTCGGTCATCTCAGACAAGCCAAGGCGGCGCGACGAGCTCGCCCAGCTCATAGGAGCCCCGGTGGAGCTGAGCTTGAGTGGCCCGAAGGAACCTTGGCTGTTGCGGTGGTCATTTTTCCGGAGTTGGGTTAAAAATCCTGATACGCAGTTGAAGGCGGCCCAGCGAAGACTTCGAGGGCAGCTCGGCACCTTGGCCAGGCCCTCACTCGGGGTGGTAGCTATCGGCCGGGGTGCGCGGGACAGTAGCGCGGTTATCGTTGGTGTCTTGGCCTATTCGCTCGCGGCCGAGGGCAAAAGTGTGCTGCTGGTAGACATGGCCCAAGGCCGCCCCCTCGCCCGGCTGTTCCGCCAGAGGCTGAAGGGCCACCCGGTGCGGGAGGTACGCTTTGGAGGTCAGGCTTTCCAGCTCGCTATCGCTCCCGAGGACCCTGTAGACCTCGACCACGAGCGCCTTGCACAGGGCGTGGGATGCGTGCTTGTGCTGGCGACCGGCGACCCAGCCATAGGTGCTAACCACCTTCGGCCTTGGGCGGAGAGCGCGGTCGTAGTGCTCCGAGCTGGTAAAGCTAGCGCGACGCTCGTCCAGGCTGCCGGAGAGATGTTGCGTGACGCTGGCGTGGGGGTGCGGTCGGTGCTCCAACTCGGTGCGGGCAAGGAGGACGAAAGCTTCGGCAAAGAGGGCGTTTCGGCAGGAGACGGAAATTTCAATCAGGCTGCCTTTGCCAGGCCGTCGTCAGGTTGGTCGACTTTCGAGCCCCGCAGTTAAGCTTGAGGAAGAGAGGCGAAATAGCCGTTGTGTAAGTGCTCCGAGAGGCTTCTTGATGGCGCTGGCCGCACGGCGGTGTCGTGGCCGCAACTAGGAGGTTCCGGACTGAAGCTGTCACCTGGCCCCTCTGCCGTAACGAGTGCTGCCGAGGTGCACGCCTTATGACCAAGATGGTGGGCGCTCGCACAGCCTGCGCGCGCGCGAAGTCAAACGGTATCGTGGCCAGCCAGCGCCCGGCCGCTAACGCTCAAACTGCCATCCACAAAGGTACCACGTGGTTACGGGTAGCGGATAAGGCCGTTAGCTGTGCTCCGAGAAGCTGACGCATTGATGTTTCTAAGTTTTCACGATTCGATTGGCTGGGCCGCAGGCGAGGCCGCCGCGACCGGATGCCCCGTAGTGTCCTTGGACTTAGGTGGCCCAGCGCTTCAGGCTGGGAACAATGCGGTTGTAGTTCCTGCTCGGCCGGTGGGGACATTAGCACGACGAGTAGGAAAGGCACTGGCGCTCGTGGAAGGCCGGCGCTCGCGGGTGCACCACTTGGATATGGAGCGTCTTCGGGACCTGCTCCGTGAACTCTACGTGGCCACGGGTACCGGGCTGTAGAAGGAGTGTAGGCGTGGCGTACATGACTACGAGCCTGCGTAGTTATGCAGGGCGCGGGCAGGTCGCGGCCGTCCCCCGGTCATTGGTCAAGGGTTCTGCCAATTCAGAAAGAAGGCGTGTGCAGGCAGCATGGTGGCTGCTTTTTATCAACGTGCTAGGTCCCCCTACAGGTGGGCTGCTGCACTTGCCTAAAGTCGTCGCGGAGCTGTTGACGCAGGGAGCGCTCGTGGGAGCGGTAGCCGTGGCGCTGACGCTCAATCCTCGGATGAAGGTGCGCTCAAACGTGTACTTGTCAGTGTTCAGCCTACTGGCGATCACGTCGCTTATGACTAGCGTGCGCCTCGTCAGCGTGGGCACCGCCTACCGCGGTGTGCGAATCGCGCTGTTCGTGGGCGTTCTTTGGTTGTTGACACCGTGGTGGGGACGCCGGGACGCCGTGATCTTGAAGGCGCAGGCTAAGTTTTTGATGGGTATTCTTGGGAGCGTCGTGTTAGGTCTGTTGGTGGCTCCTGGTAAGGCTATGGCTTATGGGCGGCTTGGTGGCGTAATTTGGCCTATATATACTACACAAGTAGCACACTACGCGGCGGACATCGTTGGAATTATGGTTTTGCTTGGGATTTCGGGATTGGTGAGGTGGCGTTTTGCGGGCGCTATTGCTGTCATCGGCATGGCTGTACTGGTCGCGACCCACACCCGTACAGCGTTAGTTGCGTGCTTGATGGGCCTGATAGTAGGCAGCGCGAGCTTGTTTACAGTTCGCAAGCGAGTCCGGCAGGCGTTCGGAGCCGCGGTGATGGCTGGCGCGCTGGTGGTGCTGCCCCTCTCGCCACTGATCGTCAATTGGTTGACACGTGGTGAGACGCCGGCACAGCTGGCGGACTTGTCGGGACGGACGAACTTTTGGTCATATGTTTTTTCCGAGCAACGCCCTCTTTTGAACGAAGTATTGGGCGACGGCATCAATAACGGCAGTATCAACGGAGTGGGGTTGCCGATCGATAGTAGTTGGGTAGAGGATTATCAGGACCAAGGCATTGCTGGGGACGTCCTGACCGGGACTATGTTCTTTGTGCTGCTGGCAGTCGCGGTATCCAGGCCACGGGGACCAGCCCGAGCGATAGGGCTGTTCCTGGTCGTGTACTGCCTTGTCGCGTCCTTTACTGAGGACGGTGCGGGGATCGCATCGCAGTACGCAATGGACTTGACCGTTGCGGCCTCCCTTTTGGTTTCTGCGCCCAGCAGCCGAGGTCACGAGGCAGACAGGGCATCGGGCAAGGGGACGCTTCCTGGGAGGCGGCTCGCGGGGTGAGCCCTTGTGCGGGGGCGTTGCAAGGGTAAAACGCTCAAGGGTCACCAGGTTCGAGGGATCAGAGGAGCTGACGCGCGTTGGTAGGGCCAGAGTGTCGTTATCGAGAAGAGGTCGGTCGGCAGCGCTGTCCGCTCGTCTTGTGCGCAGAGAGTGGCGGAAGAGCGCTTTCGGTGGCGCGGGGTTGGAGAAGGTTTGCGAGCTTTGACTGTGAGGGCACCGATCGGGTAGTTGCAGTTGGGTGCTTACGGTAGGTATAAAAGCTCTCAAAACGGAAATGGCGGAAAGAATGCATTGACGCTCAGTGGTGTTTGTGGCCGTTCGGCTAAAGAAGTGAAGTGCAGCTGCCGAGCGCGGTAGGTAGGCGAAACGCGCCTTTTGGTCTTCGCGACTGGGAGGGAAGGAATGGGCCGTGCTCGAGGAGTGTTGGAGGGGCGGTCGGGACGACGTGCCGGCTTTGTCACGGTGGTAGTGGCTGCGCTGACAGTGCTGGGGCTGGTGGCCTCGAGTGGGGGTGCTTCAGTGAGGCGTGTAGTGGTGCCTGGGAGCAACGGTGAAAATGGGTACTTGGTCCTGACCGGTAGCGGCGGGGTCGTGGGGGGTGCGGGTGTCGAGGGGCCGGGAGAGCATGGCAGGGAAGAGGTGGGTGACCAAAGTGTGGCTATCGCGGCGGCAGGGCCGGGGGGGTACTGGCTCGCGTCTGCGAGCGGGTCCGTTGTCGCGTACGGCGACGCGGCCTGGCTGGGGTCGCTCGAGGGGAGGCGGCTGAACCGGGAGATCGTTGGGATAGCGGCGGTAGGGTCAGGCAAGGGCTACTGGTTGGTAGCCGGGGACGGCGGGGTGTTCGCGTTCGGGGACGCTCACTACCGCGGTTCCGTCGTTAGTGAGCACGTCCGCGTTCATTCTGCAGTAGTCGGTGTCGCTGGGCTACCAAACGGCGAAGGGTACTGGCTGGTCACGCGCTCAGGCATCGTGGTGAGCTTCGGGGCTGCCCGGGTTGTGAGCGGCGCTGTCACCCAATTGGGCCTGACGGACGTGGTGGGGATCGCTGGGACCCCCGACGGCAAAGGGTATTGGGCGGTGTCGAGCGGTGGACGTGTAGTAGGCAGGGGGGATGCGCAGTACTATGGGGACCTCGCGGGCAGAGGCCTTCGGGTGGTCGGCATAGCCGCTAGGCCCGGGGGTCATGGCTACTGGCTGGCAACGGCATTGGGCCAGGTCTTTGGCTTCGGGGAAGCAGCTGTTTCGGTGAAAGGCTTGAAGCTTGCGAACAGGCGCCTGGGTCGCAGAGAGACTATCAGAGCCATAGCGAGTTGGGCGCCTAGCCTGGAGCGAGGGGCTGGTGGGCAGAGTGACGGTTCGGGCCCCATGCAGTCCCGGCCGACCTCACCGAAGGGCGGACAAGCTTCTTCTAATTCAACTACGGCGGCGAGCTGGCCTGCTGCCACCGTCGTGACTATGCCTACCTGGTCCCGGAACACGAGCCCGACGGTAAGTTGGGCTACTAGCACGACTATGGTCGCACCAACAAGTGCAGTTCCGTCTACAACCGCGGCGCGACCGACCACGACTTCATCGTCGACCACTTCATCGTCGACCACTTCATCGTCGACCACTTCATCGTCGACCACTTCATCGTCGACCACTTCATCGTCGACCACGTCATCGTCGACCACGTCATCGTCGACCACGACGACGTCAACGCCCGCTACGACATCGACGTCAGCGGCTCAGTACGAGGTTAGCTGCAACGCCTCGAACGCTACTTGGACCGCGACTGGTCCGCAGGGCTATACATGGCCAGACGGCTACATCACCTACAACAACGAATGGAACGACCCGGGCGCTCCGGCTAGTGGCCCTGGAAGCCAGGCGATGTACGCGTGCTCCGCCCAGAACGTCACCGTAGTGGCAGACATGCCCCCGAACGGCCAGCCGACTAATGACGTGAAAACTTACCCTGCCGTCCAAGAGGACTATAACTCAACGCCGGTGAGCCAGTACAGCTCGCTTGTCGCCAGCTTTGGTGGGGAGGGCCCAGCACAGCCTGGCGATGACTACGAGTACGCGTTTGACATCTGGTTGAACGGCATGGCCACTACCACTTCCAATGAGCTCATGATCTGGACGGACAACTTCGGCCAGACACCAGCGGGTAGCCAACAGGCGACCATCAGCATCGATGGCCACACATGGGAAGTCTACGCGACCTCCGGCTATCGCTATGTGGCTTTCGTAGCCACCCAGAACTTTAGTTCTGGGTCGCTCGACCTAATGCCGTTTATTGATTGGGCTATACAGCAAGGGTGGTACCCTTCCACGACTTTTCTCAGCCAGGTGAATTACGGGATCGAGATCTGCTCGACAGATTTTGCCTCGGCCACGTTCACTCTGCTCAACTTCGGGCTCCAGCCGACACCGGCCTCGTAAAAGAAGGTAAGTTAGACAGTAGCCGGGTCTTAGGCGGTCTAAATCTAAGGCTGGGGCGAGGATGTCTAGCAAGGTGAGGACAGAATAGTGAACCGCTTCTGCCTTCTGCCGCCACGGGTAGGTAGAGCGTGCTGGCCTATCACGCCGGCGGAATTGATGATTGGATGTGAGTGAGCGCTTGATTGAGCTGTAGGTCGCGCCTCGGTGGTAAAGGCGCTAGTGGGCCCTGAGCGGTCGAGGGCGGGTCACACTCGGTGGTGCTTGCGGCCAACAGGACCTCCAAGAGACGGGGGGCAACTTGGGAGGTAGAGAAGTGGCGAGCGAAGCGTTCCTTGGCAGCGTACCCAGCGGCAGCCAGGGAGCCGGGGTTATCGAGGGCAGCGATCAAAGCTCGGGCTGCCGCGCGAGGGTCTTCAGCAGGCAAATGGTACCCCTCGACGCCGTTTGTGAAGAGCTCCGTCGCTCCGCCGCAGTCGGGAGCGAAGACGGGGAGACCAGCCGCCATTGCCTCGACGATCGCGATCGGTCCTGCCTCCGTGGTGCAGGCGTGGACATAAGCCCGGTAGCAGGGCAGCATGGCGCGTACGGCTGGTTGGAACCCACGAAACCTGACTTGGCTTGCGACGCCGAGGGTAGCGGCCCTTTGTTGCAAACGTGCACGAAGAGGGCCCTTGCCATAGATGTCGAGCGTATAAATGTGGCCGAGAGCTTTGGCGGCGTGCAGGACGTCCAAGAGGAAATCGTGGCGTTTTTCATTTTCGAGCGCACCTACAGTGACGAGGTCTCCAATGGTACAGGGTTCGTTCGGTGGGTGGATAGGGCTGATAAAGTTGGGAATTACGTAAGACTTGGTGGCGAGGCTTGCTGGCAGAGAACTGTGGAAATGCTTTCGGGCTGCGGACGAAACGTAGAGGACGGCGTCCAAGGAGCCGAGTGAGCGTCGTTCGCTTGATAAGATAGATCGTGCCACCTTACCCTCCGGCGTGATGTGCCCCTTGGCGATCCATCCATTGGCTTGGGATCCGAGGAAGTGCACGGCCATTACGACGGACTGGGCTCGGTTCGTACGCGCTTGTAGGGCAGCGTGAGCCGCCTCGGGGCCCTGCGCATAGATTACTGCGGGCCCTAGCCGTAGGAGCCGCTGCCGGAGGGCTCTGGCCAGGAAGGCGGTGTGCCAGTAGCGGTACCAAGCGACGCTTAGGGGTGGGGCTAGGTAACGGAGGGGTAGGCGGAGCGCAAAGACGGGCTCAACTGCAAAGCGCGCATAGGAAACGGGCGTGACGAGCTCGTGCATTATGCGTCGCTGGTTTAGGTAGGAGCGGAACTCGCGGATGTGGGTATGGACCCCTGTCGTCCCCTCGGGCCGAAGGATGCTAGCGATTATAAGGGGCCGGCGGTTATGGTCGATGGTCATGACGGCGCTGGCTGGAGGAGGCGTAACGCGTTGGCCCTGTAAGTTTGAGCGAGGGCAGTTGGCGGGAGACCAAGCCCGTAGATGGGCCATCGACCGGAGGTTGGGACTGGCTCGTCGGTGTAGGAAAAGCTCTCATCGAAGGTCTCGAGAAAACGAAAGTATATAGGGAGGATACTGGGGCGAAGGGGGAACACGTCCGTGCCGAACAAGATGCGGTCGGGGAAGCGCAAGAAGAGGTCCCTGGCCGTACGGGGCTGGCGGCCCAACTGGAGGTGTGCCCACGCAATGTCAATGTGGAGGTTAGGATAACGCTCTAGCATCTGTGCTACGTAGCGCAGGTTTTCCGCGTGAAGCCCATGGGCGGCGACGAAGGTTGTGTTGGGATGGTCAGCGAGAACGTGCTCGAAGGACCGTAGCAGCCGGTGGAAGCCCTCGGTGCCGCCCCCGTGGCGTGCTGCCATGCTGGGCCGGCGCGACAGCTCCTCGATGCGTTCGTTGTGCCGATCACGGGGCAAGAAGAAAGCGAGCGGGTCCGCCACGTGGATCAGGACTGGTAGACGGTGCTGGCCCGCGGCTTGCCAGAGAGGCGCAAGCCGTTTGTCGTCGGGGAGGATGAGCTCGCGACCGGCTCGTACCGTAAGGCCGAGATCCTTCCAGACTTTGAGCCCACGCGCTCCTGTTTGGACCGAGCGCTCGAACGATTTTACGAGCAGGTCGGGCCCTCTAGCTTCTTGCAAAAGGCGCCAGTCCACATGGCAGAAGGTGAAGAACCGCCCTGGGTACGCGCGGTCGTAGCGTTCGAGGTTGTCCTCGAGCTCCCTGCCCCAACGGCCGTCCAAGTTTACGCAGGCATCTATGTTGGCGGCATCCATCATGGCGATGAACTGCGGCACGTCTTTTTCCATCCATGAGCCGTCTGGGCTCAGCCACCGTCCGAGGTGGGTGTGGAAGTTGACCGCCGGGACGGAGGCGCGCTCTACGGTGGTAACTGGGAGCTGTAACGTGGAGCGAGGCTCCCAGTCAGCGAGGCGTGGTCCCTTGCCCTTCCAGCGCCGGAAAGCGCGCCCAGCGGCAGCGGCGCACCTGGGTAGTCCTGGCCGAGCGAACTGTTTAGGCGGTTCTCTGTCTAGGGCAGATAAGTTGGCAGCTGATGAGGGATCGGTGGTCAGGAAAGCTGGTTTGGCAGCAGAGGGCGCGCGATGGCGATCGACGACGGCGTCCATGTCAGCTCCAAATGTCCCGCAGGACGTTGAAAATTACGCGTGAGCCGAGCTGGTCTAGGCGGACCGGCAGTTCGCGTAGGTGTGCGAGCGACGCTCGGACCGCCCGTTGATGCTCAGGTGGGCAGATGACGAGAAGGAAGCCGCCCCCTCCTGCGCCGGTTACCTTCGCCCCGGTTGCGCCGGCGTCGAGCGCGGCCGAGACGGCTTCGTCAATGGAGTCATTGGTCACCCCGGAGGCCAGCTTGCGTTTGAGGGCCCAGCTTTCCCTCATTGCCTCACCGACGGCTGAGATGCAGCCGCGGCGCAAAGCTGCTGCGGCCTCAGCTGCGAGTTCGCGGAGTGCGTGGAGCTCAGCGAGGCTGCAGGCGACGTTGGCTGACTGTTCGGTGAGGATCGCGGTTGCGCTTCTTGTCGCTCCGGTGAAAAAGAGCATGAACTGGTCCTGCAGAGCGCGACGGCTTGACATGTCGATGCCGACCTCCTCTGGTTCTACCCGTTCCCCAGGGCCAAAGCGCATGTCGCGGATTCCTCCGAAGGCGGCGATGTACTGGTCTTGGCGTCCTATCTTCTTGCCACATCGATCGATCTCAATCGTGCAGGCACCCTCAGCTAACTCAGTCGCGGAGGCGTGGTGGCCCTGGTAGGCCCACAAGGCATGGAGCAGGCCCACCGTCACCGACGAGGACGAACCGAGGCCGGACCCAGCGGAGGGGATGTCCGCGAGCATGGTGATCTCGACTCCCTTGCGGACCCCTGTCATGTACATGGCCTCACGGACGAGCTCGTGCTCGAGCTCTTCTACACGGGAGACGATCTCCTTTTTTGAGTAATTGACGTAGATATCGTCGTCGAAGCGCTGTTTGACGATCACATAGACGTACTTGTCGATGGCGCAGTTGAGCACTCGGCCGCCGTGCTCGCGGTAGTAGTCGGGGAGGTCCGTGCCGCCGCCCACCAAACCGATGCGCAGGGGTGTCTGCGTGATGATCATGCGTTCACCTTTCTCACCACGCCCAAGGAGCGCATACGGTTCTGTGCTTCCTCGAGGATACCGTCGAGGCCGGGTACGCTGGCAAGCCACTCTGCATAGGCGCTCACTGAGTCAGCGGGCGTGTGGCGGGGCTTCCAGCCCAAAGCGCTCAGGGCAGCGATGTCGGAGAGGATGTGGCGAGTATCACCGAAGCGGTACTCGCGGGTCACCGTCGGTGCGAGGCTTGAGCCGTACTGTCGGCGTACGACCTCTGCGAACTCCAATGTGGTAACGGGCTTCCCACCGCCCACGTTGAAGACCCGGCCCACAGCGGCTTCGTCGTCGAGTACGAGGACGTTCGCGTCCACGACGTCGGCGATGTTCACATAGTCGCGGATATTGCGACCGTCCTCATAAACGGCCGGCGCCCGACCGAGCATGTAGGAAAGGCAAAAGATACGGCAGGCGCCCGAGTAGGCGTTGTACACAGATTGGCGGGGGCCCTGGACGATGCTGTAGCGCAGGGCAACGGTAGGTATGCCGTAGCGCCTGCCGAGGTTGACGGCCACCATTTCCTGGCTGAGCTTGGACATCCCGTACGGGTTCTGAGGGTTGGACACGGTCTCGGGCGTGGGGGTCACCTCGAGGGGCCCGCCACAAGCAGGGCAAGCAATGTCCCATCTTCCGGCGGCTAGGTCTCGCTCGGGGCGCATGCCGGGCAGTTGCTCTCCATCGAGCGAGCACCAGTAGAGCCCTTCGCCCATAGCTGCCTGGGACGAAGCCACTACTACCCTGGCAAGGTCGAGGCGCTCTGCCACAGCAACCTCGTAAATGAGCGCAGTCGAGACTATGTTTACGTCACTGAAACGGGAAAAGTCGGTCAGATAGTCCTGGTAAGCAGCGAAATGAAAGACGGCGTCCGTGCGCCGCAAAAGGTTGGTGAGAAGGTCTCGGTTGCGGACGTCACCTTGGTAGAACTCGACCTCTGAGGGTAGGTAAGCGGGTGGGGTACCCCTGTGGACCGGGGGAGCCAGTGCGTCGAGCACGGTCACGTCGTGGCCGAGGGCGAGCAATCTGTCCACAGTGTGAGAGCCGATGAAGCCGGCACCGCCTGTAACGAGGACCCTCACCTCGGGCCGGCCCTCCTTCTTTCGCCGACCTCTCGGTAGACGTCGAGCATCGCCGCCGCGGTGCCAGCCCCGGTGAACAGCGTCGCCCGGCGGAGCCCCTGTTCGCGAACCCAAGCCGGGTGAGGTCCAACCGCTTCAAGTACGGCCATAGCGATGGACGCGGGGTCGTTCGGGTCGCACGGCGTGGTCGCGTCGCCGACGGTCTCGGGCATCGCTCTCAGATCACAGGTGACAAGCGGGTGGCCACATTCCATACCCTGAAGGATCGGCAGGCCAAATGTCTGGCTGAAGGAGGGGTAGACGAGCGCGCTGGCAGTCTGGTAGAGGCCCTGATAGACGCGTACAGCAACTGCCTACGGATGGCAACCTTGGGGTGTCTTGCCAGGTGCCGTTACAGAAAAGTTTCATGCGGCCTGCTGATGGCAAAGGTTCAAAAGGCGGTGTGCCCGCCTGTCTGTGGGGCCATACGCGACTGGCGAAGGTATTGGGCCAAGGCGTGCATAAGAGCTTGGTGGACATCCTCTACCACCCCGTAGTTGGCGCACTGGACATGCACCGCCACCTCAGCTATCTCCCTGGCTCGCCCACCGTTGAAACCGGTCAGGGCGATCGTGCGAAGGTCGTTGAGGTTGGCCCATTCGAGGGCGGCGATGACGTTGCGGGAGCGCCCGGAAGAGGAGATGGCGACCAGCACGTCACCTGAGCGGGCCTGGGACTCCAGCTGGTGCGTGAAAACCTCGTCGTAAGAGATGTCGTTGGCAATGGCAGTCAGGAGCTCGATGTTGCTTGAGAGGCTCACGACCCTGGGCAACAGATCGGTCCCAGTACGGACGCCTTTTTGATGGTCGCACTGGAAGTGGTTCGCGATCGCGGCCGAACCCCCGTTGCCACAGGAGAACACCGTCTGGCCCGCCAGGTACGCTGCCTCAAGGATCTCGGCTGCCCGGTCTAGCTCCGCCATGTCCAGCGTTGAAGCCGCGCGTGCTAGCTCGGCCACGTAACTGCCGCAGTAAGTGGAGGCAGGCGCGCAGAGAGCGTCAGTGACCTTTGGTGGCGTGGGAGTGGGTGCGTTCAGCGTGAGCCCGACGCCCGCCAACGGTTCACTCGTAGCGGCACCTAAGACGTGGCAGGTCGTGGTCATGCTGCTTTCCCTGCTCTCACCATGCCTAAAGGAGGTTTCCTAGAGCGGGCGAATACTCGAACGTGCGGTTCTTGTTACCCTGTGCGCACTGCGCATGAGACTTGAGTTCCCAGGATCTGCCCCGCGGCCTCTGCGAGCGAGGGAAGCTCGCTTCGCACTCGCCCAGGCAGGCTTCGCGACCGACCCGTATCGGGTGAGCCCCTACTGCGCGGGCCATCCCCATTATCTTCTAGGCGGTCACTGACTACCCAGGACAGTATGAGGTCGAATCTCATAGCGACGGCCGCAAACCCGGTCCGGCCCCGCGCCACTCCTGTCTGGTTGGCCACCACAGTGACTGGCAGGCCTGGCTGGTTGAAGGAAACGATGGCCTCAGCCGACTCATCGATGAGCTGGACCTGCTCTCCCGATCCGACGTAGCCGCAGTCGACAATGATGGTACCATAGCGGTCCAGCAAGAGCCCGTCGCTGTTCTCGTTAACTGCTGCCACTGGTGCTTTTGAGCGCCGCTACAAGGTCGCAGTACAGGGGTCCTGGCCGAGGTATCGCGGCGGCCGGGAGGACCTCATCTCTCAAGTGGCTAGGAGAGCACTTGGCGGTGGCTAGGTTCGCCGCGAGCCGGCGCGTTATCCTCACCCTCTCGGACCAGGGTGTCTCATCAGCGTCTAACTTCGCTGTGACAGCTGTTGTCGCACACGACACGGGGCCCTCGGGACTGGGTGCCTTCTCGATCGCTTATGCGGCCTGGCTAGTAGTCGCGGCGATGCACCGCTCTTTGGTAACCGACCCGATGATCATCGAGGGCGATGCGCGCGACAGAGGTGAACTGAGAGGGTTGTCTGCCGGGCTCGGTGCGGAACTCCTACTCGGAGTAGCGACGACCCTCTCCCTAGCTTGCTTTGGGTTGGTGGCGCTTGCAGGAGGGTGGCGTGCTGTAGCGTTCGGGCTCTTTGCCCTAGCGCCCTGGTTGCCTGCGCTGCTGGCCCAGGACTATTGGAGATGGGCTGGGTTCATGACACGGCGCCCAGGCATGTCGTTGGCCAACGACATTGTCTTTGACGTGGTCCAGGCAGGTGCGTTCGCCGTTGTCTTGTTCTCACACGCTGGGTCCGTCCCTTTGTTGGTGTGTTCGTGGGGGCTCGGTGGCGCGGCTGGTGCGTTGTTGGGAATGGCTCAGTTTAGGTTGGCGCCTAGTATTGGCTCAGGATATAGGCTGCTTCGCGAGAGGTGGCGCTTGGGGAAGTGGATCGCTGGCTCGTCTCTCGTGAACTGGGGGGCCTCTCAGGCGTACACGTTCGTTGCCGCGGCAACACTTGGGCCGGCCGGACTGGGCGCCATTAAGGCTGCAAGGACCCTCGTGAGCGGCCCAGCCGGGGTGCTCATACAAGCGGGCGGTAGCGTGGGCCTCCCTGAAGCCACGAGAGCCTACACCGATCGAGGCAAAGCTGGCCTCCTGAGTGTTGCTCGGCTAGTTAACGTCGCGGGACTACTCAGCTTCGGCTTCGCCGGTTTCGTAGTTGTCCTGTGGGGCCGCCCCCTGATGGGGTTACTTTACGGTCCTCAGTTCGTACGGTTCTGGGGAGCTGCTGTGCTGTTCGCTTTGGCGTATGTCGTGGGCTCGTTGGGGATAGGACCGATCTTAGTGTTGAAGGCGGTCCGGCGAACAGCTTGGATCCTGTACGCGGACGCTGTGGAACTGGTGGTATCAGTTGCAGCTACAGTGAGTTTGTGCTGGGCGTTTGGCATAGACGGAGCAGCGGAAGCCTTTATAGTGACGTATGCGACCGGTGCGCTGGTGTTCCGACTATATCAAAGACGTGCCGTTTCGCAGGTTATTAGCCCCGCTGCCGGCCCGCTCGCTTTGGAGGCGCAAGCGCCAGTCGGTCAGCCGTTGTGCCCCGGCGTCCTCGCTGAAAGAGCTTCCTAGCCAGTCGCGAGTTGGTTCACCCATGCGCCTGCGGAGCTCGGCAGGAGGACTTCAACGAGGACCTCCGCTGCCCTTTCGGAATGGTCGAGCGGCCAACGGCGATCTCGCGTTCGTCTCGCGGCACTTCGCTAATTCTGGCCCTAACGGTCGGTGTAGCGTCAAAGCGACGACGCGAAGAGCCCAAAGGGCCTCTTTCACGCCTTTAAACGTGGCCAACCGCTGGCAAAGCCTCCTCTCAGGGTGGGCTCAGGGCCCAATGTATGGCCGCGGGGTGGCTAGGACCGTCTGTGAGGTGAGGACGTTCATTGCTGCGCGCACAGCGTCAGCGTCCGTGGGGCAGGACCTGCCGGTGCTCGTCCGCTCCGCCGAGCCCGCTCACGAGCCAGCGTCCCTTGCCGCAGTCTGTGACTTCGAGGTGATCGACTCTACGCAGAGTCAACTCGAAATCCTCACCAAGCTTGCGCTGCAAGATGGCCCGGACTTGGTCCAGGCTGTCGGCGGTGAGGCGCGGGCTCGGTATGTAGCGAAGCTCGACGCTCCCAGGCTCGTTTTGGAAGAACTGTACAGCATAAAAACCGAAAAAGCTGGGATGATTGAGGTTGAACGGTGTGAGCGGGATCTTGCGGCCTGCGGCGCCGATCAGAAACTCGTGGCCGCGGCCGCGCACCTCTCTTACAGCTAGCCAAGGGAGCTCTCGTTCGTCGTCGTCCCCAGGGCTGCAAGGAAGGACATAATCTCCTGTCCTGTAGCGGATGAGGGGCATCGCCAGGTTGTGGAAGCTCGTGCCTATTACTTCGCACAGCCCCTCGTCATCGGGTGGGCTGAGCTCCGCGTACCCGTAAGCTGGGCAGAAGTACAATAGGGTCCCGCTGCCGGCCTGGCCCGCCAGGACGGCTCGCTCCCGATGCCCGTACCAATGGTAAACGCGGCACCCGAAGCGCTCTTCCAACAGGGCGCGTTGGGGCCGTGTGAGGCGTTCGGAGCCGGCCAGCAAGCACTTCATCGGCACCGGCCACACCTGGCCAGCGGCCTCCATGAGGGACGCTAGGTGCAGGGCGACGCTAGGGTAGGCGTGTAAAATATCGGGCTTGAACGCCCGAACGTGTCGCAGGTACTCGGGAAGGCGCTCCGCCGTCAAGTGGAACGCAGAAAGGGTGAGCCAGTCGCGTGTAGCATCGTAGCAGGCGACTTCGCCGTCCGGGCGCTCTGTAGTGACCCGCGAGCGGATGACTGCCAAGCGGGCCCCGTCGAAGTAGCCGCCACGGCGCCATTGTGCTTCGAGGAAGGCTTGCTCCTTTGGCCGGCTCACGCCCTTGTGGAGGTAAAACGCGATGGGTTGGCCAGTCGTACCGCCGGTGGTCATGTAGAGGCGTGCTGCAGGCCCAGGCGAAGTGGTGACAATTTCGTCCAAGTGTGCTGCGATGTCGGCTCTTGTGAGATAAGGACATCCCGCCATGTCCGCTGGGCTCTGCACTCGGCGGGGGTCGAACCCTGCTTCAGCGAAACGGCGGCGGTAAAAGGGTGAGTACTTAGCAGCGTGGCATAACACTGTGCGGAGCTGCGAAACCTGGTACTCGGCAGCTTCCTCGACAGACCACTCTGCAGCAGTTTCCGCCAAGGTCCGGAACTCCTGGTAACGAGGGCCAAGTCGCAAACGCTGTGGCAGGTGGCGGTAGGCTGTGCCGAAGGCTTGTTTTAATCTGGGGTGGAGGCGCTCGTACTTGCCGAGCCACGGGTAGAGGAGGTCTTCCAAGCTCACTGAAGTAGGTACCTCAGGTCGTCGCTGAGCTCGAACGAGCGCTCGAACAGGTTCAGTGGAGCTCGAGGCAGTGCAGCGCACCGTGCCGTGAGCCTAAGCAGGGCTCCCGAAGGCATCGAATCGTGTGGAGCTTGGTCGAGTGCGGTGTTGGTCTTCACTCCTGTCACCTTCCTAATGCAAGAGAGCACGAACGTCAAGCAGGATACGAGAGGGTCGACAGGGTGCACCTAGTCCTGCCGTTGAGGCGGTCATGATCGCGCGTTCTGTGCGCACTAGGTGGAGCCCAGGAAGCAGAGACTAGTCGGCTTAGGCATGGGCCGGTCAGCGAGGACGGTGAGCCCGGGAGCGCAGGGGCCAGCGCTTGAGCGCCGCTCTTGGTTGTTCGGGTTCGCGGACGCCTGGTGCCGGGGTGCGACCCGGCGCGGCGGGCTACTGGCTCCGGCCGTGAGGCGGCGAGAGACGGGCTCCGCTTCCCCGTGGCTCGACTGCCTGGACGCGGGTCGGGGAGAGGATCTCGATCGCTTCCTCGGCTCAAGGCTACTACGACATTTCTGGGGACCACTGAAGGGCGTGGCCAAGTGCTTGTTGTCTACCAGTCGGCATAAGCGAGCAACTTGTTCTGCGGCAGCGGGGTGCGTCGCTCTATGCCCTGGGCTCTTTGCGGCCGGCTGTAGCCTTCGAGGTCGTAGCTGAGCTTGGGGCCCTACATGTCCGAGCCATAAGGCTCAGACTTCAAGTACATGCCTGCCAGCAAGTGGTTACGTCAAGAGCTCATCGGGCACCCCCACGACCAAGTGGTCGATTCCCCGGATGCGTAAGTCCTAGAAACCGGCAGGCCGTCAGGGCCTGCACCGATGACGACCACCTCGGTCACATGCCAATGAGCAGGCCCGACACTGACACTGCGTTGATGCCCCTGCTTCACGAGGT
>Ga0209061_1003614_pt1 | contig 16406 bp, 11 predicted proteins | sample Coa_R1_10_FD_187157 | JGI IMG/M metagenome (GOLD analysis project Ga0209061, IMG submission 187157) | Surface soil microbial communities from Centralia Pennsylvania, which are recovering from an underground coalmine fire - Coalmine... | ecosystem: Environmental > Terrestrial > Soil >...
ACGGCGCGCCCATTGGCCGACCATTACGCAGGGCGGCTGGCGCATAGACCAGCGTGGGGCGCCAGTCATGGGTCGCTTGCAGCGCCGCCAGCGAACGGATTTCCCGCGCGACCTGGCTCCATTGCTCCTGGGTGAAGTCGCTTCTCAGGGGAGCGTCGGGTGCGCCAAGCGCACGCGCGGCCACCTCGCGCCCAACCTCGCGGCTGAATCCGCTGATCTGCGCGGCCAGCAGTCCTGCCAGCGTGGGTGTTTCGCGCCTGGATTTGGGTATTTTGGCAATCTTTGCGGGTTTGTCGGCGCCTTCGTTGGTGGCTTGGGCGAGCGGAGGCGCGTCGCGGCTGGCCAGCGTATCGAGCGCAGCCTCGTCTAGCATGCTTGCCGTCACGTCTGCGCCATCCAAACGGGGGAGCGTTGCGCCATGCAGCGTGCGTGTCTGCGGCGGCGGGTAGCGATACGCCACATGGGGCAGCAGCGCGCGATAGCCGTTGACCTCCACGCTGACGGGGCGAAGCGCGCCCAGGATGATCGCGTTGGCGTCGGTCAGTGTCGCGTTGCTGTAGCGCCCCATGACCTCGACGATCAGCCAGGTTGCGGCCACACCCTCGGCCACTTCGGCGCCGCGCCCAAAGCCAAGTTCGATGACACGCTCCCAGCGCGGCTGGCGTATCGCGGCGATACGCGCGCCTTCGAGGTGTTTGCGCAGCAGCATGACGAACGCTGGTGGTTCGGCGCTGAGCTTGCGTGGTTTGGTGTTGGTCAGATGAATGCGTGCAAGTTGGGGGTGGGTGGAGATCATCAGCCAACGGTTACGTCCGCCGCCCCAGAGTTGCAGCGCGATGGCGTGCGGCGTTGGCTGGATTACCTCGTCCACCCGCGCGCCACGTAGCTCACGCTCGAACTCGTCGGCCAGCGCCGCCAATGTCAGCGCGTCTACCTGCATTGCTACCCCCACCCTTCCCTTATGCGCCGCATTGCCTGCATCTCTGCATCTCTATTCGACTGATCTGCCAGGATGTTGTATAACTTTTTAACAAGCCGTGTTTTGTGCGACCACAGAGCAATTCAGTATAACACGCGATGGCATACGATGGCAGGCAATGCGCGGGGCGAACGCCACCAGGAGAGACAGTACCCATGATACAAGACGGACGCGAGACATCCACCCCAGGCATGGCGCCGCCCTCGGCTTCCGGCGCGCATCATGTCGTCTCCGATACGCCAGGCGCCTCAGTGATCGTACGGCATGCGCCCTTGCTGATCGTCCTGTCGGGTCCATCGGGCGTGGGCAAGACGACGCTGACAAAGGCACTGCTGGCGCAGGGCTGGCAGGGCTACGTCATGGTGACGGTCACAACCCGCCGCCAACGACTGGGTGAGGTGGATGGCGTGCATTATCACTTCCGCACGGAAGAGGAGTTCCAGGAGTTGATCGCACGCGATGAATTGCTCGAACGGGCGGAGGTGCATGGTAACTGGTACGGCGTGCCTGCGCGCCCGTTGCGCGAACGGCTGGCTATCGGACAAGATGTCTTGCTGACGATTGATCCACAAGGGGCGCAAACGATACGCACACGCACAAAGGGCGGCGTCTATATCTTTCTCGCGCCGGAATCGCTCAGCGAATTGGTCGCCCGGCTGGATGCGCGCAACCTCGATAGCCCGGAACAACGCACGCTACGCCTGCTCAACGCCGAGCGTGAGATGGCCCAGATGGATCGCTACGACTATGTGATCATCAATCGCCAGGGACAGTTCGATGCGGCTGTTGAACAGATCAAGGCGATCATCACCGCCGAGCATTGCCGGGTGAATCCACGCATCGTCGAGGTGTGACCTATCCCCTTGCCCCTTCCCATACATGGGAAGGGGATGATGTCTATGAGAATCATTCCCCATTTTTCCCATACAGTTGCCAATCTGTGTTGATGGCGATACGATAGCGCACGACAACGACATATGAGTATGCGCGTATCTGTCGTTTGAGCTTACTCTGGCGCGTTCTGCGTCCATTTGGAAGGCTTGGCAGGTGGCATGGTGTTTGTGCGCGGGTAGCTGTTTTCCCACGACGCGGGCATGTCTGGCATTTCGGGCATATCGAGCATCTGTCGCGTGCGCTGGTGTGGGGCCATAACGGGTAACGGGGGGGTAATGTAAGGATGGGAAGGGACTCACGCGGGTCGTATGATGATGAGCGAGACTCAGGTCGCCACAGGTCATATGATGACAACAGGTATGATGAGTACGCTGGTGGCTCGGGGCGTTCGAGCCGAAGCGGGCGAAGTGGCGCCGGTCGGAGTCGTGATGGCTACGATGACTATGACGGCTATGACGACTACGATGGAGCGCGGGATGACGAGGCGCCACGCCGCAGGGCCAGTCGCTCCAGCATGGATGGGCAGGGAGATCGCAGCGGCCCGCGTTCGCTTCCGCCACGCAGCTCACGCAACGGTTCATCCGATCCCTATGATGACGCGCCACCGATCCGTCGTTCCCGGCCAAGTGATCCACATGAGCAGTCGGGGACGCTACGCTCAGGCGGGTCGTATGGCGCGGATGGCCGTCCATCAGGACGATTGAGCCGTGGCGAAGACCCATCTGTGCGCGGGTCTGTGCCGCAGTCGCGCCGCACAATGGCGCAGATGGCGCGTGACCTCTCACGCACGATGTCGCGCCAGTTGGGCGCTGTGATGGAGACGGCGCGGCGTGCGGCGCGCAACGCCGGACGTGGCGGCCAGGGCTATCGCGATGTTCCCAGCCGGGCAAGCGGCGCGGGCATGGCGCTCTCGGCGTCGGGCAGGCGGCTGGCGGTCGCAGGCGGTGGCGACGAAAGCGTGACGGGCGCTCTGGCGATTGCGCGCTATCGGCGCTCGCGGATTCGTCTGCGCGCGCGTAAGTGGCGCCTGGGGCGCATGCGCGCGCATCCCATTGGCTTTGCCATTGGGGTAGGCGTCACTATTGCGCTGCTGATCTCGCTCATCGGCGGGACGGGCGCTGGAGCGGTCTACGCCGTCAGCTACTATCAGCAGCACATCCTCGATATTGACTCGCTCTATAACCTGCAAGACGCGCAGAGCACAGTCATCTACGACCGCAACGGAAACGTGATCTATCGCGCCTCTGCGGGTATCGGTGGCCAGAATATCTACGTGCCGCTCAGTCAGATTGGCTCGCTGCTGCAAAAGGCAACGATTGACATTGAAGACCACACCTTTTACTCGCAGAGCAACATCGGCATTGACTTCACCAGCACGGGCCGCGCGTTGCTTGCCGACGCCACCAGCGGCGGCGCGGCGCAGGGCGGCTCGACGATCACCCAGCAGTTGGTGAAGAATGCGATTCTGCACGACCCGACAAAGGCGTTTCAGCGCAAGATCAACGAGGCGATCATCGCTGTCGGCATGACGGTGACGGGGCGCTACACCAAGGCGCAAATCCTTGAGATGTACCTCAACTCGATTGATTACGGTGATCAGAACATTGGCATTGAGGCGGCGGCTGAGAACTACTTTGGACTATATCCTCAAAAAAACCCAGGTACAGGCGTGACACTCACCGGCGCTCAGCAGCTTGACCTGGCCGAGGCGGCCATGCTGGCCGGTATACCAAACGCGCCTAGCCAGTACCAGCCCAATGTGTATTCCTGCGCTGGTAAGCCCTTGCCTGCTCCCAATGGTTATGTGCTGCATAACGATGGCACGTCTTCTCGTGCCCCGAAACTCGACCTGAACGCCAAGCCGCCATGTCCATCCAGCGCGTGGGCGAGTCCGTGCGTCAAGGGGCAAGATCCGCGAAATCTCAACTGCACGCTTGACTACAACTACGACTTTACGACGATGGGCCATGAGTGGCTGGTCTATCGCCGCACTGAGGCTGTGCTGAACGCAATGCAGCAGTGGGGCGACATCACGCAGAAGCAGCATGATGATGCGCTGAACGAGGTGTATGATCTCCTGCTTTACCACCGCATCACGTCATGGCAGTACGTCGGGAACAACTTCAACCATATCACCGACCTCGCGCCGCACTTCGTGGATTACCTGAAAGGGTATCTCTACGATAACTTTGGCATCGAGAATCCATTGCAGTCGGGGCTGAAGATTTACACGACGCTCGACCTCAACCTGCAAAACTACGCTCAGGTGCGCGCGGCGTACTATATTAACGGTGACCCACGCCAGGGCAACACGTTCAACATCCCCTGGGGCGACTATATCTGTGGGTATGGTGGCGCGGCGGCTGATACACCTTGTGTCGGCGTTCCTGCGCTCTCTACTCCTCAAAACGGGAGCAATGTGCATAACGCGGCGGTGGTGGCGATTGACGCGCATACCGGCGGCATCCTGGCGATGGTCGGCTCGGTGGACTACACCAGCACCGATCCGCACGTGTTGGGCTATAACAACCTTGCCACGTCACCCTACCGCTCGATGGGGTCGTCCACCAAGCCGCTGGTCTATACGACCGCCTTCCAGATGGGGTGGAATCCAGGGATTATGATGCAGGATGCGCCGATCTGCTTCCCTGGCACCTACCAGGCGAATCAGTTCACCAATACGTTCGCCCCCAACTGCAAAGACTGGTATTCGCCGACGAACTTCGAGCAAGATAGTTTCTCCGGCAAGATTCCCTTACGCTATGGGCTGGCGAACTCGCTGAACATCCCGGCGACCGAGGCGCTTGCGTTTGTTGGCGATTCGCCTACCACTTCGTCAACCTTCATCGCCGCTGTCCGTCGGCTTGGTATCAATAGCGTGACGGCCAACGCAATGGGACCATCCACAGCGCTTGGCGCGCAGGATATTTCGCTGCTCGATCTGACCGGCGCCTATCAGGCCTTCGCCGACAATGGCAAGCATGTGCCGTATCGTGCGGTGCTGGCCATCGAAAGCCCGACGGGCAGGCCGCTGTGGGTGGCGCCACCGCCGCAAGCCGCACAGGTGATCAGCCCACAGGCAGACTACATGCTCACCTCTATCCTGACCGATCAGCAGGCGCGCATCCCTGACTTCAACTCGCCTAACCCGTTGGAGTTCAACGATCCGAACCTGGGGCTGACCGAAGCCATTCAGAACGAACTCAATTGGGAGGGAACGACAACCGATCCGACAAAGAACGGCTATTTAGGCGGCTATGCGGACAATCTCGATTTCCCGGCTGTCGCTGCCAAGACGGGTACCTCGCAAGGCATAACCGGCCCGCGCGACATCGTGACCATGGGCTACTCGCCCTATCTGGCGCTTGGCGTCTGGGCGGGCAACACCGATCCCAACGACGACCTTGGCCAGAACATCATTGGTATCGCGGGCGCCGGTTACATCTTCCATGACGTAATGGCCTGGGCCATCGTCCACTACCACTGGCCACAAGGTGTGCAGTTTCCCATTCCACAGGGCATGGCGCTTGGGCAGTTCAACTGCACAACTGGTCTGGCCCCGTACAAGGATCAGAAAAAGATCGAGGCGTGCCCAGAGGTTCCGGGAATCGCCGAACCCGTCTGTCCGCAAAAGTACCCGCTCTGTGCTACTCGTATGTACAGCGGGAACAATACGCGCATAGACGAAGATTGGTATATCCAGGGGCAGCAGTGGCTGGAGTCGTGACGAGGGTGGCCCCACCCCAAGCCCCTCCCCGCTGCGGCGGGAGAGGGGCTTTTTGTCAGCGCGTGAACGCGCGCCTCGAGGCCTCCGGCTACAAAGGCTACCTAGAGAGCAGACGGTGTGGCTTCAATCTCGCCATGTTATTTCTCCCTCCCCATCTATTTGGGCAGGTGAACAGGAATGGCAGCGCCTGAGTGGCTGCGAGCATTCCCCTTCCCATCAATGGGAAGGGGGCCAGGGGATAGGTTAGCGGCGAACCACCTGCGGGCGCGGGGCGGCGAAGATGCGTACCAGCGTCAGCACGCCGATGAACGCCGAGGCGCCGAAGTACATCGCGCTGGCCCACGGCTGGCCGGTGTCGCTGCCCGCCAGCAAGCCATGCGCCGTCACCAGCACAAACACTGCGAAGCTGACATAGTGGAGCCTGCGCCAGAACGTATACGATATCCTGCGGCGCAGCCATGAAGTTGCCAGCACTATTGCCATCGCATAGAGCGCCAGCACGCCAAGCGCCACAGGAAGCTCTTTATATGGCTCATTGAAAGGAATGAGCAGGTTCGCCAGCGAGAAGGGCAGGTAGGAATCGAGCACTAATGAGACCAGGTGCAGCGCCAGAAACGCGGCGGTGAGCAGCGCAAGAAACTGATGTGACTCGTCGAGCAACCAGAGGTAGGTTGCGTTGGGGCGACGTTCAGTGCGCGCCATACTGCGGAGCAATCCTAGGCCGACGGTTCCCGTCAGCGTTACATAACACGAAATGGCGGCGGCGCGAGTCACATACCACATCGTCGGATTCGAAGTGGCTGTCGTGACTGTGGCGAGCGTGGTGGATGCAATCATTTGTTGTCTCCTTTGCGGTTGGTATATATGAAGCAGGAGCAGGCTCAGATGCGCTCGGTGGCCCAGGCGTCAAGATAGCTCTGGAAATTGCGTGAATGACTGATGGAGCCGGTTCCGAAGGTGAGCAGGAGCGCGACGGGGTAGTCGGCTGGCAGCGTCTTCGCTTGCGGGCCAAGCGGATGAGTGGCATGATCCCAGGCGGCGTTCACCTTGCCGATTGCGCGTTGCGCGCCCCGCAGCAGCGCCAGTTTTGCGGCCACCTCGGCCTGCGTCGCGGTGGGAGCGAGCGCCGTCGCCGTGGCGATCAGCGGCTCCTTCTCCTCGGCGTCGGCTGGTCTGCTGGAAGTTTCCTCATCGGCCATCCACAGGCGAGCGGGCCGTCCGGTGCGCGGATCGAGCAGGTGATGCTGGCGGGCGCCGCCGCGCAGCCACCAGCGACGCACCGCCCCCGATGTAGCAAGACCACCCTGGCTGAAGGTCAGCGTCTCCACATAGGCTGGCTCTGCTGAACCGGTCAGGGCGCCGTCGCCACGCGGATCACGGACGCCCACCGTCCAGCCCTGACCATATTGTGGGCCGCCCTGCGCTCGCAGATCGCCGCCCACATTGATCAACACGCCGGGGAAGCCAGCGCAGTAGCGTTCGAAGGCGACATCAGCCGCCCAGCCCTTCGCAATGCCGCCCAGGTCGAGCGCGACGCCCTCAGGCAGGCGTATCCGCCGCCGCAGGTGATCCAGTTCGATAGCTTGCCATGCGCCGCGCATCATTGTAGGCAACGGCGCGCTGCTCCCCACCTCGCGATGGGCGATCTGCGCGAAATCGCAATCGTAGCCAAGCGCCTCGATCTGCCGAAGCAGGGTTGGGTCGAAGAGACCACCACTGGCCTGCGCCGCCGCCAGCGCGATCTCCACCGCCGTGAAGAGCGTCTCTGAGGCGGCGAACCAGCCTCCCGCTGAGCGATTGAGCAGGCTGATCTCGCTGCCGGGGTCGAAGCGCGAGAGGCGCGCGTTGACCTCTTCGAGCCAGGTCATACACTGCACGGCAGCCGCTTGCGTGCGCTCCAGCCAGGCGTCCGGCATGGCGATCTGCACACTAACCGTCGTGCCCATCATTGGACGCTCCACCGCGATGATCTTGCGTGGCTGTCTGCGTAGCGCCTCATCAGGCGTGAAGACGACGGCCGGTTGATGACTGGGCGCATCGAGCGGGCGCCCAAACACCGTCGGCGCCTCAGGAAGTGTCGCCGCCATCTCAGGATACTCCCGTATTGGTGTTGGGTGTCGCCTGATTTGTCGCGCCCGTGTTGGAACCACTGTTGGAACTGCTCGATGTGCTGGAGCCGCTTGGCGTGGTATTGGAGCCATTGGAGCCGTTGGAACTGCCGGACGACGTGGAACTGCCGCTGGTGGTCGTGGTGGTCGAAGCTGCGCTGGCCGTCGGCTTGTGATTGGTCAGCATCCATGCGCCTGTGAAGACTGCCAGCGAGGCGGCCACCAGCGCCCAGCGAAGCGCCTTGCGTGGGCGTGCGACGGGCGCCTGTGGCGAGGGCAGGGCGGCTGCGGCGGCCACTTTGCGTCCCGCCCCTGCGATGGTGACATCGCCAAGCGGGCGCGCCACGCAGCTCAAAACCTCGCCAGCCGCGCGTTGCGCCTGCGTCAGCCCGCTATCTGCGCCACGGTTTACCTGTCCGGCCACCAGACGCAGTTTGCAGGTGGCGCATATCCCTGTGCGACAGTTGAACGGCGGGCGATAGCCGTTGCGCTCCAGGGCTTCGAGCAACGTCTCATGCGAACTGGCGGTGAGGACGGCGCCGCTCTCGGCCAGGCGAACGCGGACAGTGGCGGACGGGATGGCGCTCAGGCGAATGGAGGCGGCGCTCTCGCGACGCATCTCGCCGAAGCTCTCGGAATGGAACTGCGCCACAGGCACGCCGCGTTGAAGCAGCAGATGCTCCATCGTGCGCTTCAGGCGATCCGAGCCACACACAAACCAATGCGCTGTAGAGGTTGAATGACCAACCGACGCTAGAATGCGCTCCGCCGACATGCGATTGCCATGCGAGGAGATATAATGCCATTGGGTCAACCACTGACGCTGTGGGTCGAGCGTGGAGAGCGCGCGGCCATAGATGGCGTCGTCGGGCGAGCGGTAGGCGTAGTGAAGCTGGACTTGCAGACGCAGCGAAGGCGCCACCTTCGCCAGCGCCCGCAGCATCCCCATGATCGGCGTGATGCCGCTGCCCGTGGCGACGAAGACCAGCGTACTCCCTGGCGCCAGGCGCGAGGGTAGGGTGAAAGAGCCGAGCGGCGCGCTGCACTGGAACGTGGCGCCGATCTGCGCGTTGGCGTAGAGATAGTTCGATGCGGCGCCGCCCTCCTGCCGCTTGATGGTGATCTCCCAGGGGGAATCGGGGCTACCGTCGCCACAGAGCGAGTACGAGCGGTAGATCAATCCGCGTGGGCTTGGCAGCGCCAGTGTGATGAATTGTCCCGGCCGATAGGGCACGGGCGGGCGCTGTGAACCTGGCAGCGCCAGCCAGATCGTAATGGCGTCCTGTGCGGCCTGCGCGCGGCCCACCACCTGCGCGGCAAACCACCCTGGCGGCGTCTGCTGAACCTGTGGCGCGCGTTGGGCGTTGGGCGCTGGGATGGCGGCGGATGACCGCATGGGATGTAGTGCCCCGTGCGCGGTTCCTCGTGGAGTGGGCGCCATAGAATAACCTGCTTTCCTCGGGAGCCGTCGTGCCGCTCCTTCTGCTGTGTTGACTCTCATCCGCGCCAGACGTTTTCAAGCCTGTTGTCAGGATACATTGCTCTCAGGATGTTCACCAGTGAACATGCCACTTATTAGTGTGTACGGCGCGCGTTGCGGGAGGTTGAGTGGTGTCGCCAGATGGTAAAGAGTGTGGTATCTTTTCCAACGAAGCACGAACCGCTCATGTTCCCGATGTTTCATGTTTCCCATCATACGCCCTATAGATAAAAAAACCATGAGCGTTTCGCATAAAAATGATGAGAAATGGCGTGTTGGTGTTTCGCTTATGTGCTTATGTGGATTATGTCATCTCGTGACCAATGTTTTAGAAGTTTCTGAACATTCAGTATTGACAAAAATTTCTGAATGTTGTATGCTCATTCCTGGGTACAGAAGTTGCAAAGTACCCTGCCAACCAAAAGGCAATACCAAGACCAACAACACAGTATGGCGCGCAAGCAGGCGTGGGCAGACAACGGAGGGCAAGAATGGCGGATCCACTGGCGCTGACTCCTGGCATGCAAGAGTTTATCGAAAACATGGGGCTTTTCTTTGAACGCTTCGATCTGCCGCGCATCGCCGGACGTATTCTGGGTCTGTTGCTGCTTGCCAGCCGCCCGCTGACGCTTGACGACATGGCTGACGCCTTGCAGGTCTCGCGCGCCTCCGCGTCCACCAACGCCCGGATGGCAGTGGCGTTTGGGATGGCAGAGCAGGTTGGCGTGCCGGGGGATCGGCGCGACTACTACCGCTGGCCGGACGACGGCTGGGGCACTCAGCTCAACCTCAACATTGAAGCCTTGAAGGCTATCGCCGCCATCGTCAATCGTGGGTTGGATGCGCTGACCCCAGATGATGACGTGGCGCGTGTACGTCTCGAAGAAGCCCGCGAGTTTTGCGCCTTTTTAGACGCCGAAATGAAAGGCATGCTCGAACGCTGGGGCGTCTATCGTCGTCAGCTTCGGCAGGAGAGTTCCGGCGCCAGCGAACCAATGACCGGCACAGACGCTTGAAACCGTTGTTCGACTGTTGTTCGATTCTCATGTGATGGTGTGTGGGCCAGCTTGCCCAGCGCCAGGAGCAGAAACGTATGGCTGCGATTGTGGCCACCAACGCTTTGACGAAACACTACGGCTCCAGCCGCGGCATCATTGATGTGACCTTTGCCATTGAAGAAGGCGAGGTCTTTGGCTTCCTCGGCCCCAACGGAGCGGGTAAAACGACCACCATCCGCTCGCTGATGGGCATGCTCCGTCCCACATCGGGCACGGCGACCATCAATGGCCTCGATTGCTGGAGCCAGTCTACCGAGGTTCACCGACTGGTGGGCTACCTCCCCGGCGAGTTCTCGTTTGATCCCAAACTCACCGGCGCGCAGATCATCGAATACCTTGCGCACCTGCGCGGCGGCGTTGATCAGAACTACACGCGACAACTGATCGAACGACTCGAACTCGATCCCAGCAAACGTTTCCGCGAGTATTCGCGCGGCAACAAGCAAAAGGTGGGCCTGGTACAGGCGTTTATGGCAAAGCCACGCCTGCTGATCCTCGACGAGCCAACCAGCGGCCTCGATCCACTCAATCAGCAAGAGTTTTACAAGCTGGTCGCCGAGACACGCGCCGACGGGCGCACTATTTTCCTCTCCTCACACATCCTGCCGGAGGTGGAGCATACCTGCGACCGCGTGGGCATCATCCGCGAGGGGCGATTGGTAAAAGTTGACGAGGTGGCCAACCTCAGGGATTTGCGCCAGCATGCGCTCGACATTCGCTTCCCCGGCAAGGCCGACGCCGCCTGGTTTGCCAATCTGCCGGATGTCACCTCCGCCACGACGCCAGAGCCAAACGTCGTTCGCGTAAACGCCCATGGCGAGATTCCCGATGTATTAAAGGCGGCGGCGGAGCATGGAGCCATCGCCATTGAATCGCACGAGCCAAGCCTGGAAGACATCTTCCTGCGCTTCTACGGCCCTGACGGCGGCGCGCCGGCGGCGCAGCAAGCCGCCTCGGTTCGGAGCTAACAGAAAGGCTGGAGGCAACAATGGCAACCGGAACTGTCTCGCAGACACCAGCACAAACGTGGGAAACGCCGAAAGCCGTCAAGGCGATTAAATCGCTGAAAACATCAGGCTCCTTCTGGTTTGGCTCCGTCTTTACCAAATCGCTGCGCCAGGCGCGCACACCAATTCTGGCGTGGGGCATCGGCATGGGCTTCCTGACCTATGTTGTGTATGCGGCGCTCAAGAGTGTGCTGGGTACTCCGGCGACGGCGAACGCAGCGCAGCAGCTTGCAGAGAGCTTCCGTTTCTTCGGCGATCCCGTGGCGGTGGGGACGCCAGGCGGCTACTTCACCTGGAAGTATGGGCCGTTCATCCCGCTGATGGTGGGCATCTGGGCGGTGCTGGCGGGCGCGAGCATGACACGCGGCGAAGAAGAGCGCGGGTCGCTCGATCTGCTGCTGGCAGAGCCGATCTCGCGCACACGAGCTCTGGTCGAGAAGATTGGCGCTTTTGCCGTCGCGCTGCTGATCATCGGCTTCTTCATCGCGATAGGGGCGCTGCTTGGCGCAGCCAGCATCAAAACGCCAGTGAGCGTTGGGGATGCGCTGCTAGCAGGATTGAACATCAGCCTGGTGACGTTCTTCTTTGGCATGCTGGCGCTTTTCATCTCGCAGTTCACGCGAACGGGTGGATCAGCGGCCGGATGGGCGGGCGGCCTGATGGCGCTCTCTTTCGTCGTGGATGGTATTGGCCGCGCGATCAACAACGCCGAGTGGCTACGACGTCTCTCGCCCTTGTACTACTATGACCTGAGCAAACCGTTGATTCCCGGCTATGGGACAAACGCGGGCGCGATGATCGTGCTGCTGGCGCTGGGGGTGATTCTGGCGGTGGTCAGTGTGCCGCTCTTTGCCCAGCGCGACCTGGGCGGCATTGCGCTGGCATGGCTCTTCCCCCAGGAAGTAAACAAGCCACGCCTGAGCGTGTCGCAATCGCTGGCAAGCGCCAACCGCGATTTCTCGACACAGAGTGTGGGCCTGCGGGCGCTGGCGGCGCAGGGCGCATCAGCCTTCTGGTGGATCGTCGGGTTGACGGCCTATACTCTGCTGCTCGCCGGAATTACGAAGACGATGATCACGCAGATGAGTTCGTTCTTCAGTTCGCCGCTGCTGGCCAAGTTGTTTAACGGCTCGAATTTGGCGACGAACAACGGCTTCCTCAATTCCCTGGTGTTTAGCCTGTTGCCGGTGGGGATGGTGTTCTTTGCTGTGGTGATGGCGTTTGGCTGGGCAAGCGACCTTGACAACAAGCGCGTTGAGACGACGCTGAGTGCGCCGTTGCCTCGCTGGCGGATGCTGCTCGAACGCTTCGGCGTGGTCGTGCTGTTTAGTGTACTTGCAGCGTTCTTCGTCTGGCTGGGCGTGGTGGTCGCAGCGGTGATGACCGGCCTCTCGATAGATGTCGGCGGGGTCGCCGCCGCCTCGTTCGGCGTATTGCCGTTGGAGTTGATTGCTGCAGGGCTGGTCTATGCGCTGGCAGGGCGCCTCTCGGCGTACACCACGCTGGGCATCGTCGGCGGACTGGTGTTGATCTCCTTCTTCATGTCGTTCCTGAAAGAGCTGCTCAAGCTGCCTGATTGGGCGGAGAACCTTTCGATCTTCCAGCAGTATGGCGCCCCGCTGACCAATGGAATCAACTGGGGCGCAACCATTGTGATGCTGGTGATCACAGTCGCCTTTGTGGTGATTGGCGCCTGGCAGTTTAGCCGGAGCGACGTAAAATAGCCGGTTCACTGCCCTGAGGGTTTGCCTCAAGGTGTGAAGTCTGATACCCTAGAGCGCAAGCGCGAGTGTGCGGTCGAGCCATTCGTGCTTGCGCTCTCTTCACGGCCTGTTTTGTGCAGGCAGAGTGGCTGGAGTGAACCCTCATCGCAAACGCGAAACAAACCGCCGACAAGCATTGAAAACGAGTATCCGATATGGTACGCTGGTGGTATGGTTGTGTAGGTGTGCAGGCGGCGGGCGCTGTTTGTCCTCCCCCGTTGTATTAGCCGCTCCCTGGAGTATGGTTAGAAGCGACGCCGCGTCAGATAGCGATGCGCGTCCGAGAGAGGAGTCTTCCTATGAAGCAATCGCTCAGCGATTTCAAGGCGTTCATTCTGCGTGGGAACCTGGTAGACCTGGCGGTGGCTGTCGTGATCGGCGCCGCATTTAGCGGTGTGATAACGGCGTTTGTCTCCGACATTATCACGCCACTGCTCGGTATCCCTGGCAAGGTAGACTTTTCGTCGGTGTACTTTACGATACACGGCAGCGTCTTCCGCATTGGCCTCTTCATCAATGCGCTGATCGCCTTTGTGATCATCGCGGCAGTACTGTTTTTCTTTGTCATCAAACCGGTAAACGCCCTGTTGGAGCGTTTCAAGCCCACGCCAGAGGCGCCCACCGAGACTAAAGATTGCCCCTACTGCCTCAGTAGCATTCCGGTCAAGGCGACCCGCTGCGCCTTCTGCACCTCGCAACTGACCGATGCGCCAGCCAAGGCTATCTCGACCACCAAGCCCAAACCGTAGAGGTAGGGGACTGGCAGGCGGTTGAAACCGCGCCTACGGGCCTGCGGCCACGAAGTCCGCCTTCGCGGACTGGTGGCCGCCAGCAGGAGAGACTCACAGCCTCTATGGTATTCCCCACAGCCAGTGTCACTTTACTATCACCAGATAGCTTTCAATGAAGGCGATGGCCGGACAGGCGGCGTAGGGTGGGCAGATGAGGCTCCCGGTGAAACTCAATTGCGCCTCGCCGTTGCCCTGCGCCACGAATCGCCAGACGCACGCCTGATGTTGCGCGTCATACCAGCTTTTTGTGTTCAGCGCAACGAGGATATTCGTCTCGCTGAGCGGTTCCAGCATCCATCGCGCCGAGGCGCGCAGGCGAACCTCAAGAACTTGCCCAACCCGCATGCTCACCTTCTGTGCGTAGGGTGGGGTGGGCTGTGAGGTCGGCCGTGGGCCAGGGGTCAACACGATGGGCGTCCCCGGCGCGCGGGGCGTACTCTCTGGCGTCGCGTTCACATAGCTGGTGGCGACGGGGTTCGCCACGCCCGTCGAGACGGCGGTTGGTGGGACTGTGGCGCCGGAGGATGGCGTGGGTGTTGAGGCGCTCGTCTCGTCCGTAACGATGACATTGGCGGGTGGCAGATGCGCAGGCGGATGTTGTGTGTCGCAGCCGTTCAGCGACGGGCTGCCGGGCATAGGCGTGGTTTTAGCTGGCGTGGCGCTGGCATACGACGCGCCCACACCGCCGCATGCCGTGAGGAGCAACGCTAGTAGCGTCAAGAGCAGGCACGCGGAGCCCCTGATGCGCAGTGTTGGAGTGTTCGAGCTGAGAGAAGACATCATAGACAATCGCCTCCTATGGCTCCTATGGTCAAGCTTGCCCCATATATCCCCCCACTCGTAACGCGCTAACACCTCTATTAGTTCCCTAACGCCCTCCATCTCTCAACACAATCTTCTCTACTGGATTGGGTTGAGCAGGGTCATCTGAGAACGAAACGCCGTCTGGGGAAACATGTTCCCAGACGGCGTTGTTTCGCATCCCCTTCGCCAGTGGATACTGGTTCGTGCGGCGCTCAGTCTGTCAGCGCGCACTTCTCAAGGATAGCCGTATTCCCCTGCTTGACAATCTGCCAGACCGTCTCCGGCTGGGAGCCATTGGCCAGGGTAATCCACTGTTGAAGCACGTTGTCGGCGTTGTAGGATGGCGTCAACTGCTGCCAGGTATTTTGCCCCGGCGCCCAGGCGTAATACGCCGCGTCCTGCATCGTCACTGTATAGCTGGCGCCATTTTGGAGCGTCTCCGTCTTCACGATGGTCTTATCGAACAGCATGACAATGGAGCCATCGCTCAGTGTTCCTGTGACGCCCATAGAGAACACTGGCATATCCAGTCCGGAAGGCACACCTTTTTGCGCGGCTTCCTGCCAGGAGTGGCCGTTGTCTACGCTGACGAACACATCGCCAGGCGCGCCCGCTCCTGGGGCAAAGGGCGGAGGCAGAGGAGCGCCGTTGCCCGTCGGCGTCGGAGTGGCGTAGGGCAGGTAGCCGAATTTCATTTCATAGAGAGCAACCTGCCCATTTGCAGAAGACGCCGCCAACAGGTTGTACTCCGCGCCGCTGACATTTGGCTGCGCTGGCGGCGTATTGAAGACGCCTTCGTTTGTCCAGTGGGCGCCGTCGTCGTCGCTGCGCCAGAGGTAGGGGGTATAGGCTTGGCCATCGCCGCTCTTCGCTGTCGCAGGGAGGGAGACGGTGAACAGCGTCGAGCCGGTTGGAGTGGCGACAAATTGCGAGTCTTCCACGGCTTGGCCCTGCGCGGCGATAGCGCTATCCACTGGCTGCCAGGTAAAGCCGCCATCGGCGCTGCCCATCAGACGACCCACCTGCGACGCCTCGCCATTGACATCGGGCTGGGCGAACGCGAAGAGTCGAGTTCCAGCCACCTGCAACGAGCTGCTGAAGTAGACGCTTAGTTTCACATTGTCCACCAGCGAGAGGTGTGTCCAGTGGGCGCCGCCATCGCGGCTGCTGTATTGGAACGTACACGAGTAGCCACCCGACGAGGGGGTTTCCGCAGAAAGCTGGCGCGCATGGCCCAGTGTCATGGCGCCGCCGAGGTTCGACGCCGGGCAGTTGGGATTCGACTGATCGGAACTCTCCGTCAGGATAATAATATGCGGGTCAAGCGGGCTAATGTGTATGTAGCCGTTCAGCGGAAACCCGGCGGGGAAATAACGCGTGGGGAGCGAGATGGTCGTCCATGTCTGCCCACCATCGTCCGAGCGTTGCATCTTCGCGCCGTCCGAACCTATGGTTCGGTAGATCACCTGGACGTTGCTTGGAGCAACCACATAGCCGGTCGCGTTGGTACCTGATTTGAAGGGGAAGCGATTCACCACCTGCCAGTGGCCGTTGGCGCCCAGATAGCGGGTGGCCGGGCCGGTTGAGAGGTGATGGTTTTTGCCGCCCAGCGCATAGAAGAGCGCGCCAAACAGCGCGACGATCAGTACCGCAGCAGCCAGCGCGCTTACTCCTTGAACGAAACGTCGGCGGCGTGGCTGGGCGTGTGCGGGGCGAGTCGGTTGTGTGGCGGCGAAGGAGCCGCTGTCGTCCGAGAAGTTGGGCGCAGGCGCTTCCTGCGGCCTGTGTGTGGCCT
>Ga0209061_1003615_pt1 | contig 16402 bp, 16 predicted proteins | sample Coa_R1_10_FD_187157 | JGI IMG/M metagenome (GOLD analysis project Ga0209061, IMG submission 187157) | Surface soil microbial communities from Centralia Pennsylvania, which are recovering from an underground coalmine fire - Coalmine... | ecosystem: Environmental > Terrestrial > Soil >...
CGGGAGGCGGTCACGGGATGGATCCCTTGCTCTCGTGCCCACTGCCTCAAGTTCCGATAGCCGGCTATCGCGCACGGTTTGGGCAACCGTTCGTCACCCTTCCTGTGGGTCGGCGAATCGCCGGACAGAGAGCAATCCTGGTCGCCTCCCCGCGCAGCCCACCTCACCGCTGGCGGGCTGCCCGCTGAAGGGCAGGACCATCCCCCCTCGCTGGGTCCGCTGGCGCCGGATCTCACTCGCCTCGGCCCGTATGACATCGAGGTCAAAGATCAATGGCATTGGCCCAAACGCGCAACGCAACATCGCCAAGCGAGTGTCCTCGGCCGGGGACGCGGCGAGGGCAGAAACAATCGAGACAGGCGACCCCGGTGCAAGCACGGGCGCCATCCGGGGACGCGGCCGCAGCCTCGACGGAGGTGGTGGTCACCCTGAAGCGGGCCGGACGGGCCTTCGAGCCCTGCGCTCAGGCCAAAGGCGCCTGCTCCCTCTTCGTATCGCATATCGCAAGGCGCGCCCAGCCGGATCCGGCCATCGTCGCCCCCCGCTCCGATCCACCGCCAAGGTCGGTGGGATCGGGGTCGCGGCCACCCAACCCCGGCCCGGCGATCGCCCGGGATCAGCGTGGGCCACGGCCGTCGGGGTCGACACCGGTTCGAGCGGCCGAGGCCGGACCTGCCGCCCAGATCGCGATCCGCTGGCTCAGGGAGCCGGCCAGCACCGCGCCGCAGCCGAGCAAGGTGAGCCGGCGACGGCCGCTACCGGCCAGCCCAGCCGCGACCAGGCCGGCGCCGGCCAGCGACAGCTCCAGGGCCAGCCGCCGGAAGCGTCCGGGGCGGCCGGTCCGGTACACGACCCCGGCTTCGCCCAGGGAGCGCTCCATGGCCAGCTCCGAGAGGGCCTCGGCCACGGCCCCGCCGACGGCCATCAGCTGCGCCGGCCGGGCCGCCGGCGGGTCGACCGTGGCCGCGACCAGCGCCCCGGCGCTGGCCGCCGAGCTGCCGGCGAAGAGAAAGGGCAGCCAGGCTCGGGCCCGCTCCCAGACCGGCACCGAGGTCTGGCCGACCAGGACTCCGGTGTAGGTGGTGAGCACGGGTCCCAGGATCCCCGCCACCACGCCCGCGAGCCGGCCCAGCGGCCGTGCCACCCCAATCAGGTCACCGGCCACGCTCAAGGCCGCGCTGCTGCCGAAGGTGGCCAGCGTCCAGGTGCCGATGCTCATGGGCGAGGTTGGCCGGAACACGCGGAGCATGTTCAGGAAGCGCTCAGGCCGGCCCAGGTCGGAGATGAGGAGAGGGGCGCCGACAAGGGCGCCGGCAGCCGCCGCGAGCCTGGCTCGCCTGGCCAGCTGGTGCTCTCCTGCCACCTCAGCCACGGCGGCCAGGGTGGCGGCAGCTCCTGCCAGGCCTCCAACGAAGAAATACGCTGGCACCTCCCAGGTCCAGAGCGGGCGCTTCACGATGGGGCGGCCCGGGTACTCGGACACGTTGACGGCCCCGTCCGTCGTCGGCTGTCGCGTCGCTCTCATCCCTGCCTCCCGCCCAAGACCGCCGCTGCGACCCCGAGCGCCAGCGCCACCGCGGCGGCCGCCGCCGACGCCCAACCCCGCTTCAGGCGCCGGGTCGGCGTCACCGGCGCCGAGGGAAGGCCATACACCTCGGGACGATCCAGCAGCAGGAAGATCGCCGCCGTTCCTCCGACGCCCTCCCCGCCCGCATCCGGCAACCCGTAGAGCCTCGCCTCCTCGACTCCCTGGGCGCGGAGCTGCTTCAGGCGGGCACGCGCCCGCTGCTCCAGCTCGGGCAGCGGCCCGAACGTGATCGACTGGGTCGGACACGCCTTGGCGCACGCCGGCTGGAGGTCAAGCTTCAGGCGATCGTAGCAGAGCGTGCATTTGAAGGCCCTGCCGTCCTCCTCCCGCCGATCGATCACGCCAAAGGGACAGGCGGGCACGCAGTAGCCGCAACCGTTGCAGACGTCCTCCTGGACCACCACCGTCCCGAACTCGGTGCGGAACAGCGCCCCGGTCGGACAGACCTCCAGACAGGCAGCCTCCGAGCAGTGCTTGCAGACGTCGGAGTTCATCAGCCAGCGGACCTCGTCACCCCGCCGCTGCTCGATGAAGGCGACGTGCCGCCAGGTGTTGGCACCCAGCCCGCCCGAGTTGTCGTAGGAGTTGGCGAGGAAGGTCAGCCCATCCTCGGGAACCTGGTTCCACTCCTTGCAGGCAACCTCGCAGGCCTTACATCCGATACAGATCGAGCTATCGGTGAAGAAGCCAACCTCCGCCCTCACCGGGACAACCTCCCCGGGCGAATGTCGCAGGTGGCTGCCTTCGCCTCCTGGATGTGGACGTTGGGGTCGAGCACGATGGCCAAGAGGTCGTTGGCCGACGCCCCGCGGGCGAGGCCACGGCTGCCCCAGTGATAGGGAAGCCCCACCTGGTGCACGAGACGTCGGCCCACCCGCAACGGTCGCAAGCGATCGGTCACCAGCACGCGAGCCTCGATGGTGGCGCGAGCAGTGGAGATCACGGCCCACCCCCCGTTGACCAGGTTGCGCTCCCGGGCCAGCTCGGGGCTGACCTCACAGAACATCTCCGGCTGGAGCTCGGCCAGGAAGGGCAAGAACCGACTCATCCCCCCAGCGGTGTGATGCTCGGTCAGCCGATAGGTGGTGACGACATAGGGATAACGCTCCCCATCTTGATTGGTACGGTTGAGGGATCGCTCGAAACGCTGACGCACAGGGTTCGCCCCCTGGCCGTACAACGGGTTCCCGACCGGGGACTCATGGGGCTCGTAGTGGGTCGGCAAAGGGCCGTCTTGAAGGCCGTTGGGCACGTACAGCCACCCCTTGCCGTCCGCTTGCATCACGAAGGGCTCATCGCCTCGCAGGAGCATCTCAGCCCTGGCCCCGGGGCTGGGAAGATAGTCGGGGGGCATGTCAACCTTGAAGTCGGGCACGTCGGCCCCTGTCCAACGCCCGGCGACCGGATCCCAGAAGACGTAGCGCTTCCGTTCTGACCAGGGACGTCCCTCGGGATCGGCGGAGGCCCGGTTGTAGAGGATGCGCCGGTTCGCAGGCCAGGCCCATCCCCATTCAGGCGCGACCCAGCTCTGCTCGCGTCCTGGACGCCGCCGCGCAACCTGGTTAACCCCGCCGGCGTAGGCACCGCAGTAGATCCAGCAGCCGCAGGCAGTCGACCCGTCGTCTTTGAGCTCGGTGAAGGTGCCGAGTGGGCGGCCGGAGGCATCTCGACCATTGATCTCGGCCAGGACCGCCTCCGCGCTCGGTTCTTCCTCAGCGCCCTCGATGGGATAGCCCCAGGTCAAGGCCTGAACCGGTCGGTCACGCGCCTCAGCGGAGCCGGCGAGCTTCCGCTTGATCGCCCTCCCCAGGTGGTAGAAGAACCAGAGGTCGGAGCGGCAATCGCCTTTGGGGGGCAAGGCCCGGTGATGCCACTGCAGCAGGCGCTGGGTGTTGGTGAAGCTCCCGTCCTTCTCGACATGCGAGGCGGCAGGCAGGAAGAAGACCTCGGTCGGGATCTCCTCCGGGCGGAGTTCGCCGCTGGCGATCTCGGGACCGTCCTTCCAGAAGCTGGCCGACTCGATCTCCACCAGATCTCGGACGACGAGCCACTTCAGCTTCGACATGGCGATGCGATGGAGCTTGGAGTTGGCCGAGCCAACGGCAGGGTTCTCGCCCAGGAGGAAGAACCCCTGGACCCGGCCGTCCAGCATCCCCAGCACCGCTGGGTAGACGGAGTGGTCACCGTCCACCCGTGGCAGCCATCCGAAGCCCCACTCGTTCTCAGGGCCAACGGCGTCGCCGAACCAGGCGCGGAGCAGACTCACGGTGTACTCCCGCATGCGCCCCCAGTAGCCAGCCGGGGCCGCGTCCATGGCCAGATAGGCCTCCAGGGTCGGATGGTGGTGTGCGTGCGGCATGGGCAGGTAGCCGGGCAGAAGATCGAAGAGGGACGGGATGTCGGTCGCCCCCTGGATGTTGGCATGCCCCCGGAGGGCGAGGATGCCTCCCCCCGGCCGGCCAATGTTGCCCAGGAGGAGTTGGATGATGGCCGCAGCGCGGATGTTCTGGACCCCGACCGTGTGCTGGGTCCAGCCCACGGCGTAGCAGATAGCCGAGGTCCGCTCACGGCCCGAGTTCTGGCACAGGGTCTCGGCCACCTCCAGGAAGCGTTCCCGGGGCACCCCGCAGACCTGCTCGACCAGCTCGGGCGTGTACCGGCTGAAGTGCCGCTTCAGGATCTGGTAGACACAGCGCGGATGCTGGAGGGTCGGGTCCTGGTCGGGCTCTGGCACGTCCACCGGACGATCAGGGACGGCGGCCATCCGCACCGCCACCTCGCGAAGGCCGGTGGAGGGCTTGGCCACCATCCCCTGGTACTGCCAGCTGGTCGGGTCGTAGCGCCGGCCCTCGGCGTCCCAGCCGGAGAAGAGGCCGTCCAGGTCCTCGGTGTCACGGAAGCCCTCGTCGACGATCGTGGCCGCGTTGGTGTAGGCCACCACGTACTCCCGGAAGTCGCGCTGGTTCTGGAGGATGTAGTTGATGATCCCGCCCAGGAAGGCGATGTCCGACCCGGCCCGAATCGGGACGTGGATGGAGGCGTTGGCGCTGGTGCGGGTGAAACGTGGGTCGACGTGGATCACGGTCGCCCCGCGAAGCTTCGCCTCCATCACCCACTGGAAGCCGACCGGATGGCACTCGGCCATGTTCGAGCCCATGATCAGGATGCAGTCCGCGTTCTGCAGATCCTGCTGGAAGGTGGTAGCGCCCCCTCTGCCGAAGCTCGTCCCCAGACCGGGGACAGTGGAGGAGTGTCATATGCGGGCCTGGTTCTCGACCTGGACGACGCCGAGCGCGGTGAAGAGCTTCTTGATCAGGTAGTTCTCCTCGTTGTCGAGGGTGGCGCCGCCCAGGCTGGCGATCCCCAGGGTGCGGTTCAGCATCCGTCCCTCGGCGTCACGCTCCTCCCAGGTCTCGGCCCGGGTGGCCAGGACACGATCCGCGATCATGTCCATCGCCCGCTCCAGCGATAGCTCCTCCCACTTGGTCCCGTAGGGGCGGCGATACTTGACCCGATACTCGCGCAGAGCATGGTTGACGAGCTGCTCGCTGGCAGCACCCTTGGGACACAGTCGGCCGCGGGAGATAGGGCTGTCAGGATCGCCCTCGATCTGGGTCACCCGGTTGTCCCGGACATAGACCAGCTGCCCGCATCCAACCGCGCAGTAGGGACACACCGATCGGACCACGCGCTCAGCATCCGCAATCCGGGCCCGTCGTTCGGCGCTCCGCCTGGACTGCGCCGTGAGACCGAGCCCCAACGGATCGCGGGCCCGGAGCTGACGTAGGACCGGCCATCGGGCCAGCAGGTTCTCACCTCCGCGCACACCACTGCTCATCGAGCACCTCCGCTGATCCTCCTCGACAGGGATCGTCGGCGGCCAGCACCTCCCCTTGGGTTGTTCGCTCGTCTCCCTGGCTTCGCGGTCTCCTCGTATTTTGCTCCCCGCGGCCAAGCCCCGAGGCCCACGCATCGGGCGGGCCGCCCAGGGCCCGTGCAGCTCACGCTCGACGCGCCCAGCGCGATCAACACGGCACGGGCGGATGGCGGTGGACCGCTGGCTCTGGATCCACCACGCTCGCGGCGAGCGAAGGGCTCCCCGGTCGTGCATGCGACGGAGGAGGTTCCAACCGTTGCGTCCTTACCACCAGGGCGATCCGGGTCGAGCCTGACCATCGCCATGCCACCCCGCCTCGGATGGGCAGGGTGCACGCCCAGGGGGCGCCCGGCGCCGGGAGCGGCGGGTGGGGCGAGGCGGGTGGGGCAAGCGGTGGCGGCCCTCCGGGCCGAGGGGATGAGGCCCGGGGGGCCGCCACGAGGCAGGCTTCGTGGGGAACCCCCGGGCACGGTCCCCCTGAGCCGGCCCCGAGGGCCGGGCACGCGGCGAGGGGGCGCGAGGCCCAAGCGGGCAACCCCGTGAGGGGTGCCGCATGAGACGATCGCTTACTCAGCGGCAACGGTAGGCACTGGCGCGGCTCCGGCCGGTGCGCCGGCGCCCACGGCCGACCCCCTGAGTGGAGGTCCTGACCTGCGCCAGGAGCACGGCGTGTGCGACGAGGATCGATCGAAGGGGACGTGCCGGCGTCCCCCACGAACGCGTTGCCTGGGCTGTGGCGCGCCTCCGCGGTGAGGGCAGCCGCTCCCGGGCCCGGGGGCTCGGTTGACGGATGTCGAGCCCGAGATGGTTCGGCGTCAAGCGTGAGGCCGGGGTTGGCAATCGGGCCAAGGCGGCAATTGCTGGACACGCCCGGCCTCCCACCCTCATGGCGGCCGATTGCGCTTCCTCGCGTTGCTGCCCTGGAGACGTGCCGGGCTGCCAACACCGACCTCCGCAAGCCCGGCCGCACTCCTGCAGCCGGGCGGACGGGCCGCTACCGTCTTGATGGCGACCGGCTGCTGGTCGACGCGGGGGGGCACCGCTCCGTCTCGATGGAGGGCTTTGTCGTCGCTCTCCTGGACGAGGTCGAGTGCCCCCGGCATCCACGGCAATGCTTCAGCATGGCTGGGTGAGCCAGGGCCGGCGTGGTCGCCGGGGTGAGGCCGGCGTCTCCCTCCTGGGGCAGTTGGCGAGATCGAAGGAGACGCGGCAGGATGGGCATGTGCCGATCGATGCCGCTGAGTTCAGTGATCAGGGGCTGCGTTGGGAGATGGAGGACCGCCATGTCTTGCTGGTGGAAGAGGAGGAGATCCTGGGGGCGGTCTTCGATGGTCACAACGGCGCTTGGGTGGCGGAGCTGGCCGCACGGCTTCTCCCCCAGCTCCGCCACCGATCCCCGGCCGAAACCCTGGTCATGATCCATCGCCAGACGCTTGGCTTGCCCGGGGGGGCTTGCGCCGTCGTCTTCCGTCTGCGAGGCGATTGGCTTGAGGTGGCGAACGTTGGTGACGCCGAGCTCGCCCTGGTAACCGGGGACGACGTTCGCCTCCTGACCCAACGGCACCGGCTTGACGATCCGGAGGAGCAGGCCAGGGTCCTGGCTCGAGGCGGGTTGATCCAGGGGCCGTACGCGATCGATCCCCGCACCTTGCGCGGCCTGATGCCCACCCGTGCCCTGGGAGACCACGAGCTGGAACGCATCGGAATCGTCTGCGAGCCACATCGGTGGTCGGGCCGGTTCCAGGAAGGCTGGCTGGTGGCTGCCTGCGACGGGCTCTGGGACGTGGTGAGCGCCGGAGAGCTTCCCCCGCTGCTCCATGGCTCGGCCGAGGACGTGGCCCGTCGCCTGGCCAGGGAGGCCCTCCAGGTCCGCGGATCCACCGACAACCTCACCATCCTCGTGGTGCGCAGGACCTGACCATTGCCACGGCACCGGCCGCCCGTAGGGCTCCGCCCAACCCCACGTCGGCCACGGCGTGAGCCTGGACCCAGGAGAACCAGGCCACCTCGGGGCTTTCCCCCGGCGCTGGCCGCGGCTCCCGGTCAGTGGCCCGGGGCCGGAGCAAGTAGCGGAGGTCGAGGTGGGTGTGGGCGAGGGGGCCGGGGTGGACGTCAACGTGTATCAGTCCCGCCCTCGCCGGGCACAGGGGGAGGCCGGTCTCCTCCTGTGCCTCGCGCCATGCCGCCTCCCAGGGCGCCTCGCCCGGCTCCAGGTGACCGCCAGGCTGCAGCCATCGGCCTAGGCGACGGTGACGGTGGAGGAGCACCCCCCGAGGGCCGACCACGATGGCGGAGGCGGTTACATGGACCGGGCCGGCGAGGCGATCGAAGGGATTGGCTAAGCGGTCGAGCTCCTGCAGGAGTCTGAAGCGGGCGCGATGCTCGCGGAGGTCGATGGGGGGTGGCAGCGCCAGCACCTCGGTGCGGACCAGAGCGCGCAGCTCCTCGGTCATCCGCCGGGTCATGTGCTGAACCCTACCCAGCTCCCTCGCCCTCCCCGCGCCCGGAGATGAGCCCGTCGCCCCGCATCACTGATCGCGAGGTGGGCGAAGGAGGCTGGCCGGAGCGAGGGCATGGGGAGAGGGCGAGCTGGACGGGATCGTCGTGCTCGCCCGGTGAGCGCTGATGCTGCCCGTGGCAGATGCGGCCTGGGCCAGATGCAGCGACGACGGTGGATGATCGTGGCGCACGGCCGTGGCACGGGCGCACGGGGCCTTCTGGGGCCGGTGGTGGCGTCACCCCGGGCCGGAGCCTCGCTCGCATCCCTCGAGCGCAGAGCGAGGCCGAGGCGGGGCCGCCCCCTCACCGGGGCTTGCGCTTGCTCCCCCCCGGCCTGCGAGCATATCGGCCGACGATGGGGGGATCGCAGGCAAACGCTGCGGCCGGGGCCGGGAAGGAAGGGAGGGATTACCAACCGGGCTTGGCGGAGGATTTCGACCGCCTCTACGAGAACACCTACCACCGGCTGTTCGCCACCATGCTATCGCTCCTACGCGATCGGGCTGCGGCCGAGGACTGTACCCAGGAAGCCTACGTGCGCGCCTATCGCGCGTGGGCCAGGTGGAGGCCGGAGGCCCCGGTTGAAGTGTGGCTGCATCGGATCGCCATCAACGTGGCCATCTCCTACCGTCGCCGGGAGCGGCTACGCCAAGTCGGCCAGCTCGTCACGCGCCTCGGGCTCCCTGCCGAGCCGGACCCCATCGACCAGGCGGCGACCCCGGAGCTCCTACGTGAGCTGCGGGCGTTGCCTCCCAAGCAGGCGGCCGCGCTCGTGCTCCGGCACGTCCACGGCTACACCAATCGAGAGATCGCCCATGCCCTGGGCGTGCCGGAACGCACGGTGGCATCTCGCCTGGCGGCGGCGCGGGCCAGGTTGCAAGCTCGACTGCGCGACGTACGAGGTTCGGGTACCCGGTTGGTTGCCGGCGTTCCTTCTGACGAATGAGCACGACGGGAAGCGGCGAGCAAGACGACTTCGAGGGATGGCTTGAGCGCGAGCTGCGGCGCACGTTGGGCCCAGTGCGCGGTCCCAGCCCGCGCGCCTCCCAGGCCGCCTTCCGTGCCGTTTCCCGCGGACGAGGAGGAACGTTGATGGCGATCAAGTCAGGCATCCTGGCCTCAGTCACGGGCAAGGCAGCGGCTGGGATCGCGGCCTTGGCGGTGGCCACGGGTGGCGGAGCGGTGGCGGCCGTGGCGGCCACGGGCAGCGCCAACCCGGCCGCCTGGGGGCAAGCGGTGGTGCAGGCGGTCCAAGGCTGCAAGCAGCAGGTCGGTGACAATGCCGCGGCGGGGAAGGGGACGTGGAACGTTGGCCGGTGCGTGAGCGCGTTCGCCCGCCAGCATGGCGAGCGGGAGCGTCTCGCCCACGCCGGGTCGGTGTCCAGCCCGGCGCCGGCCACGCCCGCCTCGCCCCACGGCCGATCCCGGCGGGAGGAGGAGTCCACCGCGCATGCCGGGGTCCCGCATCCGACCCCGACCGGGGGCGGCCTCTCGGGGAGCACGGGTGTCGGCCAGCCCGGCGTCGGTCACGCTTCCTCCGGCGGCCTTGCCGCCGGTCACGGCCTGCCCAGCGGCTCTGGGGTTGGCCACGGCCGGCCCTCGCCACTGCCCACGCCGGCGCGCGGCTGAGGAGGGGGGTTGGGGGCCGGTCAGGAGACCGGCCGACAGCGCCCGGGCTCGCCGAGCTCGGGCGCCGGCCCCGGGCCTCGAGGTCGGACCTCCACCCTGGGATCGGGATGCTCCCGGCGCACGATCACCTGGAGGTGGGCCCAGGCGGGGTCCTCCTCCGGGTGGTCGGCTCTCACGTGCGCTCCCCGGGACTCGGCGCGCAAGAGCGCGGAGGCGAGCACCAGCCGAGCCAGCATCCGAGCTGCCCCACCTGCCTCCGAGCCCTCCAGCCCTCGAATCCCTTGGTTCAGCCGCTCCGGCTGGCGCCAGGGGCCGGCGCAGTCGTCCAGCAACGAGCCGACCCCGGCCGTGCCCCCCGTTGCCACCTCCGCGCATACGGCCCGGTCGGGAGAGGGGGGTGAGGAGGCCTCAGCTGCCGCCGCCCGGCCAGCCCGACGTCCGAACACGACCGCCTCCAGGAGCGAGTTGCTGGCCAGCCGGTTGGCGCCGTGGACGCCGGTGCGGGCACATTCCCCGACGGCGAGCAGCCTCGGCACGCTGGTCCTGCCCTCGAGGTCGGTGACGATTCCGCCCATGGTGTAGTGGGCGGCCGGAGCTACCGGGATCGGCTCTCGCGTCGGGTCCAGCCCCAGGGATCGGCAGCGGGCCAGGAAGCTGGGGAACTCACATGCCAGCCGCTGCGACCCGAGGTGGCGGGCATCCAGGAAGACCGCCTGCTCCTTGCTCCTCGCCAGCTCCTCGACGATCGCCCGGGTCACGACGGCCCGAGATGCCAGCTCGCCACGGGGGTCGACGTCGAACAGGAAGCGTCGGCCACGGCGGTTGGTCAGGATAGCTCCAGCCCCGCGCAACGCTTCGGTGATCAAGAAGGGCTCGCCAGGGCCAGCGTAGGCGGTGGGATGGAACTGCACCAGCTCGAGGTCGGCGAGGGTCGCCCCGGCCAGCAACGCCGCCACCATGGCCAGGCCGTCGCAGCGCCGCGACGTGGTGGTGCGGTGAAAGAGGCCGGCGTAGCCCCCACTGGCCAGGATCACGGCCCCAGCCCGTACCTCCATCTGGGTGGAGATCTCCATGCCATCGTCGGGCTTCCTGGCTGCTGCCTCGCCGAGCGGCCGCAGGCGGGCGCCGACCACCCCCTCGGGCTGCACCAGCAGGCCGGCAAGCTCGCCTCGCACCCAACGTACGGCGCCCGTCGCCCTCAGACGGCTCCGCAAGGCCGCGGTGATCGCGGCGCCGCTGCGGTCGCCACCGGCATGGACGACGCGAGGACGAGAGTGGGCGGCCTCAAGGGCCAGCGTCAGGCGGCCTCCCTGGCGGTCGAACCTCACCCCGAGCTGGGTCAGCCAGGTCACCGCCGCGGGCGCCTCTTCGGTCAACAGCTGCACCGCCCGGGGGTCGCAGAGGCCCGCCCCGGCGGCCAGGGTGTCGAGGGCGTGCTGACGGGGAGAGTCGTCCTCGCCCAAGGCGGCGGAGATGCCTCCTTGGGCGCGCTCCGACGCCCCTTCCTCGGCCTCGGTCAGCAGCACCCGTGCGCCCGTCGCCGCGGCCTCCAGAGCCGCCGACATGCCGGCCAGCCCCCCTCCGATGACGAGGATGTCGACCTCCGCGACGGGGTTCACGAGGGCAGCTCCCTCCAGGCTGGCGCGCCGTGGGCGTCGAGGTCGGGCATGCTCAGCCGATGCCGACCATGCGCTCGAGCGCCTGTCTCGCTCGGGCGGCCACCTCCTCAGGCACCTCGACTGGGTGGACGTCCTCCTGGAGCGAGCGGAGCACCTTGGGGAGCGTGATCAGCTTCATGTAGCGGCAGATGGCTCGCTCGCTCACCGCGTAGAAGCGCTTGGCCGGGTCGGGCACCTCCTTGCGCAGTCGATGCAGGATGCCGAGCTCGGTGGCGATCACGAACGAGTGGCGGGGAGAGGAGCGCACGTGTGCGACCATCCCCTCGGTGGAGAGCACGTGGGTACGTGCGGCATCGACGTCGCCGGCGGCGGCGAGGTACATGCAGGAGCTGGCGCAGCCGCACTCCGGGTGGACGAGCAGGTCGGCGTCCCCATGCTCGCGACGGGCCCGTTCCAGGTCCTCCCCGCGGATGCCAGCGTGGACGTGGCACTCACCTGGCCAAACGTGCATCCGGCGACCGGTGACGCGCTCCAGGTAGCTGCCGAGGAAGAGATCGGGGGCGAAGAGGATCTCCCGATCCTTGGGGATGGCTTCGATGACGGCCTTGGCGTTGCCGGAGGTGCAGCAGTAGTCGCTCTCTGCCTTGACCTCGGCCGTGGTGTTGACGTAGGTCACGACCACGGCCCCTGGGTGCTGAGCCTTCCAGGCCCGCAGCTGCTCAGCGTCGATGGTCGCTGCCAACGAGCAGCCCGCGTCGAGGTCGGGAAGCAGCACCCGCTTGCCGGGGTTGAGGATGGCTGCCGTCTCGGCCATGAAGTGGACGCCACAGAAGACGATCACCTGGGCGTCGGTGGCGGCCGCCGCTCGGGCCAGGCCCAGGGAATCGCCAACGTAGTCGGCCACGTCCTGGACCTCCGGCACCTGGTAGTTATGGGCGAGGATCACGGCGTCGCGGGCTCGGGCCAGCTGCCGGATCTCCTCTTGGATCCCCCTCACGTCGGAGGGCAGCGATCGCTTTCGGTAGCGCTCGGCGTCCTCCTCCAGGCTCTCGACCAGCGCCTGGCTCAGGCTTCCCACGTTTCGATGACCTCCATCGAGATGTCGACGGCGGGGGCCGAATGGGTGAGGCTCCCGACCGAGATGCGGTCCACGCCGGTCGCTGCGTACGCGGCCACGGTCGCCAGGCTCACGCCTCCGGAGACCTCCAGGACGGCGCGACCGCGGGCCCGGCGCACGGCCTCGGTCACCTGGCCCGGGCTCAGGTTGTCGAGCAGGATGGCCTCCGCGCCGGCGCGTAAGGCCTCCTCGAGCTGGTCGAGGTCGTCGACCTCGACCTCCACCGGCAGCCCACATCCTCTCGCCCGGCGCACGGCTTCGGCCACCCCCCCGGCCGCGGCGACGTGATTGTCCTTGATCAGGACGGCGTCGGCGAGGTTGTAGCGGTGGTTCGTCCCCCCGCCGCAGCGGACCGCGTAGCGTTGCAGCGGTCGGAGACCTGGCGTCGTCTTTCGCGTGTCGAGGACGATCACCGTTGGGCTCGCCGAGGTGGCCTGCTGGACGTAGCGATGGGCAAGGGTGGCCACGCCGGAGAGCTGCTGCAGGAAGTTCAGGGCGGTCCGCTCGGCCATGAGCAGGCCCCGTAGGGGGCCATCAACCTCGGCCAGGGCGTCCCCTGACGTGATCGGGGAACCATCCGCCGTCCGAGCCCTGAACGCGATTCCGGGGTCCACCTGGCGGAAGACCTCCTCGGCCACGACCAGGCCGGCCACCACGCCCGTGTCCTTGGCCACCAAGTGCGCCTTGGCCATCAGCCCCGCCGGCACCACCGCTTCGGTGGTGACGTCGTGGCCCTCGGGGCCGAGATCCTCGGCCAGCGCCTCCGCCACCTTGGCCCTGAGGTACTCGGGGGTGAGCTGTGAGGGGACGGACGTTCCCCTCCCTCCGATCTCCTTCACCCGCTTGTGCCCTCCACCAGGTCGAGCTCCACGTGCTGCCAGGGCAGCTCGCGGCGCCAGGTTCCTAGCACCGGGCCGGTGAAGCGGTAGAGGTCGCCTGGTCGGCCCACGCGCCTCCCCTCGGCGCGCCGGCCGACCGGCACCAGCACGCCTGAGGCGAAGAGGCGGTTGAAGGCCTTCTTGAAGTTCCCGGTGTTGAGCCGCAGCAGCGCTGGGTCGAGGATGGCGGCGTACACGGAACGCAGCTCGGGGAGGGTGAAGGTCTCGGGCAGGAGCTGGAAGGCCAGCCAGGTGTAGCGGAGCTTGGATTGCGCGCGGTTCATGGCCACCCGCAGCATGTCGGCGTGGTCGAAGGCCAGCGCCTCCGCGGGCAGGCTCCGTACCGGCACCCACTCGGCGCGCATGACCCCTCCCCCGGGTGCCAGCGCGAGGCCGTCGCTGCGCTCCAAGGCCAGGTGCGCGACCGAGACGACGCGGCCTCGGGTGTCACGATCCGGTGCCCCGAAGGTGCCGAGCTGCTCCAGGTACCAGTGGGCGGCGTCCAGTCCTGCCTTGGTCTGCAACGCGCGCCGGGCAGCGGCATCGAAGGTCTCGTCGGCACGGACCAGGACGCCCGGGAAGGACCACTTGCCGGCGAAGGCGGCGTCTTCCCGCTTGACGAGCAGGACCCGCCAGGCTCGGTCGATGGGCTCTTCGAGCCGCACCGTGAACAGCACCACGTCCACCGCCACCACCGCGTTGGGCTCCAAGGCGGTGCTGGCGAGGCGTCGCGGCGATGGGCTCCGGTCTGCCACGAAGTTTCACTATAGACGATTCAAATCTTGGAGAGAGAAATTCTCGGGATCGGCCGAACGGGCGGAGGCGAGGGGCCGGGAGGTTGGCGCCGGGGGCTGGGCCCGCATCCGGGTCGCCCTTGGCCCCTAGGCGGGAGCCAGCGGGCCGCCTCCCGGACCCGCCGAGGCGCGGGCCGGACCGACCTCGGGGGGAGCCGCCGCCAGAGCCGGGCCACGGCGGGACGCCTCCTCGGAGCCGGCTCCGAGGGAGCCCCCTTCCCGGCCCGGGGCCCGGCCGCCGGCCGTGCGCCCTACGGGCTCGGGGCGGGTTCGAGCCCTGCAATGCCCTCGGCGTTGAGGCGCAGGACCCCACGCCGGACGGTGGAGGGGTCGGAGCCGGGGAGCGGGGCGACGGTGGCGGCCGGGTAGCCATGGAGGGGCAGGAGGCGGGTGTGATCGTCGATCGATGGGCGGGGCGAGGACGCGCGCTGGGGCAAACGAGTGGGGGGCCTCGTGGCCGGGTGGGTGGAGATCGCCACGTGGCTGCCCTGCTTTCGTGGTCCCCCTCCACCCCTGGCGCCCTGCTTAGGGGCGAGACGTCCGGCTGCCGCTCAGAGGCAGATGATGAGGAGGCACAAACGGCGGGCAGGGGGGGCCGAGGGAGCAGGGGTCGGCGGGATGGGGCTGGGCGATGGCCCCGCTGCCGGCGCGGTCGGGTTGGGAACGACGGAGGAGGAGGGGTTCGGGACGACCGCTGTCTTCGGGGTGGGGAGGGCCGAAGGGGCTGGCCAGGTCGATGGGGTCGGCCGAGCCGGGGATGGCGGACGGGTCGCCCGCGGCGCTGGGGTCAACGTTGTCACCCCGGTGCCGATGACGGGCTCGGTCGGGCTCGGCGAGGCTGAGGGGGTGGGCACTGATCGGCTGCTGAGGAACCGGGCCACGACCTGCGGTGCGGCTGTCCAGGCCACGACGGTGGTGGCCACGCCGGCCAGGACGACGACCATCATCGCCACGGCCAGGAGGTGCCGGGCCCGTGCGGCCGGGAGCAAGGAACGCCGAGACCGAGGCCTGAAGTGCTCGGGCAGGCGGTCGCTGCGGGGGAACTGCGAATCCAGCTCTGCCCGGATCAGGGTCGCCCAAGCCAGGTCGGATGGTTCGCGAGGGGTGTCAGGTCCTCTGGCTCGCATTGCCTTCGAGACGCTCTGGAAGGTCTTTCCGTTCGGACTCCAACAGGGTATTCCGCATGGTCTGGAGCGCGGCGCCGAGCCGGGAGGCCACCGTCCCCGGTGGGATCCCTAGCGTTCGGGCGATCTCTTCGCGGGTCATGCCGAGGTAGAAGTGGAGGATCACCGTGGCCCGAAGCTTCGGGCTCAGCGCTGCCAGCGCCCGCCGCGCGAGGCTTCTCGTCTCGACCGACTCGAAGCTGGAACTCGGGGCGCCCAGGAAGAGACGAAGCGGAAGCAGACGAGCCAGGCTCTGGCGTCGGTGATGGGAGATGGCGGTGTTGACGGCGATTCGATGGAGCCAGGCCCCCATCGAGCTGACGTCGCGGTGCCGACGGTACCAGCGATAGGCTCGCTCGAACGTCTCCTGGGTCAGGTCCTCAGCAACGGCGGCGTCCATGACGATCCCCAAGATGGTCCGGTAGATGCGTAGCCGGTACTGCTCGTACTGGAATTCGAACTCGTCGTCCAGAGCCGTGCGCTCGTCACACGTCCCCTGCATCCCCACGTGCCTCGTCCTCTTCTGCTTCTGCCTCGTGGATTGCCCATGCCGCCGCAGCCGCTGGCGTCCTGTCAAGAAAATGCCCGGAGGAACACCCTAACACTTCTCTACGAAGCTTCGCGAGCCACCGATCAGGGAGGGGGCCTGGAGCGTCCCTTTGACGTCGGAATGCTTCGAGCCGGCTGGGCTGTCCGGCGTCTGCGATGCACGGCTGGGAGGGTCTGTAGAGGAGCTGCGCATGGTTGAGGGCTGCGGGATGAGTTCCACGTGGCGCACGGTGGCGCGGATCGCGGCGGTGGTGTCCGGGATGGTGGTAGCGGTGGCACCGGGGACGGTCGCGCTGGCCGACGAGGCTGCGCCCCCGGGGGCTGCGGCCGCGACGCCCGCTGAACAGCGGGCGGGCGACCCCGCGGGCGTGGCGTTGGTGGTGGGTCTCTCCCTTGGGGGGGCATGGCCGGTCGCGGTGACGGTGACGGTGGGGGCGGAGGGGGCAGGCGGGACGTCGACCGGTGCGACGAGTCCAGCGGAGATGGCCACGGGCCAGCTCGTCACCCTCCGCCTCTCCCCGGCCGAGGGTCAGAGCCCGATCGTCTCCCCGGGCTCGGCGCTTGTGGCGTCGTCGGCCGCTGGGGCCGGGTCCTCCGACCAGGGGTCGCCCCCACGGATCGGTGAGAGCGGCCTCGGGGCGATCGGGAGGGTGGGACCCTGCGGCGCCCGGGGTCAAGCCGGGGCCGAC
>Ga0209061_1003617_pt1 | contig 16385 bp, 14 predicted proteins | sample Coa_R1_10_FD_187157 | JGI IMG/M metagenome (GOLD analysis project Ga0209061, IMG submission 187157) | Surface soil microbial communities from Centralia Pennsylvania, which are recovering from an underground coalmine fire - Coalmine... | ecosystem: Environmental > Terrestrial > Soil >...
CCGCTGGAATTGACCTTCCGAGAGGAACACCGCAATACCGTGCCTGTCAGCTTCATCCCATTTTCTCCTCGTGCGAAATTTGGACTTGTGGGATCAGCGCTTTCACCCGATAGGGCTCGAGCGTCTCGTGGGTAAAAGGACGTGCGATGCGTTGGCCCGCCCATTTTCGGTACAACTCCGCCCTGTGACTGCTTGCGACCACCACAATCAGCCGGAATCGGGAAGGCAGGTACTCCAACACCCTGCCATAGCGCCGTGCTAGAAGCTGTTGCACAACTCGGTACAAGGCACTGAAAAGGTGATGGTTGTGTTTTCCGAAACGGTGCATAAGCAGAGTCAGCAGCGCCGAGGAAGGGCCGATGGCGCGGTCCGGTCCGTTGCTGACCGAGGCGCAGTGGAAGAAAATCGCGCCCTTGCTCCCCCAACCGCCGAGGCACCGCAAGGGCGGCCGCCCGTGGACCGAGAACCGTCGTGTGTTGGAAGGGATTCTCTGGATTCTCCGGAGCGGGGCTCGTTGGCAGGATCTGCCGGAGAAATATCCGCATCCTTCCACCTGCTGGCGGCGGCTGCGGGACTGGGACGAGCAGGGCGTGTGGTTGAGAATCTGGCGAGTGTTCCTGAGCGAGCTGAACGAGCGCCGACAACTGGAATGGAGCGAATCGTTTCTGGACGGCAGTTTCGCTCCAGCCAAAAAAGGGGCGCGGAAGTCGGGAAAACCAAGCGGGGCAAGGGGAGGAAGTGGATGGGGGTGGTCGACGGCCGCGGAATTCCTCTGGGGGACCACCTTTGTTCTGCGTCCCCGTCGGAAGTCCGGCTCGCGGAGACGACGCTCGCCGCGATCCGCGTAGGCCGGCGGCATCGGGCGGGCCGTCCTCGGCAGAAACCGGTGCGGGTGATTGCCGACAAGGGCTATGACAGCGACGCGCTGCGCCAGAGGCTGCGAAGGCGGGGCATCCTGCTGATCGCGCCGCATCGCTCGAACCGCCACCGCAAGCCGCCGCAAGACGGCCGTATGCTCCGGCGCTACCAGCGACGCTGGACGGTCGAGCGCACCTTCGCCTGGCTGGGGAACTTCCGTCGCCTGGTCGTGCGCTACGATCGTTCGCTCTCGATCTACCGGGCGTTTTTTCATATTGCCTGCTTCATGATCGTTTTACGGAGGGTTGTGCAATAGCTTGTAATGCCGCTTATTTATGGGACACGATACTAGCCTGCAGTTGCGTAAAACCCGCATTCTCGACCGATATCCCTCGGCAGTGGTTCAATTGAACGTGCTTGCCAGAAAGGAATGTAACCATGTCCGTGAACGTGAATGAGCTAATTCGGAAACTGAGTCCAGCCGAGCGCAGGAAGGTTGAGGACCGCGCGGCTGAGATAATTGCAGAGGAAATGAGCTTGCGTGGCCGCCGAAAGGCCCGCAGGATCACGCAGGCCCGCGTCGCCAAGACTCTCGGCATCACTCAAGACAGCGTTTCCCGACTTGAGAAACGCAGCGACCTGTTGATCTCGACACTGCGAAAGACGGTCAAAGCGATGGGCGGTGACGTGCGGATTGGCGCTGCATTCCCCGATGGTGTGCCCGTCGTTCTTTCGGAGCTTTCCGAGGACGACCCACCACGCAAATCCTCTCGAAAACATGCGCACGCTCAGGTTTATAGTCGCCTTGGCTATCGGTGCTGTCAGGAGTTGCGATCTGGCCCTTGCGACTCCCTGTGTTTGATCTTGAAGGACGAACAATGGCTTTGACGCGAGATTTCTAAGAGACGATCAGGGCGCGCGTTCAACGCGACGCTGGCTTCCGCAAGGCGCTTTTTCGAGAGGGAATCGAAAACTTTCTTTGCGGCGATTTGGAAACTGGGAAGATTATTCTTTGCGTTTCATCAAGGCACCAGTTGGGCTCTTCCAAACTAAGCGAAATCACGCATCGCTGCACTGAGCGTCTTGCCCGCTTAGTGCGCTGGAGTTGCTTAAAGGCGGGTTCGCGGAATCCCTGCTGGTGTTTCGTGAACGTTCCGCTTGCGTCTATTCGTCGCACTACGGCTTTGGTATAGAATCTTGACCCACTTTCCTCTTACCGGGGGCGAGGGGCGATTTCGACCATGCCGGAGTTCACCGCTGACACCTGGAAGAGGTTCCGCGACAGATTCGAGGCGGCAAACGAGCACCTAGCCGCCGAGATGGCTGGCGCTGCAGGCGACATCCGCTCGCTCATCGGCCAATTGCAGGAGCGATTAAGTGGAGCCCCTGTGGGCGAGCTCGATCCGGCAAACGCAGATTCGTTAGAGCGGCTCTTCGGTGAACTGGAAACTCAGCTTTTCTCGGAGCCAACCAGAGCCCGCGAAAAGCTCGGACCGATTCGAAAAGCGCTCTATGCCATGCAGCAGCACCAGTTCGAACTGGTCGATCTCGCGCGGGGATTGCCGTCGGAAATTACGCTCTTCGGAGCGCAACTCGTCGAGATCATCGGGTCAGATGTGAGCAAGGGATGGCGAAGGGTATGGCTCAAATGGAGGAAGTCTCCCCGGCCGCTTAAATTACGCGAAATCGTCGTCGCTCATGTCTGGAAGGCGCTGGACCGCCGCGTTGCAATCGACGGAGCTTTTCAACTGGTTTTGGCGCAGGCCGATCTGCATCTGGTAGCCGCTTGGCAGGCATATCGTCGCAATCAACTGGCCGCGCTCGCGTACGCGAGGCGGGATAGGACCGTACTAGTCAAGGAGCAAAAGTGGTGGAACCGCACGGCACTCAAACTTGTGGCGCGCACCGATCATCTAGCGCAAACGTACCGGAAATGGTCCGACACTTTCACGGCCGCGCTTGCGCAAGCAGTATTGCGCGGCTCGCCGGCTTGCTCGGAGCACCGGCAGCGTAAGATCTCCGAAATATGCGAGGCGAACTTCACCCATTGGCATCGCCAACAGCGCGCCGTTGCGGCGGTGCGGGGTCTTGAGCGCGGACTCTCGACGGTGGCGCGTGTGGCGGCACAGGGCACGCGGCAGGCGCTTGATTCCTTGCGCGCCGAGCACAACGACGTCACCAGTGAATTGGACCAAGCCGTGACTTGGCTCCAGATTGGAATCGAACACAGCAACAGTGAACCGTTTCCGCCTCCCCGGGCGAACTTACTGTCCGCCGAGCAGCGTGCTCGTGATTGGTCCGACCGCTTTGCCCATAGCATCCGTCTGCGTGTCCCGGTGTTTGTCGAAGTCGTTCGGCCGGTCCGTAGATTTCCCGCGTGGAGAAGACCCTGGCGGCAGCTATATCCGCAACGCGTCCTGCTGCAAGCGCTCCTGCATGCGGGATTGGACGCCGCGCGCGACGGCTTTCGGGAGGCCGAGGGCGAACATACCTCCATCGTCCGCGATATCGAGCAGGCTCGCCAAGTGGTGGCGTTTGCGCTCGAAGCGGCGAGAGAAGACGGTCAAACCACACACACCCTGCCTGGCGAGGCGGCGGCAAATGCCCTCGCGCTATTGCAGCATCGCAAAGAAATCGCGATCGACCCTGTGCCAGCGGCGGAGTTGGGCCTTTGCCGGGCTCAAGCGATGGTTTTGCTCCAGACACATACTGCCCTTGAAGCTGGCCGGCTTGGTCTGTTCGCTTTGGTCACACGGCAGGGTGGCCCGCGGGCGGCTCGGAGGATCGGGCAGGCGATGATGGAAAAAATCCGGGCAGCATCCCGCGCCTCATGGACAGCTGCCGAGAAAACTTGGCAATGGATGGCCTGGAAGCTAGGTTTGGAGCGCCCGCTCGCTGCCCGTTCCGAACCCGTGGTTGAGCGACCTCGGCTGAGCACCATCCTGGAAGTTCAATTGACTGCGCGAGAACTTCCTGCGCTTTACCAACGCCTTTTCCGTCTGGCCCCGGTCGAAGACCAACGGTTCTTGGTCGGTCGTGAAGTTGAGATGGCGAGTCTGAGCCAGGCTTTTTCCCTCTGGCAATCAGGCCGGAGCACAAGCGTGCTGGTAGTAGGAGCTCGCGGCAGCGGAAAGACCAGCTTGCTGAACTGCGCTTCGGGCGTGGCATTCACGGGCGTGCCGATCGTTCGGGGACAGTTCAGCGAAAGGGTGCTGAATCGTGACCAGCTCTACGCGTTCTTGGGGCCACTCTTCGATGTATCCGCTGGCAGTGACCTAGCGACGGCCTTGAACAACAGCGGTCAACGCGTCGTCATCATCGAGGAGTTTGAACGCACGTTTCTCCGGCGAATGAACGGTTTCGGGGCCCTCCGTGATTTCCTGGATTTAATCACGGTCACCTCGCGGTCGACATTGTGGATTGTCAGCATGAATCAAGCCTCGTTCAGCTACCTCGACGCGGTGACGGGGCTGGGGAGAAGCTTTTCTCATCGCATTAACGCGATGGGGGTTTCTCAAGAACAGATAACGGAAGCGATTCGGCAGCGTCACACTTTGTCGGGTCTGCGCCTGCAGTTTGCGCCATCCGCTCCGGGAGACCCTCGGGTCAAACGGCTGCGCCGATTCTTTGGGCTCGAATTAACGCCCGAAAAGACCTTCTTCGATGCGCTCTATCGTCAGTCGGAAGGTCTGTTCCGCTCGGCATTTGAACTCTGGCTGGGCAGCATCGAGCGAATGGAAGGCGCGGTGATGCACATGCTTCAACCGCTCGACCCAAGCTATGACCGTCTTTACGAAGCGCTGAAACTCGACGATCTTTTTACCCTCCAGGCAGTTCTCCAGCACGCCAGCCTCACCGCGGACGAGCTGGCTGCGGTCTTCAACACCGATTTGGAGGAAGCACGGGGTCGGCTCGAACGCCTACAGGCCCTTGAAATTCTGGAGCCAGAACCGTCCGGACCCGGGCTGCGAATCCGCTCGCAAGCAGGACGTTTCGTGCGTGATGCTCTTTCCCGGCAAAACCTTGTGTAGGGAGGTGTGAAGGTGCAATTCACCGAAACGGCGGCTGCGCGCAACGTTTTTCAGTATTTTACGGTCGGTCGCATCGTTTCTGTTCTCGTTATCCTAATCGTCACCTGGCTGGTGATCCGTTACACCACGCGGCTGCTGGGCCTGCTCACCAGCCGCGGCCCTCGCATCCGATTCCTTGCCAAAGCGGCTGAGCCGGTCCTGAGGATCATTTTGTGGTTTATCGCTATGCTCGTTTCGTTTCGCTTGCTGGCGCCCACACGGGAGACGTTCTTGGCGGCTATTGGGTCAGCCGCCATTGCTATCGGCTTAGGCGCGCAGGACCTGATAAAGAATCTTATTGGAGGACTGGTCATCCTCGGTGACCGGCCCTATCAGGTGGGGGACCTGGTCCAGATGGGCGACGCATTCGGAGAAATCCTGCATATCGGCCTGCGTAGCACCAAGCTCTACACGTTTGGCGACACCATGGTGACGATTCCGAATGCCGACATTCTGACTAATCAGGTGTTCGATTCAAATTCAGGCGTTCCCCATTGCCAAGTCGAAACCTTTTTATACTTGCCGCCTGACGTCGATCCCGATGAGGCCATCCGCATCGGCTCGGAAGCCGCGTATACATGTCCCTATCTGTATTCAGCCAAACCGGTCATCGTGCTCATCGAGGACAAATTCGACCGGAGACCGTACCAGCGGCTTCATATCAAGGCGTATGTTTGCGATCACCGTTTGCTTCCTCGAATGCAAAGCGACATCACCGCTCGAGCCAAAAATGAACTTCTGCGGCGGGGAATGCTAAAGGGGTGGTTGCTTTCGGAAGGGAACTGAATCCTGGAGTTGGCTCGTCCGTCCGCGCTCACGTGCTCGGCGCGAATGCGGAACGGGGGGATAAGTGAAATATATACCGTATCCGGTGCCCATGATCGGAACAGCGGTCACGCTCCTGATGGCGTGGGCCATTCGTTCCTTTGGCCAGCGCTCCATCGCGCGGCGTATTGAGGATCCGCACGAGCGATATTCCCGGCGAAAGCTGCTGAGCACAAGCGTAACGGGCGCTACGGTGGCCGTGCTGGTCGTGCTTTGGTCCAGCCGCCTGCCGAATGCCGGCACATTCCTTGGTTTGCTCGGCGCAGGCGTTGCCGTGTTTCGCCCAGCGAATCAGCAAAACGAGAGCCCCAGCCGAGCCGTAAGTCATCACGGCTGAGACCGGCAGAAATCCGAGAAACACGCGATGAAACTGATCTCCAACCAGTCGCATCACGATTGCCCAGGCGATCGCGAATCCCCAGTCCTCCAGTTCGAGGCCCAGGAACTCCGCTCGAACTGAGAGTGATCGCGCGACGGGTTTCAGTCGAAGCGGCACGGTTCAGCCTGCGAAAGTCCGAAGAAGTTGCAGAACCGATGACAGCAGCAGCGCGCCTCCAGCGCCAGCCCATTGCTTTCCGCTGGGCCGCTCGCGGGCGATGTTTGCCACTGCCCAGATGACGAGGAACCCGGCGCCAAAAATGCCGAGGCCTTGGGCATAACTGAGGGCATTCGAGAGAAACGAGCTGACGCGGTCGCCGCCAATTTGGGCGAACGCCGGCGAAGCGAGCAACAGCGTCGCGGCGCTTGTTCCGACTGCGCGGACAAAACGCCGCGATTCGATTCGCCACTTTCGTCTGATGGTCCCAAACATCGACACTCCTCCTGTGGAACAGCAAACTGGGAGTCCACCGGAGCGAAGGGAGTTGGGAGCAGGATCAGCAGCAGGCGGGAGGCTTTCGGCTGCGAATCCTGCTCCCGGTTGGTCACATTGGCGGTCTATCTCCGAGGCTCACAGCTCGTCCCCGGGTCACGCCGCAATCGGCGGAACCTCAGATTTGATCTGCGATTCACGGTGGCTTGGCTCCGGTGAGTTTCCCTTCTCACTCTTTCTAATGCACACCGACTTGGAAAAATTCACCGCCTCATTGAAATTTTTTTTTGTCTTTTACTGTGGTCCTGGATTCGAAACTTGCGCTTTACTGCACCGTCGCCGAGCCAGCCGGATAGCGGACCTGGGCGTTCACGACCCCTGGAGTCTGGAGTAGCTTTCGCTGGATTACGTCGCCGCTCGGGGCTTAGTAGTTTCCCTCCGCCACGTCCTTTAGAATCTGCTTCTCCAACGACAGCTCCGCCACCAGCCGCTTCAGCTTGGCGTTTTCCTTCTCCAGCTCCTTCAGACGTTTCGCCTGATCCAGCTTCAACCCGCCAAACTCCTTCCTCCAGCGGTATTAGGTCTGCGCGGTGATCTGAGCTTCCTTGCAGGCTTGCGGGGTAGTCTTTCCGTTGGCGACGGCCACTTCAATCTGCCGCAACAGATTCACAATCTCCTCCGGCTTGTATCTCATCATGGGCATGACCGGTTCTCCTCCAAGTGAATTCTCTCTCACTTCACCTGGTACCAAAATCGCCGGTCAGATCAGTCGGCGCGGCCGCACCAAGAGCCGCTTCCGGGGCCGGATTCGCGGGCGTCTGTTCGAGGGCGAAATACGAGCGCCCGAAGGCGGCTTGCTGGGTGCCGGGCGCAATGGCGACTGCCTGCACCGTGTAGCGCCCCTTCGGCAATTTCGCGAGTGGCAAGCTGATGCGGAAAGAAGCCGCGCGCAGATGCGTATCGATTTGCGCCGGAGGTAGCAACGGAGTGCTGTCGACCTGCACGCCGTTGCGGAAGAAGACCAGCCCGCCACGCAGCGTGCGCGCGTCGAACGGCGCGGGTTTCGAAGCCTTCTCCGGATAGTAGGCCTGGAAAAAGATGTACAGCGTCTGCCCCTGATCGAAGAAGCGCGTCACGCTGGGAATGATTTTTTCGTCCTGCACTTCGAGCGGAGAAGAAATCATGCGCGCGCGAATTCCTTCCGCTTTCGTGCGCACCTCAGATGACCGACCGACGCGCACCAACTGGCTCGACAACAGGACGGAACTGAGCGTCATGCGCGTTGGCGGACGCACCGGAATCGTGAGCGGTTCCTCAAAGGTGCCGATCTTGCCGGACTCGTCTTCGCGCGCCAGGAATTTGAGCCGGTAGTTTCCCGGTGCCAGCACTACGCCGCCTTGATATACCAGGTCGGTGTGGCTCACTTGCTGATAGCGCTGCTCGTCCAGATGCACGGTGATTGTGTCGCGCAATTGCGCCATGATCAGGCCCGAAGGCACGGCGCGCACCTCGGCAGCGAAATCGAACTGCGCCTCGCGCCGGTTGTGTTTCTTGGCCCAGCCCAGCGCGGTCGAAGAAAGCTTGGCGGCAATGGGCACGTAGGCCTGCTGGTCGCTGATGCGGAACATGCCCGTCTCCACGGCGAGCGGCAGATCCACCTCCGGATCCTCCGATTCCATGGCTTCGGCCAGCTGCTGGTCGCGATCTTCCTTCGCGAGGTGCCGAAAATCACGCGGCGCGTAGTAGCCGTTGCGATAGCGAACGTGCGCGCCCTTGACGTCCACCTTCACGCGCACGGCGTGCCAGGCGCCGTCGCGCTTGACGTCCGGCGGCAGGTCGTAGCCGATCAGATAGTAACCGCTGTTGTCGCTCTCGATCTTAGGGAAGGCGTCGCTCAAATCTCCCAGGTCAAAAAAGGCGCGCCCTCCGGTGTCCGTAGAAAGGGTGGCCAGGGTGTCGCGGGAATCCTGGCGCTGATCGGTCTGGTGAAACACCGACGCGCCGGAGAACATCGAATTGCCGATGGAAGCGGTCGCCGTGACGTCGCCACCGGGCGGCGTGGCGAACAGGCCGCGGGCATCGATGGAATAGATCGAAACATCGGCGCGATTGGCGGCGTCCGTGGCGGCGCGAAGCTCGGCGCGATTTTCCTCGCCGGTTTGGGTAATTCCGCCTGTGAATTCGACCAGCACCTTGCGACCCGGAATCCCGGCCAGGACGTTGGTGAGCCCCTCAATCGCCGCCAGCTTTTGATCGGTGTTGAAGACGTTGAATTCCGTTTCGTCCGCCGTATAGGCTGCGCCGGTATCCTCCTGCACGTCGTACTCGCCATCCTCCGCGGCGGCGTAAAGTGGGGTCGCCAGATGCGAAGGAGCGCCGGGCACGAGCGAAGCGACGGCTTTTTCGAGCGTGGCGCGATCGTTGGTGAAGTTGGCGAGCACCGAGAGATCCGATCCGAAGGTCACCACGGCCACCAGATCGGCCGGGCTCATCTGCGTCTTCAAAAACTTCTCGGCCGCACCGTGGGCGCGAAGAATATCGTCGGTGGCCATCGAGGTGAGATCGAAGAAAAGCACGATCATGCGCCGGTCATGAATCTTGTTGCTGATCGCCTCCTGTTCCGAAGCGGGAGCACCGGGCCCCGAATTATCGATCGGGACGACGATGGGCTGCTCGATGGAGGGACCGGCCGTTTCCGTCTTTTCGATATCCGAATAGGAAAACGTGGAGATTTTCTCGATTTTGCCGTCGTCGGTGATGGTGAACTGGTCGGGACGCAATCCTTTAATCGGGCGGCCTTTGCCGTCGGTCACTTCCACATCGATACGCACGATTTGCGATTGCGCGCGGAGGACGTTGCTGCTCAGGTGAAGGGGCCGCGCAGCACCGCGCGACTGGGTCGAGGGGGCCGCAGCGGTCTGGTCCTGCTGCGCGGAGAGGCGCGCTCCCGAAACCAGGATCAGAAAGCAGACTCCCGCGGGAGCCAGAATCGAAGCGCATCGATCGAGCGCCAAGTGCCGTTTGCGAGATTTCCGTTGTCGCATCATCGTGAACCTATGCTACGCCACCTGTGGTTGCCGGGTTAAAGATTGAAGCGCGCCATCAAGCTCATGGTACGCATGGACGCCGCGCTGGTCACTCGACCGAAGAACGAACTGCCGAAGACGGTGCCTAGCCCGTTGAAGCTGGGAGTGTTCGTCAAATTCTGAATTTGCCACTGAATGTTGAGCATGTGCCGACGCTCGGGGCCGAAGCGGAAAGTCTTGGCGATGGACGTATTCCAACTTAGCGAGCACGGCCCCTCGATCGCACCGCGGCGCTCATTGCCGTACGTCGGATTGCCGTTGGCATCCGCAGGCGGCAGGCCGAAGACGGAGGTGTTGAAGAAATTCAGCGGAGAGCCGCCGCAAATGCCGACGTTGGGATTGCCCGTTTGCTGCGCGCGCAAAGAGAAATTCGCGCCGGTGCCGTTGTCCGAAGCGGTCCCGCCGAGCAAAGCCGTGTACGGCGTGCCGGTCTGCCAGGTAAAGATGTTCATCAGGCGCCAATCGCCGAACACGCGCTCGGCCCATCCATGATTGGCCCACCGGCTACGCTGCCCGAAAGGCAACTCGTAAACGGAAAAGACGCGGATTTGGTGGCGAACATCGAAGGTGGAAAGGCCGCGCTCGGCGGCCAAATCGCCGTCGATTTGCTCGACGGTACCGGTTCCTCCGCCGATCGAGCTGGCGTCATCAAGCGATTTTCCGTAGGTGTACATACCGACCAGCATCAGCCCGTGCGTGAAACGGTGCAGCACGCGGACCTGCAGCGCGTTGTAGATGGAATTGGCGCCGGACTGATCGTAGGTAAAGCCGGTCGCGTTGGGATCGACGCGGCTGGCCTGAATGTCGTTTTCCGGAGTGCCCAGCGGCGCGCGATTGGGAGCGCGGAGAATGTCGAGATCGGTTCCCTTGGTGCCCGTATAGGTGAGATCGAGCACCCAGTTCTGCGTAAAAGAGGTTTCGGTACCCAGCGTCCATATCTGCGCGTAGGCGTTTTTGTAGAACGGATCGACCGCCTCGGTATTTGTGATCAGGCCGCCGATGTTTTGCGGCGGCAGGAAGCCGTTTTCCAGCGTCAGCGTAGTGGCGGCGGAAGTGGTCAGAGTTTGCGCCGTGGAGACGGGTGGCTGATAGGTAAGCTCGCGAGCCAGCGTGTCGTAGCCGGATTCATCGTAGAAAATCGAATAGCCGCCGCGAACCACCGTGCGCGGCTTGATGAATCTCGGTTGCCAGGCGAATCCCACGCGCGGCGCCCAATTATTGTAGCTGCCGTGGATCAGCGACCGCGGAAACGAGCCGCTGAATGGTCCCGCTCCGCCCGGCCGCACGACGACAACGCAATCAGGGCAAGTGACGCCGGAAGATGCGAGCGAAGCAATGGCGGGATTCATGTCGAGATTGACGAGGTTATTGCCTAGCTCCACGGGCGGAGTGACCGCGTCGTAACGGACTCCGTATTCGAACGTGAACGCTTTGTTTACGCGCCAATCGTCCTGCGCGTAGGCGGCGAAGCCCCAGCTGCGAAGATACGTGTTCGGATTGCCGAACTGTTCCGTGGTGCTGAACGGCCGCGACAGCAGGAAATCCGCGAAATCGCTTCCCGTCCTCGGCACCGGGATGCCGTTGGCGTCCAGTTCGCTGGTGAGCAGACCGGTGAATACGAATTCGCCGCGCGGATTCGGACTGGAATTGCTGTTGAGCTGCATGCGCCGAATTTCGCCACCAAACTGCATCGTATGCGCTCCATGAACCCAGGTGAGATTGTCCGAAAATCGGAGCGTCTGATTCCGAATCAGCGAGGGGATGGGATCGTTTAGGCCGGAAAAGCTAGTGAAGCTGATTTGCGGCAGGCCGTAATCGACGGGCGAGGGCGACACACCGTTGATGCCGAGCTCGGCAGCAAGATTGGGGCCAAAGGAATTGTTACTGAGCGTCTGTACGCGGCTGCGGCTCCAGTTCACGGACGTACTTTCCACCAAGCGCGGAGACCAATTGTGAGAGAGGCCCAAATCGACGTTTTGGCCGAGCGTCGATTGGTGACCGCCGACGCCGGGGAAATTGCTGATGGTATCGCCGCGAGCGGATTCAAGGTTGTAGCCGCCGTTCACATTGAACTTCGAATTGATGGTATGCAGCACATGGAGGTTCACGTTATCGGTGTTTTGCGGCACCGTGGCCTGCAGCAGGAAGTTCTGCACCGAGCCGGGGAGATTCGCCTGGGGGATATACGCGAGCAGCTTCTGCGCCGTGGGATCGATGGGCAATTGCTGAGCGATGCCGCCCGGACAATTTGCGTCGGCCACGGTCGGGAACGGCGTTGCAGGATTCGAAAACGGCTGGTACAACGCGGCACCGCAGAAAAGACCGTTGCGCTCGTCGGGCGTCGGCACGGTCGAAAACGTATTTTCGGCGGTGGTCTGAATGTCGTGCTGGTAGTTGACGAAGAAGTAGGTCTTGTCGCTTCCATCGTAGATATGAGGGATGCGCAACGGCCCGCCGAGGTTCGCCCCGAAGCGATCGTCGTAATGCCCGAGCTTTGGCGACGGCTGGCCGGTAATCGCGTAGGGGCGGGCATCGAATGCGGAATCGTCCAACCGGTTGTAGAACGTGAAGCGCATGCGGTTCACTTGCTGCCGAAAAAACATCCCGCCGGGACCACCCCTGAAGAGCATCCGCCCGCGACCGCCAGTGACAGCTCGATCCGCAAATTGGCTAACGGCTCCGGGACCGCCTTGCACCGTGGGTCCGCCCGATCCTCCGGGACCTCCCACCGAAGCTGGCAGTAGTCCCACCTGGTCGGGATTACCGAGGCCCAATCGGCCGAATTCTCCCGGGCTGCGGGACGAAAGTCCCTGCCCAACGGTCCCTTGCAGCAAGAAGGCATCGGAAGTGCTCGCTCCAACTCCGGCAGGCATGCTGGGAGCCTGAGCATTGGCGCCTGCTCCCGCGACTTCTTCTCCTCCATTGGCAGCGGAATCGCCGGTCAAATCCGTTTGCTGAAATCCTCCGGCAAGCCCCTGGCGGAGCGCGTTGACCACGCCTGGGGGTAGCTGACCGCCCGGACCAAATCCGGCCCGAGGCCGTCGTGAAGCTTCACTCGATGCATGGGACGAGCCCGGTGACCCAAAGCGTCCAGAGCGCCGCGCAAAGCGGTTCTCCGGACGTCCCGCCTGGCCCGGATGTTCCAGCTCGGCCAACGTCGCCACGCGCAACGTCAACCGAATGGGCGGGGGCGGAAGCCCGGCCGCAACCTGTATCGAGCGCTCGACTTTCACGAAGCCCAATTGTTCGCCAGCGACGGTGTAGGTTCCAGCCGGAATGGAGGGAAACTCAAATTTGCCGGACTGATCGGTCCAGGTAACCCAGGCTTGGTTCGTTCCGACACGCGTGGCGCGAACGGCCGCACCGGGAATCGCTTCGCCGGTTGCCGTTTGCACCGTGCCGCTTAGCGTGGTTGTCGGCCCAGAGACGGTTTCGGCTGCACCAGAAGAGCTTTGCGCCCTCTGGTGCTGCAGCTCGGCCGAGCCAGAGGCGCCATGCTCCGCGGTTTGTTGCGCGAAAGCCCACTCCGGACAGGAAACGAGCAGCGCCGCCAGGCACAGCGCGGCCCATCCGAACCCGGCAAGACGCAGCGACAATCTCGGGCACAATTCGTGCATCATGAACGTAACAATCGCTGCACTCCCCTCGGATTCGTTGCGTGCTTCGACGTCGCGCCTGGCCATCCGGTTACTGTCCCGATTTCGCGCGGTCGTATACGAAGCGAATGGTTACCGGCCCTTGTAGGCGGGGATTCTCAATCTTGTTGATCATGTAGAGCTGCTTGCCGTCTGGAGACAGCTCGAAGGTACGCGTGACGGCGCCGCCGCGCGGACCCTGCATGGTGGCGACCAAGTCGCTGCCCTGCCATTCGGCGGCGGGCGAAGAATTGCCGGTCCCGGAATTTTCCGCACCAGCTGATGCGGAATACGAAGCCAGCACGCGGCCGCCCAGGTTCGTTACTTTCACTGAGGAACCGGTTTGGACGATCGTGAGCTGCGAAAACTGTTTCATCATGTTGCCGTTCCCGCGACGCCTTTTGCCGGAGCGGCGCCAGCCCCCAAAGCCTCCGGCCTCTTGCAGCTTCTGCAGCGGATTATCGCTATCGTCTTTGTTGAGCTTCCAGGTGCCGGCAAGATTGGGCTTTTCGTCGACTTGCTGCGCGGCGGGTGAATTCTCTTGCGCCGATTGACCGGAGGGCGCGGCCCCAGATTGCGGCCCGGCTGGTGCGCCCTGCGCCTCCGCCAGTCGAGCGGCAAGAAGTACGCTCACTGCGATGAACACGATCAGCACCGACGCCAATAGGCCGGGTGCCGCAAAACTCCTGTGGATGTTGTATTCCCTGTTTTGCATTTCTCCTGCCTCCGGAACTTCGCTACCGACTATTGTCGGCGCGGCCGGGCTGATGCCACGTATTCCCGCCGCCGCGAGAAAAAGTTCCAGAATCGGGCCGGTAAGAAGCGCTCCACGCGCGCCCGGCGAGAAATCAGAAGCAATCGCTTGAGTTACCATAAAGACGCAAGCGACCCGCGTTCGCAAAGGGGGAATTCTAAACGGTGTCCATCGACGAAGCCCTAAAAGCCAACGAAGCCTACGCGCACAGTTTCGACCTAGAACCAGTTGCAAAACTGGGTACATCGCTTTGATGTAACGAGGGTGTCCTAACTTCAGTTGAAGGTTGGTAGGCGGCGGTAGGCTCCTTTCGGGATTCTGCGTTTGGCAACCGGATTCTATCGAATCGGCGCCAACCGCCGCCTACCAACCTTCAACTAATTGCGAGACATCCTCACGGAAACGCCTTACCAGCAGATGAATCTGCACCGCGAGCCCCTGCCAGGGCAGATCCTGCAGCCGCCGTACATAGCTGCTATGGCCAGAGTTGGATCGCTGACCGCATTCCGGACAGCAGGGCACTTGCTCGACATGCATGGAAAGCAGAAAGTAATCATCAGTCTGTTGAATGGTTTCCAGAACCAGGGATGGCGGATTGGGAAGCAAGGATTGCGAGTGGCTCTTGGCGATGGCCATCGCCTCTACAAAGTAGGCGATGTGGCGCTAACCTCATCCTGCTGAACCGAATCGCCGTTGCCAAACCAGCATCCACTGCACCAAATTCGCGGAAGAACCCAAATCAAGTTGTCAAAAGCAAACGTCGGTCTTGGAATCGCTCCACCCATTCGGGACAGCTCCAGAAGGTTTTGTGGTCGCTGGCACTCACGCAATCTGTCGTGCTTAAGCGTTCCATTGAGCCCTCCGAGGTATCAACTGCCTCGATATCCTGCATCCAATCAAACGATTTGTCAGATGTGACTTCCGCCGGTATATACGACAATTGCCCGGCGGCAGAGACACGTATCGAAGTTCGCCGAGCGGTGCAAGTGGCGCCGCAATATGCTAGCGTAGCGACTACGTAGTGAGATTGTCATGAAATTTACCTGGTTTAACCTCATGCCGTGGCCATATCTGCCGAATGATTTTCGTCAGAAACATCATTCCGTTTGGGTCGACATCGATTCCAAACTATTCGACCCGGTGAAAAGCCACGAGCTCTACAACACCTACATCGATCTGCTCGAGTACGCCGCCAAGCTCGGCTTCGACGGAATTGGCGTCAACGAGCACCACCAAAATGGCTATGGATTGATGCCTTCGCCCAACCTGATAGCCGCGAGCCTCGTTCGCCGGACCCAGGATGTTGCGATCGTCGTGCTCGGAGCCGCCATCGCGCTCTACAATCCGCCACTGCGAGTGGCCGAAGAGTTCGCCATGCTAGATTGCATCTCCGGAGGCCGGCTCGTGGCCGGCTTCCCGGTAGGCACATCGATGGATACCAACTTCTGCTACGGCCAGATCCCCGCGCTGACCCGCGAAAAATACCGCGAAGCCAACGACCTGATCATGCGCGCGTGGCACGAAAGCGAGCCTTTCGCCTTCAACGGCCGCTACACCAAGCTCCGGTACGTAAATCTCTGGCCACGTCCGATCCAGCAGCCTCATCCGCTTATCCACATTCCCGGCGGCGGGTCGATTGAGACGTTTGATTTTTGCCTCGACAACACCTACTCCTATTCTTATTTGAGCTTTGGCGGATACGTTCGCGGCAAAGCGCTGATGCAGAGCTACTGGGACCGCGTGGCGGAACGTGCGACGCCAGATCTCTCGCCCTACCGGGCCGGCTTCGCCCAAACGATCTGCGTGGCAGAGACGGACGCGGAAGCCGAGCGTCTCTACTCGAAACACGTTCATTACTTTTACAATCGCTGCCTGCATGTGTTTCCCGGCTTCGCGGACGCGCCCGGCTACCGCACCATTAAGACCATTCAAAAAGGAGTTCTCTCGCAATACGCGCCACCGCAGGGAGGCCTGTTCCCGGAGCTATCTTGGAAACAAATGGTTGAGGGCGGTTACATTATCGCGGGAAGTCCAGAGACTGTGCGCCAGCGGATGGAGGATTTGATCAAGGGACTCCGCGTTGGGAACGTGTTTTGCCTGCTGCACATCGGCGACATGCCCAAAGAGAAGTCGATGTACTCGACACGACTCTTCGCCGAAAGAGTGATGCCGAAGCTTCGAAACATGTTCCCGGATTACCCCGTCGATGATCGCTTCTGGAAATTGCCCCGGGGATAGTTGAAACTGGCGGACTCTCGACGTGCTGCACATTACGCGACCTGAGCTTGCTGGGTCAACGACGGATTGAGTTTGCGCTGCAGCGCGGCCAGTTCGCGAAAGCCTTTC
>Ga0209061_1003620_pt1 | contig 16378 bp, 12 predicted proteins | sample Coa_R1_10_FD_187157 | JGI IMG/M metagenome (GOLD analysis project Ga0209061, IMG submission 187157) | Surface soil microbial communities from Centralia Pennsylvania, which are recovering from an underground coalmine fire - Coalmine... | ecosystem: Environmental > Terrestrial > Soil >...
TAGAAATACAGGCAGTCCGGCGGCGCCGCCCGCCTGTTTTGTTACGAGGACTTCTTCTTATGGAGACTATCAGAGTTATCGTGGTTGACGAGCAACCCCTGTTTCGCGTGGGAGTATGCACGACGCTTGAGCAAATGGGGGGCTGCACGATTATTGGTACTTCGACCGACACCGGGGAAATTCTGGAACTGGCGCGCACGGGAAACCCGGATGTCGCGCTGATCGACGCTAGTTTGAGCGTTGCAGATCCCCTGGAAATTGCCCGGCAGATGCGTCATCTGGCCCCGCGTGTCGCCGTTATGATCCTGACTCCTGTGGAGGACGAGGAGCGTTTATTTCAGTCAATTAAGGTGGGAGCAGCCGCCTATTATACACGTGACATCACGCCGGAAGCGCTCACTGAGGCAGTGCGCCGAATGAGCCAGGGAGAATACTTGATCAATGACGATGTTCTTTCAAAGCCCCAGGTGGCGAGCCGCGTACTCAAGTCGTTTCGCGAACTGGTGGGCGATGATGAGGATACCACAACAAGGGGCCTCTATTCGCCTCTCTCCAGCCGCGAGGTAGAGATTCTGGACTATATCGCTCGTGGGAACAGCAATAAGGAGATTGCGAAATCCTTGAAGATCAGCGATCAAACCGTGAAGAATCACATTACATCGATACTAAAGAAATTATCGGTAAATGACCGCACCGCGGCGGTGGTTCACGCACTTCGTCATGGCTGGATTAAAATGCACGATGATTAGCGAGCTAGAGCCAGATGGCGAGCAACTCGCGCCCGCTATTGGCGTCGAGAAAGACATAGAAATCGTGGTGAGTGCTTGAGGCATGGGGATCAGCGGAGGTAGCAGCAGGTGGTTCAGAAACGTTTGAATAGTGGACCAGCCAGACCGGGTCGTTCTGAAAACTGGCAACGTCGGGGTTACTTCCCCGATAACTGAACAGGGTGTACAACGCCTCGACCTTGCCCGCGTGAGCTGCTACCTCCGGCTGCATCTGATCCGCTAGCAAAATTGCCTGCTGCTGCGTGAGCCGTGGTGTCTGGCTGCCGCCTGGTGAGGAGAGCGTGATTCCGGCAGAGGCCAGCGGGTTATCCTGAGCGGTCGGCGAGCTTTGGGGCAGAACATGCGGAAGCGGAAGCGTCGTCGCGGGCATCGGCACCGCCGTATTCACCTGGCGCACCAGCAGCCAGATAAACCAGAGCACAGCCACGCCAATCAGCGCGATGCCAACCAGCGCAGAGAACCGGCGCAGAGCCGAATCCCCCGGCTCTCTTCTCAGAAACTTTCGTCCCGCCACGCTCCTTGACCTGACCTTTCCCTCCTCTCTGGGAGGCTTCCCTCTTTCCAGATGGCCTTAGTATAGCGGAGTGCTTGCCGGAAAACAATCCTCTTTAATAATTCTTCTGGCTTTAGTGAAAACTTGCAAGAGAACGCTAGAAAACGCCCCGTTTCGCTCTATTTTGGGCGACTTGTTTCAATACTCGTCGGAAGGAGAAAGTATGTGAGAAAAGCCTTTCGCGCTTCTCTCACATACTTTCCCACCTCTCGCGAGCACGCGCCTCAGTACCTCTTGAACAGCAGAGAATCAGAACCAGCCGTCAGGGGTCCAGTTGTCCTGGCCAACGAGGTAGGAGTAGGGCGTTTGTTGAGCCGCCTGGGCCGGGGTGAGCTGTGGACGGTTCGCATTCACGCCTGCGCCGGGGCCGCTGTTGTGGTACTCTGCGAAACGCGCGGACTGCCAGGATACGGGAGGACTCGACCAGTTCTCCCAGGGCGCCTGGGAGATGGCAGCGGGCAGCCAGGTGTCGCGAATCGTTACCTGCGCCTGAGCATCCGGGGTCGCGGGCCACGGCCTGCCCAGGAAAACGCTGCCAGCAGGTGCCTCGGACTCGACTACACAGTGGGTAAAGAGAAAGCCGTATTGTTGCGCCGCCGGAGTTGAGGCCGCAGTCATCGTTTGCCCACCGCCGGTCTTCTCCTTGATAAAGATCGTATCGTGATCAAAGACCGCTGTGCCACGCCCGAAGATAAAATCGACGTTGCCCTCGATATAGCTATTGATGTACAACTGCCGCGAGACGCTTGTCGTGCTCGGTGAATTGGCGTAGAGCGTGTCCTGGTTGCTCAGGAAACGGTCATTGCCAAAGATCAGGCGATCTCCCACCGTCTTCACCGCAACCGCCTGGTGTTGATTCGTCTGCGGCTGCGAGGCCGGATCAAACGTATTGGCGAACGTGATATTGAACGCCGCGAAGTCGTTGGCGTTGAACGTCGCCGTAGCGCTGCCAGAGGTTCCAAGCGTGCCACCGCCGGGCGCGGGCGTGCCTGACCAGTTGTTGTAGGCAATAACCGTATCTCGTGGGTTCAGGGTGTCACCAATCATGGTGATATACGGCTTGTTCGCGGGCACATTGATTACTTCCTGGTAGGTGCCAGGCTGCAGCAAGATCGTCGTGTTCATCGCGTTGTTCGCCGGGATCGAATCAATCGCGGCCTGAACCGAAGAGAAATCCCCACGACCGTTTTGCGACACCGTGATCGTCGCGCTGGCTCCGGCAAAGAGCCGCACAATATCCGGCACAAGCTGCGTGGGATCGATTGCCAGATGGTACTGCGGCGTCCAGTCAACGCTGCCACTGAGCGGATTGGAGGGATTGGCCGTGTTATAGGCCGCCAGAATATCGGTAGGAACGCCGTTGACAATATCACCCTCGGTATGAATAGCCGTCCCTCCGTAATACCCGATAATATTGCCCGCAGAGAAGCCACTGGGGAGAATGTAGTAATTATTCTGGGCATAGATCTGCGATGACACACCAACGCCAAGCGCGTAGAGGAACGCGGAATTCGATGACTCCTCGTAGAGATCGTTATAGACGTGTACCTGGCCGTAGCGCACGCGCGGCAGGCGCTGGATAGTATTTACGAAATCATTGTGATGCAGCGTGATATGCAGCTTGCCCACATCATACGTCGGGCTATCCGTCGAGCCAATCAGCATCGTCTTGTCGTGATTGGTGAAGCGGTTCCACGAAACCGTCACATAATCAGCGCCCTTGGTGATATCGAGTTCGCCATCATGCTGCTCGTACTCGCGGCCAAAATACTGCGGCTCCTGGCTGTCGAGCAGATTGCCATCGGTGAACGAATCGTGATCGATCCACACGTGCGTCGCGTTGTTCAGTATAGAAATGTTGTCAAACGCCGAGTTCCAGTTGCCGGTGGCCCCATCGGTCGGGTCCCACTGAGGGAAGCAATCAAAGGCGTTCTCGAACTGAATGTTGCGGATAATCACATTATTGACGTTGCTGACCATGAAGTTAGCCCCCAGCACGCGCGCTCCCCCCAGGCCAACGATAGTCGTGTTGGATGGAATGTAGATCTTGACCTGCTTGCCCTGATTATTTTCGGAGGCATGGCGAGCGTCCTCCAGCGGCCCACTCGGCTTTGTACTGCGTCCCCACACCGAGGGGTCGTAGGCCGCCAGATATGCTGCCAGCGAGTAACCGTCGGTGATATAGTCATCGCAGGTCAGTGGATTGCCCTGATCGTCCTCGTTGCCATTGATGACGCCCTTGATATAGATGATTTTGGGAGTCGCGTCGGCCCCGGTGTTGTCCCCGCCGAGCGCCTGCACAAGCTGCTCGCGGTTCGTCACCGTGTAAACGTGATCAGGGGTGGCGGCTGAGCCACCGGTGGTCCCGCCATCGGCAGAGGCCCAGCCATCGTTTGGTGGCAAAACCTGGCGACCGAGGTCCAGACCATTACCTAGCAGGGCAGTCGGATCGGCGGTTCTGGCATACGTGGGGAAAGTCCTGCCGCCGGTTGCCGCGGCCTGCGCCGTATCCTGGCCAACGGTGAAAGTAATGCTGCTCAAGATGAGGAGAGCGAAGAGCATGATCCCAATCTGGATCGGTGAACGTCTGGTAAAAATACCTTTCATGGGTGAACCCTCCATTGGTTCGTTAGAACAAATCCTTTTGAGGCCGGCACCTCTTTGCGCCTGACGCTCCTGGTATTCCTGGTATTAGCGGATTCACATGCGGCGATCTCATATATGAAATGTGACCGATCACAAACAAATATAGCCGTATTCTCGCCAAAAGTCAAGGATATCATAGAGGTAGATTCGTTATAAGATAATTTTATATGCGTCTTATGACTGGATCAGCGCATTATTGATGTGATCGGTCACAGTAAGAGAGCGCGGACCAGCGCGGTCCGGGGGATAGCAGATGTGCCCCCAGCCGGGCGTTGTAAAATACTCACAGACGTTGTACAACAAAGGGACAGAAGATTTAGATTTCGATCCAGGCATGCGAATATACGCTAACATATTTTGAAAGGGAAAAAGAGAATGAAAGTCTATGGCCGCATGACGGTCTTTCCAATTATGCCTGCACGTATCAGTCGGCTCTACGAACTGGCCTATAACCTGTGGTGGAGCTGGCACCCGGAGGCGCGGGCCTTATACAGCGATCTGAGCCCTGAGTTATGGGAAAGCGCCGGGCACAATCCGGTGCGCTTGCTGAGCGAGATTGAGCCGGCGCTTCTGGAAAAGGCTGCCGCTGATGCCGCGTATCTGGAGCGCTACGACGCGGTGCTGGAGGCGTTTGATCGCTACATGCATCCCCGCCAGGAGGAAACCTGGTTTTCGCGCACGTATCCTGAACTAATGGATCGCCCCATCGCGTATTTCTCGGCAGAGTTTGGGCTACACGAGGCCCTGCCGATTTATTCGGGTGGCCTGGGCATTCTCTCAGGAGATCACTGCAAAGAGGCCAGCGATCTCGGCTTGCCCTTTGTGGGTGTAGGCTTTCTCTATCCGCAGGGATACTTTCGCCAGCACATTACCCGCGAAGGAGTGCAGGAAGCATTTTACGATAAACTGCTCTTTTCGGAAGCGCCAGCGGTCCCGGCCTGTGGTCCAGATGGCGACGAGGTTATGATCAGCGTGGATCTGCCGGGGCGCAAGATTCACGCGAAGGTCTGGAAGCTGCAAGTGGGGCGCATTCCGCTGTACTTGATGGACACGGATGTATCTCCCAATGCCCCGGCTGACCGCGAGCTTGCAGCACGCCTGTATGGCGGAGACCGGGATATGCGCATTTCACAGGAGATCGTGCTAGGCATCGGCGGTGTGCGAGCACTGCGGGCGCTGGGAATCGAGCCGGCCGCCTGGCACCTCAACGAAGGGCACGCGGCCTTCCTCAATCTGGAGCGCTGCCGCGAGCTGGTGGCGAAAGGCTTGAGCTTTAGCGAGGCGTGCGAGGCGGTGGCAGCTAATTCGCTGTTTACCACGCACACACCCGTTCCGGCCGGCAACGATACGTTCTCCTATGATCTGATCGACAAGTATTTTAGCTCTTACTGGGGCCAGCTAGGGCTGAACCGCGAGCAATTCCTGAACGTCGCGCGCGAAGATCACGGCTGGGGACCAACCTACAGCATGACCGTTCTGGCGCTGCATCTGACAGGCCAGCACAACGGCGTGAGCGAGCTGCACGGCGATGTCTCGCGCCGCATGTGGCAGTTTCTCTGGCCTGGCGTAGATATCGATGAGGTGCCCATTGATTCGATTACCAACGGCATCCATTCCCCGTCATGGGTCGCGCCCTCAATGGACGCGCTCTTTAAACGCTACCTGCGCGAGGATTGGGCAGAACACGTAGATGAACAGGAAATGTGGGATAAAGTAGAGGATATCCCGGATGCCGAGCTCTGGCAGGTTCATATGCAGCTCAAGCAGGCACTGATTGCCTACGCACGTAAACGCCTGCGCGGGCACCACTTACGCATTGGCGAAGGCTCGCTGCAAATAGCCGAATTTGATAAAATGCTCGATCCTCACGCACTGCTGATCGGCTTCGCGCGGCGCTTCGCTACCTATAAACGAGCAACGCTAATCTTTCGCGACCTACCACGCCTACAAAAAATCTTGAGCGATCCCCAGCACCCGGTGCAGATCATCTTTGCCGGCAAAGCGCACCCGGCCGACCAGCCCGGCAAAACCCTGATCGAGCAGGTCTATCGTTTCTCACGCAGCGACGCCTTTCGGGGCAAGGTGGTTTTCCTGGAGGACTACGACATCGACATGGCCCGTTACCTGGTTGCAGGCACCGATTTGTGGCTGAATAATCCCATCCGCCCACACGAGGCCAGTGGCACCAGCGGCCAGAAAGCCGCGCTCAATGGCCAGCCTAATTGCAGTATTCTGGACGGCTGGTGGGCCGAGGGCTACAACGGGAGGAATGGATGGGCCATTGGCGAGGAGCGCGAATACCACGACCAGAGCGCCCAGGACGAGGCTGATAGCACCTCCCTCTATGAGCTGCTGGAGAACGAAATCATTCCCACATACTTTGAGCGTGACAAGGACGGCCTGCCCCATCGCTGGCTCGCTCTGATGCGCGAGGCCATCCGCTCCTGCGCCCCGGCCTTCAGCATGCAACGTATGCTCAAAGAATATACTACGCGTTTCTATGTGCCAGAGATACAGCAGGGACAACAAGTAGAATTGAAGCATTACGAGAAGGCACGTATCCTGGCGGCCTGGAAGGACAAGATCCAGCAGGCGTGGCCGGACCTGGAACTGTACGTCGATGGCCAGCGCGACGGGCAGCTCAGTCTGGGCGAAGGGATCAACGTTCGCGCCTGGGTCAAAGTGCCTCGGCTTACGCCAGACGATCTGAATGTTGAGCTGGTGTACGGCGAAGAGAAGAACGAGCATATCACGGGCGCGCGCGCGCTGCCAATGCAGTATATTCGTCAGGAGCAGGACGGCTCCTACCGCTACGAACTGCGCCTGCAACCGGAGACGAGCGGCAGCATCGCCTATGGAGTGCGCGTTCTGCCCACGCACCCTGCCCTCGGCAGCAAGCACGAGATGGGGCTAATACGCTGGGGATGAATTCACTTCCAGGTTTTCGCGAGCACACGCAGCCAGTTTTCGTGGCCGATCTTGTTTAGCGCCGCGTCATCATAGCCATGCTCGCGCAGAGCATTGATAAGCTTTGGCAAGCCAGCGGCGTCGCCAATCTCTGTAGAAATGGTTGTGCCATCAAAATCGGTGCCGAGAGCTACGCCGTCGATGCCCAGGCGCGCAACCAGGTAATCAAGGTGGCGCACCAGTATCTCCAGCGGCATATTGGCGTCGCGCCTGGCGTCCTCCCACAGATCGTTGACGCCGAAGTTGACGCCGACCAGGCCGCCAGATGCTTTGATGGCGTCCAATTGCTTATCGGTCAGGTTGCGCGTGCTCTGGCAAAGAGCGTGAACGTTGGAATGAGTGGCAACCAGCGGCGCTTCGGAGAGACCAGCCACATCCCAGAAGCCCTTTTCGTTGAGATGCGATAGATCGATCATGATCCCCAGGCGATTGCAGGCTTTGATTAGCTCCTTGCCATGATCGGTCAGGCCGGGGCCGGTGTCGGGCGAAGCTGGATAGGCAAATGGAACGCCGTGAGCAAAGATCGTGGGGCGGCTCCAGACCGGACCGAGCGAACGCAGACCGGCGCGATAGAAAACTTCGAGCGCGTTGAGATCGGGATCAATGGCTTCCGCGCCCTCGAAATGCAGGATAGCAGCATGCACGCCCGTTTGCAGGCAATACTGTAACTCTCCAACGTTCTGCACAACCTTGAGCTGGCCCTGCGCTTGATCCTCCAGACGAAACAGCAGTGCGACCATAGCCATAGCGGTGCGCATGGCGTAGGTATGCTCCACCGGCTCGGCCATACGCACGCGATAGCCAACTTCGGCGGGAAGCATCTCAAAGTCTTTGCTCGGCAGGGAGGGATCTCGCGGTACAAAGACGGCGAAGAAGCCGCCCGCGATGCCGCCCTCCTGAGCGCGCGGCAGATCGAGATGGCCAATCTTGCTGCGCACAAAAAAGTCGCGCCCCTGGCCCCGTTCCGGCGAATAGAGGCTGAGCAGGGTATCCTGATGACCAACGATAACGGGTAGAATACTCATGATGTTGCGGCTGCCTTTCTCATAGGAGATGTGCTCTGATCATAACACATCTGGCAGCGCGGTTATGCTACCCATAGCGCTGGCAAACTGCGTGCAACGGACGACGTTGCAATCTTCTGCTGAGCAACATACAATGAAAACACCAACAGAAACACCAACTGCGCTATAAACTACATGAACAGGAAAGAACACATGAAAGCAGTACAGTTTAGTCGCTGCGGCGACCCTGAAGTCTTGCAGGTCGCCGAAGTACCAGATCCCATGCCGGGTCCAGAAGACGTATTGATCGATGTCAAGGCTACCACCGTTAACCGCCTGGATATCTTCCAGCGCAATGGCAGCCGGCCAGTACCATCTCTGCCCTTCACGCCCGGGTTGGAGGCGGCAGGTGTAGTTATGCGAGACAGCCAGGGCTTCCAGGTGGGCGAGCGCGTACTGACCACGCGAGCGGCAGGCGCCCGTGGTGGCGGCGGCTACGCTGGCCGTATCGCAGCGCCTGCGCGGGATCTGGTACGCATTCCCGATGGAGTGAGCTTTGAGCAGGCAGCGGCAGCTGGCCTGGCAGCTTCAACCGCCTGGACAGGATTATTTGACATTGGGCAACTACGCGAAGGAGAACGCGTGCTGATCTGGGGCGGTACCAGCGGCGTCGGCTCGATGGCTATTCAGTTAGCCAAGCAGGCGGGGGCCTGGGTCCTGGCCACCACCGGCAGCGAGTCTAAGGCTGACACACTGCGCCGCCTGGGGGTCGATATGATCGTCAATTACAAAGGCCAGAGTATCGGGGAGGCCGCACGCAGCGTCAATGGCGTTCACCTGGTCCTGGAACTGGTGGGCGCGACCCTGCAAGAGAGCATCGATGCCTGTGCCCCGGAGGGACGCGTCGTGTTGATCGGCAACCTGGGCGGGCAAAAAGCCACCGTTGATACCCAGTCCTGGCGTTTAAAACGCGTCAATGTGCTGGGAGGCGGCTTGATGCACACGACGCCGGAAAACGAGGAGCACATACTCAACCTGGTTGCTAAAAAGACCGTGCAGCCGTTGATCTCCGAAATTCTGCCTGTAGAACAGGCCGCTGAAGCCCATCGCAAGCTGGAAGCCCATCAGATAATCGGGAAAATTGTCCTTGTACATGGGAAATAAACGAGAGGCACCAGAGAAAGTGGCGCCCTTTGCACGCGCAAAGGACGCCACTTTTTGCATGGATGTATGCCTTCTTAGTAATTAGCCCATGATCGCATGGACATAATTCTGGGTTTCCCCGGGCAGATAGGCCAGCCAGTTGCTGCCGCCCTGCGCCACAGCGCTCTGCACTGCGCCCGGACCAGCGTTGTAAGCCGCCAGTGCCTTGGCATAGTCGCCGCCAAATTGCGCTGACTCGCTGGCCATCATGCGCGCCGCTCCATTCAAGGCCGAAGCGGGATCGTATGGATTCACCCCCATGCTGGCTGCGGTCCCCGGCATAAACTGTGCAATACCCACCGCACCTGCCGGCGAAGCAGCATCAGGATTGAACCCGCTCTCCTTCTGGATCTGGCGCACAAAGGCATCCGGGTCAATCCCGGCGTTTAGCGCCGCCTGGCGAGCCATACTCACGTAATCATTGGCCTCACTATACGAGACCACTGTGGTCCTCATCTGCGTCGAAGCGGTCTGAGCGTGAGCGCTAGGGATTCCAAACAACCCACCCAGGAGCAGCGCTCCCGCCAGTCCGGTGCCTGCCAGCGACAGACGTATACGCGGCCATACGTTGGCAATACGGACATGAGTATGATCGGCAAACTGGACGTTCTTACGAATATTCATTTGCTACGAAAAAACCTTTCTACAAAACGGTTCTGTTGAACCCGAGAAATCTGGGTGTTCGTTAGGGTAAGTCAGCTGTGGAAGGTGCGATCACCGACTCGTGCTCGCGCAATCACACCTCAGAGTGAAAGAGACACAACCGCAAGGGGTTGGAAGATTCCAAGCTGTTTTAGTGTACTTGTTCCCCGGGTGAACGACCTCTGGTTAATCATCGTGCTCCAATTCTGCTCCGTCTGCGCAGGACTGGAGTCCTACTCTCAACTTTCGGTAGACCATCCTGGTAAACACGTCTCTAAGACGCTCCTTCGACCTCAACACGCCAGCAACATAGGTACTGTTCAGTGTTGATGGCTCAAGTATACCTGCCTGGATTATCAATGGTCAATGTAGTAGTACCAGGGTCATGTTTGCTACAGTTATAGTCGCGTGAACGCCCTCTACAAGATGAGCATTTCCGGGTCCTCGTCTTTGCCAGGGAACTTTGCCTTGCGCATTTCTCGCCTTTTTGTAGCGAATCTGATAGAGTGCGATAATGAAAGAGATCACGGCACTATGTATTGCCAGGGATATCGTATGCAGAGCTGCAAGAAAGCCCCAGAAAGCTCTGCCTTAGCTAGAAAGGCTTGTTATGCCAGACATCCCCAATCTCCCAACAACTTATTTTGAACAACATCCACGCGAAGCCCAGGAGCTACTTGAGCAGCTCTGTCGTCAGCCAAGCATCGCCGCGCAAAACATTGGCATTGCCGAAATGGCCGATATGGTTGAGACCCTTCTGAGCGACGCAGGCTTCAGCACGCAGCGCTTGTATGCCGATGGCGCTCCACCTGCCATCTACGGTGAATTGCGCGGGCACAGTCCCTACACTCTGCTCCTGTACAATCACTACGACGTTCAGCCCGCAGAACCGCTTGATCTATGGCTCTCGCCCCCCTTCGAGCCAACCGTGCGTGACGGCAAGCTCTTCGCGCGCGGCACGTCTGACAACAAAGGGGAAATCGCCGCACGCCTGGCTGCCATTCGCGCGCTACGCGCAACTCACGGGGAATTGCCTATCACGCTACGCTGGATCATCGAGGGCGAGGAAGAGATTGGCAGCCCGCACTTCGAGGCCATCGCTGCGAAATATGCCCCGCTCCTCAAGGCCGACGGCGCATTGTGGGAAGGCTCAGGCTTTGACGAAACGGGACGCCCCAAGATCTCCCTGGGGACAAAGGGGCTATTTTATGTGCAGCTGGATGTGCAGGGAACAGCAGTCGATGCGCATTCCGGGAACGCGCCAGTACTGCCCAGCGCCGCCTGGCGGCTCGTGCAGGCCCTAGCCACCCTGAAGACGCCCGATGGCCACGTGCGCATTCCCGGCTTCTATGATGCGGTTCTGCCTCCTTCGCAAGCTCAACTGGACGCCATTGCAGCCCAGGAGGACGAGGACACGCAGAAGCTGGAGATGTATGGAATTACCCAGTTTGCGGATGGGCTACGCGGGGCTGCACTGCGCGAGCGCCAGGCTTTCCAGCCAACGTGCAATATTGCCGGATTGCTCAGCGGCTACACCGGCGCAGGCGTCAAAACAGTGCTACCGGCGCGGGCAATGGCCAAGATCGACTTTCGCCTCGTGCCCAATCAGGACCCGCAGGACATCCTGGCAAAACTGCAAGCGCATCTGCAAGCCGAGGGATACGGCGATATCCATATCACCGTCTTTGGCTCAGCCGAGCCAGTGGTGACGCCGATTGATCATCCTTTTGTGCAACGCATCGTCTCCGTCGCGGAAGCCTTTGCTGGCAAACCCGTTTCCATTACGCCTATTGTTGGTGGCACGCTGCCGCTTCTGGGTTCGCTACGCCGCCACGTGGGACTGCCCGGCCTCGCCGCGCCCGGCAACGTATCTTACTGGGGCAGCGGTGCGCATGCCCCCAACGAACACATTCGCCTGGCCGACCTGGAACGCGCAGTGTACTATAACTGCTTCATGTTCCAGGCGTTAGGTTAGGGAAAGAGCACCAATGGTGCAGAGATAAAAGCGTGCGGACAAGGCTACCAGTCTCGCCTGTGTGCTTTTATCTCTGCACCATTGACTCTATATTTCTTCTTCGCCCCCGGAATCATCATCTCCAAGATCAATTTCTGCTGGTTTGAAGGACGCGATATTGCCGCGAATCTGCTCTTCAAGAGCCTGGGCCACATCGCTATTCTGGCGCAGGAAGTCTTTGGCATTCTCGCGGCCCTGGCCCAGGCGAATATCGCCGACATTGAACCACGCGCCGCTCTTCTTCACCAGACCCATCTCCAGGCCAAGATCGATCAGACCGCCCTCGCGAGAAATACCCTCGCTGTACATGATATCAAACTCCGCCACGCGGAACGGGGGCGCAACCTTGTTCTTCACTACGCGGACACGCGTGCGGCTGCCCATAGCGTCCTGGCCCTGCTTGATAGTATCGGTGCGACGAATGTCCAGGCGAACCGAGGCATAGAATTTCAGAGCTTTACCGCCGGAAGTCGTTTCGGGGTTACCAAACATTACGCCGACCTTCTCGCGCAGTTGGTTCGTAAAGAGCACTGCTGTATTCGAGGCGCTGATCGCGCCGGCCAGCTTGCGCATGGCCTGACTCATCAGGCGAGCTTGCAAGCCAACATGCGAATCACCCATCTCACCCTCGATCTCGGCGCGTGGAGTCAGCGCAGCCACAGAGTCAACCACCACGACATCAATGGCGTTGCTGCGTACCAGGGCATCCAGGATCTCCAGCGCCTGCTCGCCGGTATCCGGCTGGGAGATAAGCAAATTATTCACGTCCACGCCGCAGCGAGCCGCGTAGGTGCGATCAAGCGCGTGCTCCGCGTCGATAAAGGCCGCGTAGCCACCTGCCCGCTGAGCGTTGGCAATCACATGCTGGCAAAGCGTTGTTTTGCCGGAAGATTCCGGGCCATAGATCTCTGTAATGCGCCCGCGCGGAATCCCCCCAACGCCCAGAGCGAGGTCCAGAGCAATCGATCCGGTCGGAATAACATCAATCTGAACTTTGGCCTGTTCGCCCAGGCGCATAATCGCGCCCTTACCAAAACGCCGCTCGATTTGGCTCAAAGCTTGCTCGATGGCCTTTTCGCGCTCGCTGGTAGCGGCGGATACCGGAGTACTCGTATTACTGCCAGCCATAGCTTTCTCTTTCTTACTCATTACCATGTTGTCTACAGGGTGCAGGATGGAAGTCTGGCGGTCGCCGTCCCCTGTTACCTCCCTGTGTGCCTCCTTCATGTATAACTTGCTGCCAACCCCTTCGAGGGGAGGGAAACTACCCGTCGCCTTGTTCGTCGCATCGCGGAAAAGAGCACAATGTGACCATGACACTCTTGCACTTCAGGTTCCCTACCTTCTATTCTCCAACAAGGGCAGGAAATAGGTAACGCAACTCTCCCATCCTGATCCTTTGCAAAGGTAGAACAAGAGTACCATAAAAGTCCGAAAACGTCAATCCTCAGAGTACGAAAAGAGCACTACAAGACCCACACTACAATCACAATCTTAGAATTCGCGCCGGCCTTCGAGGGCGCGGCTGAGCGTCCCCTCGTCGGCATATTCCAGGTCCCCGCCGAGGGGCAGGCCGCGCGCTAGACCCGTCACTTTGATCGACAGAGGTTTGAGTTCTTTTTGCAAGTAGTTAGCAGTATATTCGCCCTCAAAATTGGGGTTGGTGGCCAGAATGACCTCGCGCACCTTGCCCTCCTGCAAACGCTTGAGAAGTTCTTCAATGCGCAGATCTTTGGGGCCAATACCCTCCACCGGCGAAAGTGCGCCGTGCAGTACGTGATACAGGCCCTTGTACGCCCCGGTCTTTTCAAGCGCCAGCACATCCAGAGGCTCCTCTACCACGCAGATGATTTCTTGATCGCGGTTGGGATTGCTGCAAATCAGGCAGGGATCGGTTTCGGTAATGTTAAAGCAGCGCGAGCAATAGATGATACTCTCTTTGACGCGCATAATCGCTTCGGCCAGGCGACGCGCCTGGTCGGCAGGACTGCGCAGGATGAAAAATGTGAGGCGCTGCGCCGTCTTCACACCCACCCCCGGCAGTTTCGAGAATTCTTCAATAAGGGCCGCCACTGGCGGCGCAAGATCGCTCATAGTCTAGAACAGCCCCGGAATCTTGAGGCCGCCGGTCATGTTCATCGTCAGGCGTTCCTGGGCCTCGCTGACCTTAGCGTGCGCATCTTTGGCCGCGGCCTGCACCATCACTTCCAGTTCCGCGATATCCTCCGGATTAAACGCCTCGGGATCAATCTTTACCGCGGACACCTCAAATTTTCCGTTCATCGTAATCGTAACCGCACCCCCGCCCGCCGTACCTGTGAAGAGCGTATTCTCCAGCTCTTCCTGCATTTTCATCAACCTTTGCTGCATCTTTTGCAGCTCGCGCATGTTCATAGAAATATTCTCCTTACTTTGGTCGAACATCCCCGATGGTTGCCCCGAACATTCTGATAACTTCCTGTACTACGGGGTCATTCCTAGCTTTTTGTTGTGCTTCTTCTGGCGAGAGAATTACCTTCTTATTCTCTCTTACTTCACGCGGTCTGGCAAGATCCCCCGGCATCCCCACTCCTGGCAAATCGGACACCGCTGAGGCATAAGCGGATGGGAGCACTGCTGAATCCGGCGCATCAGCGAAAGAGGGCAGCGCGGTGGTCTGAGCCGACTCGCGATAAGCCGAAGGCTGAGAAGCTACAGTTCCGCGAGAGTACAGCAACGTGGACGATGGTGGGAGTTTGCCCGGAGGAACTAAGCGTACCTTACAAGGCTGATTAAATTCAGTACTCAGGGCCCATTCGACATCCTTTGTACGATCATTGGCCCTGATATTCTCAAAATGTCGCTGATTAGCAGCCTGAATACATATAACCGTTCCTTCTGGTGATTCTTCTACATCGACTACTTGCCAATGTTTCAGATAAGCCGCAAGCAGGCCACTTCTTTGCGCGGCTCGCCTTTTCACATTTTCCCAGGCAGCCACGACTTGCTGTAGCGCCAGTACAGAATGAGGCTGATGCGAGGCAGCTAGCGGTACGCTCACTTCCTGGGCAGGAGCTTCATTTCTCGCCGAGACAAGCTTAACCGGCGGCGCTTCAGACCTGCCAGGACGGGAAGATATGGTTTGCTGCGGAGATGAAGCTGCATCGAGCGATTGGCGCGCACTGGCGCTCCGCATGTTTGGAGGCTGCGATAAGACCTGGCCAGGCGCGAGATCGGGCTGGCGAATCGCAGGCTGGCCGGACTGCACGCGTCGATGCAGCTCGATGCATTCCAGCGAGGCTAGTTCCAACCCAAGCTGCGGCGTCCCCTGGTTCTTCTGTACCAGCTCATTCTGCGCGAAGATGCGCGCGCACTCGATCAACTCTTCCAGCGTAAACGCGGGGGTAAGCTGCTGAACTTCACCGGCTTCCTCTTCGGTCAGATCGAGAATCGCGGCTATGTCTGCCCCGGCCTTCGCGAGCAGCAGCGCACGCCAGAACTCGACTATTTGCGCGTTGAGCTGGCGCAGATCCGCACCCGCCTCAGAGAGTTCGTGGATCAGGTAAAGCAGTGCAGGACTATCCAGCCCGGCGATATACGCGATCAGTTTGGAGACTGCCCGTGGATCGGCCACGCCCAGCATCGCCTGCACCTGGGCCAGTGAGACCACATCGCCTGAGTACGCGCTGGCCTGGTCCAGCAGGCTCAAGGCGTCGCGCATGCCCCCAGCGGCGGTTCTGGCGATCAGCGCAGCCGCGGCTGGCTCCAGTTCGATCTTCTCCTCTTTCGCTACGTAGAGCAGGTGATCAATAATCTGGCGCGTAGCGATGCGCTTAAAATCGAAACGCTGGCAGCGCGAGATGACCGTAGGCAGCATCTTATGTACATCGGTCGTCGCCAGCACAAAGATCGCGTAGCTCGGCGGCTCTTCCAGCGTCTTGAGCAGCGCGTTAAATGCCTCGGTGGTTAGCATATGCGCTTCGTCGAGAATATAGATCTTATACTTGCCCGTGGTAGGCGGCATCATCACCTTCTCGCGCAGCTCGCGAATGTTATCGATGCCGCGATTAGAAGCCGCGTCGATTTCTATGACATTAAAAGAGGTGCCAGCGGTAATCTCGCGGCACTGCTGGCACTCGTTGCAGGGTTCGCCATCGCGGGGATTGGCGCAATTGACCGTCTTCGCGAGTAGACGCGCGGTCGTCGTCTTGCCGGTGCCGCGCGGACCAGTAAACAGGTACGCATGGCGGAGGGTATTGGTTGTCAGCGCGTTCTTGAGCGTCTCGATAATCTGCCGCTGTCCAACCATCTCATCGAACTTTTGCGAGCGCCATTTGCGGTAGAGCGATTGTGAGGCCATAACACGACTCCGCCTGCCTGCTGTACACCGGACCCCTATCAGGGGCAACAAAGAACCGATTTTCGCCCGGTCCTGCCGGTCGGCGCAACCAGGCTACCCTACGGCACCCAGAGAGGTCTACGTACTGCTGCTTCCTCACGGACCTGACAGGGTTAGCAAACATCTGCCGCGCAGGACCCGATTACGCCGACCGGCAGGACTGGAAGAAAACCGGTCCGTTCC
>Ga0209061_1003624_pt1 | contig 16368 bp, 15 predicted proteins | sample Coa_R1_10_FD_187157 | JGI IMG/M metagenome (GOLD analysis project Ga0209061, IMG submission 187157) | Surface soil microbial communities from Centralia Pennsylvania, which are recovering from an underground coalmine fire - Coalmine... | ecosystem: Environmental > Terrestrial > Soil >...
GTACGGCTCGGAGCTGGTGGAGGCCGAGCGGTGCTTTGCCAGCTCGAGGCCCTGCCATGGCTGCGGCTCGGTCCAGGACCTCGGGTGGGCCGAGCACTGGAGGGGTGACGGCGGTGGGGCGCGCCATCGGTGCGATGACCACGCCGCGCTCAACCTGGCGAGGCATCGCCCGTGGCACCCCACCAAGCTGGCTTGGTGGGGGCCCCGCCCGTCGGCTCAGTTGGAGCCTCCGGGAGGCGCAGAGCCGCGGTCAGGGGTCCCCGGTGAGACCCGGGCCTCCCGGACCCGCGGCGGGGAGGCGCGAAGCCCGCGAGGGCAACCCCGTGAGGGGTGCCGCATGAGACGATCGCTTCCTCAGCGGCAACGGCTTCTCCCATTGCGCCGGTGCAGTGCGCTACCCTGTCCGGCGTTGCCTGCGCTGGTCGAGCTCATCGGCGCCACCCACCACTACGAGGACGTGGTGGCGGTCGATGACGTGCACATGGCCCTACGACCTGGGGAGCTGGCCTTCCTGGTCGGGCCCAGCGGCGCCGGGAAGACGACGCTGCTGCGGCTGATCAACCGGGAGATCCGGCCCACTAGCGGCGAGGTGTGGGTAGATGGGCTCCCCGCCCATGCCCTGCGGCCGAGCCGTATCCCGGAGCTTCGCCGCCGGGTCGGCGTCGTCTACCAGGACTACAAGCTCCTCCCTCGCCTGACCGCCCTGGAGAACGTGGCCTTCGCGTTGCGGGTCACCGATCTCCAGATCTCGGACGCGGAGGCCCACGATCGGGCGCTGGACGCGCTGGAGGCGGTCGGGCTGGGGGAGAAGGCGGGGGCCTTCCCCCACCAGCTCTCCGGTGGCCAGCAACAGCGGGTGGCCATCGCCCGGGCCGTGGTCAGGCAGCCGCCGCTCCTCATCGCCGACGAGCCGACCGGGAACCTGGACCTGGAGACCGCCTGGCAGGTGATGAAGCTCCTGGAGCAGATCTCCCGCTTCGGGACCTGCGTCCTCGTCGCCACCCACAACCTGGAGATCGTTCGCCGGATGCAGCGACGGGTGCTGACGCTGGTCAACGGGAGGCTGGTCCGGGATCAGCCCGCCGGCCGTGTAGGGAGGCTGGCATGGGCGTCCTCGTGAACGCCCCCTTCCCACGCCGGCGCCGATGGGGCAGCGTCGTGCGCAACGCCTTCCGTCTGGTGGTGCTGGGGGCCTGGCGGAGCTGGGTGCGCAACCTGGGTTCGACCGCGCCGGCGTTGGGGTCGATGATCCTGCTCCTGGTGCTGGCAGGCCTGGTCGGCATGGGGGCGTACGCCATCCAGCGCGTCGCCGCCACCCAGGCCGAGAGCGCCGCCGTCCTCCACGTCTACCTGCGCGACGACGCCCGGCCAGAGGACGTGAGCGCCCTGCGACGCCAGCTGGCCTCCGACCGACGGGTGGCCTCGGTCGGCTACACCACGAAGCAGCAGGCGCTCGAGCGGGCCAAGGCCCGGCCGGGGTTGAGCAACCTGGCCAGCGCCTCGGACTCGAACCCCTTCCCCGCCAGCCTGGACGTGAAGCTGAGGAGCGTGGGCGACGTCGGAGCCCTGGCCGCCATCGCCGCTCGCAGCCCCGCCGTCGATCCGATCATGCCCACCTCATACGACCGTGGCGCCTACCAGCGGATCCAGCAGGTCCTCACCGTGCTCAGCGTCGTCGGAGCCGCGTTCCTGCTCCTGCTGGGGTTCGTCGCCGTCACCGTGACCGCCAACAGCATCCGGGCCGCCATCCTTGCCCGCCGGAACGAGGTCAAGATCATGGAGTTGGTTGGCGCCCGGCACTGGATGGTCAGGGGCCCCTTCGTGGTCGAGGGCGCCCTGACCGGGGGGGTGGCCGGGGTGGTGGCGGCCATGCTCACCTTGGCCGTGAGCCTGGCCGGCATGGCCCTGGGGGCGGGGAGCTTCGAGCGCTTCGCGCCGGGGGTCACGCCGACCGTGGCGCTGCTCGCGGGGGCGCTGCTCGTGGTGGGGGGACTGGTGCTGGGTGCGCTCGCCTCCCTGCTGGGCGTGCACCGCGAGCTCCGGGCCGCCTAGGCGGCGGCCACGCCGCCGAGCCCGGTCGAGGAGGGTGGCGAGGGCGGCGACCGTGCCGTCGATGATGCAGTACCCGCCGGCGATGGCCGATGGCGGGTTGCCGGAGGGGATGTGGTCCCATGGGGCCACCGCCAACCAGTGCCAGTCCCCGGCGAGGGTCCCCGACAGCTCCAGGTCGAGCGTGGCCACGAAGATGGCCGCGAAGAGGGCGAAGCGAGGGGTCCGCACGATGCACCAAGCCAGGACGGGGAGGCAGAGGGCGCCTTGGACGTCGAGCCGATGGGTGAAGACCGGTAGCAGCGTCAGGCCCAGGAGGACGTAGGCGACGCAGGCGCCGAGGATCGCCAGGGCCGCCCGGCGACCGTGGCGGCGGAAGATGGGCAGGTCGGCGGCGGTCAGGCCGAACCAGTACACGAGCCCGTGGCCGGGAGGGACGTAGAGGGGAATGTTGCCGAGACGGTACCGGTAGACCCCCCACACCTGCGATCCCAGCACCTCGAACCCGGTCGCGACCACCACGCACAGCCAGACCTGGCGACGTTGGTCTTGGGGGAGTCGGCGTGTCACCAGCCACAGCACGAGGAAGGTGAGGAGCCCGAGGCCGTCCTGCGGCCAGATGCCCCCCAGACGACCGTCCAGGGCCAGCACCAGCGGCGTGTAGGCGAGGAGGAGGAGGTGGATGCGGTAGGGCCCGAGTCCCTCCACGACGTCCCGGAGACGGAGCGATCTCCGCCCCGAGGATCCCCGCCGGGCCGGCTCCGTCGCCCTGGCTCCACGAGGTGGGCAGGAGGCAGCCGGCTCTGCCTCCGCAAGGATCGAGCTGGGTGCGCTCACCCCCGATCCGTCGGTGGCTCCTCCGTCTCGGGCTCAGGCTTGGGGGGTGGGGCAGGGCCTGGCTTCCCCTCGGCCTGCTCGGGCGGAGGCGGCAAGGGGATGACCTCGCCCTCGAGGATCGGGCCGCGAGGTGGCACCGGCCCGGGCGGCGCCCCGCGCGGTTGGGGGCGGTACGGTCCACCGGGCGTCCAGGGAGCCGGGCCGGCGTCCTCCCCGGGCCGACGGGGAGGGAAGGGAGGGCGGGGGGCCCGGCCTGGAGGGGGGACGCCCGGCGGCCAGCCTCGGGGCGGGGGCAGGGGCCCGCTCGAGGGCCGAGCGCCCGGGGGCGGCGGCTGCCCCGGGAGCGGCTGGGCCCGCCCCGGGGGGACCTGGCCGGGGGGACCGAAGGTCCAAGGACCGGGGCGGCTCCCCCCGGGCTGACCGACGCCGGGGGGCGGGACCGGTCCGCCCGGCGGGACCGGCGGCCACCCCTCCGTCCCTCCCGGCCCCAGGGGGCGTCCGTACCCCCGTGGGTAGGGGTCCACGCGAGGGCCTGCTCCTTGGCGGGAGCGGATCACCCAGATCACGGTCCCGATCAGGGCGGCCAGGAGCACCAGGATGATGCCCAGGCCGAGGGGCGAGGACAGGAAGCCGGAGAGGATGCTCGAGGAGGGATGCGTGACCGGGACCACCGTAGGGCTGGGGAGCGAGCTCGGCGGGGCGGTGGGGGTGGGGGTCTCGGTCGGGGTGGGGGTGGACGAGGGCAGCGGGGCCTGCACGAGCAGCTGGGCGCAACGCGGCTGGGGTTGCTGCTGGACGCAGACGATGTGCGAGCCCTGAGCGGCGTCGCCCGGGATGGTGATCGACTGGGTGAAGTCCCCCTGCTGGTCGGCCACGGTGGCGCCCAGCTGGTGGTCTGGCGTGTCCAAGAAGAGCACGATCGGCTCCCCAGGCTGGAACTGGCTGCCGGTGACGGTCAGCTGGCTCCCGGCCGGCCCGGCGGCGGCGCTCAGGTCGACGACGCCGTGCGGCAGGGGCACGATCGGGGTTGGGGTCGGGCTTAGGGTCGGGACGATGGGGGTCGGGACCGGGGTCGGGTAGGGGGTAGGGTCGGCGTCGGCCGCGGCCGTCACCGTCCAGGCCAGGGCCGCCAGCGGGACGAGGAGGAGCCCTCTCATACGGGCGGCCAGGGTACGGACCAGGCCGAGGTCGGATGCGGCATCCGCCACGCCGGCTTCAGGATGGTGTCCACTCGCTGGCGCAGCATATCCAATTCGCTCCCGTCGATCAGCTCGGCGAGGGCGTGGGCCAGCTCACCACCCTCGAGCGAGCCGGCAGCCCGCTCCAAGGCAGGGCGGAGGCGGGGGGGCAGGGGGCGGCCAGCGAAATCCCAGATCACCGTGCGCAGCTTGGGCTCAACGTGGAAGGTCAGGCCGTGGTCGATGACCCAGACCCGGCCCTGGGCGTCCGTGAGGCAGTGCCCCGCCTTGCGGTCGGCGTTGTTGGTCAGGACGTCGAAGACGGCGATGTCCATCCAGACCGAGGCCCGGCGGACGTCCGGCCCCCGGTGGTGCAGCTCGGGTCGGGCATCCACGAACAGCTGGAGGGCCCCCACGCCGTGGGGCGCCTGCTCCTTGACCACCGTCGGGGGCACGCGGGGCCAGCCGAGGTGCCTGGCCAGGAGGTAGGCGGCGACCTCCCTCCGGTAGAGGGTGCCGGCCGGGAAGTCCCAGAGCGGGGCCTCGCCCCGCGCCGGTTTGTACACGGCCAGCATGCTCCCCGGCGGCCCGCAGCCACCCCGGAGCTCGACCAGGAAGGTGTAGTTGGACGAGCGCCGGAACAGCCCCTTCAGCTCCACGATCGGGAGGCGTCGGAGGGCCTCCTCGACGGCCCGGGGGTCAGAGGATGGGTCGGGACCCATTGGCGGCGGGACAGGGATGCCCGCTGGGGTCGATGGGCAGGCCGCAGTAGGGGCAGATGGGGCGGCCAGCAGCCAGGACGCGCTCTGCCTGACGGGTGAACGCAGCCACCTGCTCGGGGGTGACCCAGAGTCGGGCAGTGGCGAGCTGGCTGGGGTCTTGATCCTCCCTCTCCGGCGCCTGTCGGGCTACGATCACGAATCGACGCTTGCTCTCGTGGTATCCGAGCCCGAGCTCGCCGATGGTCCACTCCGGCTCCCCGGGCTCGGCCGGCGGGGGAGCGTCGCCCTCGGCAGGCTGCAGGCCTTGGGCCTCAAGCATCTGCCGCATCCGGATGATGAGTCCCTGCACGTGGAACTTCTCACAGTAAAGGACGAAGCTCTCGCCACCGCGACTGGCGCGCAGGAAGAACTGGCGGCGGCCGGGAGGGCCGATCGTGCCCACGCCCATGCGGTCGACCGGGTCGAGGTCTATGCTTCGCGCCACGGTTCAGAGGGTACCTCGCCCTCCCGCGACTCCCCAGGGCGAGAGGGTTTCGTCGCATCCAGGGTTGGGAAAGCTAGCGGGGTACAGAGATCGAGAGCACAACCACCACTACCATCACTGCGGAGGAACACATGCCAAAGACCGTTGGAATCGACCTCGGCACCACCAACTCCGTGATCGCGGTCATGGAGGGGGGGGAGCCCGTGGTCATCCCCAACTCGGAGGGGTCGCGCACCACCCCCTCGGTGGTTGCCTTCACCAAGTCGGGCGAGCGGCTGGTCGGGCAACTCGCTCGTCGGCAGGCCGCGGTCAACCCAGACAACACCATCTACTCGATCAAGCGCTTCATGGGGCGCCGGTTCGGCGAGGTCGAATCGGAGCGCAGGATCGTGCCCTACAAGGTGAAGCCTGGGCGGGAGGATCGGGCGGTGGTGGAGATCCCCAACGCGGGCAAGGAGTTCACGCCCGAGGAGATCTCGGCCATGATCCTCCAGAAGCTGAAGGCTGACGCCGAGGCCTACCTGGGGGAGAAGGTCACCGACGCCGTGATCACGGTCCCGGCCTACTTCAACGACTCCCAGCGCCAGGCGACCAAGAACGCGGGCCAGATCGCAGGGCTGAACGTGCTCCGGATCATCAACGAGCCCACCGCGGCCTCGTTGGCATACGGGCTCGACAAGAAGGCGAACGAGACCATCTTGGTGTTCGACCTGGGGGGCGGGACCTTCGACGTCTCCATCCTCGACGTGGGGGATGGGGTGTTCGAGGTCAAGGCCACCAACGGGGACACCCATCTGGGTGGTGACGACTACGACCGCCGGATCGTCGACTGGCTGGCCGAGGAGTTCAAGAAGGAGCACGGCATCGACCTCAAGGCGGACCGCCAGGCGTTGCAGCGACTGACCGAGGCGGCAGAGCGGGCCAAGATCGAGCTCTCCTCGCGGCTCGAGACCACCATCAACCTGCCCTTCATCACCGCCGACCAGACCGGCCCCAAGCACCTGGAGACCACGCTCACCCGGGCCAAGTTCGAGGCCCTCACCGCGGACCTGACGGAACGGCTTCGGGGGCCGTTCATGGCCGCCCTCAAGGACGCCGGCCTCACCCCGCAGCAGATCAACGAGGTGGTGCTGGTGGGCGGCGCCACCCGGATGCCGGTGGTCCAGCAGCTGGTCAAGGAGCTGACCGGGGGCAAGGATCCCCACAAGGGGGTCAACCCCGACGAGGTGGTGGCGGTGGGAGCCGCCATCCAGGCCGGCGTGCTCAAAGGCGAGGTCAAGGACGTCCTGCTGCTGGACGTGACCCCGCTCTCGCTGGGTATCGAGACCCTGGGCGGCGTGTTCACCAAGCTGATCGAGCGCAACACCACCATCCCGACCTCGCGATCGCAGATCTTCAGCACCGCCGCCGACAACCAGACCTCGGTCGAGGTCCACGTCCTGCAGGGAGAGCGCGAGTTCGCTCGAGACAACCGTACCCTGGGTCGTTTCCACCTCGATGGCATCCCGCCCGCCCCGCGGGGCGTGCCCCAGATCGAGGTGACCTTCGACATCGATGCCAACGGCATCCTCAACGTCAAGGCCAAGGACCTCGGGACCGGCCGGGAGCAGTCGGTCACCATCACCGCCTCCTCGACCTTGAGCAAGGACGAGGTGGAGCGGCTGGTGAAGGAGGCGGAGCAGCACGCGGCGGAGGATCGTGCCCGGCGTGAGGAGGTGGAGACCCGCAACCAGGCCGATCAGATGATCTACCAGGCCGAGAAGGTCTTGAAGGAGCACGGCGATCGCATCCCGGCCGACGTCCGCAGCGAGGTCGAGACCAAGCTGGAGACGCTTCGCAGCACCACCAAGAGCGGGGACGCCAACACGCTCCGGCAGGCGATGGACGACTTCAACCTGGCGCTCCAGAAGATCGGGCAGTACATCTACCAGCAACAGGCGAGCACGGCCGGCGGTCCGGCGGGGGGCCAATCGGCCTCCGGCGAGGCGAAGCCTCAGGACGACGTCGTCGACGCCGACTATCGGGAGGTGAACTGATGGGGTGGGGGAGACCGGTCTCCCCCACCCCTCCTCCAGGCTGGTCCCGTCGCGCTCACGACCTCAGGCGCAGGATCCCGGGCGGCGATACAATGGGCCGACGGCCCAAGCCGACGTAGCTCAGCAGGCAGAGCAGCCGCCTCGTAAGCGGCAGGTCGTGGGTTCGACTCCCACCGTCGGCTCCATGCACGTCGCGGGCGTCACGGCAGGGGCGGCGAGGCCAGGGGTGTTCGATGCCCACTTCCACATCATCGACCCACGCTTCCCGCTCCGTCCCAACCAGGGGTTCGTGCCCGAGCCGTTCACCATCGAGGACTATCGACGTCGAGTCTCCCACCTCGGCGTGGTGGGAGGGGCGGTGGTGTCAGGTTCCTTCCAGGGGGTTGGGCAGGCCCATCTGGTCGAGGCGCTGAGCCGTCTGGGAAGCCGGTTCGTAGGCGTGACGCAGCTCCCGGCCACGATCGCCGACGAGGACCTCCGGGCCCTGGCTGAGGCAGGGGTGCGAGCGGTTCGGTTCAACCCCTATCGAGGCGGGGCCGCTGCGCTCGAGGAGCTGGAGGCCGTGGCTTGGCGCGTCCACGAGGTGGCTGGCTGGCACGTGGAGCTCTACCTTGACTCAGCCGACCTCCCGGAGCTCGGCCCACGCCTCCGCAGGCTTCCCCGGGTGGTGATCGATCATCTCGGGCTGACCCCGACTGGGTTCGACGAGCTGCTCAGGTTGGTCGATGCGGGCCTGTGGGTGAAGGCGTCCGGCTTCGGTCGGGTGTCCCTGAACGTCCCTGCCGCCCTCCGTGCCCTGTATCGCGTCAACCCCGGAGGGCTGGTCTTCGGCACCGACCTCCCCTCCACCCGGGCCCGGAGGCCGTTCCGGGACGCAGACGTGGACCTGGTCCTGGAATGCCTGGGGGAGGAAGGAGGGAGAAGGGTGCTGCTGGAGAACGGCCTTGCCCTCTACGGCCTACGGTGACCCATCGGCCACGAGGGGCGCCCAGGAAGGTGGCCTGATCCCCGCGCCCGCGGCTGGCCCCCGTCCACCCTCCTCTGGCCGACCCCATAGATATACTAAGTACGGTATCTCTCATCGCAGAGTTCTCCTTTGTACTGGTGGCAGTATTGAGGAGAGGGATGGAGTGGGAGAAGGCGGAAGAGGGCCTCCCTCGCTCCAGAGGGGACGGCCGGGGGTGATGGGTGGGTGTCGGTGGCTGAGGCCGACCCTCGCTGGCACGGGCGGCGTCGCCGAGGGAAGTTGGCCCCGCCGCCCGCCTGCTGATCGGCCTCGGCGATGAGGAGATGTGAGGTAGCCAGGTGACCGAGTACGTGGATCGCGAGGAACTGCTCAAGGCGCTTCGGAGGATCGAGGGCCAGGCTCGCGGGATCCAGGGCATGATCGCCGATGGGCGTGACTGCGCGGATGTGGTGCAGCAGCTGGCGGCGCTCCGCAACGCCGTCGACCGCGTCAGCCATCGGGTCGTGGCCGCCAACCTGCGGGCGTGTCTGGCGGAGCTCGAGGTGCCCGCCCATGTCCGTCCCAAGCTGGAGCGAGGCTTGGCCGCGCTGGGCGGCCTGCGGACCTGAGGCCCGCCCTGGGGCGGGCCAGGCGCTCGGCTCCTCCCCGGCCCGTCCTCAGGGCCGGGGACGAGGCCGTCGCTCCTTGCCCGGTTCGCTACGATCCATGACGTGGACCGCCGGCCTCAGGTGGAGCGTCTGGCCGAGGGTGAGCTGGAGCTCATCCGCCCCTTGCTGGTCGACCTACACCTCCAGGAGCAGCTCCACTACGAGGATCACGCCCAGCTCAGCCGTGAGCAGTACGAGCACCTGCTCTCCGAGGTCCCTGCCAGCTTCCGGGGCGAGAACGTCGTCTTCGCCGTCCGCGATCGTTCGGGGGAGCTGGCTGGCTTCTGTTGGGTGGTGCTGTTCGACCCTGGGACCGGGCTGGAAGGGGAGATCGCCGAGCTTTACGTGCGGGAGTCCCATCGTGGGCGTGGGGTGGGTGAGGCCCTGGTGCGGAGGGCCGTCCGGCTCTTCGAGGAGCGTGGGGTGACCCTTGGGTACGTGTGGACCCGTCCCGACAACGAGCCGGCCACACGCCTCTACCGGGCGGCCGGGTTCCGACCGACCCGTCAGCTCGTCCTGACCTGGTACCCGAGGTAGCTGGCCCACCCGGGCCACCCCGGCCAGCTGCCTACAATGGGCCCGTGATCGAGCCCGACGGGCCCGAGTCACCATCGCGACCGCGCACGAGTGGGGCCGGCTGGATCACCCCCGGCACGTTCGTCGCCTCCTTGCTCGTGGCGGCGATCGCTGGCGGTGCAGTGGCTGCCGGGGTGACCTTGGGCATCCTCCATCTGCAGTCGCGCTCGAGCCCGCCGCCGGTGCTGGTGGGCGGCGCGACGGTGAGCGATGCCTCGGCGACGGCCGGGGTGGCCCAGAAGGCGGCTCCGGCCGTGGTGTCGGTGATCACCGATGAGAAGACCCTCGCCCACGGCTCTGGCTTCCTGGTGACCAGCGACGGGTACGTGGTGACCACGATCGGGGTGGTGGCCAACTCGCGCACCTTGGAGGTCCTGGTCCCCACCAGCGGTGGCCTGCAGCGCTACGAGGCCCGGTTGGTCGACTACGACTGCGAGACCGGCCTCGCCCTCTTGAAGGTCGATCACGTCGCCAATCTGGCCACGTTGCCCTTGGGGGACTCGACCGGGCTGGGGCTGGGCCAGAGCGTGGTGGTGGTCAGCGGGCCGCTGACCGCAGCGGGGGTCGTGAGCCGGGGGGTGGTGAGCGCCCTCCAGCGAACCGTGACGGTGAGCGACGGCCACGGCGGCACGCTCCAGATCGGAGACGTGTTCCAGACCGATGCCCCCGTCCAGCCTGACGCGGCCGGGGCTCCGGTGGTGGACCTCAGCGGCCAGGTGGTGGGGATCGTGGCTTCGGCGGAGGGCGCTCCCGGCCCGGGCGCCTACGCGCTCAGCTCGAGCGATGTGCAGCAAGAGGTACAGCAGGCGGTGCAGACCGGACAGCTGGTGGTGCCCACCTTGGGCGCGAGCACGGTGGAGGTGACCTCGGACCAGGTGGCCCTGCACGGGGGGGTCGTGGGAGCCCGGGTGACGAGCGTCGACGCCGGTGGTCCCGCCGCCGCCGAGCTCCAGGTGGGCGATGTCATCACCCGGATCGATGCCCAGGAGGTGGACGATGCGCATCCGCTCCCGCAGCTGCTGCGGACGCACTTCCAGCCGGGCCAGCGGGTCACGGTGACGTATCAGCGGAACGGTGCGGTGAGCCAGGTCCAGCTCACCCTCGACGGGGGGCATCCAGCGTGCCCGTGAGCGAGGTGACGGGCGCCTCCTCCTCGGCCGGGAGGCGGCTCGACGACGAGGTGACCTGGAGGAGGTGAGGACGTGGACCTGACCTGGCTGGGGCACAGCTGCTTCCGGCTGCGCGGCCGCGGCGCCGCGGTCGTCACCGATCCTTACCCGCCCGGGCTCGGCCCCCGGCTCCGGCTGGAGGCGGACGTGGTGACCGTGAGCCATCACCACCAGAGCCACGACCACGTGCAGGCGGTGAAGGAGGCCTTCGTCATCGACACGCCAGGTGAGTTCGAGCACGCCGGCGTGGTCGTTCGCGGCCTCCCGAGCTTCCACGACGGTCGCCACGGCGCCGATCACGGCCGGAACACGATCTACGTCATCGAGGTGGACGACGTCACCGTCTGCCACCTGGGCGACCTCGGCCATCCCTTGGATGACCAGACGGTTGACGACATCGGCAAGGTGGACGTGCTGCTGGTGCCCGCTGGCGGGGCCTGCGTCCTCGACGGTGCCCGAGCGGCCGAGGTGGTGCGACAGGTCGAGCCTCGATTCGTCGTCCCCATGCACTACGACCACCCCCTGATCAAGCGCGAGCTCGGCCCCGTGCGACGCTTCCTCGAGGAGATGGGGGTGGTCGAGATCGAGCCCCAGCCCAAGCTGAGCCTCCAGCCGACTCAGGCCGAGGCCGAGACCAGGGTCGTGTTGCTGGAACTCCGGGCCTAGCCCTGCGGCGTGGGGCGAGGAGGGAGGCCGTGGCCGGAGCTTCCAACGGCGAGGCCGAGGCGGATGGAGATGGCCCCGGGCCTCCGGTCCCCCACCGTGGCCGGGGCAGGCACGGTTCCCGTGCCTCCGCTCGGCGCGCTCGCCTCCTGGCGGGCGGCCCCCTTCCTCGCCGCCGATTGGCCCTCGCCACCTTCGGACCCCAGATGCGGCCCCTCGGCGTCGGCGCCGGCCAGGTGCGAGCGGTGGCCCCGGGTACAATCGGAGAAACCGCAGGAGGTCCAGGTTGCCCTATTTCGTTTTCGTGACCGGCGGTGTCGCGTCCTCCCTCGGCAAAGGGATCACCACGGCCTCGATCGGCGCCATCCTGAAGAGCCGCGGGCTCTCCGTCTACCTCCAGAAGCTGGATCCGTACCTCAACGTCGATCCCGGGACGATGAGCCCCTACCAGCACGGGGAGGTCTTCGTCACCGACGACGGGGCGGAGACCGACCTCGATCTGGGGCACTACGAGCGATTCGTGGACGAGAACCTGTCCGCCGCCTCCAACGTGACCACCGGCAAGGTGTACTCCGAGGTCATCGCCAAGGAGCGCCGCGGGGACTACCTCGGGGCCACGGTCCAGGTCATCCCCCATGTCACCAACGAGATCAAGGAGCGCATCCTGCGGGCGCAGCGGGAGTCCCAGGCCGAGGTGGTCGTCTGCGAGGTGGGGGGGACGGTCGGGGATATCGAGAGTCAACCCTTCCTGGAGTCGATCCGCCAGCTCAAGAACGACCTGGGCCGCTCCAAGGTCTTCTACGTGCACGTCTCCCTGGTGCCGTTGATCCGGGGGGAGGAGATGAAGACCAAGCCCACCCAGCACTCGGTCCAGGCCCTGCGGGCGATCGGCATCCAGCCCGACGCGATCGTGGCTCGCTCCGAGCGGCCGATCGACCAGGACATCAGGGAGAAGATCGCCCTCTTCTGCGACGTCCCCCGTGAGGGCGTGATCAGCGTCCCCGACGTCGGCTCCATCTATCAGGTCCCCTTGATGCTTGAGGAGGCGGGGCTGGGCCGGGTCATCTGCCGTCACTTCGGCATCGCCGAGCGGTCGCCGGACCTGGAGCCGTGGCGGCGCTTGGTCGAGCGCATCCAGCGGCCCAAGGGCACGGTGCCGATCGCCCTGGTCGGTAAGTACGTCCAGTTGCCCGACGCCTACCTGTCCGTCACCGAGTCCCTGCGCCACGCCGGCTTCTTCCACGACGTGGCCATCGATCTGCGCTGGGTCTCCTCGGAACGGCTTGACCAGGGCGACACCTCGCCATTGCGCGACGTGGCCGGTATCGTGGTGCCGGGGGGATTCGGACACCGTGGGATCGAGGGCAAGATCGTGGCCTCGCGCTACGCGCGGCACAACCGCATCCCGTACCTGGGGCTCTGCCTCGGGCTCCAGTGCGCGGTGATCGACTTCGCCCGCGAGGTGCTGAACGCGCCCGACGCCAACTCGACCGAGTTCGCCGCCTTCACCTCGACGCCGGTCATCGATCTGATGCCGGAGCAGCGTGACGTGGCTGGCCTCGGCGGGACGATGCGGCTGGGGCTCTACCCCTGCCGGCTGGAGCCCGGCACCCGAGCCTACCGCGCCTACGGCGAGCAGATCGTGTACGAGCGTCACCGCCACCGCTTCGAGTTCAACAACGAGTACCGGGAGGCGCTCCAGCAGGCAGGCATGGTGTTCAGCGGGCTGTCGCCGAACGGCCGACTGGTCGAGATCGTGGAGCTCGCCGAGCATCCCTGGTTCGTGGCCAGCCAGTTCCATCCCGAGTTCCGAAGCCGGCCCCAGCGGCCGCACCCGCTCTTCCGAGACTTCGTGCAGGCTGCGATCGAGACCAGCGGCATCGACCAGATGGAGCTGAGCTCCCCGGAGCTCCAGGCCGAGATCACGTAGCGGCCATGGAGGGCCAAGGGGTGCGGTCGGTCGAGGCCCGGGCTGGCGTGCCCGTGAGCCTGGTGTCCGTGACCGAGTCCGCGGCGCTCGCCTGTGGGCGGGCGATCGGGCGAGGGGAGGTGGAGCGAGCTCGAGAGACGGCGGCCTCGGCCATGCTCCACGCGCTCGAGGTCGTGGGCGTCTGTGGCCGCATCGTGCTCGGCCCTCGGGCCGACCCCATCCTCTCCCCCGGGACGACCGTGGGACGTCCCGGGGACCCCAACCTCGACCTCGGGGTCTATCCGGTGGAGGGGGCCACCCTGGTGGCCCGGGGGCTCCCAGGGGCGATCTCGGTGCTGGTGGCCACCGAGCCGGGTGCCTTCCCGGTCCTGCCGGCGGTGTCCTACGCAGAGAAGCTGGTGGCGGGCCCGGCCGTCAAGGGTGGCCTCGACCTGGACGATCCCTTGGCGGACAACCTTCGCCGGATCGCTTTCGCTCGCGACGTCCGGGTGGCGGATCTCGTGGTGGCGGTCCTCGACCGCCCTCGTCACCGCGACCTGATCGAGGAGGTGCGCGCCACCGGGGCGCGGATCCTCCTGTTGGAGGAGGGCGAGATCGCCGGGGCCCTGCTGGCGGCGGCCAATGGGACCGGGGTCGACGCGATGGTCGGGATCGGCGGGCTGGACGAGACCATCATCGCCGCCTGCGCCGTGCGCTGCCTCGACGGTGAGGTCCAGGCCCGGCTGTGGCCCCGGAACGACGAGGAGCGCTTCCTGGCCGGCGACGAGCTGGGGCGCGTCTACGGGGTGTCGGACCTTGCCCCCGAGCAGCTGGAGGTGGCCGTGACCGGGATCAGCGGGGGGCCGCTGCTGCAGGGCGTGGTGTTCGGCAGCCATGGGGCGGAGACCGAGTCCCTCGACATGTCGACGCGGTTTCGACATACCGTTCGCCGGGTCAAGACCTGGCACCTGCCCTAGGGCGAGCTCCCGGGCCGGCGGTGGGCGTCGGCTCGGCCCCGAGGCCCCTGGGTCGGCGCCTGCGGTGGCGGCGATGGGTCAGCTGCGCCCGTAAGGATTTCGTATGTGCGCTGCCCGGTTCTCCGCCTTTCGCCCCCATCCGTTGGTCGCAACGATGCTGATGTGAGTATGCTCAACTCACATGAGCTTGGCGCCGCCACCTTATGGCCCCCCTGGACCGCCGAAGGTCCCTCCGGAGCAGCCGCCTCCAGCTGGGTACGATCCCTGGCAGCGGCCTTATGGCCCGTACCCGCCGCCGCGCCCGACCTCGCCTCGCCGACGGGGCGGCGTGCTCGGGGCGCTGCTCGCCGTGCTGGCCGCCATCGCCGCCTACGGCAAGTACGCGCTCCTCTTCCTGCTCAAGTTCGGGGCCTTCCAGACCCTCCTGTCGCTGCTGATCAGCTTCGGTGCCTACGCGCTCTTTGGCGGTCCCTGGTTCGCGGCCGGGCTCGTGTTGATGATCCTCTGCCACGAGATGGGCCACGTGATCGAGATTCGCCGCCAGGGCATGCGGGCCTCTGCCCCGCTCTTCATCCCCTTCTTCGGCGCCGCCATCTTCCAGCGCCAGCACCCCACCAACGCCCTGAAGCAGGCGCAGATCGGCATCGCCGGGCCCATCGCCGGGACGGTGGCGGCGACGGTGGCGTTCGTGCTGTACGGCAGCACCCAGTGGGTCCCCCTCCTCCTGTGGGCGTACCTGGGCTTCTTCATCAACCTGTTCAACCTGATCCCGATCGGGATGCTGGACGGGGGCTGGATCCTCGCCGTCGTCTCCAAGTGGTTCCAGGTCTTGGGGCTGGGGGCGTTGGTCCTGGCCGTGTTCTGGCTGGGGTTCAGCCCCATCGTGCTGATCATCGCGGTGCTGGCGATCCCGGCCATGATCGAGCGGTTCCGGAACGACAGCCTCCCCTACTACCGATCGGTGCCCGTGCCCGCCCGGCTGGCCATGGGCGTGGCCTGGCTCTTCCTGACCGGTTACCTGGGCTTCGCCGCCTTCCAGGCCCACCAGATCCTGCAGGTGCTGGTCAGGTAAACTCGGTGGCTCGGTCGTCCGAGCCAGGCCGCTGGTCTTGCCCGAGGTCACCCAGCCCTGCTGGTTTGCGATTCCCCGCGGCGGGTAAGGAACTACAAGGTCCAGAATGAGAGCGAAGATCCATCCCACCTTCTACGAGGACGCGGTCGTCACCTGCGGCTGCGGCAACACGTTCGTCACCGGCTCCACCGTCAAGGAGCTGAAGACCGAGGTCTGCTCCGCCTGCCATCCCTTCTACACGGGGCAGCAGCGGATCATCGACACCGGCGGACAGGTCGAGCGTTTCCGCAAGCGAGCGGCCAGGTCGGCTCGGCGATAACGCTGCCGATGCCCGCCCTCGAGCCGGCGGCCGCCGTCGAGCCTGCGCCACAGGGGCCCGGTCGTTTCTTCTACGGAGGCCAGGCCGTGGTCGAGGGCGTCATGATGCGCGGCCCCAGCTGCTACGCGGTGGCGGTCAGGATGCTGGGCAGTGGCCAGATCCGAGTCCTTCGGGGGGAGCTGAAAGCGGCCATCTACACCCACCGGATCTGGAGGTGGCCGTTCCTGCGCGGCCTGGCGGTCCTGGCCGAGCAGCTCCACCTCGGCACCAAGAGCTTGAGCTGGTCGGCGCGGGTCGCCGCCGGCGCCCAGGATCTGGAGATCGGCAGCGGTGCGATCGCCGTCTCGCTGGGGACGGCGTTGGCGTTCAGCGTCGGCCTCTTCTTCGGGCTCCCCTTGCTGGGCGCCAGCCTGGCCGTGCATGGCCCCGGCTCGTTCGGCTTCGTGCTGGTCGAGGGAGCGCTGCGGGTGGCCCTGGTCATGGCCTACCTGCTGGCCGTCGGGCTCCTGCCCGAGGTGCGCCGGATCTTCCAGTACCACGGTGCCGAGCACAAGGCGATCAACACCTTCGAGATGGGCCTGCCCCTGGACGTGCCCCACGCCCGGCTGGCGAGCGTCCTCCATCCCCGCTGCGGCACCGGGTTCCTGCTGGTGGTCCTGGGGGTCAGCGTGCTCGTCTTCAGCCTGGTGGCGGTCCTCCATCCCAGCCTGCCCTGGGTGGTGGTGTCGAGGGCCCTGGGCCTGGGGGTGATCACGAGCCTCAG
>Ga0209061_1003625_pt1 | contig 16362 bp, 14 predicted proteins | sample Coa_R1_10_FD_187157 | JGI IMG/M metagenome (GOLD analysis project Ga0209061, IMG submission 187157) | Surface soil microbial communities from Centralia Pennsylvania, which are recovering from an underground coalmine fire - Coalmine... | ecosystem: Environmental > Terrestrial > Soil >...
ACTCGGAGCGGGTCGCCGACCGGATCGAGCAATGACGCGCTCCGAGTGAGCGTCGGCGGCCCGCTCTGAGCGCCAGACGCGGCAAGGAGCCGGTTGAAGTTCCCGGAGACGCCGCGGAGCGCCGCGGCGCCGCGGAGGCGACCCGCCGCAGCTCGCGCCGCGTGGGGCGGCACGGCCGCCGGCCCCGCGGTCCGCGGCGGGGCGGGCCGGCACGGCCGCCGGCCCCCGCCGACCGGCGCTACGCGCCGACGAGCGCCTCGTCGTCGGAGTAGATCTCGCCGCGCTCCGCCCTCTCGACGAGCGAGGCCGGCGGCTCGAACCGCTCGCCGTAGCGCTCCGCGAGCTCACGGGCGCGGGCGACGAAGCCCGCGGGCCCCCGGCGCTCGGGGTGCTCGGGGCCGCCGTCGTAGCCGTTGATGAACTGGAGCACGCCGCCCGACCACGCCGGGAAGCCGATGCCGAAAATCGAGCCGATGTTGGCGTCGGCGACCGACTGAATGACGCCCTCGTCGAGGCACTTCACGGACTCGAGCGACTCGATGAACATCATCCGCTCCTCGAGGTCGCGCAGCGACAGCGCCGAGGGGTCCTCGACCGGCGGGAAGGCGTCGCGCAGCCCCGGCCAGAGCCCGGTCCGCTTGCCGTCGGCGTAGTCGTAGAACCCCCGGCCCTCCAGCCGGCCCGGCCGGTCGAACTCATCGAGCATGCGGTCGATGACGGCCGCTGCGGGATGGCCGTGCTCGAAGCCGGAGCCGGCCTCGCCCGCCTCCTCGGCGGCGCGGCGGATCTTGCGCATGAGCTTGAGGTTGAGCTCGTCGGAGAGCTGGAGCACGGGCGCGGGATAGCCCGCCTGCGCGGAGGCCTGCTCGATCGTCGGCGCGGGGACCCCCTCGGTGAGCATCGCGATTCCCTCGTTGATGAACGTGCCGATCACCCGGCTCGTGAAGAACCCGCGGCTGTCGTTGACGACGATCGGGGTCTTCTTGATGAGCCTGGCGAGGTCGAGCGCGCGGTAGAGCGCCTCGTCGCTCGTTTCCTCGCCGCGGATGATCTCGAGCAGCGGCATCTTGTCGACGGGCGAGAAGAAGTGCAGGCCGATGAAGTCGGCCGGGCGGGTCACGTTTCGCGCCAGGCCGGTGATCGGGAGCGTCGAGGTGTTCGAGCCGAGCAGGGCGTCCGGCGCGAGGTGCGGCTCGATCTCCTCCATCACCTGCTTCTTCACCGCCGGATCCTCGAACACCGCCTCGATCACGATGTCCGCGCCGGCGGCGTCCGCGGCGTCGGTCGTCGGGGTGATCCGCGCCAGGAGGGCCTCGCCGTCCTCCTGCGACTGGCGCCCGCGCTCGACCGCCTTGGCGACGAGCTTCTCCGAGTAGCCCTTGCCGCGCTCGGCCGCCTCCATCGAGACGTCCTTGAGCACGACCTCGATCCCGGCTTTCGCCGACACGTAGGCGATCGCCGCGCCCATCATCCCGGCGCCGAGCACGACCATCTTCTTCGGCGTCCACGGCTCCAGATCGTCCGGCCGCCCGCGTGAGCCGGTCGCCCGCTGCAGATCGAAGAAGAACGCCTGGATCATGTTCTTCGCGACCTGTCCGGTGACGAGGTCGACGAAGTATCGGCCCTCGATCTCGCTCGCATTGTCGAAGTCGACCTGGGCGCCCTCGACCGCGGCGGCCATGATGTGGTGCGGGGCCGGGTAGTTCGCGCCCTTCAGCTGCTTGCGGAGGTTCGCCGGGAACGCGGGCAGGTTCTTCGCGAGCGCCGGCGTCGACGGCGTGCCGCCCGGGATCCTGTAGCCCTTCTGGTCCCAGGCCTGGCCGGCGAACTGCTCGGCGTCCTGCGCCGCGATCCAGCGCTTCGCCGCCGGCACGAGCTCCTCGCGGGTGGACACGACCTCGTCGATCAGCCCGAACTCGAGCGCCTTGCCGGGACGGAGCTCCTGGCCCTGGAGCAGCAGGCCCATGAGTGCGTTCACGATCCCGAACATCCGCACCGAGCGCACGACCCCGCCGGCGCCCGGGAGCAGCCCGAGCTTGACCTCGGGGAAGCCGAGCTTCACCTTCGGGTCGTCGACCGCGATCCGGTGATGGCAGGCGAGGCAGATCTCGAGGCCGCCGCCGAGCGCGGCGCCGTTGATCGCCGCCACGACCGGCCTGCCGAGCGTCTCGATCCGCCGCAGCACCGCCTTGTTCTCACGGACGAAGCGGGCGATCTCCTCCGCGTCCTCGGGGCGGGCGCGCTTCAGGTCGTTGAGGTCCCCGCCGGCGAAGAACGTCTGCTTCGCCGAGGTGATGACGACGCCGGTGATCGAGTCTCGCTCCGCCTCCAGGCGGTCGACGATCGCGCGGATCGACTCCGCGTAGGCGGCGTTCATCGTGTTCGCCGACTGGCTCGGGTCGTCGAGGGTGAGGATGACGACGCCGTCCTCGTGCTTGTCCCACCTGATCGTGCCGGTCGAGCGGGGATCCGCCGACGGGCCCCCGGGCGTGTCCGTGGAGTTCGTGCGCTCGCTCATGTCGCCTCTTTCCCTCGAGTTTCGGGCCTCGAGTTTTCGATTTTCGAAGGTTCGGTCCTGCGGTGGCGTCGCCGGCGGTCAGAGGCGCTCGACGACGGTGGCGATGCCCATGCCGCCGCCGATGCAGAGCGTCGCCAGCCCGTAGCGCCCGCCGGTGCGCTCGAGCTCGTCGACGAGCGTGCCGAGGATCATCGCGCCGGTGGCGCCGAGCGGGTGGCCCATCGCGATCGCGCCGCCGTTGACGTTGACCCTGTCGATGTCGGCGCCCATGTCCTTGACGAAGCGGAGCACGACCGCTGCGAACGCCTCGTTCATCTCGATCAGGTCGATGTCCTCGATCGTGAGGCCGGCCTTGGCCAGCGCCTTCTTCGACGCCGGCGCGGGACCGGTGAGCATGATCGTCGGCTCGGCGCCGGTGACCGCGGTGGCGAGGATGCGAGCGCGGGCCCGCAGCCCGAGCTCCGAGCCCGTCTTCTCGTTGCCGATCGCGATGAGCGCGGCGCCGTCGACGATCCCCGACGAGTTGCCGGGTGTGTGGACGTGGTCGATCTTCTCGATCCAGTGGTACTTCTGCAGCGCGACGGCGTCGAAGCCGCCCATGTCGCCGATCCCCGCGAACGAGGGCTTCAGGCCGGCGAGCGTCTCGAGCGTCGTGTCCGGGCGGATGTGCTCATCGCGCTCGAGCACGACGTGGTCGTTGATGTCGCGCACCGGGACGACGGAGTTCGAGAAGCGCCCTTCCGCCTGGGCGCTCGAGGCGCGCTCCTGTGAGCGCACCGCGTACGCGTCGACCTCCTCGCGCGTGAAGCCCTCGAGCGTCGCGATCAGGTCCGCGCTGATTCCCTGGGGGACGAACGAGGCGTCGTAGGCGGTCTCGGGATCCATCGCCCAGGCGCCGCCGTCGGAGCCCATCGGCACGCGGCTCATCGACTCGACGCCGCCGGCGAGCACGAGGTCCTCCCAGCCGGAGGCGACCTTCTGCGCGGCCACGTTCACCGCCTCGAGCCCCGAGGCGCAGAAGCGGTTGAGCTGGACGCCCGCCACCGTGTCCGGCAGGCCGGCCTTGAGCGCGGCGGCGCGGGCGATGTCACCCCCCTGGTCGCCGATCGGCGTCACGCAGCCGAGCACCATGTCGTCCACCCGGTCCGGATCGAAGTCCGGATTGCGGCTGAGCAGCTCGTGTACGAGCGTCACGACGAGATCGATCGGCTTGGTGGCGTGCAGCGAGCCGTTGACCTTTCCCCGGCCCCGAGGTGTGCGCAGGGTGTCGAAGATGAGCGGTTCGGTCGCGGGCATGGAAGCTCCTCGGGAAGAACTGGACACGGTGTTCAGAAAACGCGCGGGGCCTATGGTACTCCGCGGGTCGAGCCGTGTCGTGATCGCCGTCGCGCGTCCGTCTAATGTCCGCCGCGATGAGCATCGGGGAGCTGTCGGGCCGGACCACCTGGGCGCGCAACCTCCAGACGCCGCTGCGCGAGTTCCTGCGCACCGAGACCGGCTCGGCGGCGGTGCTGCTCGCGGGCGCGGTCGCGGCGCTCGTGTGGGCGAACATCGGCTCCTCCTACGAGTCGGTGTGGCACGCGACGCTCAGCGTGCGGATCGCCGGCGGCGCGGTCGCGCTCGACCTGCGCCACTGGGTCAACAGCGGGCTCATGGCGCTGTTCTTCTTCGTCGTCGGACTCGAGGCGCGGCGCGAGTTCGACCTCGGCGAGCTTCGCGACCGCCGCCGGCTGCTGCTGCCGCTGCTCGCCGGGATCGGCGGCATGGCGGTCCCGGTCGGCCTGTTCGCGCTGATCGGCGGCGGCCACGCGGCGGGCGGCGGCTGGGGCGTGGCGATGTCGACCGACACCGCGTTCGCGCTCGGCATGCTCGCGCTCGTCGGGCGCCGCTTCCCGGTGAGCCTGCGCGCGTTCATGCTCACGGTCGCGGTCGTCGACGACCTCGTCGCGATCCTCGTGATCGCGATCTTCTTCTCCGGGTCGGTGTCGCTCGTGCCGCTGTGGGCGGCGCTGGGGGCGTTCGCGGGCATCGGGGCGCTGCGGGTCCGCGGCGTCCGCAACGGGGCCCCGTACCTCGTGCTCGGCGTGACCGCCTGGGTCGCGGTCCTGAAGTCGGGGATCGATCCGATCGTCGTCGGGCTCGCGATCGGGCTGCTCACGATCGCCTACCCCGCCGCGCGCGAGGACCTTGAGCGCGCGACCGACCTGTTCCGCGTGTTCCGCGAGCAGCCGACATCGGAGCTCGAGCGCGAGGCGCGGATCGGCCTGCGGACCGCGATCTCCCCGAACGAGCGCCTCGCGCAGATGTTCCACCCGTTCACGAGCTACGTCGTCGTGCCGCTGTTCGCGCTCGCCAACACGGGGTTCCCGATCACCGGCTCGTTCCTCGCCCACGCCTACGGCTCGGCGCTCACGCTCGGGATCCTCGTGGCGTATGTGGTCGGCAAGCCGCTCGGGATCTGCGGGATGACCGGCCTTGTCACGCGCCTCACCCGCGGGCGCGTCCGGGCGCCGGTCGGCTGGGCGTCGGTGCTGGGCGGCGGCACCGTCGCGGGGATCGGCTTCACGGTCTCGCTGCTCATCGCGACCCTCGCGTTCCGGGGCCCGAGCCTGTCGGAGGCGAAGCTCGGCGTGCTCACGACGATCGTCGCCGCGCCCGTCCTGACGTGGGCCGTGCAGGCCGCCTCCCGGATGCTGCCGCGGCGGGTGCGGGCGGGCGCTCTGATCGGCTCAGCCGAGCAGATCATCGACCTCGCCGTGCCCGTCGATCCCGAGCGCGACCACATCCGCGGTCCGGACGAGGCGCTCGTCACGCTGCTCGAGTACGGCGATCTCGAATGTCCGTTCTGCGGCCAGGCCGAGCCGGTCGTGCGCGAGCTGCTCTCCGACTTCGGCGAGCTGCGCTACGTGTGGCGCCACCTGCCGCTCACCGACGTGCACCCGCACGCCCAGCTCGCGGCCGAGGCGGCCGAGGCGGCCGGCGCCCAGAGTCGCTTCTGGGAGATGCACGACCTGATGTTCGAGCACCAGGACGCGCTCACCGTGCGCGACATCCTCGGCTACGCGCGGGAGCTCGAGCTCGACCTCGACAGGTTCAAGCTGCACCTGAGGAAGCGCAAGGGGGCGAGCCGGATCGCCGACGACGTCGAGTCGGCCGACCTCTCCGGGGTGTCGGGGACGCCGACGTTCTTCATCAACGGTCACCGCCACCAGGGGGCGTACGACATCGCCACGCTGAGCCGGGCGGTGAAGCTGGCCGGCGCCCGCTCCAAGCTGCGCGCCTGAGCGCGGGCGCGCACTCACCGTTTCCTAGCGAACTCCTCACGAGCTCTTCGTCGGCTCTCCGCCCGCTCTTCGCGGCCCGACAGAGAGTGAGTGACATGACACGAAAGCTGATGTTCTCCACTCTCTCGGTGGCGGCGCTCTGTGCGCTCGGCGCGGGACCGCTCGCCTCGGCGGACGCGGCCACCGGTGTCGGGCAGGCGACGAGCGGCAACTGGTCGGGCTACGTCGTCGGCGCGGGGTCGGACGGCGGCTCGGGCGCCACCGCGTTCCGGAGCGTGACCGGCAGCTGGGTGCAGCCGGCCGCCAGATGCTCCGCCTCCGGTCCCACGTACGCGGCGTTCTGGGTCGGGCTTGGCGGCGCCGACGGCCGCCAGGCGCTCGAGCAGGACGGCACCGAGGCCAACTGCGACGCGAACGGCAACGCGCACTACTACGCCTGGTACGAGCTCGTCCCGAACGCGCCGGTGCGCGTCGACCTCGCCGTCCAACCGGGCGACCACATGGCCGCGACGACGACCGTCGACGGCCACCGGGTCACCGAGACGATCGCCAACCGCACGACCGGCCGAAGCGTCACCAGGACGCTCACGATGAGCAACCCTGACGTGTCGACAGCGGAGTGGATCGCCGAGGCGCCGTCGCGGTGTCAGAGCGGTGCCACCGACTGCACCGCGCTGCCGCTGTCGAACTTCGGCAGCGTGCGGTTCACCTCTGCGAGCGCGACCGACGCGAGTGGCCATACCGGTACGATCTCGGACGGCAGCTGGAGGTCGGCTGCGCTCACGCTCGATCCCAGCCGGTCGAGCGCCGCGAGTGACCCGTACGGGTACGGGTATGGCTACGGCTCGCCGAGTGCGTCGGCATCCGGCGCGGCGGGCGGCGGGGCGACCCCGTCCGGGCTGAGCGACGGCGGGTCCGCGTTCACCGTCAGCGACACCCGCGCGTCGAGCGCGACCGGCGGCTCCGGCGGGGGTGGTTATTCGAGCGGCAACGGCTACGGCGGCTCGGGCGGGTACGGCTACGGCGGCTCCGGCGACGGCGGCTCTGGCTACGGCGGCTCGGGCGGGTACGGATACCCGGACGGCTACGGGTACCCGGGCGACGGCGGCTACATCATCATCTACGCGCACTGACCGGCGCCCGCGCGCGGGCGCGGGTGTGGAGAATGGGCGGATGCCCTTCTACGACCTGCCGGCGGGCGCGCTCGAGCGCCACGACCCGCGTCCGGCCCCGCCCGCCGACTTCGACGCATTCTGGGCGCGCACGCTCGAGGAGACGCGCGCCCATCCGCTCGACCCGCGCCGCGCGCCCGCGCGGACGCCGCTCCGGGCGGTCGAGACGTTCGACGTGAGCTTCGCCGGGTTCGGCGGCGACCGGATCTACGCCTGGCTGCACCTGCCGGCCGCGCGCTCCCCGGAGCGGCTGCCGGCGGTCGTGCGCTTCCAGGGCTACGGCGGCGGGCGCGGCCTGCCCTGGGAGCACGTCTTCTGGGCGGCGGCGGGCTACGCCGAGCTCGTCGTCGACACGCGGGGGCAGGGCGCGGGGTGGACACGCGGCGACACTCCGGACCCGCATGGCGCCGGCCCCTCTCAGCCCGGGTTCCTCACCCGCGGCCTCGCCGATCCCGAGCGTTACTACTACCGCCGCGCGTACGCCGACGTCGTCCGCGCGCTCGAGTTCGTCCACGCGTGCGACGGGATCGATCCAGACGCGGTCGCGGTGAGCGGCGCGAGTCAGGGCGGGGCGTTCGCGCTCGCGGCGGCGGCGCTGGCGGGCGATGCCGTGGCGGCGGCGCTGGTCGACGTTCCGTTCCTGTGCGACATCCGCCGCGCGAGCGAGATCTCGCCGAGCGAGCCCTACGGGGAGCTCGCGCGCTACCTGGCCCAGCGCCGCGACGAGCTCGACCGCGCGTTCGCGACGCTCGCCTACTTCGACGGGGTCGTGCTCGCGCAACGCGCCGGAGCTCCCGCGCTGTTCTCGGTCGCGCTCATGGACGAGGTCTGCCCGCCCTCGACGGTGTACGCGGCCTACAACGCCTACGAGGGCCCGAAGGAGATCGCGGTCTACCCGTACAACGACCACGAGGGCGGCGAGGCGTTCCATCTCGGCCGCCAGGCGGAGTGGCTGGCGGGTGTGCTCGGAGAGCCGCCGGGGTGAGGCCCGGAACGCGGATTCGGCGCAAACGGCGCGTCCGGCGCGGCGGTCGCGACACATCCGGACGCGACCGGGCGCCGGGGTCGCGCCCGCCCGCCCTCAGGAGGCGGCGGTCGCCGCGAGCGCCTGCGCGAGGTCGTCCCACAGGTCCTCGACGTGCTCGCAGCCGACGGACACGCGCAGCAGGTTCTCGGGGACGACGTCCCGCTCGGCGGGATAGCGCGCCCGGCGCTCGATCAGCGTCTCGACGCCGCCGAGGCTCGTGGCGTGGGTGAGCACCCGGAGGCGCTCCAGCAGTGCGTCTGCGCGGGCGGCGCCGCCGGTCACCGAGAACGTGAGCATGAAGCCGGGCCCGTCCATGACCTCCGACGCGCGCGCGTGCCCCGGGTCGTCAGGCAGTCCCGGGTAGCGGACCTCGCTCACCTCGGGATGGGCGCTCAGCCGCTGCGCGAGCACGCCCGCGCTCTCCTGGGCCCGGGCGTACCGGAGCGCCAGCGTGCGCAGCCCGCGCAGGCAGAGGAACACCTCGAGCGCGCCCGGCGTGGCGCCGCCGTGCGAGCGCGCGTGGCGCAGACCGTCGAGCAGCTCCGGCTCGCGCGTCACCGCGGCGCCGAGCAGCAGATCGCTGTGGCCGCCCATCGCCTTCGTCGCGCTATGGACGACGACGTGCGCGCCGAGCGCGAGCGGCCGCTGCCCGAGCGGCGTCGCGAGCGTGTTGTCGACGACGCACAGGACGTCCCGCTCACGCGCCCACCCGCACAGCGCCGGCAGGTCGGCGATCCCGAGCAGCGGGTTCGTCGGCGACTCCAGCCACAGGACATCCGCCCCCTCGCACGCCGCGATCACCGCGTCGGTGTCGGTGACGTCGACCAGCCGGAGCGTCGCGCGGCCGGAGTCGCGCAGCTCCTGCAGCGAGGCGCGGATGTGCTGGTAGCAGACGCTCGGGGCGACGACCGTCGGCCGCGCGGCGAACAGCGAGATCGCGGCGCTCGCCGCCGCCATGCCGGACGCGAACGCGACCGCCTCGCCGCCCTCGAGATCGCCGATCACTCGCTCGAGCCCGCGCCACGCGGGCGCCTCGCCGCGCGCGTAGCCGACATCGCCGGGATGGAGTGCCGAGGCCGGGGTGATCGGTTCGTTGAGCGGCCCGTCCGGCGTCGGCGCCGGCCGGCCGCCGGTGATGAGCCGGGTCTCGATGCGCGGGGCGAAGGCGTCGTCCGCGGTCACGGCGGCGAGTCTACGGACGGGCGCGCGCCCCGGATCAGGCGGGTGGGCGGCGCCTGCGCTCCCGCGCGATCGCCTGAAGCACCGTCCGTCGGCCGCGGTGGGTTCGCTCGTACAGCTCGGTGGCGCCGAGCTCCGCGGCGTCGACGCCCGGCAGGCGGGCGATCACGTCCGCGGCGCGCAGCTCGTCGTAGCCGGGGAACGGCGCCGCGACCCGGAGCGAGGCGCCCGCGCCCTCGGCGGCGCCCGGGTCGGCGAGCTCCTCGACGAGCTCACGGTCGTCGGGGAGATGCGCCTCGGGCGTGAGCGGGGTCGGCTCCTCGGCGACCTGATCGGGCGGGGTCGGTGGCACCTCGGGTACGGCATCGGGCGGTGGCGTCGGCGGCTGCTCGGCGACCTGATCGGGCGGTGGCGTCGGCGGCTGCTCGGCGAGCTCCTCGGAAGGTGGCGCCGGCGGCTGCTCGGAGGCCGCGTCGGGCGGCGGCGGCGACTGCTCGGAGGCCGCGTCGGGCGCCGGCGGCGCGGACCGCACCGGCACGCGCGTCGCCGGCCTACGCGATGGTGGCCTCGGCTCGGCCCGAGGCGCTCGTCGCTCCGCCTCGGCGGGGGCCGTCGGGCGCTCCGGCTCCTCGGCCGGCTCCTCGAGCACACGCTCGACGACCTCGAGCATCGTCAGCCCGAGATCCGCAAGGTCGCGGCCAGCGTGCAGCGAGACGCGGGCGACGCGGACACCGAGCCGGAACGGGAGGCTGAGGAGCGAGCCGGACACGCGATGCTCATACCCGTTCGGCGCCGGCTCGAACTCGCCGTGACGAGCCGCACACTGCGCGGGTGGTCCGGCCCCGATAACGTCCCGGCTCATGGGGGAGCCCAGGGTGCGGACGCTGCTCGACCACGGTCGCCGGATCGCCGTGCGCGCGGGCGACGAGGCGTACTTCGCGAGCGCCTGCTTCCGCGCCGGGATCTTCGGCCTCGAGCCGCCCTCGCGCCTGGCGCAGATGGCGCTGCTGCTCCAGCGCTACGGCCTGCTGTCGGCCTCGCTCGGGATCAGCGCGCTGCGCAACGCCGACCGGGTCGTCATGCGCGACGAGCTCGGCGTCATCACCTACCGGGAGCTCGACGAGGAGACGAACGCGCTTGCCAACGCCTGGCACCGGAGGGGCGTGCGTGCGGGGGAGGGGATCGCGATCCTCGTGCGCAACCACCGCGGCTTCATGCAGGCGGTGTTCGCCGCCGCCAAGCTCGGCGCGAAGATCGTCCTGCTCAACACGTCGTTTGCCGGCCCGCAGATCCGCGAGGTCGCGCAGCGCGAAGGGACCGACATGCTCGTCGTCGACGACGAGTATGTGCCGATGCTCGAGGGCGTCGAGCCGCGGCGTGGGCGCTGGCGCGCCTGGGTCGAGGAGCCGACCGAGCGCGCCGCGCCCGACACGCTCGCGGCGCTCATCGCCGGGGGCTCCCGCGCCCGCCCGCCGCGCTCGGCGCGCGGCCCGCGGGTGGTGATCCTCACCAGCGGCACGACCGGCACGCCGAAGGGCGCCCCCCGCGACGAGCCGAGGTCGCTCGGCATCATCGGCGGGATCCTCTCGAAGGTGCCGCTGCACTCGCGGGAGACGACCGTGCTCGCGGCGCCGATGTTCCACACGCTCGGATTCGCCGGGATGCTGCTCGCGCTCTCGCTGGGGCACACGATCGTCGTCCACCGACGCTTCGATCCCGAGCGGACGCTCGACGCGCTCGCCGACAGCGCCGCCACGACGATGATCGTCGTGCCCGTGATGCTGCAGCGGATGATGGAGCTCGGCGAGGACGCGGTTCGCGCCCGCGACCTGCGCGCGCTCCGCATCATCCTCTCCTCGGGCTCGGCGATCAGCGCCGACCTCGTGCGGCGCTCGATGGCCGCGTTCGGTCCCGTGCTCTACAACATGTACGGCTCGACCGAGGTCGCCGAGGCGACGATCGCCACTCCCGAGGATCTCGCCGTCGACCCGACGACCGTCGGCAGCGCCGTGCGCGGCACCGTGCTCCGGATCCTCGATGAGCACGGGTGCGAGGTGCCGCCCGGCACGACCGGCCGGATCTTCGTCGGCAACGCCGCGCAGTTCGAGGGCTACACCGGCGGCGGCGACAAGGAGCGGATCGGCGGGCTCATGTCCTCGGGTGACGTCGGCCACCTCGACGCCGCCGGCCGTCTCCACATCGACGGCCGCGACGACGAGATGATCGTCTCCGGGGGCGAGAACGTGTTCCCGGCGGAGATCGAGAACCTGCTCGCCGGACACGAGGCGATCGCCGACGTCGCCGCGATCGGCGTGCAGGACGAGCGGTTCGGCCAGCGGCTGAAGGCGTTCGTCGTGCTCCGCGACGGGCACGAGCTCTCCGAGCAGCAGGTGAAGGACTACGTGCGGGACAACCTCGCGCGCTACAAGGTGCCGCGCGAGGTCGTGTTTCTCGACGAGCTTCCGCGCAACCCGACGGGCAAGGTCCTCAAGCGCGAGCTCGCGGCCCGCTGAGCCTCGCCCGCTGAGCCTCGCCCGCTGAGCCTCGCCCGCCCAGCACGTCGCGGCCGCCCGCGCCGCGCCGGCGCGCGGCTCGCCCACGCCGGCGCGCGGCTCGCCCACGCCCGCGTCTTCACACGATCCGTATACGGGGCGGCGCCATCTGTACGGCGGCTTCACGGCCCAGGTCGCAGGATCGGTCGCATGCTCGGTTGGATCATCCTCGCGGTCGGGCTGCTCGCCGCCGTCGCGCTCGGCCGCTGGGCGGAGTCCGATCGCCGCCGCTCGGGCGCGGGCGGCTGGTGGGACCTGCTCGAGCCGCCCGTACACTCGGCGGATGGCGATGCCTCTCGGACACGCGAGCGAAGCGCAGCGTCCGCGGCCGCTGCGCCGCCGGGAGAAGCTGCTCGCCCGCGGCGTCGGCGCGGCCACGGCCCTCGCCCTGGCGATCGTGCTGATCGTCGCTCTCGCGCACGGCGATAGGCGCTCTGGCCACGGCTGCATCGCGGTCTCGCTCGCCTACTCGATGGGCGGCACGCAGACGTACGCGTGCGGCGCGCGGGCGCGCGCCCTGTGTGCGCGCGTCGGCCGGCCCGGTCTCAGCGGCGCCGCCGGTCGCGACGTCGCCCGCGCCTGCCGCCGGGCGGGCCTCGCCGTCGGCTGAGCGCGCGGCGCTGGGCATGAAACCCACGCCATACGTGGTGAAGGTGCCCCGCGCCTTCCGGAGCGCGCGGCGCTGGGCATGAAACCCACGCCATATGTGGTTGAGATGCCCAGCGCCCCGAGTGACGGCGAGCGTCGTGCATAAGATCCCGGCCGTGACCGACCCCGCCGCGTTCCGCGCCCAGTTCCCGGTGCTCGCCGAGCGCGCCTACCTGAACGCCGGGACCGAGGGGCCGCTGCCGGCCGCCGCCGAGCAGGCGGTCCGGGAGCGGCTCGCGGAGGAGACGGCCCGCGGACGCAGCGGGAAGCGGTACATCGAGACGGTGCTCGAGCTCGCCGAGCGTGTCCGCGCCGGGTACGCCCGGGTGCTCGGCGCCGATCCCTCCGACGTCGCGCTCACCGGCTCGACGACCGATGGCTGCAACACGGTCCTCGCGGGCCTCGACCTGCGCCCCGGCGATCGGGTGATCACCTCCGACGAGGAGCATCCCGGGCTGCTTGCGCCGCTCGGGCGCCTGCGCCGCCGCGGCATCGAGGTCGTCGTCGCGCCGTTCGCGCGGATCGCCGAGGCCGTCACCCCCGCGACCCGGCTCGTCGCCTGCTCCCACGTCTCCTGGGTGAACGGGCAGGTCGTCGACACCGAGGCGCTCACCGCCACCGGCGTCCCGTTCCTGCTCGACGCCGCGCAGGGGATCGGCGCCGTGCCGGTCGACGTGGCCGCGCTCGGCTGTGCGTTCTACGCGGGCTCGGGGCAGAAATGGCTGTGCGGGCCCGAGGGCTCGGGCGCGCTGTTCGTGCGCCGCGACATGCTCGACGAGCTGCTGACGCCCTGGCCGGGCTACACGTCGGTCGCCCGCGGGAGCGACCCGCTCGACCTCGAGCCCGCGCCCGACGCCGCCCGGCTCGACCACGGCTTCCCGCCGGGGGTGCGGAGCGCGTGGACGCTCGCCTCGCTCGGCGTGCTGGAGGACGCCGGCTGGGACTGGGTGCACGAGCGCGCCGCGACGCTCGCGGGCGCACTGGCCGCCCGGCTCGCCGAGCGCGGTCTAACTGTCGCCCCGCGCGGGCGCTCGACGCTCGTCTCCTGGAGCGCGAGCGATCCCGAGGCGGAGGTCGCGCGGCTCGCCGCCGAGGGGATCATCGTCCGCTCGATTCTGAGCCACGGCCTCGTGCGCGCCTCGCCGGGCGCCTGGACGAGCGAGGAGGAGATCGCGCGCCTCGCCGACCTCGCAAGCGCCGCATCGACCTGAGCGCGCGCTCCGTTTCGCCTGGGTCGCGGCCCGACTGACCCGGCCGCCCGCGCAGCGCACGCCGACGCGGCGCTCGGGGCCGGGCGGCGCCGGCCGGCCCCGGGCCACGGGGGTGCCCGGGGGCGCTCAGCCCTTGATCCGCGCCGGCCACGTGTAGACATTGAGCCGGCCATCCCGGGCGAACCCGCAGAGCGTCATGCCGCGGTCCTCGGCGAGCGCGACCGCGAGCGAGCTCGGGCCGCCGACCCCGACGAGGATCGGGCAACCCGCGACCGCCGCCTTCTGCACGAGCTCGAACGACAGCCGTCCGCTCACGCAGAGCACCGTGCCGGCGAGCGGCAGCATCCCGGCGCGGAGCGCGTGCCCGATCACCTTGTCCATCGCGTTGTGTCGCCCGACGTCCTCGCGGCTGACGAGCAGCTCGCCGGCGGCGGTGAAGAGTCCCGTCGCGTGCGTGCCGCCGGTCCGCGTGAACGCCGGCTGCTCGAGCCGTGCCGGCAGCGCGGCGGCGAGCGTCCGGGCGATCACCGGCGCCGGTGGATCGGTGACGAGCCGCTCGCTGTGGACGGCGACCTCCGCCAGCGCGCCCCGGCCGCAGACGCCGCACGAGGACGTCGTGTAGAAGCGCCGCGTCGGCGCCGGCCCGCGGAGCGGGCCCGCCACCTCGACGATGTTTGCGGCGAGATCGTCCGTGAGTCCGACCGCGCGCGCGGGATCGCGGTCGATCAGCCCCTCGCCGTGCAGGAAGCCGAGCGCGAGCTCCTCGTCGTGGCCGGGCGTGCGCATCGTCACCGCAAGCGGCGTCCCGTCGACCCGGATCTCGAGCGGCTCCTCGATCGCGATGACGTCCTCGACGCCGTCATGGGTGACGCGGGTGAACATGGCCGGCGTCACGCTACCGGCCGGCCCGCCGCCCGGCGTCCGGCGCCCGCCGTGGGGAGTCACGGCGGGCGCCGCATCGGCGCCTGAGCGGAGAGGGGAGGAGGGCCAGGCGAAGCCGGAGGGAGCGCTCAGGCGAAGTGGGAGGGAGCGCTCAGGCGACGCGGGGGGAGCGCTCGGGCGACGCGGGGGAGCGCTCAGGCGACGCGGGGGAGCGCTCAGGCGAGCGCGGGCGCGCGCAGTTCGACCTCGAACGACTGGGCCTCGCGCTCCAGCACCCCGTCGTCGGTCACGCGGTAGGAGCCCATCCGCCGCAGCGGCGGCGAGTACGCGTGGATCGTGGCCGCCGGTCCGCTGCCGGCGTGCAGGACCCGGTGAATCGCGGACGGCTCGACCGTGAACGTGTCGCCGCCGCCGAACAGCCGCACGGGGGGCAGGCCGCCGAGCGACAGCCGGTCCTCCCGCACGGTGCCGGCGATCACCGCGATCCCGGCGGCCGAGTCGTCGTGGTCATGGAAGCCGGTGTCGGAGTCCTCGTTCCAGACGATCACCCAGGCGTTGACATCCTCGTCGTCCCAGATGAGCTCGTAGACGCGCTCGCGGGAGTCGGCGGCGTCGAGGGCGTGCGCCCAGCGCTCCGGCGCGCTCGCGAGGCGGGCGGCGAACGCGCGAAGCTCGGTGCGGTCGAGGCTCATGAGCGTGCTCCTTGAAGTAAGTCAATCAATTTAGTGAATCAGGTCGGGTTCGCAATATACCGTGTGCGGCGATGGACGACAACGATCCGACCTCGACGCAGCCGGACGACCCCACCCCCGCGCGGCTGTCGGAGCGCGAGCGAGAGCAGGAGCGCGTCGCCCGCGAAGCCGCCGCCGGCGCCGCCGACGAGGAGGAGGAGCGCGTGAACCTGCGCCGCGCCGACAAGGCGCGCTACCTGCGGGAGAAGCTCGAACAGCAGCGACGCGCCGACGAGGAACGAGCGCCACGCTCCGACGAGGAGCCCTGAGGCGGCGCCACGCGCCGACGAGGAGCCCTGAGGCGGCGCCGCGCGCCGACGAGGAGCCCTGAGGCGGCGCCGAGCATCTCCGTGCGTCCCTCCGCGGGTGCGGACGCTCGGCGCGCTCGTGCGCGGGCCCGCAGCGGGTAGCGTCTCGGTGTGTTTCGGACCCGCTCCACCGGCCCGGTCGGGCCGCTCACGCTCTTCATCCGCTACGGGATCGGCCTGATCGGCGTCGTCGCGGGGGTCGTCGTGCTCGCCGTCAACCCGGGCGGGTTCGGGGTCGACGGGTTCGGACTGCTCACGGGCGCCGGGCTCTCCATCCTGATGCTCAACTGGATGTTCCGGGTCGGTGTGAGCGGCGATCTGGAGCGCGAGCGCGAGGAGCGCGCCCGACGGTACTTCGAGGAGCACGGGCACTGGCCGGGCGAGCCGCCGCGGCCGCGGCGCCGCCCGCCAAACGCCGGCCCGCGCGGGTCCGGGCCCCCGTCCGACGCGGGGCCGTGAGGTCGCATACGCTGGGCGCATCGAACCGACGCTGCCGCAGCTGCGCGCCTTCCTCACCGTCGCCGACGAGCTGCACTTCGGCCGGGCCGCGCTCGCGCACGGGCTCTCCCAGCCCCAGGTGAGCCGCCGGGTGGCCGCGCTTGAGCGCGCGCTCGGGGTCACGCTGCTGCGCCGCACCCCCCGGAGCGTCGCGCTCACGCCGGCCGGAGCCGAGCTCATCGCCGCAGCCGCGGCTCGCTGCTCACCGACAAGGCGAGTCTCGCGCTCGGCGTGCGGATCATGCGGCTCGCGGCGTCGCTGCCGACGCTCGAGCACTTCGAGCGCCCGGAGCTGCTCGCACGCCTGGACGCGCTGACCGGTGGCCGGCGCACGCTCGCCGGGGCCCCGCGCC
>Ga0209061_1003626_pt1 | contig 16348 bp, 8 predicted proteins | sample Coa_R1_10_FD_187157 | JGI IMG/M metagenome (GOLD analysis project Ga0209061, IMG submission 187157) | Surface soil microbial communities from Centralia Pennsylvania, which are recovering from an underground coalmine fire - Coalmine... | ecosystem: Environmental > Terrestrial > Soil > Unclassified...
AGCACTTGCGCTTTCCCTGGTTTGCCCCGGCCTGGCCGCGCGGCGAATTTGACTTCGGCGGAACATACACCGAAGTGCCTTCCGCCGGAGGCGGCAGCACCGGTTTGGCGCAATTGCTCCTCACTCCTGCAACTTCAACTGTGCCTGATGGATTTAATAATGTGGGCGGAGCCGATACCGTGTTTGCCTCGAACTTTACCGGCCCTGATGATCTGCGCCACTATTACGGCGCGTATTTCCAGGATGACTGGAAAGTTACGCCGAAACTGACTTTGAACCTGGGCCTGAGATGGGAATTCTTTGGCCAGGTTGTGGAGCGCTATGGCGCGCAAGCCAACATGATTCCAACGCCATCAGGAAGCGGCGCGGAATATCTCATCACCACGCGGCGGCAGAATACTCCGCTTTCACCTTCGTTTCCTGCAACGCTCACCAAGGACGGCATCAAGCTGGCTTACAGCAGCACGCCGGGGCTGACCAATACGCCGCTGAACAACTTTGGGCCGCGCTTTGGTTTTGCCTATCAACCCACCCACAAGCTCGTGGTGCGCGGCGGCTACGGGCTGTTCTACGCTGGATTTACGGATATTGGCGGCTCACCAGATATCGGCTCCAATTATCCATTCCTGTTTAACTTCTCCTTCTTTGCCCCAGACCCAGCCCACCCCATTACTTATCCCGGCGGCGAACTGGGCACGTTGGGAAACGGGCTCGTTGCAATTCCCTTGAGCCCTGCTTTCGTAAATGCCGAAGGCCTGGGCCTTGAAGGTTTGCAGACGAATTATAAGACCCCTTATACTCAGGAATACAATTTTGCTGTGCAATACCAGTTGACGTCCAACCAGACATTTCAGATCGGGTATGTGGGCAACAACTCCAGGCACCTTGAAACTGGGGTGGGTTTGAACTCAACAAGCGAAATTCTGCCTCCCAGCATTAACCCGCAACTCTATGTTCCCTTTCCTGATTTTGCGCGCGGCGCCAGCTATGTGACGACACAAGGAAATGATTATTACAATTCCCTGCAGGTTAACTTTGAGCGGAGATTCAGCGGGGGTTTGACGCTTCTGACAAACTACACGTGGTCCAAGTGCCTGTCGGATATGCAGGATCTGCTGGGCCTCAATAGCAACCAGGGCGGCTATCGAGCGCCCTACCTTCCCCATTTCGGCATTCAGGCGGATTATGGTCTGTGCGGCTTTAACGTGCCCAATGTGTTCCACCTGAGCGGTTCGTACCAGCTCCCCATCGGAAACGGCCAGCGCTTCCTTCGCAACAGCGGCGGCATCGTCAATCAGGTGTTAGGCGGGTGGACCATGAACTGGATTCTGACGTTGGAGGATGGCTATCCGGGCACCATCGGGTGCCCCATCAGCACGACGGCGAATTTCGGTTGCAACGCGCTGCTCGTGCCCGGAAAGAACGTCTACAGCGGTCCCCATGACGTGAACCAATGGCTGAATCCCGCTGCTTTTGCGAGCCCACCCGTAGCTACGGCCATTGGTCAAACGGACTATGCGCCTCTTGGAGGCAGGCCAACGCAGTATCTTGGGCCCGGCTTCCACCGTCTGGACTTCTCGTTGTTCAAGGAAATCCGGACGTCAGATACAACGCACCTGGAGTTTCGCACTGAAGTTTTTAACATCACGAATACGCCGCAGTTCGGATTTCCGTCGTTTGGAGATTTTACGAACACATCCACTTTTGGCCGAATCACATCCTTGAGAGACGGAGCGAACGATCCGCGACAAATTCAGTTTGCGTTGAAATTCTATTGGTAGGTTTAAATGCGACGATTCCTGGCCTGCGGGTTCTTATTGCTCAGCGTCTTTTGCTTCACAGCGTGCCATCGAAAACAACAGGAAGGGACAGACTTCATCAGGATTGACGGGCATGGCGGCGGCAGGGTTTTTCAAGGCATCGGCGGCGTCAGCGCGGGGGCTTCTTCCCGCCTTCTTATCGACTACCCGGAACCTTATCGCAGCCAGATTCTGGATTATCTTTTCAAGCCGGATTATGGCGCTTCGCTTCAGCACCTTAAGGTCGAAATCGGCAGCGATGTGAACTCGACCGATGGCTCGGAACCGAGTCACATGCGGAGTCCCGAGGATCAGAACTACAAGCGCGGCTATGAATGGTGGCTGATGGAACAGGCCAGGAAGCGGAATCCGGACATCATTCTTGATTGCCTGGCCTGGGGCGCGCCGGCATGGATTGGCCATGGGCATTTCTTTTCGCAGGATATGGCGAACTACGAGGTTCATTTCATCCAGGGCGGGCAGAAGGCGCATCACCTGGATATTCAGTACGCCGGCGTCTGGAATGAAAAAAAACCGGAATTCAGCTACGTGAACCTGCTGAAAATGGATTTCCAGGGCGCCGGGCTTTCAACGAAACTGGTTTGTTGCGACCTATATCCCGCCGAAGATCAATGGCAGATGATCGGCGCCATGAAGAACGACGCCACGCTGCGCGATTCCATTGATATTGTCAGCGTCCATTATCCTCGTGTTAACGGTAAAATGACCGCGCCCGAGGCGGCAAAACGGATTGGCAAACCTCTCTGGTCGAGCGAGGATGGGCCCTGGCGCGGAGATTGGAAAGGCGCCGAGGAGCTTGCAAAGATTTACAACCGAAACTATATCGATGGCCGGATGACGGCGACCGAAATCTGGAGTCCGGTTACGTCCTACTACGATATTCTTCCCGTGCCCGGCTCAGGGTTGATGTACGCCAATACGCCCTGGTCAGGCCATTATGAGGTGCAACCTGCCATCTGGGCCACGGCGCAAACGACCCAGTTTGCGCAACCGGGCTGGCAATACATCGACAGCGCCTGCGGCTATCTGAAGGGCAAAGGATCGTTTGTGACGCTGCGCTCGCCGAGCGCAGGCGATTACAGCGTGATCATCGAAACTGTAGACGCCACGCAACCGCAGTCAGTGAGCTTCGAGGTGAAAGGAGGGCTTTCCGAAGGCGTCGTCCACGTCTGGGAGACGAATTCCACGAAGATGTTCGAGCATGTCACGGATATCACGCCGCAGAACGGCGCATTTCACTTGACGCTCGACCCGGACGCGATCTATTCGCTGACAACAACCACAGGCCAGGGCAAAGGCGACGCCAAACCTCCGCGGGCGCGGTCCTTTCCTTTTCCTTACAGCGAAAATTTTGAGCGCATCGAAGAAGGCCAGGCGCCGCGATACTTTTCCGACCAGGATGGAGCCTTCGAGGTGTGGCATTGCACCGGGAGATCAGGCCGCTGCCTTTTTCAGGTGATTGATAAAATGCCGATTCCATGGGATGGAATACCCGATCCCTATACCTTGCTGGGCGACGCGAATTGGACGGACTATCAAGTGAGCGCGGATGTCCTCATGGAAGAGCCCGGGCACGCCAGCGTTTTGGGCCGCATCGACTCTGCCGATAATTTTAAAGACGCCAAAGCCCTATGGCCGAGCGCTTATATTCTGAATATCGGGCAGAATGGGCAATGGCAGCTTCTGAACGCAAAATATAAAGCGCCCACCGCGGCGCTCGCTTCCGGCTCGGCCTCGTTTCCGCTTAACACCTGGCATCACCTGGCGCTGGGCTTCAAAGGCTCAGAAATTACCGCCTCAATTGATGGTAAGACCATGGCCCATGTGAGTGACACAACTCACGCGCATGGCATGGCTGGAATCGGCTCAGGATGGAACCGAACGGAATTCGATAATTTCCAGGTGCGGTCTGAACGGCAGTGAAGGGTGATAAGTGATGAGTGATGAGCAAAGATCGCTTTCGGCGCCTGGGTCTTTTTTCTCTTCACTTGTCACTTTTCACTCATCACTGCTGTTCACTGATCCCTTTTGCTCCCGAATTTCCATGCGCAACACACAATCTATCTCGCTCGCGGAATTCAGCTCCAGGTCCCACACCGGCATCAACCGAGAGCCCTGGTAGACTCGTTCAAAGCCTGACTCTGATTGTGAAATCGTCTCGATGGGCGCAATCCACCAGCATCTCGCCGAAGGGGCATGGAGATTGATCTCAAGGCCCGTCCATTCATCCACCAGAGAGAGATGTGATCCGGGAATCTCGCCTTTGAAGCCTAATGGGTGGCGCGAATCGCCAGCCTTAAAGTACCGATCCGGGCTGTCGGGCGCAAGTAGATTAATCACCATCTCCATGCCCAGCGCGCCGCGCGCCGGCTCTGAGCTATGGGAAGAGAGGCTCAGAGTGCATTGAGTGCGCCAGGTGGAATCCTGAGCGCTGGTTTCAAAAATCTTCCTGGCGCAAAGATTCAATTCACGCTGATTGAGCCACGCGGCTCCCGCATACTGCAATTCAAATCTTGTCGGAACCTTGATCCATTGTGTCAACTGCCACGGATCGCGGGCAAGCCCTGTGCACTCATCCAGGCTGAGATTGTCAAAGTCCTGCCAATTCTTTTCGCGCGGAAAGAGATAGGCGCGAAACGCGTGACGGGCGTAACGGTCGTAGCGAAGCAGCGCGGCCAGGTTCGACTCCTTATTTCGGATCAGGTTATGAATCGAAGCCGGCGCGCCGCCCGATGCGCCGTGCTCGCCGGCATGCTGCTCAACGAGCCGATGATAAGCCTCGGGACGCCGCGCAAGCGAGTTGATCAACTCGATGCTTCGGGGCTTGAAGCGAAGGCTTGAGACAGCGCCGCCATCTGCCGGGCGAATCACCAGCCCAAAAGCCAGGTGTTCCATCAGCACTTCTTCCTGGCCGTCCACGTCAAAGTCTTTCACCTCGATCCGAGGCCCGGAATTTGATCCTTCGACCCGGTCGAGGATGCTCTCGGCCTGAATCAGTTGATGGAGAATGGCGCTGCGCAAGTGAGGAGCGTAAAGCCCGCCGAAAATGCCGTGCCAATAAGCGTCATTGCATTGAGACGCCAGCAGATGGCCGTAAGCTTTGTTCAACAATTTGCTTTCAGAAGTCCCAGGCGCCACCACGCGAGCCGCTTGATGCCAGCGCCGGCAGGCTCTCAGCATCAGCTTGTGATTCTGGTTCGACTCCGGGTACTTACTCAGGAAGTTAAGCCACTGTCCGCCGCGAAGGAAGCGAAGAAACCGCTGGCCGTCAGGCATCTGGCGCGACTGGTGAAAACACTCTTCAAGCGCGGTAGAGGCTGCGGGCGGCAAGGCCCAGGTCATCATTTCCGCGTAACAAGCCGTCGGCAGATAGACTCTGCGGGTTGGCTTCTGCCGTTCGAGGTAGTCTGAAAGCGTGATTACTTCAAGCCAGTCGCTTGCTTCTTCGAGGGCGTGAAAGAAACGGTCAAGCCAGCCGTGGGAGTAGCAATGGTCGAAGGTGCCGGGCCACACACCGAATTTCTCGCAGTCATCCCCCACCGCAAAGAGCGCCGGCGCTTTGTGGAGACCTTCGCGCAGGATCGCCAGCGTCTCCTGCGGATCACGAAACGGAATGGTATAGCGAAGCGATTGAAGGCTGGGGATCAGCTTCAGGGGCAGTCCGGCTTCTTCCGTCAAATAGGCCTGGTAAAGTTCGCCGGGCTCAAGGCCGGCAGCCAGAAAATGCGTGTCGTCCAGAATCGTGTATTCGACGCCCGCCTCGACCAGCGGGGGAATCAAATCCTGCTGCCAGACGCGCTCCGTGATCCAGGCTCCGCGCGGCGTCTGGCCGAAGCGCTCGCGCAGAAAATCAGATTGTCGCTGAATTTGCGCCACTTTCTCTGCATGGGGAATTCCCGCAAGGATCGGCTCAAAGAAGCCGCCGCCGATGTGTTCCACCTGGCCCTTTTGAGTCAATTCTCGAAGACGTTGGATGAACTCCGGACGGCGTTCCTCCAGCCATTCCAGCAGAACTCCCGAGTAATGTAAACTGAGCCGGATACGCGGGTGGCGCTCCAGAACGTCGATGAAAGGCTTATAAGACTTTTGGAATGCCTCGTTGATAACCTGATCGAAATTCCCCACGGGCTGATGGGAATGAATGACCATCGAGAGCGACACTTTGTTTGGCATGAGCCCTTCGCAGCGGGAATGCCCGCGATTTTTCAGACCCGAAATTTCATTGTAACAGGTCGTGGCGAAACTCCCGCAGCCTGGCATTTTGATGTTGAGACCGTCGCCGTGGCTCAGGGTAAACTCCGCGAGTGGAAGAATCCCTGTATTTCGGCCACTCTGAGTGACAGCCTGGAAGAAATTTTCAGCAACCTGGCAGAAATTGAAAAGGAGAAGAACTTGGATTCTCGGCCACTGCTTTCCTATTGTGAAGCTCAACTCGACGAGATGCTGGAATGTCTGCGCCAGGCTGTTGAGATTGAATCTCCCAGTTATTCCCGGCTTGGCGTAAATAAAGCGGCGGCATTTTTTGCGCGTGAACTGCGTCAGCTTGGGGGAAAAGTCGCCTTACATCGTCATGCGCGCGCCGGGTCCGCTGTGACAGCAGAATTCTGGGGCGCTGGCCGGAGGCTGAAACCTATTCTGCTGCTGGGTCATTACGATACCGTTTGGGAATGCGGCACGCTTGCGCGCATGCCGTTTCGCATCCAGAAGGGGCGTGCGTATGGTCCCGGCGTTCTGGATATGAAATCCGGTCTTGTGTGTGGCCTTTGGGCTCTCCGCGCGCTTTGCGCTCTGAAAATAGCGCCGCGCAGCCCGGTGCGATTCTTCCTCAACCCTGACGAGGAAGTGGGTTCTGTGGCCTTTCGCTCTCAGATCCTGGCGGAAGCCCGCCGGGCGCGCGCCTGCCTGGTTCTGGAACCGGCGGCGGAGGGCGGGGCTTTGAAGACTTCTCGAAAAGGTGTAGGTGAATTCCGAATCGTCGTCCAGGGGCGCTCCGCGCATGCAGGCATTGATCCAGCCTCAGGCGTGAACGCCATCAGCGAGCTTGCGCGACAGCTTTTGCGCATTGAGAAATTTGCCCGGCCAAAGGCGGGCCTCACGATCAACGTGGGTGTTATTGAAGGAGGGACGCGCCCCAACGTTGTGCCGGAATTCGCCTCCGCGCGGCTGGACGTGCGTATTCCCCGGCTGCGCGACGGCGAGCGAATCGAGCGCAATCTGTGTGGGCTGAAGCCGTTTCTGCGCGGCGCAAAGCTCCAGGTGAGCGGCGGCATCAATCGCCCGCCCATGGAGCGCCGCATGGCGGAAGGACTCTTTCGGCAGGCGCGAGATCTGGCTTTACAACTGGGCTTTCATCTGGATGAAGCCTCGACTGGCGGGGGTTCAGATGGAAATTTCACCGCAGCGCTCGGTGTCCCGACCCTTGATGGATTAGGTGGGGTGGGCGGCGGAGCGCATGCCCTGAATGAACATATCATCATTCGGGAATTACCCCGCCGGGCGGCCCTGTTGGCTGCGTTGCTGGCTGCGATTTGACAACCGATGGTTTGTTGAAGCGAAAATGTCATTCATCAAGCCGTGGGATAAAACAATTTTCCGCCACGCACGGTAACAACTGGCTCAAGCTTATGAGTTCCCGTGCGGGTTTTGCCGTCTGAATCCGTGAAGGTGAAATTTCCTTCCTGCAATCTGAGGATGCTTACGTCACCTTCGGCTCCGGGCTTCAGAGTTCCAATTTCCGCGCCAAAATTGAAAACTCGCGCGGCGTTCTCAGTTGTCCTGCGGACAACTTCCGGAAGGCTGAGACCCAGCAGGAGAAATTTGGACATGGTGGTGGGCATGTCGTAAACCGGGCCGTTGACGTTGGCGGTGTAGAGATCCGTTGAAATCGTATCGGGCAGGAAGCCCTGCTCAATGCACTTCTGCGCCACCTGCCAGGAAAAACTCCCTGCGCCATGGCCCACATCAAAAAGCACGCCGCGTCGCCGCGCGTCCAGCACTTCCTCCCGTATCTTGCCCGCGTCATCCAAGAGTCCATGAGGATGACTATTGAAGGAGTGAGTCACAATATCTCCCTTGTTCATGAGGGAAAGGAAATCTTTGAGAGGCGAGTAAGACCCTCCGATATGGATCATGAGCGGCAAGTGAGCTTCGTCGGCGGCTTCGCGGGCGCGTTTCATGCCTTCCACATCGTTCGGCCCGGTATATTGTTTGGAGAAGCGAATTTTGAAACCCACGATCACGTCCTTATTTTCCTGAGCGCGTTGGACGGCGAGTTGCGGAACGCAATAACGAAGGTCTTCCAGCTCGCCCATGTTGGGCGTGCTTCCGGCTACCATACCGATGGAAACCACGTGGAGCAGGGCGCGAATCCGCGTTGCGTCGCGTTCGATGTTGTAACGGCGAAAAGCCGGGAAAGTAAAAGCGCCTGAAGTTCCGGCGTCGATCACCGTCGTAACGCCTTTCCGCAGGCAGTGCGGATCAGCTTCGATGCCGTAAGGTCCAACAAAAGGAAAAACGTGGGTATGAAGATCGATCAGTCCGGGTGTGACAATATCGCCTTCGGCGCGGATCACCCGGCGCGCATGCCCCACCAGGATGTTCGTTTCAAGGCGAACGATCTTCCCGGAATGAATCGCCACATCCATTTTTCCGTCAATCTGCTGAGAAGGGTCAATGACTCTTCCGCCTTTGATCAGCAGATCGTATAAAATCACGTCGTTGTCTCCCTGCGAAGAATGGGGTGCGGGATCAGCTCCCAGAGGCGCTGAACCCGCCAGCAGAGAACTTCCCATGGTCATGAGCGCGTCTCGTCTTGTCATCATTGCCAAGTTATTCCTGGGTGAAAACTCAACCAGCTTGTCATTCCGAGGAGCCGTAGGCAACGAGGAATCTCGTAACGGCCCCATTTTTCAGAGTCAGATTCCTCGCTGCGCTCGGCATGACACGATTTTAAAGCGTGCTTGGGCAACTCACTCTAAGTTGCGCAGTCCTTGCTGGGCTGCGGCTGGGATTATAAAGCAAATCTATCAACTTTCAAATTCCAGCAAGGCGACGCCGCTGGGAGCGAGCGTCACGGACACTTCCGTCGAGCGGCCTCCGGCCACCAGGCTTTTGTCCGGCGGTGGAAGTTCAGCCGCCTGCTGCAATTCATGGATTTGCTTCACCGAAGGATACTGGGGGTTGCCCATCGACTGATAGGCTGTGAACGCTGAGCCATGATGGTCGTCGATGGAAGTGACCGAAAGTTTGTTGCGATGTCCGAGGTTTTGAATGACCAGGCGCAACGGGAGCGGCTGGCCGGGCTTCGGCTTGCCTTTCTGATCGCGGCGCGTCAAATTCCACACCATCACAGCGACGGAACCATCGGCGCGGCGGGTAGCGATCAAGGGGCCATCGCTTGCCGCGAGGCGCTCGTGCCCGAGACGGTGGAGAAGCGTAAAGGCATGAAAAGAGGGCTTGGGGATGCGACGCATGGCGATCATCCCGTAACCTCCATAAAAAATGCTTTGGGCGACGCCTTGTTCCTCAAAAACGTCGCTGAAGCACCAGTACGACATTGCGTCTACCAGCCCTGAACAACGCTGAAGTGTGTATGCGATGAAGGCGGCGTTGAAAGATGTATCGATAATGGCAGAATCATTCATGAATGTTGAATTCCATTCCGTAATGTAAATGGGAAGGTGAGGCATATCGGAGGATCGCACCTGGTTCTTCACCTTTTGAAGGGCCAGGGGAATTACTTCTTCCAGCGCGTAGTGGGCGTCGTGACCAAAGACCTTGTTCTGTGGATCGTTGGCGTAAATGTGCGTACTGAAGAAATCGAGTGGGACGTCATTTTTGGAGCAGTATTCGATGAAGTCCGGGGCCCATGCCGCCTCCGCCGTCGCGGGCCCTCCCACGCGCAATCGCTTGTCCACCGCCTTTAGAGTTGTGGCGGTGTGGCGATAGAAATCGAAATACTGCTCCTGCGTTCCAGCCCAAAAGTCAATGTTCGGCTCGTTCCAAACCTCAAAAAGCCAGCGGCTGAGTTCGGAGCCGCCGTAGCGTAGAAAGAAGTGGCGGGCGAAAGCGGTGACCATTTCCAGCCAGGCCTGAATATCTTTGGGCGGGGTCACGTTGGCCTTGTACCAGAAGATAGTTTTGTTGCCGCTCGCCAGAGCCTGAGGCATAAAGCTGAGTTCGACAAATGGTCGTACGCCAGCTTCCAGCAGACTGTCGTAAATCTGATCGACGTATTGAAAGTTATAAGTGACGTCGCCGCGTGGGGTGACGCGGCATACGCCGACATCGTCATCGAAAATGCCATGAAAGCGCACGGAATCTATGCCGGTTTTTTGATGGACTATCTTGAGATCGTCCTGATAGTCGGCACGCAGCGCCAGAACCGCCCGGCCCGATCCCACCATGGTTTCCCAATAGTGCGGAAAGGGCCCTATTACGCGGTGGGAATCAATGGTGAGTAAGGAGGGACTCTCCGCCTGGGGCCTTTGCGGGGCCGGGGAGGGTTCTTGACTTTCCTGCCCGGTAAGAACCTTCCCGCCCGAAGCGGCCAGCGCGGCGCTCATGGAAGATATAAATTGTCGGCGATTTAGCACGGCAGTAGCCCTCCCTGATTTGATCCGACTTGGGTCATTGCTGATTCATCTGATGCGAAAACGATTCTCATCCGTCAGTTCAGAAGCGCTTGATTGCGGCTTGGGATCGCCGGCGGGCAATTCCAGGCGGAAAATGCCATTATAAGTGCAACTTTGACAACCCCCAATCCCGCGCGGCCCGGTAACGCCCCATCGCCCCCTGGAAGTTATACTCCCGGTTGAGGTGTACTAAATCCAAGGCGTGTTGGATGCTGCGATTGCGCATAAACCAGCGCCAAACGCCGCCTGTAGCGAGATTTTCGGCGCTGAGAAGTGTAATGCCGGTATCGATGGCGATCACATCGGGGTCCACCCACCCGATGGTGGGATTAAAGGCATCTACAAACCCATACCGGCTGTAGATCTTATTTCCAAAACGCGCTTGCATGGTTTCAAGTGCCGTCAGGCAGATTCGAGGCAGAAACATGAGTGATCCGCCCGGGGCGGAAGGCGCTACGGTGCCATCAACGATGAAGGGCTCTGTGGGCGACCCCCAGACCATGTAGCCATGAGGTCCGTCCGAAGCAGTGATGCCCCAGATGTCCTCGGAGTAGCTTTTAGGGAAAGCGCGATGGAGTGAGATGCAAAAGGCGCGATTGGCTTCAGTGGCAATCACGGAGTTTTGGAAGAAATCCACATTTGAAGGCGGCTGATCGCGTCGCCCGCGTAAGTCTACCCAGGCTTGGGCGTATTGTTGTGTAAACAGCGGTCCTTCGCCGATGTAGGTATAGCCTGCAAAATGCACGAGGGGGCGACGCCACGCATACCAGGAGTTGGCGGGTATCGGATGGGTCGGGGAACCGATAGCCAGCAGATAAAGCAACATCAGTTCACTGTAGGAGTCCCATCGCTGGTGAAGGAATCCATGCTCGGGCGTCCAGCCATGTGAGAGCAGATAGGGATTGCCGTTGAGCATCCATGGGAAATCCACTCGCTCATAGATGAGTTGGGCCAGGCGCGCGATTTCGCGGTCGCGGGGAAAAGCCTGATGCGCCGTCAGTATGCCTGCCAGGAGCAGTGAGGTATCAATAGAAGAAATCTCGCTGCGCAGAATCCGCTGCCCGGTGGTTTTATCCATCCAGTGGTAATACCACCCATGCACCACAGGAGCCTGGTATGCTAAAAACTCAAGCGTGGTCCGGATTCGCTCGCGTGCCTGACGCTTGGTGATCCAATGCCGCTCAGCGCCGATGCAAACGGCAGTCAATCCGAAACCGGTCGCAGCGACGTTGGCGATATTGCGCAGATGCCCTTTTTCCGGCAGCCCGACTACTAAGGCGCGGTCAGGCTCAAGGCCCGTATGGGGATCTGCCTGCTCCCAGAAGAGAAGAAAGCATCGATAGGTCAAGTTTTCGAGAAAGGCTTTGTCTCTCCATCTCGGCCATTTCGGAAACGCCAGAGTGTTGCCAGGAAAGGAGACGAGAAAAGCAGCGCAAGAGAGCAGGCAGATGATCGATCGGACTCCAGGATGGTCCTTCCTTTTGATTGAATTCACCCCGATTGGGTCCCCCGGAAACAGAGAGTTGTAAGAGGCTAAATTCTTGCCTGGCCACTTTGTGCAGAACCTTTTTAGCAACCTTCAACGTCAGGTTGCAATATTGACGTGCAAAATATCACGCTGCATCAAAATCATTCCAGTGAAGCTTATTTCTCGATATGCAGGGGGGTGGGTGGATTCTCACTTCCCGCTTCCACGAAAACAAGCTTTGCGGGAATGGCAACGTCATTCTGTAGAGAGCTTGAGACTTATGGTGTCTTCACCCAGTGTCAGATTGATAGGCAAAGGCTCGGATTGACGCGGATTTGAAACCGCTTTCAGCGGCGGCTGAGATCAAAAGTTCAACCGGGCTTGCAATTCGATCACCCGACCGGCGCCGCCAGCGTCCGCCAGGCCGAAAAATCTGTTGTTATCGGCGAAGGTTCCGGGGCTGAAGAAGCCGAGTGGGAGCAGGTTGAGCTGATTGAACAGGTTATAAAAGTTGGCGCGCAAGTCGAGGTCTCCGGCTTCCCCGAGCCAAGGGAGCTTAATGTGCTTGATTAAACTGGTATCGGTTTCCATGAACTGTGGCCCGCGAAAGGAGTTGCGACCCACGCCGGGAAAGCCTGTACCAAGCGTAAAGTACCGAGAGGGTCCGCCTGGAAATTCACCGCCTGGGTTCATAAAGGCAAAATTATAGGTGGGATTCGCAGCACAGTTGCAGTATCCAGTTGGGCGGATAGGCGAAAGGGTAGGCCCGCCCGGAGTCACAACGGACTGACCGTCTTTGACGGTCCAGGGGAAGCCCGTATGCCAGGTTTCAATGCCGTCGAGTTCCCAGCCTCCCAGAACCTTGCCCAGCAATCCAGGCTGCGAGCGGAAAAACGGCAGGTTATAGGTTCCGTTTGCCACGATGTAATGGGTGGCGTCAAAATCTGACGGACCATACTCGGTGGCGAGATCCATAGGATAGGTCTGGTTGGTCACCGCGCCCGGACCCTCATAGGAAAGCTCGTCCAGGCTCTTGGAATAGGTGTAATGGAACTGGAAAGCGAACCCATGCGAAAACTGGCGCGTCGCCTGAACGAGTAGCGCGTTGTAATTCGAGTTAGTGTCGGGTTGCGGGAAGTAGACAGCAAAAAAGGCGGGATTGGGCTTGTACAGGAATTGCTGAGGGACGAAGCGAACCAAATGGTGCGCGGCGCTTCCGGCATAACCGATGTCCAACACCCAGCGGTCGGGAAGTTCGTATTGGGCGTCCAGATTATAAACGTAAGCGTATGGCGTGCCCATATTAGGCTGCGCGCCATAGACGGTGACTTGAACGGCGGGGCTGGTTGGCGCTCCGGTTGCCGGGTTAATCCCGATAGCGAGGTTGGGATTGACAGGGTAACTCGACGGCGAGTGGGTCGTTCCGAACCCAAGCTGGATCACGCCGCCATCGAATGGATTCGAAGAGGTCCCACAGCATATCGTAAAAGGAGCAAAATCCGGCGGGTTCTCCTGGGCGTTGCTAAACAGAACGTCGGGAAAACGGTCGAAATATACACCGAAGCCGCCACGTACCACCAGACGATGGTGGTTGCCGGGGCTGTAGGCAAACCCGAAGCGAGGCGCAAAGTTGCGATGGTCAGGATCATAGAACTGATGTACAGGGACCACCTTGCTGTTCACCAGCCCTTGCGAGCCGAAAACCAGATTGCCAATTGTTCCATGGGCCACTGATAAAGGACTGTAATACTCCCAGCGCAAGCCGAGCGTCAGCGTCAGATTCGGCTTCGTCCGCCAGCGGTCCTGAGCGAAGAGTGCGTAATCGCCCGTGCGAAGGTAAGGCGGCGCGTTCGCGGGTCCGCCGGTCAGCGGATTTGCGTCAATCTGCTCGAAGATCGGCGCGCTGTTCGCTAAATCCCAGAGGTTGTTAAAAACATAGTCCGGACGCGTCCCGCCAATCAGTTTGTTGTTGTCCTGCTCACGGATGATTTCCGTTCCAAACTTCAGCTCGTGGTTGCCCGTGGTTTTGGTGGTCCAGTCGCTGAAATCGGTGGTATTTTCGGCGAAGATTCCCGGGGTGGTGCGAGACCATGTGGGACCGAACTCCAGCCGTCCGAACTGGAAATTCTGCACTTCAACGCGGGGAATGCCAAAGTTGGTCTGAGCCGATCCTTGAAGCTGGTTGTAAGCGTAGCGGGTAAAGTTAACGCGCGCTTCGTTGATCCAGGTCGGTGAAAGCGTGCGGTTCCAGGCCAGCGTGTGGGCCTGGTTAAGGGGAGAGTTTGCCACTTCCGCAGCGGGTTCCGACCCTGTCGTCGGGTCGGCTCCGAAGGTTTTCAGCGTGGTCACATACGAAGTAAAGAAAAGCAGGTCCTTGCTGTCGATGTTGTAATCGAAGCGACCGTTATATTGATTGCCATTGTTTGTCTGCGGCACAGAGAATTGAGCGAATTCCAGATCCGGCATGCCGGAAAGTCCGCCCCCTGTCGGATTGTCCACGTATTGCCCTGCGGTTCCTGTCAAAGAGCCGATGTTGAGACCGCCCGGAACTTCCTGGCACGCGCTGACGGTGAAGCCGGCGGCGGAACAGGGAACGCTGAGCGTTCGGGTGATGCGCGGCTGCATGCCGGGCTCGCTGAGAAGTTTTGCAGCAAAACTTCCTGGCCGGGCGGCGATGACCGACTGCATGAATTGCTGAGTGGGTAGAAACGCTTGTTGGAAGTTGGTGGTCTTCTCGCGGAAGCCAAAGTAAGAGAGCATGAAAAACAGCTTGTTCTTCCTGATAGGCCCGCCCAGGTCAGCGCCGAATTCCGAGAATCGGTTCTCGACGCGTTCATCCGGCGCGCCGTAGGGTCCGCCCCAGCTATTGTAAGCATTCAAGCCCGGCGACTGCCGCAGGAAACTGGCGCCTCCGTGGAACTGGTTTGTGCCGCTCTTGGTGACGACGTCAATGGCAGCCCCGGAATTCCTGCCGTTTTGAGCGTCATAGCTCACCGAAGAGACATCCATCTCCTGAATCGAACCCTGATTAGGCGTCAACACCGAAGCTCCTCCCCAAGTAAGGCTATTGACGCTCACGCCGTCTACCTGATAGTTGTTCTCCGACAGCCGCTGGCCGTTGGCCGATATTGGAACCTGGTTTTCCACCTGGAAAATGCCGAGATTTGAGCCGCCGGGTCCGGTGGTGTTCGGCAGATTTACCGAGTTGCCCGCCCCATTCCGTTGGCCGTCACCAAACACGCCCGGCGCGAGGCGCAGCAGTTCGTAAGGATTGCCTGCGATCTGTGGCAAGGCTTGAATCTGCTGGCTGGTGATCTGGCCGGCCACATCGGCGCTTTGCGTTTGAAACGCTGCGTTCGTCTGCGCGGTGACTGTCACCGACTGCGAAACCACGCCGGGTGAAAGCGTGATATTCAGCCCCTGATTCGTCTGAGCGCCCACGGTCACGTTCTGAAGCGTGGTGGTTTTGAAGCCAGTCATTTTCGCCGTCACGGTGTAGCTGCCCGGGGGCAATATACTGAAACTGTAGAAACCGTGGCTGTTCGTCGCAGTCTGTCGCGTTGCCCTCGTGGCGGTGTTGGTGATGATCACGGTAGCTCCCGGAATCACAGCGCCGGATGTATCCGTCACCGTTCCTTCAAGTCCCGCCCGGAACTGTCCGAACATGATTGCAGGTACGACTAAGAATGCGGCGACCAGAAATGCAAAGATCAGCACTCGATTATCCTTCAAACGCATAGCAATTCTCCTGAAACAAGCGATAAAAGGCTGGTGGACGCGGCGTGCGCTCTGGCTCATAGAGGGGTTGTGTCAGGGGTAAGCTCAGAGAAGCGCTGTTTCGCTTACAGTCAATTCGGCAGGACGGCAAACAGAGCTCGCAGAGGAGGTAAAGAGTCCCGAGGTCGCAAGAGTACGAGAAGGGCTTTAGGGCTACGGTCTGGATGGAGAACGCAGATGCAGGCTTCTTTAAGCCGAAGGAGTGTTTTGAGCTATGGCCCGGCATGCATCGACCACGCCCACCTTCACGCTCCCCCTTTTGCTAGGTAGTTATGGCGTGAGGGGTGCAATAATTTAGATTATAACATCGTGACTTTGGACTCCGAAAAGTGAGGGGTTCACGACTCGGACCGGCTCTTGAGGAATCGCCTGAGGGGACGAACTCAACTACGCGGGCACGCACCAGCCCTTCGCGCCTTTATTGTCGGGAGCAAGAAGCCGAACTTCAGAAGTGATCCCATGGTCGCTGAGAACTTGCCGCATGGCCTCGCCGATGACAGCCGTGTTCCCTTTGGTGATTGCGAGAATGGAGGGGCCTGCGCCGCTCAGGCAAACGCCCAGGAGACCCGAGAGGCTCATATTCAGAATTTCCTGAAGTCCCGGGATGAGCGGCGCGCGATAAGGTTGATGCCATCGATCATCGAAGAGCG
>Ga0209061_1003629_pt1 | contig 16337 bp, 14 predicted proteins | sample Coa_R1_10_FD_187157 | JGI IMG/M metagenome (GOLD analysis project Ga0209061, IMG submission 187157) | Surface soil microbial communities from Centralia Pennsylvania, which are recovering from an underground coalmine fire - Coalmine... | ecosystem: Environmental > Terrestrial > Soil >...
GTCGCCAACAACCTGCGCGACTTCCGGCCACTGCACCACGAGGCCATCACCCCCGGCGGCGCAGGCCACTACGGAATGATCTTCATTCCGGGCAGCTATAGGCGCACCAGAGCCGACACAGGCAAGGTCATCACCGCCCTCGAAGCAATCCTTGCCCAGCACCCAGGCGAAGCAGACTTGTCCAACGGCGAGGCCTGGCTATGACTGATGGTCTGGGCTTCATGCAGCGAGATCAACCACTAGCGGTGCCACGGATTCGTAGTCCCCGGCGTCGCGCAGCGCGCGAAGCACGTCAAGGCATGCAGCTGCGATCTCGCCCATTAGACCTACCAGGCCACCGGCCGGCGATCAGGCTGGCCAAAGAAAACACCGCGAACCCTGCGTAGGTTCGCGGTGTCCTCGATGACTTGAGACATCACAGTATGGCAGGTGATGGGTTCGAGCCATCGTAGGCTGAGCCGCCGGTCTCACCGACCCTCCTCCCCTGCATGAGGGAAAGGTCACTGACCGGCGCATATGCACTGAGGAGCGCGGTCCGGCCGCAGCTGTCCGTAACGCGTCCGTGCGCGCCGGGCGCAGGGCGGGGACGGACGGGGCGGGAAACCCGCGGACGGGCGCGATGGGAGCGGCTACCCAGCCCGTCCGCGTACCTTCTCGCCTTTGGATCACCTCCAGTGCCCGCTCCCCGCTGGTGGACGAACCCGGCCGCTGCGCCTGCTAGACGCCTGCTAGACGACGCCATCCGGGTGGCCGGCCTGGTCGAGGGTGGCGCCCCAGGAGGCGAGCAGCTTCAGCGCGTCGTCGGACGGGGTGCCCGGCTCGGCGGTGTAGGCGGAGATCCGAAGGCCCTCGTCGGCGGCGAGGTCGAGTGCCTCATAGGTGAGGGTGATGTCGCCGACGGCCGGGTGGCGGAACCGCTTGACGCCGGTGCGGTGGAACCGCACGTTGTGCGCGGCCCACCAGGTGCGGAAGTGGTCGCTGCGGGTGGACAGCTCACCGATCAGGTTGGACAGGGCCTGGTCGTGCGGGCTGCGCCCGGCCTCGGTGCGCAGCATCGCCACCACGTCCTGGGCCTGGCGCTCCCAGTCGGGGTAGAACTCCGGGGCGGCGGGGTCGAGGAACAGGAAGCGGGCGTTGTTGGCGGGCTGGGCGGGGCCGGCCAGGATCGGCGCGAACAGGGCCGCGCCGAGCCGGTTGGCGGCCAGGATGTCCAGCCGGGCGTTGCGGACGTAGGCCGGCGTCATGGTCATCGAGTCGAGGATGCGGCGCACGCTCGGCCGGACCTGCTGCGCGGACGGGCGCCGCGGAGCCCGCGGAACGGCCGGTGCAGACGCGCGAGCGAGGTCGAACAGGTGGGCGCGTTCGGCCTCGTCCAGCTGCAGGGCGCGGGCGATGCCTTCCAGCACGCTGTCGGACGCGCCGCGGGCCCGGCCGCGTTCAAGGCGGGTGTAGTAGTCGATGCTGACCCCGGCGAGCAGCGCGACTTCTTCCCGGCGCAGCCCGGCCACTCGCCGGTTGCCGCCGTAGGCGGGCAGGCCTGCCTGGTCCGGGGTGATCCGGGCGCGGCGGGAGACCAGGAAGTCGCGCATCTCGTTGCCGTTGTCCATGACCCCAGGCTAAGGCCCAGCCCGTAACCCTGAGAGGCCCTGCCAGTACCCCGGACACGACCTCACTGCCAGGGCGGCGCCGCGGGGAAGGGGGTCCTGCCGGTACCCCGAACGAGCGGCCCTCCCCGCCTGACGCGGCCGGTGGTTGCCTGAAAGCGAGCCAGTAAGACAGGTAGAGCCAGTAAGACAGGTAAGAGCCGGGGAGCTTTTCAGCCATGCGAGCTGCGATATTCAAGGGACCAGGCGCGGTCGGGGTCGGGCAGCGGCCCGACCCCGTCATTCAGGAGCCGACCGACGCGGTCGTGCGGGTGGTGCTGGGGTGCGTGTGCGGGTCGGACCTGTGGTACTACCGGGGCGAGTCGGACCACGCGGCCGGGTCGATCGGGCACGAGTTCATCGGCGTGGTCGAGCAGGCCGGCGCCGAGGTGGACAGCGTCCGGGTGGGTGACCTGGTGGTCGCCCCGTTCATCTACAGCGACATGACCTGCCCGCACTGCCGCAACGGGTCGACGATCTCCTGTCCGGTGGGCGGGAACTTCGGCAACGGGGTAATCGACGGCGGCCAGGGGGAGGCGGTACGCGTCCCGCAAGCTAACGGCACCCTGGTACCGGTCCCGGGATCAGGGCACTCGGATGCGGTGCTGAAGTCGCTGCTGGCCCTGTCGGACGTGATGCCGACCGGGCACCACGCGGCCCTCATGGCCGGGGTGAGGCCGGGCGACACGGTCGCGGTCGTCGGCGACGGCGCGGTCGGGCTGTGCGCCGTCCTGGCCGCGCGCCGGCTGGGCGCCGGACGGATCATCGCGCTGAGCCGGCACCCGGACCGGCAGAAGATCGCCCGCGACTTCGGCGCCACCGACATCATCGAGGCCCGCGGCGAGGAGGCCAGTCAGGCTGTTCTCACGCTGACCGGCGGCATCGGCGCTGACGCGGCCCTGGAATGCGTCGGGACCGCCCAGTCCATCGCGACCGCCGCCGCGATCGCCCGCCCCGGCTCGGTCGTCGGCATCGTCGGGGTACCGCACGGGCAGGTGCCGTTCACCCAGGCGTTCTTCCGTAACGTCGGCTGGCGCGGCGGCCCGGCCCCGGCCCGCCTCTACATTCCCGACCTTCTCGGCGACGTCCTCAACGGGACCATCGACCCGGGCCGGGTCTTCGACTACGAGACCGACCTGGACCACATCGCCGACGCCTACCGGGCCATGGACGGGCGGCGGGCGGTCAAGTCACTGATCCGGATAGGGGCACTGTGATGACAGAGGCGAACTGGCCTGCCGCTGAACTCGGAACTATCGGCGCCGCGCGGGAAATCGGGCCGGCCCCGCGCCGCCCGGACGGCACCCTCCGCCCGTACGTGACGATGTGGGTCGTGAGGGCCGGCGACGGCCTGTACGTCCGCTCGGCCTACGGGCCGGGCAATCCGTGGTACCGGCGCGCGACCGCCAGCGGCACCGGCCGTATCCGGGCCGGCGGCACCGAGCGAGACGTGGCCTTTACCCCCGCCGACGCTGAAGTGCAGGAGAATGCGGCTAGCGCGCTTTCCGGACGTTGACGACCCTGCGCTTGCGCAGGGACTCAAGCCATTCCTGCCCGCTGAGCAGCCGCGTGGTCTTGCCCGACTTGACCTCGTCCGCGGCGGCAATCGCCATCGCGACGCTGGCAGCGGTCATGTCATCGGGTGCCTCGTACACGACGAGCAGGTCATACTCGCCGAACGGGAACCCGGCCACCACGATCGCGGCCCCCACGTCCTCCAGCGTCTGCCTGAGCGCCTCCACGGGGTCGCGCGGCTCCCTGAGCTGAGCCGCCATGGACTTGGCGGTGTAGGAGGCCTGGTACATGTAGAGCGCCATCGCGATTCCCCCCAGGTGGGACCGGGCGGAAAGATCACCCGCCAGTCCCGCGGCACCGGCGGCTGCTGCCGGCACGGGCGGGGCAACGGGCCGGAGGCGCTGCGGTCTAAAGATCGTAGCCCCGGCCCGGGCGGGGCACCAGCCAGCCTCCGCCGCGCAGGCCAGCCCGTTACCCAGACGTGCCAGAACCCTTCCGGCCGGCGTCCCGCGGCCCGGCCGGCGTCCCGCGCGAAGTTACTCCTTAGTGGCGCCGGCCAGCATCCCGGAGACCAGGGCGCGCTGGGAGAACAGGAAGACGATGAGCACCGGCGCGATGGCGATCAGCATCGCGAGCGCGAGCTCCGGGCGGGTGATGTCAAGGCCCGCCCCGGCGGCCGGGTTGAACGACGGCGTGGAGGACAGCAGGTTCTCCAGGCCCACCTGCACCGGGTACTGGCCGCTGCTCGGCAGCATCACGAACGGCAGGAAGAAGTTGTTCCAGTTCGCCACGAAGCTGAAGAACGCGACCAGCGCCACCACCGGCCTCGCGAGCGGGACCGCGACGTGCCAGAACACGCCCCACTCCGAGCACCCGTCGAGCCGGGCGGCGGCCAGCAGGTCCCGCGGGATGTGCGAGGAGAAGTAGATGTAGGCCAGGTACACCCCGAACGGGAAGAACGACATCGGCAAGATCACCGACCACACGCTCCCGACCAGGTGCGCCGCGTTGATCTCGAGGAACAGCGGCAGCACGAGCGCGGAGGCGGGCATGATCATCACCACGAGGGTGACGGCGAGCAGCAGCTTCCTGCCGCGGAACTCGGTCAGCGCCAGCCCGTAGCCCGCCGGCACGGCGGTGACCAGCGTGATCGCGAGCGCCCCGAACGCGTAGACGGCCGAGTTCCGCAGCCAGGTCAGCAGCGCCCCGTCCTCGAACGTGACCAGGTAGTGCCACGTGGTGCCGAGGTTGCGCAGCGAGCCGAACGCGAACGGGTTCGAGTGCACGAGCCCGCTGTCGGTCTTGGTCGGCGCGAGCAGCAGCCACACCACGGGGATGAGGAAGAAGGCCGCAAACGCGATGAGGACGGCAAGCAATACGAAACGGGCGGTGGTTCCCCGGCGAAGGCGCATGCCGTGCCCGCCGCGCGGCCGGCGGCGGCCGGATGGCCGCTCGCCGACGACGGCGGCGGTCCTGGCCCGGACAGATGCTGCGCGCATGGTGGTTACTCCAGGTTGAAAAGGCCGGAGCGCGTGACGATGACCGCCGCGCAGACCAGGCCGAGGACGAGCAGGTCAACCGACAGCGCCGCGGCGCTGTGGAAATCGTTGGCCTGGAAGGCGTACAGGTAGGCGAGCTGGTTGGGCGACCAGCTGTTGCTCACCGCCCCGAGGCTCGCCTCGCCGACGAGCTGCGGCTCGACGAACAGCTGGGAGCCGGTGGCGAACGCCAGGATGACCATGTAGGCGATCCACTTGCGGAGCATCGGGATCTGGATGCGCCTGGCGATCGCCAGCGGCCCGGCCCCGTCGATGCGGGCCGCTTCGAGGAGGTCGTCCGGGATGTTGTTCAGCGCTCCGTACATGATCACGATCCAGCCGCCGGCGCCGGTCCAGAACGCGATGACCGCGAGCACGACGGGCAGGTGGCCGGGCACGATGACCTGGGCGAACGAGGTGTATCCCAGCCAGTTCAGCAGCCAGCCGACCGGGCTGACCGTCGGGTCGAGCATGAACAGCCACACCAGCACGCTGGCCACCCCGGCGAGCGCCCCGGGCAGGTAGTACAGGAAACGCATGACGGCGGTCGTGCGCCGCATCCTGCCGTGCAGCGCCAGCGCCAGGCCGACCACTCCCGCGACGAGGACGACGAGCCAGATGGCCAGGTAGACGCCGATGTGCGCGAAGGCCGGCCCGAAGCGGAAGTCGCCCGCGACGGCGGTGAAGTTCCCGAGGCCGACAAGCTGCCCGGCGGAGTTGGTCAGCGCGAGGTAGATCGCGTAGCCGGCCGGCAAGACCCCGAAGGCCAGCAGGAGCAGCAGGTAGGCGGCGACGAAGGCGTACCCGTGCCGGGCCCGGAGGGTGCCCCGGGCCCGGCGGGCTTTCCTGCCGCTCACTTGACGGTGTAGCCGAGTGCCTGGGCCTGGTCCCTGATCGCGGTCTGCCAGGCGCCCAGCATGGACGTGATCGTCTTGCCCTGGGTCAGCGCGGGGACGACCGTGGCGGCCCAGATCGCCTCCTGGCTGAACTTGGTCGCCGACCAGCCTGGCCACACCATCCCGGCCGCCTCGGTGAAGGCAGGGGCGACGTTGTCGGCGAAATAGCCGGTCCTGGCCTGGTTGGCGAGCCAGGCGGCGGCCGCCGCCTTGTAGGCGGGATAGGTGCCCGCGGTGGCCTGGTAGGCGTTCGATGTCGTCATCCAGGTGGCGAGCGCCGTCGCGGCCTTGAGGTTCGCGCTGTGCGCGGAGACGATCCACGCGCCGCCGCCGACATCACCGGTGTACGTGGCGCTGTCACCGGCCCAGGCCAGCGGCGGGGCGGCCGCGATCTGCCCGGCGGGGGTCTTGAACACCGCGTTGAACAGGGTCTGCCCGTACCACGACGGCCCGACGAGCATGAGCACCTTGCTCGCGGTGTTCTTGGCGAAGCCGGCGCTGAACACGGTGTCCGTGGAGACGGCCTTGTCCTTGATGAGGGTGTCGAGCAGCGAGGCCATCCGGGTGCAGTCAGGGCTGGCTGTGTTCACGGTCAGCGTGCTCGGCGCCGTCACCTGGTTGGCCGGGCACTGGCTCGCCCAGAAGTAGACCTCGGGCGCCCAGGCGTCCCCGACCGTCCCGATGATGTACCCCGGGTGCTGGGCGGCCACCTTCTCGCCGAGGGCCTGGTACTGCTGCCACGTCGCGGGCACCTGGTAGCCGAAACTGTTCATGAGCTTCTTGTTGTACCAGAGCACGTCCTGGGCCAGGTCGTTGCGCAGGCAGTACACCTTGCCGCCGAACGTGCACGGGCTGAGCGCGTTCGTCGCGAACCCGGCCAGGGTGGCGGCGGGGACATAGCCGTTCAGCGGGGCGGCGAAGTCGATGCCCGGCTCGGTGGCCCAGGTGATGTCGTTGACGTTCTCGGTGAAGACCACGTCGGGCCACCCGCTGCCGGCCCGGTCGTACAGCTCGACCTTGGTCTGGAGGTAGTTCGAGCCGTTGGCGTCGCCGTTGTAGGTGACGATGTTGAGCTTCACGCCCGGGTGCGCCTTCTGATAGGCCTGCACGCCGGGCAGCCGGGTCGAATCCACCCACACGGTGAGCGGAGCCGAGGAGTTCTGGGTCGCCGGCTTGAAGGACGGCGCGGACGAGGAGGTCCCTCCCGTCGCCGGAGTGCCGGCCTTGCCGCAGGCGGCCAGGACCAGTGCCGCCGCGGCGAGCGCGGCGGCGGCTGCGAGGCGCCGTCTGCGCGCGGCATGCGGCACCAGGGTTGTGCGGATATGTATCATCGGTGGAACCTCTCCTCATCGAGAATTGCCGCTAGGCGGCGGGGAGCGCGGTGGTGGTGTCCACGTACTGGCGGAGCGCCTCCGGGTAGTCGAGCCCGGCGGGAAGGGCCACTCCGGGGCCGGCCGGGGCATGGACCAGGCCGCTGGCGTCGATGCCGCTCTCCCGGCGGACCGGGTTGGATGTCACGAGCGACTCGTAGTAGGTCGTGTTGGGGATTGCCATGCACAGGTGCCTGTTGGGGATCTCCGGGCCATGCACCTCGGCCCGCAGGTGGTAGGCGTCGGCGAGGTGCGCCGTCCGCATCGCGCCGGTGAAGCCGCCGCGCAGCTGGGTGCTCGCCCGCACGCCGAACGTCACGGCGCCGGCCGCGATGAAGTCGGCGCTGTTCATGTGCACGCCGTCCGAGGTCTCGGCGACCAGCAGCGGCACCCGGACCGAGCGCGCCAGCCACTTGTAGGCGGTCACGCTGAACTCGCGCATCGGCTCCTCGTACCACAGGTAGCCCGCCTCGCCGAGCGCGTGGCCGAGGTAGATGGCGTCGGGCAGGTCGAATCCGGCCGAGCCGTCGTACATCAGCGGCACGTCGTCGCCGACGTGCTCGCGCAGTGCCGCGCACAGCGCGGCGTCGCGGCGGGCGTCGCCCCAGGCGTGCAGCTTGATGGCCGGATAGCCGAGCTCGAGGCACTGGGTGGCGACGTCCAGGTACTCCTCGACCGAGCCGAACGTCACCGTGGAGGCGTAGGCGGGGATCGAGGTGCGGAAGCCGCCGAGCACCTGCCAGACCGGCATGCCGGCCGCGCGCCCGGCCAGGTCCCACAGCGCCACGTCGACCAGCCCCAGCATGGGCAGCGGCAGTTCCTCGGTCCTGTCGATCTCCCAGATGCGGTGCCACAGCCACTCGCGCTGCAGCGGGTTCTGCCCGGTCAGCTCGTCCCGCAGCACGCGGGCCACCAGGTCCTCCAGCAGCGGCCCGCTGCCGCGCCGGGGCGCGAAAGCCACCCCCTCGACCCCCTCGTCGGTCCCGATCCGCAGCACCGCGCCCTCCCCCGCGGGCGGGCCGCCGCGCAGCCCGCGGCGCCACGCGAACGGCGGGTCCGCGGCCGGGAGCTGGATCCGGTAGCTCTCAACATGGGTGATGCGCACTATCTCCGCCCATCTGCACTGACCTAGGAGAACTCGACAATCGACATACGTAATTCGTATGATGATCACATTAGTCGTATGACCAAAGTTGTCAATGGTTCGGGGGCACCGAGATAATGCACGACAGGGAGAACACGACGGAGACAGGGCGTGACTGAGCCATCCACCGCGGGATCACCGCTGCTGCGCACCGTGCCCAGGCGGCCGGCCCGTCTCGGCGCCGTCGTCGTCAGCGAGCTGCTCGACCGCATCGTCTCCGGCGAGCTGCCGCAGCTGTCGACGCTGCCCAACGAGCCGGCGCTGTGCGAGGCGTTCGGCGTCAGCAGGACCGTGATCCGCGAGGCCGTCAAGGTGCTTGAGGAGAAGGGCCTGCTGCACGCCAGGCAGGGCCACGGCACCACGGTCGCGCCGTACGACGACTGGAACCTGCTCGACCCCATGGTGCTCGCGGCGTCGGTGCGCCACGATCACGAGCTGCGGATGCTCGACGACATCGTGGACGTCCGCCGCGTGCTCGAGGCGCAGATGGCGCGGCAGGCGGCGGCGAACGCGCGCGAGGCGGACCTGGCGGAGATCAGCGCGCTGCTCGGCAAGCTCGCCGAGCAGGTCGCCACGCCGTCGGTCTACATCCTGACCGACGTGGACTTCCACGACGCCGTGATGCGCGCCTCCGGCAACCGGCTCGCCCGGGCGGTCGTCCGCACCATCCACAGCGAGGCCAGGGCGAGCACGCGGTACAACGGCGAGCCGCGGCGAAGCGACTGCGAGGCCTCCAACGCCGGGCACGCCGCGATCTTCCAGCGCATCGCGGACCGCGACCCTGAGGGCGCGGCGCAGGCGATGTCCGAGCACATCCTCCGGTCGTGGATGTCGCGCCGCGCGCCGCGCCCGGCGGCCCGGTGATCGCGCCGCGCCCGCTGCCCCGGTCCGGCCTGGTCCTGTCACCGCTGGGCCTCGGCACGGCCGCGCTGGGCGACCGCGGCGATGACGGCGCCGCCGGCGACGCGGCGAAGACCGTCGACCTCGCCCTCGCCAGCGGGATCAGCTACCTGGACACCGCCCCGCACTACGGGATCGGCGCCGCCGAGCGCCGCGTGGGGGCGGCGCTGGCCAGGCACCCCCGCGACCGGTTCACGCTGTCCACCAAGGTGGGACGGATCATCGACGAGCGGGAGCGGACCGAGACGTTCGCCTTCTCCCCCGCCGCCGTGCTGTCGTCCCTGGAGGGCAGCCTGCGCCGGCTGGGGCTGGCGAAGGCCGACATCCTCTACGTGCACGACCCCGATCACGCCGAGGCGGCGGCCAGGGAGGGCGCGTTCCCCGCGCTGCGCGCGCTGCGCGAGGAGGGCACGGTCCGGGCGATCGGCGCGGGCATGAACCAGGCCGCGATGCTTGAGCGCTTCGTCACCGACCCGGCGCTCGGCGTCGACCTCGTCCTGCTGGCCGGCCGGTACACGCTCCTCGACCAGTCCGGGCTGCGGCTGCTCGGCCGCTGCCGGGAGCGCGGGGTGGGCGTGGTCCTCGGGGGCGTCTTCAACAGCGGGATCCTGGCCGATCCCAGGCCCGGCGCCAGCTACGACTACCGGGCGGCCCCGGATGAGCTGGTGGCCCGGGCCCGCGCGCTGGCCGCGGCGTGCGAGCGTCACGGGGTACCGCTTCCGGCGGCGGCGCTGCAGTTCGGCTGGGGGCACCCGGCGGTGGTGTCCGTCCTCAACGGCGCGGGCAGCCCCGCGGAGCTGGCCGCCAACCTGGCCTACGCGGCCACCGCGGTCCCGCCCGCCTGCTGGGAGGAGCTGCGGTCGCGGGGGCTGCTGCCGCCCGACGTTCCCGTTCCCGGCGAGGTGTAGCGCCCGTGGACATCGACAGCCACCATCACCTGTGGGTTCCCGACCCTCGCCGCTACCCGTGGCTGAGCGCGCCGTCGCTCGCCGCGCTGAACAGGCCGTTCGGCACCGCCGACCTGGCCGCCGCGGCGGCCGGGACCGGCATCGGCGCCACCGTGGTGGTGCAGGCCGCGGAGGACGTCACGGAAACCGAGGAGCTGCTGGCCGGGCCGGCCGCCGCCGGGCCGGGGCTCGTGATGGCGGCCGTGGTCGGCTGGCTCGACCTGGCCGACCCCGGGGCCCCGGACCGCCTGGCCCGGCTGCTGGCCGGCCCGGGCGGGCGGCGGCTGGCCGGCCTGCGCGCGAACCTGCGGGACACCGGGGATCCCGGCCGGCTGGCCGGCCCGGTCCCGGCCGCGGCCCTGCGCCGGCTGGCCGGGGAGGGCCTGGCGCTGGACGTGCTGGCCGGGCCGCCCGGCCTCGCCGCCGTGACCGCGCTGGCGGCCGCGCACCCGGACCTGCGGGTGATCCTCGACCACGCCGGTCATCCGCCCCTCGGCGCGCCCGCCGCCGAACTCGCCGCCTGGGCCGCGTCGGTGCGGCGGCTCGCCCGCCACCCGAACGTGGCGGTCAAGTTCTCCGGCCTGCTGACCCGTGCCGCCGGGGTCCGCTGGGACGCGGCTGACCTGCGCCCGGTAGCGGAGACGCTGCTCGCCGCGTTCGGCGAGGACCGGGTGATGTTCGGCTCGGACTGGCCGGTCTGCCTGCTGTCGGCCTCCTACGCCGAGGTGGCCGCCGCCGCGCGCGAGGCGTTGTCCGGGGCGGATCCCGGCCGGGTCTTCGGCGGCAACGCCCGCTCCTGGTACCGGCTCCGCGGGCAGGCTCGGGCAGGAGAAACACCAGGTCAACAGGGACAGGGACAGGGTTGACAGGCACCCGCGGCGTTCAGGCGTCGTGCGGCGCAAGGACAGGCATCCCGGCGTCCGCGGCGGCTTTGGCGAGCCGGTCGTCGTAGGTGACCAAGGCGGTGAGTTCCGGGCCGAGCAGCCGCTGGGCGTCCGGGATCAGCCCGGGCCAGTTCCGTGCCACGGCACGGCTGACCTCGATCCGCAGCAGGTCCGAGCTGATCCAGGCCTCGCTGCGGTGCTCGCGGTAGAAGGCGAGAAACGCCTCAGCGTGCTCCTCGGCGGCCAGGAGCTTGAACGCGGCGCTGGCGTCCAGGTAGTACAGGGCCATGTGCCGTCAGCGCCCGCTGTCGCGCTCCTCCGGCAGCGCCCGCGTGAGCGGATTCGGGCCGGCGCCGGTAACCGGGTGCGGCCGCCGGGGCAGGTAGCCAGGGTTCTTGGCTGGACGGGCGCGTGACGGGCTCGCACGAGGGGACAGACAGCCGCCTTCCGGGCCGGGCACCGGCCCGGTGACCCCGGCGCCTCAGGTTTCCGGCCAGATTGTCGCACCCGCTCCCTACGATGTGACCATGCCCGATGGCATGGAGTTCGACGACATCGCCCGGCTGCGCGCGAACAGCAGGGCGTGGCGGCTGCTGCGCGCCGATAACGCGCCGCTCGTGCTCAGCTTCCTGCACCGGGTTTTCGTCGCGGAGAACGTCCGCGCGATCCCGGCGGCCGAGCTCGCCAGCCGCCTCGATGATCAGCTCTACGCGCTCAACGAGGGGGAACCGCGCAGATTCCCCCGGCAGGCCAGGGAGTACCTGGACGAGTGGGCCGCTCCCGAGTCGGGGTGGCTGCGCAAGTACTATCCCGAGGGCAGCGACGAGCCGCACTTCGACGCCACTCCCGCGGTCGAGCGGGCACTCCAGTGGGTGGCGGCGCAGCGGGAACGCGACTTCGTCGGCACCGAATCCCGGCTGAACACGATCTTCGACCTGCTCCGCCAGATCGTCGTCGGCACGGAGGAGGACCCGGCCGCCAAGGCCGGCGAGCTGCGGCGGCAGCAGCGGCTGCTTGAGGAGGAGATCGCCCGCGTCGAGGCGGGTCAGGTGACCGTGCTCGACCAGAGCGCGGTACGCGACCGCTACCAGCAGTTCGCCGCGATGGCACGGGAGCTGCTCGCGGACTTCCGCCAGGTCGAGGAGAACTTCCGCTCGCTTGACAGGCGGCTGCGGGAGAAGGTGGCGGGCTGGCAGGGCAGCAAGGGCGACCTGCTTGACGACGTTCTCGGCAGCCGCGAGTCGATCACGGGATCGGACCAGGGCCGGTCGTTCCAGGCGTTCTACGACTTCCTGCTGTCCAGTGCCCGCCAGCGGGAACTGTCGGACCTCCTCGCCAGGGTGCACGAGCTGCCCGGCAACGCTGACAGCGATCCCCGGCTGCGTCACGTCCACCATGACTGGCTCCAGGCCGCCGAGGCCGCGCAGCGGACGGTGCGGCAGCTGTCGGAGCAGCTGCGGCGGTTCCTCGACGATCAGGTGTGGTTCGAGAACCGGCGGGTGATCGACCTGCTGCGGGACATCGAGGCGCGGGCGCTGGCGCTGCGGGACGAGGGAGCGGCCGGACCGGTGACGGAACTCGACGCGGTGGCGCCGGAGGTGCGGCTCCCGGTGGAACGGCCGCTCTACGCTCCCTCCCGCAAGCCGCGCGTCGACAGCGACCCGGTCCGGTCCGCCACGAGCGACGACGAGACCGATCCCAGTGCCCTGTTCGAGCAGGTCTACGTCGATCCGGACCTGCTGCGCGGCAACGTCCGCGCCGCGCTCCGCCGCCGCCCGCGGATCGGGCTCGCGGAGCTCATCGAGACCGAGCCGCTCGGCCACGGCCTGGCCGAGCTCGTCACCTACCTGTCACTCCGCGACGACACGTTCCAGACCGACTACGACGAGACCGCGCGCGACCAGGTGAGGTGGACCGATCCCGATGGCCGGGCCAGGACCGCCACGCTGCCGAGGGTCACCTTCACCCGCGCCGCCGCTGATCCCGCCGCAGGGAGCACTCCATGACCGAGCCCGAGTTGTCGTCCGCCGTCATCCCGCTGATGAAGGGCGCCGTGTACCGGGACACCCACGACCGCGCCTGGAAGCACCTGCTTCAGCTCCAGCCGCAGGTCCGCGACTACGTCGCGGTGCTGGGCCTGCAGGTCGTGATCGACGAGGCGGAAGGATACGCATTCCTCCGGCAGCGTCCCGCCGACCCGGACGACACCGACCCGCCGCCGAGGCTGATCCCGCGCCACGCGCTGTCCTTCCACGTCAGCCTGCTGCTCGCGCTGCTGCGCAAGAAGCTCGCCGAGTTCGACGCGCAGGGCGGCGACACGCGGCTGATCCTCACCCGCGACCAGATCGCCGAGATGATCCGCGTCTTCCTCCCGGCGGCAAGCAACGAGGCGCGGGCGGCGGACAAGCTTGACGAGCACATCGCCAAGGTGGCGGCCCTCGGTTTCCTGCGCCCGGTGAAGAACACGGGACAGTCCCCTAACACGGCGCCGTGCTACGAGGTCCGCCGCATCCTCAAGGCGTTCATCGACGGCCAGTGGCTCGCGGACCTCGACACGCGCCTCGCGGAGTACGCGGGCTCGCTGGCATCCGACACGGCCGGAGGGAACGGCGAATGACAGCCGGCAGCCAAGCACCGGCGCAACCGCTGGCCGGCTTCCGGCTGGCCCGCCTTGAGGTGCGCAACTGGGGCACATTCGACGACCTCGTCTGGACGCTGGCCGCCGACGGCCGCAACACCCTGGTCACCGGCGACATCGGCTCGGGGAAGTCCACCATCGTGGACGCGATCACCACGCTGCTGCTGCCCGCCCACCGCATCTCCTACAACAAGGCCGCGGGCGCGGACGCCAGGGAGCGCTCGCTGCGCTCGTACGTGCTCGGCTACTACACCTCGGTCAAGAACGAGGTGACCGGCGCCACGAGGCCGATCGCGCTGCGGGACGCCACCAAGTTCAGCGTCATCCTCGGCGTGTTCAGCAACGACGAACTGGAGGCGGCGGTCACGCTGGCCCAGGTCTTCTGGATGAAAAGCGGCGACGCGGGCGGCCAGCCGGAGCGTTTCTACGTGACCGCGAGCACCCCCCTGTCGGTCGCGGCGGACTTCCTCTGCTTCGGCGGGGACATCACCAGGCTGCGCAGGCGGCTGAAGGCGATGAGCGGCGTCGAGGTCCGCGACGGCTTCCCCGAGTACGGCAAGGACTTCCGCCGCCTCCTCGGCATCGAGTCCGAGCAGGCGATGGAGCTGTTCCACCAGACCGTGTCCATGAAGTCGGTCGGCAACCTCACCGACTTCGTCCGCGAGCACATGCTCGAGCCGTTCAACGCCGCCCAGGCGGCCAAGGACATCGTCGCTCACTTCGATCACCTCACCAGCGCGCACGAGGCGGTGCTGCGCGCCAAGGCGCAGATTGACGCGCTCGCCCCGCTGCTCGCCGGCTGCGACGAGCACGACCGGCTCAGCCGCCAGATCGCGGTCCTGAGCGAGCAGCGCGACGCGCTGCGGTACTACTTCGCCGATCGCAAGGTGCGGCTCGCCAGCGGGTTGCTCGCCACCCTCCAGTCAGAACGGGCGCGGCTTACTGCCCGCCGTCGCCAGCTTGACGAGGAGCTGAGCGCGCTGCGGGCGGGCGAAACCGGCCTCCAGATCCGGATCGCCGGGCACGGCGGCAGCCGCCTGGCGGAGATCGAGCGCGAGATAGAAGAGAAGAGCAGGACGCGCGACGACCGGAAGCGCCGGTGGGACAGCTTCGGCGGCCTGCTCCGCAAGGCGGGGCTCGGCCCGGTGGCGGGCGCGGAGGACTTCGCCGTGCGGCGCGCGGAGATCGCCGCGGCACGGGACACGGTCGATGCCGAGTACGCGGACGCGCAGAACGAGCTCACCGACGCCCGCGTCGCCAGGCAGCAGCTCGACGCGAAGGCAGCGGAGCTGAACAGCGAGCTGCTCAGCCTGCGCCAGCGCAAGAGCAGCATCCCCAGGCGCCAGCTTGACCTGCGCGCGATGCTGTGCCGCGAGCTCGGGCTCGCCGAGGACATCCTCCCGTTCGCCGGGGAGCTGATCGCGGTCCGCGAGGAGGAGTCGGAGTGGGAGGGGGCGGCGGAACGGCTGCTGCGCCCCTTCGCCCTGTCCATCCTCGTCCCCCATGACCACTACCGCGCGGTGTCCGACTGGATCGACGGGCACCACCTGGGACAGCGCGTCGTCTACTACCAGGTCCCGGCCGCCGCCCTGACCGGCCGGATCGCGCCGCCGAAGGCCACCCGCGGCACGATGGCCGCCAAGCTCGAGGTCAAGGACACCCCGTTCGCGGCGTGGCTGGAACGGGAACTGGCCGACCGGGCCGGCGTGGAGTGCGTCGAGACCTTGGCGCAGTTCCGCCGGGCGGCCCGCGCGATCACCAAGTCCGGGCAGATCAAGGGCGGCAGCCGCCATGAGAAGGACGACCGGCACCGCCTCGGCGACCGCGGCCAGTACGTGCTCGGCTGGAGCAATGAGCGGAAGGTCGAGGCGCTCATCGCGGCCGCGGCCGAACTCGACGGGCAGATCGCGGAGGCCGGGCGCCTGCATGACAAGCGCCAGGAGGCGGTGACCGCCGCCTACACGCGGAGCCAGACGCTCGCGGCGCTGGCGCAGACACAGGAGTTCGCGGAGATCGACTACCAGTCGGCGGAGAACCGGATCGCCGGACTGCGAGCGGAGCACGCGAAGCTGCAGGAGGCTTCGGTAACGCTCGCCAGGCTGGCCGGCGAACTACGGGAACTGCGCACCAGGATCGGTGAGGCCGATGCCGCGCGCACGGCGGCGGGCGAGAAACTCGGCGGGGTGAATACGGCGATATCCGACGCCGAGGCGACGGCCCGGGGCGCGCAGGCGATCCTGGACGAGCCGGCGGGAGAGCACGCCAGGACGCGGTTCGACGCGATCCGCGCGCTGCTCGCCGAAGCCGGGCAGGAACCGCCGGGCAGGCCTGAGGCGTGCGACCGGGCGGAGGCACGCGCTGCCGCGGAGATCGGGAACCGCGTCGACAGGCTCCGCGGCCGCAAGGAGAAAGTGGCCAGCCGGATCGTGGCGGCCATGACGACGTTCCGCAACGCCTACCCGGTGGAGACCAGCGAGCTTGACGCCGCCGTCGAGGCCGCGGACGGCTACCGGGAGCTGCATGAGCGGCTCACCGGCGATGACCTGCCGCGGTTCCAGGCGCAGTTCAAGACCTACCTGAACCAGAACACGATCCGGGAGATCGCCCAGTTCCAGGCACAGCTGAACCGGCAGTCCGACCTCATCAGGGAACGCATCGCCACGATCAACCGCTCCCTGGTGGGCGTCGACTACAACCCGGGCCGGTACATCCGGCTGGAGCCGGCGCCGACGCCGAACGTCGACATCAGGGATTTCAAGTCGGAGCTGCTGGCCTGCACCGACGGTGCCGTATCCGGGAACACGGCCGACGACCAGTACTCGGAGCAGAAGTTCCTGCAAGTGAAACGGCTCATCGAGCGGT
>Ga0209061_1003631_pt1 | contig 16325 bp, 14 predicted proteins | sample Coa_R1_10_FD_187157 | JGI IMG/M metagenome (GOLD analysis project Ga0209061, IMG submission 187157) | Surface soil microbial communities from Centralia Pennsylvania, which are recovering from an underground coalmine fire - Coalmine... | ecosystem: Environmental > Terrestrial > Soil >...
TTATGACCTGGGATTACACCAGTCCATCGTGGACAGGTGCCCCACCGGGTAGCTGGCGTGCGTGTGCGCGACCAGCTTGGGCTGGGCGGTGGTGCCGGAGGTGAAGTACAGCAGCAGCAGGTCGCCCGCCCGGGTGGCCCCGTCCGGCGCGAAGAACGCCGGCGCGCCGAACGAGCCGGCATAGTCGTGCCAGCCGCCCGCCGCGCCCGGCGCCCCGGCCGGCCCGGCCGGATCCGCCTCGACCGCCACCTTGGTCCAGTCGCCGGGGATGCCGCCGAACTTCGCCACCTGCCCGGTGTCGGTGACCACGTGCCGCACCCCGCCGCGCGCGATCCGGTCCGCCAGGTCGCCCGGCTGCAGCAGCGTCGACGCCGGGATGATCACCGCTCCCAGCTTCATCGCGGCCAGGATGACCTCCCACAGCGGCGCCACGTTGCCGAGCATCAGCAGCATCCGGTCGCCGCGCCGCACGCCGAGGCCGCGCAGCCAGTTGGCCACCTGCCCGGACCTGGCGGCCAGTTCCGCGTAGCTGGCGCTGACGTCGCAGCCGCCGCCGGCGATGCGCAGCGCGGTCCGGTCCGGGTGCTCGGCCGCGATCACGTCGAACCAGTCCAGCGCCCAGTTGAACTCGTCCAGCGCGGGCCAGGCGAACTCGCGGCGCGCGGCGCCGTAGTCGTCCCGGTGCCGCAGCAGCAGGTCCCGCGCCGCGCGGAAAGCAGTCGAGGCAGTTTCGGTCATGCGCCTATCGTTGCAGCATGCGCGCCCCTGCAAAAGCCGGCCAGCCTGCCGGGGCGTGGTCTGCCAGGCTGGCCGAACGAGCGCGTGCCTCTCCTTACTATCCCGCTGTCTCGCACCCCGTGCTGCGCCGGGTGCTGCCGGGCGCCGCGGCCTCGGCGCTCGGTGACGGGATGAGCGCGGTGGCGATCGCCTGGCTGGCGCTGCGCCTGGCGCCGCCGGGCAGCCGCGGCCTGTGGGTGGGCGCGGCCGTGGCGGCCTACTCGCTGCCCGGCGCGGCCGGCGCGGTGGCGCTGCGCCGCTGGCTGGCCGGCCGCGGCGGGGCCCGGCTGGCGCTGGTGAACGCGGTGCTGCGCGCGGCGGCGCTCGGCCTGATCGGCTGCCTGGCGCTGGCGGGCCTGCTCGGCCCGCCCGGCTACGTGGCGCTGCTGGCCGCCTCGTCGCTGCTGGCCTCGTGGGGGTTCGCCGGCAAATACACCCTGATCGCGGAGCTGCTCCCGGCCGAGCACCGGGTGGCGGGCAACACCGTGTTCGGCCTGGCCGACCAGACCAGCCTCATGGCCGGCCCGGCCCTGGCCGGGGTGATCGCCGCCGCGGCCGGCCCGGCGGCGGTCATCGCCATCGACGCCGCGAGCTGGCTCGTGCTGGCCGTCAGCTATGCCCGCATCGCCCCCCTGGTGCCTGCGGGCCCGGCGCCCGCCCCCGCCGCTCCCCCGGCCCCTTCCGCTGCGCCCCCGGCCTCTTCCGCGCCGCCCCCGGCCTCTTCCGCTGCGCCCCCGGCCCCTTCCGCGCCGTCCCCGGCCCCTTCCGCGCCGTCCCCGGCGTTCCCTATCGGAGTCGATGGCCCCTTGACCCGGATAGACGGGGGCGAGGGCCCATCGTCCCCGCCCGCTGACGGCATCTCGCCGGCCCGCGCCGCGGCGCCGTCCGCCGTGACCGCGCCGGACGGCGCCTGGGCGGTGATCAGGTCCAGCCCGGTGCTGCCCGGCCTGCTCGCGCTGTCGTTCCTGTTCTACCTGCTCTACGGGCCGGTCGAGGTGGCGCTGCCGGTGCACGTCGCCTCCGACCTGCACGGCTCGGCGGCGCTGCTCGGCACGTTCTGGGCGGTGTTCGGCGTCGGCGCCGTCATCGGCGAGGCGTCCGCGCCGTTCCTGCGCCGCTGGCGAACCTGGCCCACCATGACCGGCATCGTGCTCGGCTGGGGCCTGGCCCTGGCCCCGCTCGGGCTGCGCGTCCCGCTCGGGGCGGCGCTGGCGGCCTTCTTCGCCGCCGCCGTCATCTGGGGACCGTGGATGTCGCTGTCGATGGGGATCTTCCAGGAGGCCAGCCCGCCGCGCGCGCTCGCCCAGGTGCTGGCCGCCCGCAGTTCCCTGCTGATCATCGCGTCCCCGCTCGGCACCGCCCTGGGCGGCCCGCTGGTCAACGCGTTCGGCGCCCGCGCCACCCTGCTTGCCTCCGCGCTGGCCACGGTCGCGCTCGCCGTGGTCACCGCCGCGATCCTCGCCGCGCGGCACCGCGCAGGCAGCCGGGGGGGCGGCTAGCCCGGCTGCCGGGCGCGGCGCCGCGGCGCTCGCAGGCGGCCGGCCGGTTCCCGCCCTGGCGGCCGGCCCTAGGTGGCTTGACCGGCCGTGCGGCCCTGTTGCCATCTGGAGCTTCTGACCGCTTGACAGCGCTCATGGCGGACGCGTAGCGTCAGATGGCAACATTATATATGAGATGTCATATTTCATGTACGCTGCTGCCGGCCGGCCGTGCCGCGGCACGCATGCGGCGCCGACGGCGAGCGGATTCCCCGGGGGCCGGGGACCCTCGGCCCGTCGGCGGCTCAGCAGGGAGCAATGAGAGGAGCAGAGCCGTGAAGCCCAGATTCGCCTGGATCGCCGTGACGGCGGCAGCCGTCGCCGCGCTCGCGGTCGGCCAGGCCCTCGCCTGGCTCGGCCCGGCAGCAGGGGCGACCGTCCGCGCCGCCACGGCGGCCGTCACGAGCACCGCGCAGGCGGTGCCGCTGCCGCTGGCCACGGGGGACCAGCGCAGCGTGCGGCGGCCGGTGCTGCCGCATGTCTGCGCCATCCTCAGTGCCCAGTTGTCGACGGCGACCGGGCAGTTCGCCACCGCGGACGAGACCAGCCCGCCCGACACGGCCCGGCTGCAGGCCGCCCTGCGCAGGTGCGCCGGCACTCACCGGGCGGTGGAACTTGTCGCCTTCCGCGGCGACAACTCCTTCCTCAGCGGGCCTGTCACCATAGGGAACGACGAGACGCTCGTGATGCAGGCCGGGGTGACCCTCTACGCCTCGCGCAACCCCGCCGACTACCAGATCCCCGGGAACGAGACCTGCGGGACCAAGGGCGTGCTGGGCAACGGGTGCCGGCCGTTCATCACCATCACGGGCCGCGACTCCGGGGTCATGGGCACGCGCGGCCCCGCCGGGAGCCTCGGCGTCATTGACGGCCGCGGCGAGATGACGATCCTCGGCTCCACCCAGACCTGGTGGGACGTGGCCGAGTCGGCCCACAACGGCGGTGCGCAGAACAACCCCGACCTCATCGTGGGCCAGCACGCCGACGACGTCACGATCTACCAGATCGAGCTGAAGAACTCGCCGATGTACCACATCTTCATGCAGGACGGCACCGGCCTCACCGTCTGGGGCGTCATGATCGACACCCCGGCCGTCGGCGCCCGCAACACCGACGGGATCGACCCCACCAGCGAAACCGACGTGACGCTCAACGACGACATGATCCAGGACGGTGACGACTGCGTGGCGGTCAAGTCCTTCTACCCGGTGCCCGCAAGCAACATCACCGTAGAGAACGTCCACTGCTACGGCACCCACGGCCTGTCGATCGGCAGCCAGACCGGCGGCAACGTGACGAACGTGCTGTTCGAGAACGACACCGTCGACGGCACCGACAGCCTCGGTAACCAGTCCACCGACAACAACGGCATCCGGATCAAGGCCGATGCGGTCAACGGAGGGACGACCCAGCAGGTCACCTACGACGACATCTGCGAGACCGGCATCAAGCACCTGCTGTACTTCAACACCCATTACGCCTCGGGCGGCACGATCATTCCGTCGATCCAGGATGTCGTGGTGGACGGGGTGGTGGCCGTCAACAGCGTCCACGACGCTTACTCGGCCTTCGACGGCTTCGACGCCCAGCACCCGCTGCAGATCGACCTGGAGAACGTCAGTCTCGATAACACTAGCCAGACAGAAAGCCACACGGACCAGACCGACTACACCAACGCCGCCCGGTACAACTCGAACATCGTCCCCTCCGGCACCGGGGTGACGATCGCCACCTTGCCCGCCGGCGGCAGCATCCCGGCGTGCACCTTCCCCGCCTTCGGCCCGCCGCCGGCCGCGGCCGGGTAGGCCCGCCCTGCGGAGACGGCGTGCGAGCAGCCGCGGATCCCCGCCGCGCCGGCCGGGGCGGCGGGGATCGTCGTCGGCGGCGGCCGGCTTGCATCCGTCGGGGGACGGGCGAGGCCGCACACGCCCGCGCCACGCGTGCGCACCGCGATGGGCAGCGGGACCGGCCGTACCGGCGCTGGGCACCGGGACCGGTCCGGCAGTACCCGGGCGCTGGGCACCGGGGTGGCGTCGGCCGGGGAGAATCCGGCGGCCCGGGCCGGCCGCCATCCCCGTTGCCGGCGGGCGGGCCGGGAGTGGTCAGGCAGGCCGGGAGTGGTCAGGCAGGCCGGGAGTGGTCAGGCAGGCCGAGAGTGGTCAGACAGGCCGGGAGTGGTCAGACAGGCCGGGAGTGATCAGGCAGGCCGGGCCGTGTCCGGCTTGCGGGCGACGCCGCAGAATTCGTCGACCTCCTGCGGCTGGCCGCCCGGCGGGCTGATGTCGGGGCGCCACCGAGAGCACGACACCACGCCAGGCTCCAGCAGGTCCAGCCCCTCGAAGAACCGCGCGATCTGCTCCGGGCTGCGCAGCGTCATTGGGGGCGTGCCGACCCGGTTCCAGTGCGCCACCGCTTCCTCCATCGCCGCGCCGCTGACTGCGCTGGTGGAATGGTTGATGGCGAGGAAGCTGCCCGGCGCCAGCGCCGCGGTCAGCCGCCTGACGATCGAGTAGGCCTGGCCGGTGTCGGAGATATGGTGCAGGACGCCCAGCAGCAGCAGCGCCACGGGCTGGGTGAAGTCGAGAGTCCGTGCCGCCCCGGCGAGGACCTTCTCCGGCTCGCGCAGGTCGGCCTCGATGTAATCGCAGGCGCCTTCGGGGCTGCTGGTCAGCAGCGCGCGGGCGTGCGCCAGCACCATCGGATCGTTGTCGACGTAGACGATCCGCGCATCGGGAGCCACCCGCTGGGCCACCTGATGGGTGTTATCCGCGGTCGGCAGCCCGGTGCCGATGTCGAGGAACTGGCGGATGCCCTCCTGGCCAGCCAGGTACCGGACCGCCCGCCCCAGAAACGCCCGGTCCGCCCGCGCCTGCTCCACGATGATCGGCAGCATCGCAGCCACCCTGTCGCCCGCTTCCCGGTCGACGGCGTAATTGTCCTTGCCGCCGAGCCAGTAGTTCCAGATCCGGGCCGAATGCGACACCGTGGTGTCGAGCCCCGTCCGCGCGGCAGTCGCGTCATCCGCCACCAGCCATCACCTCACGTCGCGTCGTCATGTCCGCTACGGCTATGGCCCCCGCGGCAAGCCGACCCGGTGCCGGCCTTGCCGGCCGCCGCCGGCCCGGTAACCTCGCCCAGCCATACCGTAGCGCAGGCACCGCGTCCCGTCGGCTCACCCGTGTCCGCCGGGTTCCGCGGCAGTTCCCGATCCGGGAGGGGAGGGCACCTCACCTCCATCGTCGTGGACCGGAACCACCGCCGCGAGGGGGTGGCCGCCGACGGGCTTCGATTACCAACGCCCCAAGGGCAAGAACCACTGCCTGATGCGGAAGATCGTCCCGGCCGCGAAAAGACAGTCACGACACGGCGGCTCACAGCGTTGCCGTCACGGCCTTGATGATGACGGCGCGCAGGTGGTGCCAGGCCAGGTCCGTGAACCCGGCGCCGCCTCGAAGGGCAGGAACCGGGACAGCCCGGGACCCGGTCCGTCATGGCCCGGCGCAGCACGTCCTCGGTGCCGGTCCCTAGGCGCCGGACGAGTCCCGCGGCACCCCGGATCCTGGCTGCGGGGCAGCGGGGGAGACCAGGCCGGTCTGGTAAGCAAGGACGACGGCCTGCACCCGGTCGCGCAGGCCGAGCTTGCCGAGGATCCGCGCCACGTGGGTCTTGACCGTCGCCTCGCTGAGCGTCAGCGCCGCGGCCAGTTCCGCGTTGGACATGCCCCGGGCGACCAGGCCGAGCACCTCGAGCTCGCGCGGCGTGAGCACCGACAGGTCCGCGCCCGGCACGGCGGGTCCGTCCGGCCGCGGCGCGAAGCGCGAGACCAGGCGGCGGGTGATGGACGGGGCCAGCAGGGCGTCGCCGGCGCGCACCAGCCGGACGGCGGCGATGAGGTGCTCCGGTGACACGTCCTTGAGCAGGAAGCCGCTGGCCCCGGCGGCGAGCGCGTCGTAGACGTACCGGTCCAGGTCGAACGTGGTGAGGATGATGATCCGCGTGTCCTCGCCGGGGCGCGACGCGAGGATGCGCCTGGTGGCCTCCAGGCCGTCCAGCTCCGGCATCCTGATGTCCATCAGCACGACGTCTGGACGGTGCCTGAGCACGGCGGCCACCGCCTGCTTGCCGTCGGCGGCCTCGGCGACGACCGGGATGCCCGCCGATTGCAGGATCATCCGGAACCCGCCCCGGACCAGCGTCTGGTCGTCGGCGATCACCACCCGCGGCGCGCCCGCGCCGCCCTCCGGCTCGCTCACGCCGATGCCCGGCGGGAGCAGGCCGGAGCGGGCGCGCCGGGGTCTGTGCCCGCCGGCTCCAGCGGGATCGCGGCACGCACCCGCCACCCGCCGCCGGGCCGCGGCCCGGCGGCGAACGTGCCGCCGTAGATCGCGATCCGTTCCCGCAGCCCGATGAGCCCGCGGCCGCCTCCGGCGCCGAGGCCGGTCCCCGGCCCGGCCGGGGCCTCGTTGGCGACCTCGATCACCAGGTCACCCGCGTGGTACTCGACGCGGACCGTCGTCCGCGCCTGCTGCGCGTGCTTGATCACGTTGGTGAGCGCCTCCTGGACGACGCGGTAGCCGGCCAGGTCCAGGCCCTGCGGCAGGTCGCGCGGCGTGCCGGTCACGGACAGTTCCACGGGCATGCCCGCCGCGCGGACCCGCTCGACCAACGCGGGAACGTTGCCCAGGCCCGGCTGCGGGCGCAGCGCGCCGTCACCGGCGCCCGCCGCGCCGGCCTGGCCGCCCGTGCCGGGCTCGCCGACCGCGCCGACCGCGCCGACCGCGCCGACCGCGCCGGGCTCGCCGGAAGGGGCGGTGGGCTCGGCGGGGGCCAGCAAGCCGAGCAGGTGCCGCAGTTCGGTCATCGCGGTCCTGCCGCTGGCCTCGATGGCGAGCAGCGCCTCGCGCGCGTCGTCCGGCGAGCCGTCCAGCACCCGGCGGGCCGCGCCGGCCTGCACCACCATCACGCTCACGTTGTGGGTCACCACGTCGTGCAGCTCGCTGGCGATGCGCGCCCGCTCCGTCTCCACCGCGCGGCGGGTTTCCGCCTCGTGCGCCGCCTGCGCCAGCCGCAGCCGCTCGGCGGACTCGCCGGCCCGGCGCCGCCAGGTCCGGATCGCGATTCCGACCGCCACCGTTGGGAGCAGCACCAGCAGCGCGCCGAAGCGTTTCGGTACCGGCGGGCTGGTGTCCGGGTATGCGGCCGTCACGGTGACCGCGGCGGCCAGCACGGCTGCCAGCGCGGCTCGGCGGAAAGGGCTGCAGGCGACCGCGCAATACGCAGCGCAGATGACGGCCACGAACGTGACCGTTGTCGCGTGCCCGCTGGTGCCGATGACCGCGGCCATGATCACGCAGAACGCGGTGATCGGGTAGATCCGCCGGAACGCAAGCGGCGCCGTGGTCAGCGCCGCGCCCAGCAGGAGCCCGTCTGACGGCGACGCTGCCGGTGGCGGGCCGAGCCGCACCACCGGGAATCCGGGCTTGGCGATGAAGGTGCCGACCGGCCCGACGGCGGTCCGGAACTGCAGGATCACCGCTACCACGCCGGCCACCGTGGCCGCCGCGGCGATGGCCGCGTCGGCGGTCCTGGCCGCCCGGGACGGCGTCGGCTGCTCCTCGGCCTGCCCGAGGAAGACAGCCACGCGGCGCGCGGGTATCGCGCGCCACCCCGTTCGTTCCGCCGCCACGTGCCCATTGTCGCTCAGACGGCAGCAGACACCATCGTTCGTTCGGCTTACCGGGCGTACACAATCCGGATGAGGGCACCTTCCGCCTCAGCATGAAGCGGGATGAAGATGCCCCCGGCGGCCGGCGCGGCGCAGGCGGGCCCGGTCGTACGGTCCGGGGCATGGATCCTCTGGTGCGGCTCACCGACGTGAGCAAGACCTATGACAGCGACGGAGCGCCGGCGCTGGCGCACGTCACCATGGACGTCAGCCAGGGCGAGTCGCTCGCCGTGATGGGACCGTCCGGCAGCGGGAAATCGACCCTGCTCAACTTGATCGCCGGGCTCGACCGGCCGGCCGGCGGCGAGGTCACGGTCGGCGGCGAGCGCATCGACACGCTGTCCGAGACCGGCCTCGCGCGGTACCGGCGGCGCCAGGTCGGGATGATCTTCCAGTTCTTCAACCTGCTTGACGACATGACCGTGCTGGACAACGTGCTGCTGCCGGCCCAGCTGGCCGGGATGACGACGGCCAGGGCGCGAGCCCGGGCCGACGAGTTGCTGACCGCGCTGCGTATCGCGCAGCATCGCAACGCCTATCCGGCCCGGCTGTCCGGCGGGGAACGGCAGCGGGTGGCGATCGCCCGCGCGCTGGTCAACCGGCCCGCGCTGCTGCTGGCCGACGAGCCGACCGGGGCCCTGGACACCAGGACCGGGGAGGAGATCGGGGAGTTGCTGCTGGACCTCAACTCCTCCGGGCAGACGCTGGTCCTGGTCACTCACAACCCCGACCTGGCCGCCCGCTATGCGCGCCGGGTCATCGAGCTCGTCGACGGCCGGGTGGCCAGCGACGTCGACCCGAGAACCGCGAGGGCGCGGCGATGAGGGCCATCCCGGCGGTCCGGGCCGCGCGCGGCGGGCTGTCCGGCCGGCGCGTGCAGGCCGTGGTGATCGGCCTGGCCCTGCTGATCTCGACGGCCGCCTCGACACTGGCCCTGGGCCTGCTGGTCGACTCGAACGCGCCGTTCGGCAAGGCGTTCGCCGCCCAGCACGGCTCGGAGGTGACCGCGGCCGCCCAGGCCACGACCGCCCAGCTCGCCGCCACCGCGCACCTGCCGGGCGTGACCGCCGCCGCCGGGCCCTTCCCCGAGGCGACGATCGTCGCCAGCATCCCCGTGTCCGCGCCGCCCGGTCAGTCCGGTCCTCGCGGCGGCGTGGCCACCATTGGGCTGATCGCGGCCGGCCGGCCGTCGCCGGGGGGCCCGGTGGACGACCTGACGCTGGAGTCCGGTCACTGGCCGACCCAGCCGGACCAGATCGTGCTGAATGACGTGCGCTTCCCGGGCGAGGGAATCGGGACGCAGCTCACAGTGCCCGGCGCGCCCGGTTCGCCGCGCCTGACCATCGTCGGCTTCGCCACCTCGATCACCCAGACGGCCCAGGCCTGGGTGCTGCCGTCCGAGATCGCGGCGCTGCGCGCGCCGGGGGCACCGGACGTGAGCCAGATGCTCTACCGCTTCTCCAGCGCCGCCACCGCCGCCCAGATCAACGCGGACGTCGCGTCGGTCCGCGCCGCGCTGCCCCACGGCGCGCTGCTCGGCGCCCAGTCCTACCTGACCGTCAAGCTGCAGGACACGAGCTCAATCGCGCCCTGGGTGCCGTTCATCGTCGCGTTCGGGGTGATCGGGCTGGTCATGTCGGCCCTGATCGTGGCCAACGTGGTCAGCGGGGCCGTGGTCGCGGGTACCCGCCGGATCGGCGTGCTGAAGTCGATCGGGTTCTCGCCCGGGCAGGTGGTGGCCTCGTACCTGATCCAGGTCGCGGTGCCCGCGTTCGTGGGCTGCGTGCTCGGCATGGTGGCCGGCAACCTGCTGTCGGTGCCGCTGCTCGGCCAGACGGCGCAGGTGTACGGCGTGGGCGCGCTGGCCGTCCCGGTCTGGGTCGACGTGACCGTGCCGCTGGCCATGCTCGGCCTGGCCGGGGCCGCCGCGCTGCTGCTCGCGCTGCGCGCGGGTCGGATGAGCGCGGTGCAGGCCATCGCGACCGGGCGCGCGCCACGGCCGGAGCACGGCTATGCCGCGCACCGGGTGCTGGGCCGCGGCCCGTGGGCCCGGCTGCTGCCGCGGCCGGTGACCATCGGCCTGGCCGGGCCGTTCGCGCGGCCCGCCCGGACCGCGATCACGCTGGCGGCGATCCTGTTCGGCGGCGTCGCGGTGACGTTCGGCGCGGGCCTGGGCACGTCCATGGACCGGGTCTATGCCGACCTGTCGCGCTCGGCGTCCGAGCCGGTGCAGGTATACATCCCCGGCGCGCCCGGCCAGGACGGCAGCGTCAGGGCCGGCCCGGGTCCCGGTCCGGCGCTGCCGAGCCTGGCCGCGCAGCAGCGGACCGTCCAGGCCGCGCTGCGCGCCCAGCCTGGCACCCTGCACTACGTGACCGAAGCCGACGACGATCTCGCCGTCCTGGGCCTGCCGGATCGCGTGTCCCTGATCGGCTTCGGCGGCGACGCCGGCTGGACCGGTTACGCGCTGATCGCCGGCCACTGGTACTCCGGCGCCGGCCAGGCCGACGTGAACACCGCCTTCCTCACCGACACCGGCACCACGGTGGGCGACAGCTACACGCTCACCTCGGGCAGCAGGCAGCTCACCATCCAGATCGCCGGGGAGATCTTCGACCCGAGCGGGGGCAATGCGGAGATCATCGCCGGCCAGTCCACCCTGGCCGCCCTGGATCCGGGCCTGAGCCCCGACCGGTACGACGTGGCCCTGACGCCGGGCACCGACGCCCAGAGCTACGCGGACGCGCTGGGCGCCAGGCTCGGGCAGCCCTACCAGGTCAGCACGAACGCCAGCAGTTCCTCGCAGTTCTTCGCCATCATCGGCCTGGTCGCGACGCTGACACTGCTGCTGGCCGCCGTGGCCGGGCTCGGCGTGCTCAACACCGTCGTGCTGCAGACCCGGGAGCGGGTGCACGACCTCGGCGTGTTCAAGGCCATCGGCATGACACCGCGGCAGACCATCGCCATGGTGGTGTGCTCGGTGGCCGGGATCGGCCTGGTCGCCGGCCTGATCGCGATCCCGGCCGGGATCGCCCTGCACAACTACGTGCTTCCGGTCATGGGGCATGCCGCGCAGACCGGCGTGCCGCCCTCGGTGCTCGACGCGTACCACCCATGGGAGCTGGTCCTGCTGGCCCTGGCCGGCCTGGCCATCGCCGTGGCCGGGGCGCTCGGCCCGGCGGGCTGGGCGGCGAAGACCCGCACCGCCTTCGCATTGCGCGCCGAGTAGACAACCCTATAGAGCGCCCCTGTTGGCTGGCACCGCGGATACAGGTCTGCGCCGCCGGCCCGCGCCGCCTCCGACCTGGGGTAGCCCGGCGGGCCGGGTGCGGCATCCATGCCCGGCGGCGCATCCCGCGGCGGCCGCGCCGTGACGATGTGGCACCGATACGGCCCTGGCCGCTACGGTGGCACATCGACGCGGTTGGGCGGCCCGGCCTGCACCGAGCGTACCGCGATGCGGGCCCCCGGCCAGGGCACCCGGGCCCCGGTGAGTTCCCTAAACGAAAATTATTTCGTATCATGAGCCGCATCACCCGGGAGGCATCGTGCAGCAGGCAAGCCAGCCGGGCCACGCGGGCCGGGGCAGCCCGGGCGGGCCGGGGCAGCCCGGGCAGCCCGGGCGCCCCGCGACCGCCGGGCGGCCCGGGCGGGCCGGGACCGCCGGGAGGCCTCGCGCCGGGCCCGGCGCGCCTTCAGCTTGCCTTCATCTTGCCTGGCTAGGCTTCCCCGGCGAGCGGGACGGCGAGTGCCGGGCTCAGAGCGAACCGAGAAGCTTCGTGCATCGCGCGTGCAGCGCGTGACCGCAGGATGGGAGACATGAGCAGAGCGCAGCGATACACGGTCCGCCAGGCCATGGCGGCGCGGGAGCGCGGCCGGGCCAAGGTCCGGTCGGCGACCACGGCCGTCACCATGGCCAGCGTCGTGACCGCAGGCGCGGTGGCCCTGGTGCTGCCGGGGGCCGCGCACAAGACCGCCGCCTCGCAGTCCGGCACGTCGGGATCCAGCTCCGCGTCCTCGCCGGGATCCGGTTCCTCCTCGGCGGGCTCGAGTACCGGCTCGGGCGCCGGCTCCTCGGGCGCCGGCTCCTCCAGCAACTCCAGCTCGCAGAACTCCGGCGGCTTCAGCTCCGGCTCGGCGCCGTCCGCCAGCTCCGGCGGCAGCGTGGCCACCTCCGGCGGGTCGTGATGGCGCGCGCGGCGACCCGGCCGCGCCAGGGGCGCGCCGTGCCTACGCCGCGCCAGGCGCGCGCGGCGACGGTGCCGCGCCAGCACACCGAGCCCGGGTCGGCGAGCTGGCGGGCGCTCGGCACGCTGGTCCGGCTCGTCGTCACCGACAGGCACCGCCTGCCCGAGGCGCAGCAGATGCTGCGGGCCGATCTCGACGCGGTGGACCTGGCCTGCAGCCGGTTCCGCGCCGACTCGGAGCTGTCGGCGCTGGCAAGCGCGAGCGCAGACGGCCGCCCGCACCAGGTCAGCCCGCTGCTGGCCGAGGCGATCGCGGTGGCGCTGCGGGCGGCCCGGCTCACCGACGGCGACGTGGACCCCACCGTCGGCGCGGCGATGAGTGCGGTAGGATACGATCGTGATTTCGAACAAATACCGTCTAACGGGCCATCAGTCACCGTCGCGACGGTGCCGGGCTGGCGCCGGGTCCGGCTGGACGGCCGGACGCTGACCATGCCGCGCGGCACCCGGCTGGACCTCGGCGCCACCGCGAAGGCCTGGGCCGCCGACCGGTCCGCGGCCCGCATCGCCACCAAGCTAGGCTGCGGGGTGCTGGTCAGCCTGGGCGGCGACGTCGCGGTGGCCGGCCCCGCCCCGGACGGCGGCTGGCGGATCCGGGTGCAGGACGTGACCGGCGACCCGGACGACCCGCCCGCCGGCCCGTACGCGCTGGTCGCGATCCGCGACGGCGGGCTGGCCACCTCCAGCACCATGGCGCGGCGCTGGCGGCGCGGCGGCGACCTGCTGCACCACATCCTCGACCCGCGCACCGGCCTGCCCGCCGCGCCGGTGTGGCGGACCGTCTCGGTCGCCGCGGGCTGCTGCGCGGACGCCAACGCGGCCAGCACCGCCGCGGTCATCCGCGGCCGGGCGGCCCCGGGCTGGCTGGCCAGGCTCGGCCTGCCGGCCCGGCTGGTCGACGCGGCCGGCGCGGTGCTCACCGTGGCCGGCTGGCCGGACGAGTCAGAGGCAACTCAGAACTAGCCTGCAGCCCGGGCAGAAGGCCGCCGGCGAGGATGGACGACATGAGGGACCCACAGTGACCGGCAGCACCGCGTTCTGGTACGCCAGCCGCGCCACCGGGATCGTCGCGCTGCTGCTGCTGACCGCCGTCCTGGTGCTCGGCCTGCTGATCACGCGGCAGGGCCGGCTGCCCGGGCTGCCCCGCTTCGCCGTCACCGGCCTGCACCGCAACCTGTCGCTGCTGGCGGTGGCGTTCATCGCCGTCCACATCCTGGCCGCGGTGCTGGACACCTTCGTGAGCATCCCGCTGGCCTCCGCCGTCGTCCCGTTCGCCTCCGGCTACGAGCGGCTGTGGCTGGGCCTCGGCGCGATCGCGTTCGACCTGATGCTGGCGATGATCGTCACCAGCCTGGTCCGCGGCCGCCTGAACCGGCGGCTGTGGCGGGCCGTGCACCTGCTCGCCTACGTGAGCTGGCCGGTCGCGCTCGCGCACAGCATGGGCTCGAGCCGGGACCTGCAGCACGGCGTGCTGCTGGACATGTCGGCGGCCTGCATCGCCGTGGTCGCCGCGGCGGTGCTGTGGCGGCTGGCCGGCGCGGCCCGGCAGGTGCCGCGCGCCGGGCGGGTGGCCGACGTGATGGCACGGCACGACGCCGCGGCCCGGTACGGCCGGGCACGCGACGGGTCATGGCGGTGACGGCCATGGCGCCCGGGTACCTCCGGGCCGGCCCGACCGGACCGCGGCTGCTGCCGCCGGCCGCCGAGGACCTGCGCGCGCACCTGGCCCGGCACGGCCCGGTGCCGTACCGCGGCGGCGCCGGGCTGCTGATACCGGACGTGCGGGCGGCGGGCCTGACCGGCCGCGGCGGCGCCGGGTTCCCGGCGCACCGCAAGCTGGCCATCGTCGCCGCGGCGCGCGGCCGCAAGGTCGTGGTCGGCAACGGCGCCGAAAGCGAGCCGGCCAGCCGCAAGGACGCCGTGCTGCTGCGGGACGCGCCGCACCTGGTGCTGGACGGGCTGCAGCTTGCCGCCGAGGCGACCGGCGCCGCCGCGGCCGTGCTGTACCTGCACCGCGGCGGCCACGCCGCGGTGCTGCGGGCCGTCGCGGAGCGGCAGGCCGCCGGCGTCGACCGGCTGCCGGTGACGATCGCCGAGGCGCCGCCGCGGTTCCTGGCCGGCCAGGAGACGGCGCTGGTGAGCCGGGTCGGCGGCGGCCCCGCGCTGCCGAGGTTCGGCCTGCCCCGGGTTTCGGAGCGCGGCGTGGCCGGCGCGCCGACATGCGTGCACAACGTGGAGACGCTGGCGCATCTCGCGCTGATCGCCCGGCACGGCCCGCGCTGGTTCCGCGCCGCCGGCACCGCGGCGGAGCCGGGCACGATGCTGACGACCACCTACGAGGCGGCCGCGGACGGGAAGCCCAGGTGCCTGGTCGCCGAGGCGCCGATCGGCACGCCCCTTGCCGACCTGCTGCCCGGCCTGCCCGGCGCGCAGGCGCTGCTGGTCGGCGGCTTCCACGGCACCTGGCTGCCCGCGCGGACCGCGGCGACGCTCACCCTGGACAACCAGGCGCTCGGCAGGCACGGCGCGGCGCTGGGCGCCGGCGTGCTCGCCGCGCTGCCGGCCGGCCGCTGCGGGCTGGCCGAGGCGGCACGCGTCACCCGGTACCTGGCCGCCGAGTCGGCCGGCCAGTGCGGGCCCTGCCTCAACGGGCTGCCGCGCATCGCCGCCGCCATGGCCGAACTGGCCGGGCCCCGGCCGCGCCGCACGACCCGCGAGGACGCCGAGCGCTGGGCGGGCCTGGTCACCGGCCGCGGCGCCTGCCACCACCCGGACGGCACCGCGCGGTTCGTGCGCAGCGCGCTGGCCGCCTTCGCGCCCGAGCTGAGCCGGCACGCGGGCGGCCAGTGCTCGGCACCCGGCAGCCGCCCGTTCCTGCCGCTGCCGGACGGCATGCCCGCCGCCGAGGACGACTGGATGTGACGATGGGCGGCTACCAGGCCCGGCGCGCGCAGCCGGGGACGCGCACGCTGCGGGTGGACCCGATCCAGTGCACCGGCCACGGCGTGTGCGCCGAGCTGCTGCCGGAGCTGATCGCCACCGACGAGTGGGGCTACCCGGTCATCGACCCGCGCCCGGTGCCGCCCGCGCTGGAGGCCGAGGCCCGCAAGACGGTGGCCGCCTGCCCCGCGCTGGCGCTGCGCCTGGTCCGGGAGTAGCCGCTCCCGGACCGGGCAGCACCGGCCGTTCGGGCTGCATTCACAGCACGTCGTGGCCGGGATGCGGGTCGGCGGGCACCGCCGGGATGGTGCCGAGCCGCCCGGCCTGGTAGTCCTCGAACGCCTGGATGAGCTCGGCGCGGGTGTTCATCACGAACGGGCCGTAGGCGGCGACCGGCTCCCGGATCGGCTGGCCGCCGAGCAGCAGCACCTCCAGCCGCTGCCGCGGCGCCGCGACGGTCAGCGCCGCCCCGGGCCCGAACACCGCGAGCTGCCCGGTCCGCACCGGCCGCCTCTCCGCGCCCGCGGACCCGGCGCCGGCCAGCACGTAGGCCAGCGCATTGAAGTCCGCCTGCCACGGCAGCCGCACCCGCGCGCCCGGCGACACGGTGGCGTGCACCAGCGTGATCGGCGTGTGCGTGATGCCCGGCCCCGGGTGGCCGTCCAGCGACCCGGCGATCACCCGCAGCAGCGCCCCGCCGTCGGCGGACGACAGCAGCGCCACCTGCCGCGCCCGGATGTCCTGGTAGCGCGGCGGGGTCATCTTCAGCCGGGCCGGCAGGTTCACCCACAGCTGGATGCCGTGGAACAGGCCGCCGCTGGCCACCAGGTCCTCCGGCGGCTGCTCGATGTGCAGGATGCCGCCGCCGGCGGTCATCCACTGCGTGTCGCCGTCGCTGATCAGCCCGCCGCCGCCGTTGGAGTCCCGGTGCCGGAAGGTCCCGTCGATGATGTAGGTGACGGTCTCGAACCCGCGGTGCGGGTGCCACGGCGTGCCCTTCGGCTCGCCGGGCGCGTAGTCGACCTCGCCCATCTGGTCCATGTGCACGAACGGGTCCAGGCGGGCCAGGTCCACCCCGGCGAACGCGCGGCGCACCGG
>Ga0209061_1003632_pt1 | contig 16321 bp, 15 predicted proteins | sample Coa_R1_10_FD_187157 | JGI IMG/M metagenome (GOLD analysis project Ga0209061, IMG submission 187157) | Surface soil microbial communities from Centralia Pennsylvania, which are recovering from an underground coalmine fire - Coalmine... | ecosystem: Environmental > Terrestrial > Soil >...
CGGGCCCGGCGCCGACGGGGCCCGCCTCGAGGGCTCCAAGGCCTGGATGAAGGACCTCCTCACCGACGCCGGCGTCCCCACCGCCGCCCACCGCAGCTTCGACGCCGCCGGGCCGGCCATCGAGTACCTGCGGTCGCTGCCGGCGCCGTGGGTGGTGAAGACCGACGGGCTGGCCGCCGGCAAGGGCGTGCTGGTGACCGACGACCGGGACGCGGCCGAAGCCGACGTGGCCGCCAAGCTGGCCGGGACCAGCTTCGGGGCGGCCGGCCGGCGGGTGGTGATCGAGGAGGGGCTGGTCGGCGAGGAGCTGTCGATCCTGGCCGTCTGCGACGGCCGGCGGGCGGTGGCGCTGGCCCCGGCCCAGGACTTCAAGCGCGCCGGCGAGGGCGACACCGGGCCCAACACCGGCGGCATGGGCGCCTACTCGCCGGTGCCGGGCGCCGGCGACGACGTCGTGGCCCGGTGCATGGACGAGGCCATCCTGCCCACGCTGGCCGCCCTGGCCGAGCGGGGCATCGACTACCGCGGGGTGCTGTACGCCGGCCTGATGCTCACCGCGGCCGGGCCCAAGGTGATCGAGTTCAACGTTCGCTTCGGTGACCCCGAGATCGAGGCGGTCGCCGCCCGCTGGCAGGGCGACGTGGCCGAGCTGCTCACGGCCGCGGCCGCCGGCCGGCTCGACACCGTCGCGCCGCCGACCTTCTCGAGCGACGCGGCCGTCTGCGTGGTCCTGGCCGCCGCCGGCTACCCGGCCCATCCCCGTTTTGGTGACCCGATCGACGGTCTCGACGCGGCCGGCGCCCGGCCCGGCGTCGCCGTCCATCCGGCCGGCGTGGCCCTCCACCCGGCCGGCGCGTCCCTCCACGCCCACGCCCAGGCCCCGGCCCCTGCTCCGGCTCCGGCCCCGGCCTCGGCCTCGCCCGACCCTGCCGGCCCCGGTCGCCTGGTCACCGCCGGCGGGCGGGTCGTGGCCGTCCGGGCCCTCGGCCCGACCGTGGCCGAGGCCCGGCAGCGGGCCTACGAGGCGGCCGACCTCATCCGCTGGCCGGGACGCTGGTACCGCCACGACATCGCCCGCCTCCCCGCCGCCCGCCAAGCCATCGCTGAGGAGCGCCCATGACTCTCCGCCCGGTCTCGCACGGCAAGGTGCGGGACATCTACGCGGTCGACGACGACACCCTGCTGATGGTGACGTCGGACCGGATCTCCGCCTTCGACGTGGTCATGGCCCAACCCATCCCCGACAAGGGTCGGGTCCTCACCGCCATCACCGCCTGGTGGGCCGGGCAGCTGCTCGACCTGGCCCCCTCCCACCTGGTCGGTACCGAGCCGCCGGCCGGGGTCAGCGTCGAGGGCTATGAGGACGGCGACCTTCAAGGCCGCTGCCTCCTGGTCCGGCGGGCCGAGATGCTCCCCATCGAGTGCGTGGTGCGCGGCTACCTGGCCGGCTCGGCCTGGGCCGAGTACGAGCGGGCCGGCACCATGAACGGCCAGCTGCTGCCGGCCGGCCTCCAGCGCAGCCAGCAGCTCCCCGAGCCGGTCTTCACCCCCGCCACCAAGGCGACGAGCGGCCACGATGAGAACATCAGCTACCGGCAGGCGGCCGACCTGGTGGGCGCCGACCTGGCGGCCCAGGCCCGCGAGATCAGCCTGGCCGCCTACCGGCGGGGCGCGGCGCGAGCGGCCGAGCGGGGCATCATCGTGGCCGACACCAAGTTTGAGCTGGGCCTGATCGACGGCCGGCTGGCCATCTGCGACGAGGTGCTGACCCCGGACTCGTCCCGGTTTTGGCCGGCCGACCAGTGGATCCCCGGGACCACCCCGCCGGCGTTTGACAAGCAGCCGCTGCGGGACTGGCTGGAGGCGAGTGGGTGGGGCAAGACCCCGCCCCCGCCGGCGTTGCCGGTCGAGGTGGTCGCCTCCACCCGGGCCCGCTACATCGCCGCCTACGAGACCATCACCGGCCTTGCTTTTACCGATTGGCCCGGCGTTGTTGCCGGAGAAAGGACGGCCTGAGATGCGCTGGGACGCCCTGATCGAAGTTGCCCTGCGGCCGGGGATCGCCGACCCGGCCGGCACGACCATCGAGCGGTCGCTGCCGGCGCTCGGGTTTGACCACGTCAGCCACGTCCGGATGGGCAAGGCCATCCGGCTGGTCGTCGACGCCGACCACGAGACGGCCGCCCGGGCCACGGTGGAGGACCTCTGCCGCCGGTTCCTCACCAACCCGGTGATCGAGCAGGCCACCATCTCGATCAGCCTGGCCAGCCAGGCTGACGACCCCGACGTCGAGCCCATGGCCGGCGACCATCACGACGGTCCGGAGCGTTCCCGATGAGCGCCGAGGTCGCGGTGGTCCTTTTCCCCGGCACCAACTGCGAGTACGACGTGGTCACCGGCGTCGAGCGGGCCGGCGGCTCGGCCCGGATCGTCTGGCACGGCGACCGGGATCTCGGCTCACCCGACGCCGTGGTCATCCCCGGCGGCTTCGCCCACGGCGACTACCTGCGGCCGGGCGCCATCGCCCGCTTCTCGCCGGTGATGTCGGCGGTGGAGGAGTTCGCGGCCGCCGGCGGACCGGTGGTGGGCGTCTGCAACGGCTTCCAGGTGCTGACCGAGGCCCACCTCCTGCCCGGGGCGCTGCAGAAAAACCGGGGCCTCGGGTTCATCTGCGCCCCGGTAGAGCTCGAGGTGGCCAGCGACCGCTCCGTGTTGACCCGGGGGATCCCGGTCGGCCGGCGGCTGCGGATCCCGATCAACCACTTCGAGGGCAACTACACCTGCGACGCCGCCACTTTGGTCCGGCTCGAAGGCGACGGGCGGATCGTGCTGCGCTACGTCGACAACCCCAACGGCTCGGTGGCGTCCATCGCCGGGATCGCCAACCAGGCGGGCAACGTGGTCGGCCTCATGCCCCACCCGGAGCGGGCCACCGACGCCCTCCTCGGCTCCGAGGACGGGCTGGTGCTGCTGCGGGCCCTGCTGGCCGCCGCCGGCGCCCCGGTCGGAAGCCCGGCGTGACCACCGTCCCCCTGCACCGGGCTCTCGGGCTGACCGACGACGAGGCGTCCGAGATCAGCCGCCTCCTCGGCCGGGAGCCCAACCACCTGGAGCTGGCCCTCTACGCCGTCATGTGGAGCGAGCACTGCTCGTACAAGTCGTCCAAGGTCCACCTGCGCCGCCTGCCCAGCGAGGGCCCGCAGGTGCTGGTCGGGCCGGGGGAGAACGCCGGCGTGATCGACGCCGGCGGCGGCCTGGCCGTCGCCATCCGGATCGAGAGCCACAACCACCCGTCGGCCATCGAGCCCTACCAGGGCGCGGCGACCGGCGTCGGCGGGATCCTGCGGGACATCTTCACCATGGGCGCCCGGCCCATCGCCCTCATGGACCCGCTGCGGTTCGGGCCGCTCACCGACGCCCGCAGCCGGTGGATCGCCGGCGGGGTGGTCGACGGGATCTCCGGCTACGGCAACGCCGTCGGCGTGCCGACGGTCGGCGGCGAGACCGTCTTCGACGACTCCTACACCGGCAATCCGCTGGTCAACGTGCTGTGCTGCGGGGTGCTGCCGGCCGACCGGCTGGTCCTCGGCGCCGCCCACGGCGAGGGCAACCTGGCCGTGCTGCTCGGCTCGGCGACCGGCCGGGATGGCATCGGCGGGGTGAGCGTGCTGGCCTCGGCCGGGTTCACCGATGACGCGGAGGCCGAGGAGGCCAAGCGGCCCAACGTGCAGGTCGGGGATCCGTTCGAGGAAAAGCGGCTCATCGAGGCCTGCCTCGAGCTGCTCGACCAGCACCTGGTGGTCGGCATCCAGGACCTGGGCGGGGCCGGCCTGGCCTGCGCCACCTCGGAGACGGCCTCGCGCGGCGGGGTCGGCATGGACGTCGACGTCACCGCCGTCCACCGCCGCGAGCCGGGCATGGAGGCGTGGGAGGTGATGACCAGCGAGAGCCAGGAACGGATGCTGGCCATCGTCACCCCGGACAACCTCGACCGGGTGCTGGCCTGCTGCGCCCGGTGGGAGGTGCGGGCGTCGGTCATCGGGCGGGTCACCGCCAGCGGCCGGCTGCGGATCCTCGACGGCTGGGACGGCGAGGTCCTGGCCGACGTGCCCGCCTCCACCCTGCACGACGACGCCCCGGTCTACCACCGCCCCCTCCAGCGGCCGGCCGACCTCGACGCCCGGCAGGCGGACGATCCGGGCGGCCCCGGCGGCGCCGGCGGCGCCGGCGAGCCCGGCGGGTTGCCGGGCTCGGCCGATTGCGGCACCGACCTCCTGGCCCTCCTGGTCGACACCCAATGGGTGTGGCGGCGCTACGACCACCAGCTGTTCCTCAACACCGTGGAAGGCCCCGGGGGCGACGCCGCCCTCCTGCGGCTGGCCGCGCCGGGCGTTCCCACCGACCGCGGACCGGGCGAGCCGCCCCGTGGCCTGGCCTTGTCCACCGACGGCAACGGCCGCTGGTGCGCCCTCGACCCCCGGCTCGGCACCGCCCTGGTGGTGGCCGAGTCGGCCCTCAACGTGGCCTGCGTCGGGGCCACGCCGGTCGCGCTGGTCAACTGCCTCAACTTCGGCAACCCGGAGCATCCCGAGGTGATGTGGCAGCTGTCGGAGGCCATCGACGGCATGGCCGAGGCCTGCCGGGCCCTCGACATCCCCGTCATCGGCGGCAACGTCAGCCTCTACAACGAGAGCCAGGGGCGCGACATCGACCCCACCCCGGTGGTCGGGACGCTCGGCCTGGTCGACGCCATCCGCCGGCGCCCGCCCGGCGCCCGGCTGGTCGACGGGCAGCAGGTCGTGCTCGTCCACCCGGCCTCCTCCGGGGTGTCGCTGGCCGGGTCCCGCTGGGCCGTCGAGCTCCACGGCCACCGCAACGGCCGGTTGGCCCCGCTCGACCTGGCCGCCCACGACCGGCTGCTGCAGCTGGTCGCCGCCCTGGTCGGGGAGGCCCGGCTCGGCGGCATCCACGACGTTTCGGAGGGCGGCCTCGGCGTGGCCCTGGCCGAAATGGCCCGGCGCGGCGGGTGCGGTTTCACCGTGGCGGGCATCGCCGACCACGTGGCCTTGTTCGGCGAGGGGCCGTCCCGGGTGGTGGTCTCGGTCGACGCCGGCGCCGCCCTCGACGACCTGGCCGCCCGGGTCGAGGCGGCCGGCCTGGCGCTCACCGTCCTCGGCCGCGCCGGCGGCACCCGCCTGGTGGTCGAGGGCCTGCTCGACGTGGCCCTCGAGGACGCGGTCAGGGCGGCCGACGGCGTCCTGCCCGCCGCCCTCGGCCCGAGCTCGCACTCGAGCTCGCACTGAGGATGGCGAAGCTGTCACCGTCCTTGTACGGGCGGCCCGGCAGGTGTCCCATTCCTCGCGCACAGGTGGTGCAGAGCTGGGACAGGTGGGCGTTCCCGCGTACACCAAGTGGGACACCTCGCCTCCGGGCCCGATGACGGCCGGCCGGCGGGGCACCCAGCACCGGAGAAGCCCCGAATCATGAGAGAATGGGTCACCGTGACCGCAGGCGAGGACCAGCAGGGCGACGGCAAGCCCCGTGAGGCGTGCGGGGTCTTCGGGGTGCTGGCGCCGGGCAACCCGGTCGCCCACCTGACCTACGACGGCCTGTTCGCCCTCCAGCACCGGGGCCAGGAGTCGGCCGGCATGGCCGTCAGCGACGGCCGGGACCTGATGGTGGTCAAGGACATGGGCCTGGTCACCAACGTCTTCAACGAGTACAAGCTGGCCAGCCTCGAGGGCCACCTGGCCATCGGCCACACCCGGTACTCCACGACCGGGGCGTCGACCTGGCACAACGCCCAGCCCGTCTACCGGGCGGTGGGGGAGCGGGCCTTCGCGCTCGGCCACAACGGCAACCTCACCAACACCCGGGCCCTGGCCGAGGAGGCCGGCATGCTGCCCGGCGCCTCCGGCAACGACAGCGACCTCATCGCCGAGCTGATCGCTCGCCGGCTCGAGGAGCACAGCGCCGGCGACCACCCCGATGACGAGTTCGTCGACGCCCTGGTCGAGGTCCTGCCCAAGCTGCAGGGCGCCTTCTCCCTGGTGGCCTGCACCCACCAGCGGCTGATCGGCGTGCGCGACCCCAACGGGTTCCGTCCCCTCGTCCTCGGCCGCCTGGACGACGACGGCTGGGTCCTGGCCTCGGAGACGCCCGCCCTCGACATCGCCGGCGCCCACTACGTCCGGGACGTCCAGCCGGGCGAGGTGCTGGTGCTGGACGCCGACGGTCCCCGCAGCCTGCATCCGTGGCCGGCCGAGGTCATCGAGCCCAAGCTGTGCATCTTCGAGTTCGTCTACCTGGCCCGCCCCGACAGCCGGCTCTACGGCCAGGAGCTGCAGGAGGCCCGGATCCGGATGGGCGAGCTGCTCGCCACCCAGGCCCCGGTCGAGGCCGACGCCGTCATCGGCGTCCCCGACTCCGGCCTGCCGGCCGCCGAGGGGTACGCCCGGCGCAGCGGCATCCCCTACGCCACCGGGCTGGTCCGCAACCGCTACATCGGCCGTACCTTCATCACGCCCGGGCAGTCGGCCCGCGACCGGGGCGTCAGGCGCAAGCTCAACCCGCTGCGCAGCGCCATCGAAGGCAAGCGGCTGGTCGTGGTGGACGACTCCATGGTGAGGGGCACCACGACCCGGGCCCTGATCCGGATGCTGCGGGAGGCGGGTGCCCGTGAGGTCCACCTGCGCATCTCGTCCCCGCCCTACCGCTGGCCGTGCTTCTACGGGCTCGACACCGGCACCCGCTCGCAGCTGATCGCGGCCAGCCTCGAGGTCGGGGAGATCTGCGACTACGTGGGGGCGGACAGCCTCTCCTACCTGTCGCTCGAGGCCCTCAAGGAGGCGACCGGCGCCCCCGGCGCCGGCTTCTGCGACGCCTGCCTCACCGGCCACTACCCGGTGCCGGTCGAGCTGAGCGCCGGCGCCCGGGCCGGCGGCGAGGTCATCTCCGTTGGCGGGGTGATCCCGGTGCTGGACGAGGACCGGCTCGACGAGGACCGGCTCGACGAGGATCCGGTCGATAGCGACCCGCTCGGCGGCAACCCGGTCGACGCCGACCCGCTCGCCCCTGTGAGCGACTGAACCCCGTGGCCGACCCACAGCAGCAGCCCGGCCTGACCTACGCGGCGGCCGGGGTCGACATCGACGCCGCCGACGCGGCCGTGGCCGCCATCCGGGACCTGGTCGCCTCGACCACCGACCGCCCCGGTCCGCTGGGCGCCATCGGCGGGTTCGGCGGCCTGTTCGAGCTGCCCGCCGGCTACCGCCGCCCGGTGCTGGTGGCCGGGACCGACGGGGTGGGCACCAAGCTGGCTGTGGCCATGGCCACCGGCCGGTTCGAGACGGTCGGCATCGACCTGGTCGCCATGTGCGTCGACGACCTGGTGTGCTGCGGCGCCGAACCCCTGTTTTTCCTCGACTACCAGCTGCTCGGCCAGGTCGACCCGGCCCAGGTGCGGGCGCTGATGGTGGGGATGGCCGACGGGTGCCGGCAGGCCGGCTGCGCCATCCTCGGCGGGGAGCTGGCCGAGCACCCCGGCCTCCTCGCCCCCGGCGAGGTGGATCTGGCCGGCTTCGCGGTCGGGGTGGTCGAACGGGACCGGATGCTCGACGGCCCGGCCCACGCCCGGCCCGGGGACGTGCTCATCGGGTTGCCGTCTCCCGGCCTGCGCAGCAACGGCTACAGCCTGGCCCGCCGGGCCCTGCTCGAGCGGGCCGGCCGCCGGCTCGACGACCCGGCCTGGGCCGGGGCGGCGCACACCCTGGCCGACGAGCTGCTCCGCCCGTCGGTCATCTACACCCCGGCGGTGCTGGCCGCCCTGGCCGTCCCCGGCGTGCACGCGGTGGCCCACATCACCGGCGGGGGCCTGCCCGGCAACCTGCCCCGCGTCCTCCCCAAGACGGTCGACGCGGTGGTCCGGCGGGGACGCTGGCCCGAGCCGCGGATCTTCGCCGAGATCGCGGCCGCCGGAGGAGTCGACGACGGCGAGATGCTGCGGGTGTTCAACCTGGGGATCGGGATGGTCCTGGCCGTCGACCCGGCCCAGGCCGAGGAGGTCCTGGCCGTGCTCGGATCCTTCGGCCACGACCCGGTCCGGATCGGTGAGCTGGTGCCCGGGTCCGGATCGGTATCTGTTCTCCGCGTGGTGGACTAACTACTCTGAGCGTCCATTTGGAACGCGAATAGTCCGATCGGGTGGTACGAACCCCTCCTTTGTGTCATTTCCGACTTGTCCGGCGGTACGTATCGTTACCGTCAAATAGGAAGACTGTAAGGAACGCCTCAATGACGGACGAGCAAGAACAACCGGACACTCTGCTCACACCGGCCGAAGTCGCCGCGTTGTTCCGGGTTAACCCCAAGACGGTGACCCGTTGGGCCCGGGCGGGCAAGATCACGGCCATCCGGACCCTCGGCGGGCACCGCCGGTTCCGGGCGTCGGAGATCCGGCGCTGCCTGGACCAGATGGGCACCGGCCAGCCCCTCTGAGGACCGAAGGTGGTGGCGGCCGCCACCCGTAGGTGAGAATCGGCGGATGCACGACAGCCTCCCGCTGCCCAGCGGGTTCGTGGCCCATGCCGGCGCGACGGGGGTCTGGTCCGCCTCCCACCCCGACGCCGAGCCCACCGACGCGGCCCCGCTCGGGCGCGCCGAGCGGGCCGGGCGCGCCGGACCCCGCCACGACCTGGCCATCCTCCGCTCGCTCGGCCCGTGCACCAGCGCCGGCGTCTTCACCCGGAGCCGCTTTTCTGGGCCCAGCGTCGAGCTGTCGCGGCCGCGGGCGGCGGCCGGAACGGCCCGGGCCATCGTCGTGGTCGCCGGCAACGCCAACGTGGCCACCGGCGACGCCGGCCGGCGGGACGCGGCCGAGCTGTCCGACCTGGCCGCGGCGGCGGCCGGCGTGCCCCCCAACGAGCAGCTGGTCGCCTCGACCGGAGTCATCGGCCGGCCCTACCCGATGCCGCTGCTCCGGGCCCACCTTGAGGCGCTCCGCCCCGACGCCGAGCAGCACTGGCAGGCCGACGCGGTCGACGTGGCGAGGGCCATGATGACCACCGACACGGTGGCCAAGGTGGCCGGCCGCCAGGTGGGAGCGGCCCGGGTGGTGGGCATGGCCAAGGGCGTCGGCATGATCGAGCCCGACATGGCCACCATGCTGGCGTGGGTGCTGACCGACGCCCAGGTGGCCCCCGACGTGCTCGACCGGGTGTGGCGGCGGGCGGTCGACGACACGTTCAACTGCCTGAGCGTCGACACCGACACCTCGACCTCCGACACGGCCGTGATTCTCGCCAACGGGGCCGCGGGAGCGGTGGCCGAAGCCGACCTGGCCGTCGCCGTGCGCGAGGTGTGCCTCGACCTCACCCTTCAACTGGCCCGGGACGGGGAAGGGGCCACCAAGCTCATCACGGTCACCGTGCGGGCGGCACGGGACCGGGACCAGGCCCGCCGGGTGGCCAAGTCCGTCGTCAACTCGCCGCTGGTCAAGACGGCCGTGCATGGCGCCGACCCCAACTGGGGGCGGGTGGCCATGGCTGTGGGCAAGTGCAGCGACGACACCGACATCGACCAACAGCGGGTCGTCATCCGCTTCGGAGACCTGGAGGCCTACCCGGCCGTGCCCGGGCCGGACGGCCTGGCCGCCCTGGCCGAGGTCATGGCGGCCGACCACGTCGACATCGAGGTGGAGCTCGGGACCGGGACAGCGGAGGCGACGGTCTACGGGTGCGACCTCACCGACGGCTACATCCGCATCAACGCCGACTACACCACGTAGGAGAAATGAGGCTCAGGCGGCCTCAGGGTCGGATGTAGCGATCGTGCCCATCGCGATGACCACGAACAGGGCGAAGGTCAGAATGTGCACCCCGGTGCAGAAGATGCAGATCTTGCGGATGAGGAACAGCTCGGCGTAGACGAGCCAGATCACCATCCCCACCCCGACGATCGACCCGGCCAGCCGGGCCAGGCGGATTAGCGGGTTCTGGCTGCGCCAGGCGGCTGGGAGCATCAGCGGGATCATCCCGACGAAGAAGACCAGCCCGAGGATGGCCACCGGGATCCCGAGGATGTGGGACCACTGGCTGGTGGTCACCGCCGCGCAGTTGACGATGCCGGTCTCCGGGCAGGCGAAGTTCTTGACCGACGTGAAGTGGACGTAGGTGAGGTAGGCCGAGTCGGCCAGGCCGAGGCCCACGACGATCAGGCCGGCGATGGTCGGCCAGCGGGGGAAGCGGCCGGTCCAGGAGGCGTCCGTGTCCCAGTCCTCGTCCTCATCGGCCCAGGTCTCCTCGGCCCGGGCCGGTCCGGCGGGCTTGGTGTACCTGGCCTGGCGGGCCATGGCCCTGGCCCGCTTGCGTTGGGCGGCACTACGGGTCGATGCCATGGCGGGCCCTCGTCAGCTCAGGAGTTGATCGGCTTGGGGAAATACTTGCAGACGCTGCCGGGCTTGCCGTCGGTCATCTTGCAGATGTTGGAGACGATGGCGCCGGCGTTGGCGTAGATGTTGCTGGCCAGCGTGCTCTTGCCGGCGGCGATGTCGTTGGCGATCTCCTGGAAGGACTTCCCGTGCAGCAGCTGCGGGTTGTACTGGGCCCCGACGAAGTACGCCTTGCCGTTGAAGTAGACGAACGGGATGCTCTGCCCCGAGTCGTACTTGGTGAGGATGGCCGTCTGAGCCGCGGTCGGCTTCTGCAGCGGCTTCTGGGCGACCGTCTCGGTTTCCACCGGGGTGAACTTGAGGTACTGGCTGGTGAAGGTCGACTTGTAGAACGAGAACGTCTGGGTGCTGGCGTAGACGTCGGTCGGGCTCGAGTGGATGTTGGTGAGCCCCGAGAAATGCCCGAACTTGGACAGGGCCAGCACCATGGGCCAGCGCTCGGTGGCGCAGTACGGGCAGTACTCGGCGCCGATGTACAGCAGCTCGGGCTTGCCCGTCTTGTTGACCGGGGCGCCGTTGGCCGCCGTCGGGTAGGTCAGCTGGCTGGCCTTGAAGTTGTTGGCCGCGGCGGCCAACTGGCTGGTGCTGACCGAGCTGAGCTTGTTTATCACCGAGGCGGCCACCGGTTGGTTGGTGCTGCCCTTGGTGGCGCTCGTCGTGTTGTTGTTGCCGCCGGTGACCTTGATGATCACGAGCACGGCCACCACCACGATCACCAGGCCGATGGCCCCGCCGGCCAGCAGGGTCTGGCGGCGCCGGCGCTGCTGGGCCAGGGCCTGGCGGCGCCGGTCGGAGGGGCTGCCGGCGCCGGGGCGGCGGGGTGTGGCCTGGGCCGTCCGGTTGCCGCCCGTCGGGGTCGCCCGCTGGCCGCCGCGGTTGGACGCGCTCGACGGTCGCCCCCCGGAGGATGGGCGGTTGGGCGTCCGCTTGCCGCCGCGAGGCGGCACCGGCGTGGTGCCGCGTTGCGGCTGGTTGTCGTCAGTGTTGGCCACGGTAGGAGGACGTTAGCGGTCGCCCGGCCTGACCGGTTGAGCAGGGGGGAGGTTGATGCACGCAGGTGGGACGGCGCCCGGCGCCCGGCCGGTTCCCCGTCTCAGTCAACTCTCAGCTTGACCGGTCGGCGCGGCCCGCGCCGACCGCACCGGAAGGCAGATCGGTACGCTCGGCCTATCTCCGAGGACGAAGACGCCGGGCTCGTCGCCGCGGCCCGGACAGGCAACCGAGCGGCACTCGACACCCTCCTGCGCCGCCATCACGACCGGATGTATGCGGTCTGCCGGCGGGTGACCGGCAGTGATGCCGACGCGGCCGATGCGCTGCAGAACGCGCTGGTCGCAGTGGTCAGGGGATTGCCCGGCTTCGACGGCCGCAGCCGGTTTTCCACCTGGGCTCATCGGATCGCCGTCAACGCCGCCCTCGACGAGGTCCGCCGGCGGTCGCGCCGGCCGGTGGCGACGGGTGACCTCCCCGACGGCGATCCGGATGAGAGCATCGAACGGGTGGCGGGTCGGCTGGACGCCGACGCCGCCCTCCGCCGCCTGAGCCCGGAACACCGGGCGGCGGTCGTCCTTCGGGACGTGTGCGACCTCGACTACGCAGAGATCGCCGAGGTGCTTCAGCTGCCGGCGGGCACCGTGCGCTCCCGCATCGCCAGGGGGCGGGCGGCGCTGGTGTCGCTCCTCGCCGATCCAGGAACCACCAAGGCGGTGACCACCGGATGACCATGCTCGATCCCCACCTTGACGTGGACCAACTTTCTGCCGCCGTCGACGGCGAACGGGACGCGGCGGTGGCCGCTCACCTGCTCCACTGCGCCACCTGCCGGGAGCAGGTCGAGACCTGGAAGCGATCCTTGGGCCAGCTGCGGGCCCTCGACGCCGGCCCGTCCCCGGAGGCCAAGCCGGCGGCCGACCGGGCCCTGGCCAAGGCCATGGCCGAGTTGCCCCGGACCGCCAAGCGGGACCGCCGGCGCATGAGCTTCATGAGCATCGCCGCCTCGGTGGCCGCCGTCTTCCTGGTCGCCGCCGTGGTGGTCGGGATCGTCGAGGCCGGTGGCGGTGGCGGCGGTTCGGCGTCGAGTGGTGGCGCGAGCAGCGGCGGCGCCGCCAGCATCGGTGCCCCGTCCCACGGCGCCGGCTCGGCCGGAGGGGGTGAGTCCGCCTCCGGAGCAGGCGGGTCAGGTCAGAGGTCGACGGCCGGAAAGGCGGCAACCAGCGGGGGAACCGCCGCTTCGGGCACCCTCGCCCCGTTGGCGGCCGGCGACAAGAGCATCCTGACCTCCGAACTCCGCCGGCTCGTGAAGAGCCACGGTCCGTCGAGAGTGCCGGCCCGAACCCCCTGCGACCACAAGGCCAAGCGGCTGGCCGCGGCCCGGGTCACCGGACCGACCCCGGCCACCCTCACCGTCCCGGTCACCTACCAAGGACTTCGGGGGCGGGTCTTCGTCTTCAGCCACGGCCGGCGCTACGTGGCCTTCGTCCTTCGTTCCACTTCCTGTGATCTGCTCACGACGGTCGCGTTCTGAGCGGCTGCTGGCCCTGGCGGTCGGAGTCGTCACGGCGGCGCTGACCACCGGGTGCGCGGCCCCGGGACCGCCGGCCGGCGAGGCGACCGGCGCGGCGTCCGGGCGGCGGGCGGCCTCGCTCGCCCCCGGCCGCCCGGCGGCCGCCTCGGCCACCACCACGACCCCCACCGTCGACCCCGACCCCCACGCCGGCCTCTTCGGCCGGGCGTCGAGCACCTTCGTGCCGCCGTGCACCGCCGGCACGGTGCAGATCACGATCAACATCCAGCCCCGCGGCAGCGGGCAGCCAGCGGCGTGGACCCGTGCGCTCGTCGTCGTCCGGGCGGCCACCTCGGCCGTGTGCACCCTGGCCGGGTTCCCCCACCTGAGCGCCCAGGTCGACGGCCGCCACGGGGACAGGCGGACCGTCCTCACCGTCCGGCCGGTCGCCCGCCCGCGGCACCCGGCGGCGGTCCGCGTGCGGGCCGGCTCGCCCGCCTTCGCCATGCTGGCCTGGCGCTCGAGACCCACCTGCCCGCTGGTCGACACCCTGGACGTGCGGCTGGCCGGGCCCGGGCAGCGGCGGATCGCCGCCCAGCTGCTCGGGGCGGCCGACCCGGGGGCGTCGGTCAGGGTGTGCGCGGTGGCGCGGATGGGACCGTTCGCCTCCGTACCCTCGGCGGCGCACGCGGTCCTCCCCGGCTAGCCCCCCACTCCGGCCTCCTTTCCCCTCCTCCGGGCCAGGTACCGTGACGGTCATGGTTGCCGATGCATCCAAGGCCCCCGCCCGTCGGGCCTTGCTCGTTGAGAACATCCACCCCGGCGCAGTCGCCCTCCTCGAGGCGGCCGGCTGGTCCGCCTCGACGCTCAACCGGGCCGTCGGGGAGAGCGAGCTCGTCGACCTGATCGCGGATGTCGAGCTGATCGGGATCCGTTCCCAGACGCACATCACCGAGCGGGTGCTCGACAAGGCCTCCCGGCTGATGGCCGTCGGCGCCTTCTGCATCGGGACCAACCAGATCGACCTGCCCGCCGCCACCCAGCGGGGCGTGGGCGTCTTCAACGCCCCGTTTTCCAACACCCGCAGCGTGGTCGAACTGGTCGTGTCGGAGATCATCGCCCTGACCCGCCGGCTGACCGACAAGAACGCGGCCATGCACGCCGGCGTGTGGGACAAGTCGGCCACGGGCAGCCACGAGGTCAGGGGCCGCCGGCTCGGCATCGTCGGCTACGGCAACATCGGCACCCAGCTGTCGGTGCTGGCCGAAAACCTGGGCATGTCGGTGGCCTTCTACGACACCGCCGACCGCCTCGCCCTCGGCAACGCCCGCCGCTGCTCGTCGCTCGAGGAGCTGCTCGGATCGGTCGACGTGGTCACCCTCCACGTGGACGGGCGGCCCGACAACCGCAACTTCTTCGGTGACGCCGAGTTCGCCCGCATGCTGCCCGGGTCGATCTTCCTCAACCTGAGCCGCGGCTTCGTCGTCGACCACGAGGCTCTCCGGGCCCACATCATCTCCGGGCACCTGGCCGGCGCCGCCATCGACGTGTTCCCCAAGGAGCCGGGCAGCCGCAACGAGCCGTTCGAGTCGCAGCTGCGGGGCCTGCCCAACGTCATCCTCACCCCGCACGTCGGCGGGTCGACCGAGGAGGCGCAGGAGGACATCGGCCAGTTCGTGGGCCACAAGCTGCTCGACTACGTGCAGACCGGAGCCACGTCGCTCTCGGTCAACCTGCCCAACCTGGAGCTGCCGGCCCGGGCCGGCGCCCACGGTGTGGTCCACATCCACCGCAACACGCCCGGTGTCCTGGCCAAGATCAACGCCATCTTCGCCGACCACCGGGTCAACATCGAGGGCCAGGCGCTCGGCACCCGCGGCGAGGTCGGCTACGTCATCACCGACGTGGCCAGCGACTTCACCCCGGAGATGCTGTCCCGGCTGGCGGGGATGGACGAGACCATCCGGATCCGGACGCTGTAGCCGCCGGCGCCGGCGCCGGCGCCGGGGCCGGGCTCGGGGCGTTGGGTGCCGGACCCCCTCGGGCGCCGGGTCCCCTCGAGCGCCGGCGCCGGGTCCCTCGAGCGCCGGGTCCCTCGAGCGCCGGGTCCCTCGAGCGCCGGCGCCGGCGTCGGCTCGGGGTGGCGGGTGCCGGCCGCCGGGACCCGAGCCCCCATCGCTGGCGCATTTCCTGGCGCGCAGCCCCCATCGCTGGCGCACTTCGCGCTGACCTGTCCGGCAAAAGTGCGCCCGCGATCCAGGTCGACCGACACCAAGTGCGCCAGAGTCGACCTAGCCCGGGCGGGCGGGGCCGCTCTCCCTCGCGATCGCGGTTGCACTTTGTGCTGCCGGCGCTCCATCGCGGTTGCACTTTTGTCGGGACGGTCTGCACGAAGTGCAACTGCGACTGGAGCCGAGCGACACGAAATGCAACAGCGATACCGGCCCCCGACTCTCGCCCCGCCCCAACCCGCCGCAACCCGCCCCAACCCACCCCGCCTACGGCCGGGGAAGCACGCCCTCAGGGTCGGTGGGAACAACGGCGACCGTGACGTTGTCGCTCCCGCCCGCCGCCAGCGCCTCGGCGACCAGCCGCTTGGCGATGGCCAGCGGCGTGTCGTCGTCGGCGACGGCGGCCAGGGCCGCCAACCGGTCGGGCTCCTCGGCGTAGTTCCACAGCCCGTCGGTGCACACGACCAGCACGCCCGGGCTGGTGACCTCGAGCAGGGCCACGTTGGGGATGATGGGCTCGGCGAGGTCGCTGTCACTGCGCAGGGCCCGGGTGATCACGTGCGCCATCGGAGAGGTGTAGGCGACCACCGCCGGCACGCCCTCCCTGATGGCCTGCTCGGCCCACGAGTCGTCGACGGTGACGGCCTGGTGGTAGCCGTGGCCGGTGTCCACCCAATAGGCCCGGCTGTCGCCGACGTTGCCGACCGCGGCCACGCCCGGGCCGACGGCGGCGAGGACGAGGGTGGTGGCGGTGGTGGCCCCTTCCGGGGTCGGCACCGAGATGACCGCCGCTTCCGCCCGTGCGGCCGCGTCCCGGAGCGTTTGCACCAGGCCGGCGGCGTCGGGCCACTCGCCGGTGAGCAGCGGGCGGAGGGCCTCGACGCCGGCGTCGGCCGCGGCTCGGGCGGCGACGTCGGCCCGCCAGGCGCTGGACACGCCGTCGCAGACGGCGGCCACCGCCCGCCGCCCGGCCGTCTCGATGGCGTAAGCATCCTGGTTGTCGGCGTGGCGCAGACCCCGGTCGCTGACGGCCGCGACCGGACCGAGGTCGGTCTGGCGGTGGTCCTCGGGAAAGGGCGCCTCCTCGGCCATCGGCCCCGGCCCCGCCCCCGCCCCCGGCCGCTTCCTCAGTCGATCCAG
>Ga0209061_1003633_pt1 | contig 16319 bp, 10 predicted proteins | sample Coa_R1_10_FD_187157 | JGI IMG/M metagenome (GOLD analysis project Ga0209061, IMG submission 187157) | Surface soil microbial communities from Centralia Pennsylvania, which are recovering from an underground coalmine fire - Coalmine... | ecosystem: Environmental > Terrestrial > Soil >...
CCCTCCGCCCATGACGAACTAGGGCCGGCCCTGGAGCTCCCCTCCCCGCTCAGCGCGTAAGCTGAAAACAGATCGCGTGGTGGTTAGCTCGTACACCACTTGCGTGGACGTGGCCCCTAGAAACCGGCAGGCCGTCAGGGCCTGCACCGATGACGACCACCTCGGTCACATGCCAATGAGCAGGCCCGACACTGACACTGCGTTGATGCCCCTGCTTCACGAGGTGCGCTTGTTGGCGCTCAGGCTGAGGGAGCCGCCGCTCTCAAAAGCCATTGAGCGCGGCCATGCCCACATCGCCCAATCGGGCGCGCCAGCCTCTCGGCATATCGCGCGCTGCGTGAACGCCTAGGCGCAATCAGTGGGGTTGCAGGGGCGGCTTTGCTGTGGGCTGACGTCTCGCCCCAGGACTTCGTGAAGTAGCCGGGTGACGCCTCGCCGCTCTTGGGCCGTGAAGACGAGCCACCATATGCCGGCGCCGTAGGCAACGAGCAGACCGGAAGCTAACGCTGCTCGGGTGGCCAGGCTCTGGCTGAGCGTCGCCGCGCCTAGGCACGTAGCCGCAAGGAGACCCGGCGCCAGCGCCGAGCGGGCGCGGTGGGCCGAAAGGGGTACGATGGGCAAGCGAGCGGTACGGCGGACGACGGCAAACTGGACGACTGAATCGACGACGTACCGCCCGGACCAAGCGACCACGGCTCCGAGGGCGCCGAACTGCGCCGTGAGCACCCAGGCGGCGGCCAGATAAGGGAGGATCTCAGCGCCCTGCACCCAGGCGAGTAGACTGGTCTTGTCGGCCGATAACAGGTACGCGCCCGGCACCCACGCGAGAGAGTTGGCCCAAACGCCACCGAGGGCTATCAAGAGTAAGGCCGTGCCGTGCAACCCGTAAGCGGCGCCAGCCCAAAGAGAGAGGAAAGGCTTGGCTACGAGCGCTGTGACGATGGCGAGCGGCGTGACGACAAGGAAGAGGCCAGAGATGCTTTTACCATAGAGAGAGCTGTGCTCGTCTAGCTTCCCCTCGGCTTCGAGCCGGGCTAGAGCCGGCATGAGCGGAGAGGTTAGCTGCTCGGGTAGGATCTGGAGGGTCGTCGCGACGGTCATCGCGACCGCGTAGTAGGCGACCTCGGTTGTGGAGGCGTTGGCCGCCAGGAAAAACCGCTCGCCCGAGGTGACGGCCACGCTAGCCAGGCTCGCCAGCGTCAGAGCACCTCCGTAAGCGGCGAGCCTACGGAGCATGACCAGGTTGACTTTCGGGTGGCGGAGTGCGGGGAGGACGCGAAGAGCGTCCCAGGAGAGGCCAACGAAGTAGAACAGGGCGCCGATAAGCCCGACAGCGGCGGCCGTTACGACTCCCCCTGAGAAAGCGTAGAGCGCGACTGGCACGCCGATGGCTCCAAATAGGTTAGCAAGGGTGTTGAACATTGTGTATTGCTTCCAGCGGAGCCGCACCTGCTGCGCAGTGTTGACGGTCCCTACGACAGATGAGACGACGAAGCCGGCGCAGGCGAGCCTCAGCGCCCAAGTGCCGGCGCCCAGCAAGCTATCGCCAGCGTGCAGCAGGCCTAACAAGAAGTGGGCGCCGAGCGCGAGCGCCAGCGCCACTGCAGCCGTCGTCGTGAACGCGAAGCAAAAACCGCTCCAGATCACCTCTGACTCACCGGCCGAGTCTCCGGCAGCGTAGTGCTCCGCTCCGTACTTGGTGGTGGCCGCCCACATGCCCCCATCGGCCACGCTGGCCCACAACAAGATGGTCTGGATGAGAGCCCAGAGCCCGTACGCCGCCGGGCCGAGGAGCCGGATCGTAAAGGGCGTGGCCGCCAAGTTGGCGAGGAGCAGGACAGTACGACCTGCCAGGCCCCAGCTCCCCGCCTTGGCTACTTGCGCAGAGATAGCTGCTTCGCTGGCGCCGTCCAGAGCCATCTCGCGTGGCTCCGCACCTGGGACTGGGACAGGAACCGCTATTAAGTTCGGAGCCAAAGCAAGAGGAGCTGCACCACCCTCCAAATCTGGGTTAACCACTTGAGGAACTTGAGGGTGCTGAGGCGGGGGTGATACCAATGAGGCGGTTGGCCAGCTCACGGCACCGTTGGCTGCCTGGGACGAGTAACCTCACCGCCGTACTGGCTTCTCGCTTTCGATCAGGGAGGACATAGCAGGACCGCTCTGCTGTACGCTCTTGAAGTGACCTCACTAGTCTTATTGGTGGTGCCAGGGCTCGGTCCCTTGCTCAATCGAGGGCGACAAGAGGGTTGCTGCCGGCACAGTGCTCTTCTCCATAGGGTGCTTTGACCCGTGATGGCCGCCTTAGTGCTTAGACCGGGAAAGGCGCTTGTCGTTGCCTTGGGAGCGAGCGTAGCGGTAGTAAGTAGCTTAGTCGGCGGCGGTGTGTTTAGCAGCACGGGGAGGGCCCCAATGAAGCCGGCAGTTGGCTTTGCCCCTGCGCTTAGCCACCGTGTAGCAGGCGAAAGCCACCAGGTTTGTACCGGCTCGGGGGCCCATGCCGAGTACCTCACGAGCCCGTGGACTTATGACAGGCTGAAGAGAGGTCGCAAGGCTTACACTGTCGGCCGGTATGAAGAGCTTCCGGGTTACGGTACCACTCTTCCGCCTCTACCTTCGTACATTGCCTCCGAGCCGGCCAGAGCCTTGGCCGCGGTCATCTACGCGCCCGGCGCCAATGTCAACTTTTCTTCCTACCAAGTGCCCTTCGCCCCGGTTCTCAATTTCTTTGAAGGAGGAAGCTTCGGCAGCCTCAATTATCAAGCTGTGAGCGGCACCTTGTTTATAGGCGGGTCAGCTCGAGGTTATCCCGAGCCGACCTTCTCTGGGGGAGGGATCGCGGCTGGCCAGGACTCGTACGGCTGGAGCGGCGGCGCAGGTCTTTTGACCAATGGTGCCGTAAAGGGGGCCGGTACGATCGACGTTGGCAGAGGGCTGGTTATCCCGAGCGGGTACCACATAATCTTCCCGGGCGGGGCAGAGTACGAAGTTTCTAAACAGTCGGGTGCTGTCTTGGCTCTCTCACATCGCCTACGAAGCACGGAGCCGGCTGGCACTCCGTTCTGGTACGACTACTTTGGGCCCGTTGCTGAGGTCAGTCTCGCTGCGCCCAAAGGCGCAAGTTCGCTCAGGATGGGCCGCTCTACCTCCCCCGTCCTGCCCCGCGAGAACCTTGTGGTAGGTACTGCCGTTGTGAGCCTGTCGGGGGCGAGCGGCAGCGAGGCTACCGGCTATAGCGTAACGTTGAGCCGGCCGCTGTCTCAAGCGGTGGCGGCCGGCACACCTGTCTACTACCAGGCGGATGCCAGTGACGTCTCGGTCGAGTACTTGGACTTCGATTACGGGGGTAACCACCCCGGGAACATCTTGACCACCGACACCGGCGGGGGGGCGCCTGCCGGCACGGGGTGGACTATAGAGCACGACTGGTTCCACGACGACTATGCAGGGGGAACTAACTACGCCGAGACCAGCGCACAAGGCATCGCTGTGTACGGCGGTGACGGCGGCACGATCGAGTACAACTGTTTCGAACGGTTGGGCTCTTATGCCATTAACGCTTTCGGGCACGGTACCACTTTTGACTACAACCAGGTGACAGAGACCCCTTATAACCCCGACCTTTCCGGCAACGGCCAGACAGGCTGCGGCAAGTGGTGGGCCACATTGAACGCGGACGTAGTGGGTAACGCCTTCACCGACGAGTACCGCTCGGTATGCGTATGGTTTGACGACGGCAACACCGGCATGCTCGTGAAAGGGAACTACTTCTACGACATAGACAACCGGGCGGTGATGAACGAGACGGGCTACAACTCCGAGTACATAGGCAACTTCTTCCAAGACGTGGCCAACGGTATCTACCTAAACGATTCGGGTGGCTGGAGCATCCCCTCCAGCCGTTATGACAACGAGGTGCTCGTAGAGGCCAACACCTTTGACAACGCGCAGCAGGCGCTCGAGATATGGGGAGCGAGCGGGCGGAGCTGCTTGAACTCCGGCGAGGCTGCCGGTGCCGAAAGCGACCCGTACTGCTCTGGCGGCTACCCACAAGAAGCTCCCGCCAACAGCTACTTCAGCCACTACTTCGACTCTGGGCTCTGGCCCGTGGCTACCGTCGCGGCCAACCAAACTTGCTCTGCTTCCAGTCCTTGCTCGACGGTGGCCCTTACCGGGACCTCGCCAGGCTCGCCGGCCATCGGCGATTGGGTGGGCTTCGCCGGCCAAGACCCGGACAACTGCCCTGTAGGTTGCGGGCCCTATGCCGCCGACCCAGTCCAGACCTCGACCACCGACAGGACTGACGTGAGCAGCTTCACCGGCTCGGGCACCATCGACGTCGCTTCCACCGCCGGGTTCCCGGGCTCTGGGCAGCTCATAGTTAACACCAGCTGTGGGGCCCTCTACTTGGCCACGGGGGCGGTCGTATCCTATAGCGGCACCACGTCCAGCTCCTTTACCGGCGTGAAGCTGGTCTCGGGCTGCGGCACGCTAAAGGGGACCGTAGAAGCCGTCCAGCCTTACAAAGTGACGGCTGTCAGCTGCCCCGGCGGCAACTGCACCAGCATTGTGGTCACGCTGTCGCCCCCGCTGACTGCCGGCCTCACGGCCGGCACAGACGTGTACTCGACCGGCACCTGCGCCTACTACGATACGGCGGCGGCCACGCCGAGCTCCCCTGTCGCCCCCGACGGCACCAGCTATTACGACGGCTGCATGTGGGAGGACCGCAACATTACCGTCGAGGCCAACAGCTTCGAGGTGGACCCGGCCACCTTCTCCTCGACCCCCCTCCCAGACGGCGAGAGCGGGGACTGGAGCTGCACGACTGGCCCTTCCGGCAACTGCGCCCAGAACGGGATGGGCTACCAGTACCCAGGTGGCGACGCCGCCCCCTACGACAACCCGGTCCTGTCCAACGCCATGATGTCGGACTCCTCGCTCCCGGCCCCCTACAACAACCTGAACGCCCCAGGCAGCCCCCTGGTTGGCCCGGGCTCCGGCGTAGCGGCTAACGGCGAGCAGCCTTACGACGACCTCTGGACCTCCAACACCTATTCGGGCGATTGGACCTTCCAGGCCTACGTGCAGGGCGCCGGCTGCCCGCTCAACTGGACCGGCAGCTCCTTAGAGTGGGTCGGGAGCGCCGGCGGCAACGCCTGCTCGGGCCTGTCCGTCAGCAAGTGGCAGGCCATCTGGCACCAGGACTAGCCCAGGACTAGCCCACACTAGCCGGGGCAGTCCAAGGCAGTTGCGACGCGTCCACGACCTGCCCGAGAGCAGCGAAATGGCGGGGCTGTGGTGGCGGCGGGCCGGCGCCCTACCTGGGCTCTGCAAGGAGGGCTACCTGCTCTTCTCGGGATAGCGACGTGGACTTTCCTTTGCGCCGAGAGGACTTCGGACTGCTGCTGCTTCGCTGCCGCCACTCGAGGCCGGCGGGTACCGGCTGCCCGCCTGCTACGGGGATCCCGACGACCCGAAGGGTCTGCAGCTCGGGTCCCCGAGCTGCCCTTCGGGGCCCTCCGAGCCCTGGGGCCGGGACTGGCGGTGCGCGCTGGACGTGGACACCGAGCTCACTGCCCTGTACGGGATGTGGCAGGCCCCCAACCCCTCCTGGTCTATCTCGAGGCACCCTGCGTCGCCTAGGCCGGTACGTGGGTCGAGGAGGTGCCGACTGGACTGGCGACGGCGCGGACCCGTCCAGGGTCTAGGCCCCGCCGGGCTTGTACCCCCAACAGTTAAATCGGAAGGGCGAGTTGCCGTAGCCGGGGAGGTTCTGGTCCTCGCATCGCACATCGACCAGGCCATAAGATTCGAGCAGCTCTGCCGTGCGGTCACGGTCGAAGTACAGGTGCGGCAGGCTACCGTAGCGCTCTTCGTAGGCCTGGCGCCCGCCGGCCAGCTCGATCCGGTACTGCTCGCTGGCTCGGCGGGTGGCCAGGTCTGGCAGGTCGAGCAGCGCCACCGCGGAGCACGCCTTATCGGTCATCCGCCCCGCGACCCGGGCGGCGTAGTCGAGGGAAGGGAAGTAGAAGAACACGCTGACCGCCAGGCAGACGTCGACCTTAGGGTGCACCGGCGTGCCGAGGGCGTCGCAGGTGAAAAACCGCCCGTCGGGGACCGCCGCCCGTGCCATATCCACGAGGCCGCCGGCCAGGTCGAGACCGGATACCTCGACGCCGATCTGGTTCAGGACGTAGAGGAAGGCCCCTGAGCCGCAGCCGACCTCGAAGGCGGAGCGACCCGGGCCGAGCCCGAGGCGGCCGGCCCATAGCCGCGCCCAACGTTGCCAGGCGTCGGCGGCGACGCGACCCTGAGGCGAGTCGTAACCGTCGGCCTCCAGAAGTCCGGCCAGGTCGGTCCGGTGGCCCAGCCGGGACGAACGCGAAGTCCAAACCTGCTGCCATGACTGCGCTTCGCTCATTCCTATGAGGACACTAGCATCCAAAGCTGAGCGTGGACCGTCTGTGTCGGGTAGGTGATCTGTACCGGCCCGTACCGCTTGGCCGTACTCTTCAGGGTCGAGTGGTCGGGGACCTGGAAGAACAATGCTAGCCGGCAGAAACGCCGCCAGCTGATCGAATCGGTGACCTCCCTGCACAGGCTTTGATAACTGAGGCGCTAACTGCCACTGGCCTGCCGGCTCCGCGCCCGTGTACCCGTCAGTCCTGCCCCGCCTCGACGGCCAGTAGGGCCGCCACGACTCTCCGTGTGCAGCCCCTGGAAGTATTCCCGGCCCCCCGTCGCACTCTTGTGGACATGGCCACGTCTTCTTCGCATCTGATGAGCCGCTAGACACCAGCATGAAAGCAATAATCCTGGCCGCCGGGTTCGCTCGCCGCATGCGCCCCCTGAGCGTGGACCGCCACAAGACCCTGCTAGAAGTCGGTGGCCGCACCATCATCGATCGTATTATCGACGCCCTTCTCGCCAATGGCGTGAAGGATGTCTGTCTCGTCACTGGCTACCGGGCCGACGAAGTCGAGGCGCACGTCGTCCTTCAATTCCCTCAAGTGCACTTTACCTTTGTCCGGAACGACAGCTTCCATACGACAAACAATGTGTACTCTCTGGCGCTAGCCCTCGAGCAGGTACCCTGTGATGACGATGTTCTCCTGATCGAATCCGATCTCATCTTCGATCCTGCTGTCCTCGCGCGCCTCCTCGCTTCGCCCCACCCCAACGCCGCACTGTTGGACCGCTACAGAGTTGGCATGGACGGGACTGTCGTGAGCATCTCTGGGGATGGCATCATCACACAGGTTATACCCTCGTCCCTCCAAGACGAGCACTTCGATTTCTCGGACAAGTACAAGACACTGAATATCTACAAGTTTTCTGCTCAGTTCTGTAGGGAGACATTCTGCAAGCTTCTTACTTACTATGCGCGCGTAATCGACAACAACTGCTATTACGAGTTGATCCTTGGCATTCTCATTTACATGGGGCAAGTGCGAGTTCACGCCGAACTCCTAGATGGCGAGCCGTGGGCAGAATTGGACGACCCTAATGACCTTAGAGGAGCGGAATTTGTCTTTGCACCATCGCGGCGACATGAATTGCTAGAGTCGTCGTGGGGAGGCTACTGGAACACGCCAGCAGTTGACTTTGCCTTCATTCGCAATGTGCATTTTCCCACACCTGCAATGCTCTCAGAACTTAGGGCTAGTCTGCCTGATCTCTTGCGCAATTACGGGTCAGCTCAGCACTTGCTGGATACAAAACTTGCCTACTTTCTGCTTTGTGAACCGTCTCGATTGAAGGTGCTCAACGGTGCATCGCAGCTCTTTCCGTGGCTGAAACAATGGTTTGCTGGCGTCAATGTTCTCGTACCAGCTCCAACTTTCGGCGAGTACCACCGCGCCTTTCCTTACGCCCGTAGCTACAAGGACTGGCCAGGACCTGAGAAAGTCGGCATCGACCTCGGTGAAATTGAAGAGATGGCTCCTTCGCGCGGGCTGGTAGTTTTTGTCAACCCTAATAACCCAACAGGCTCAACGATCCCGACTAAGAAGATTTTGTTTTTCGCACGTTGCCACCCTGAGCTTACCATCCTCGTTGATGAATCATTTATTGAATTTTCTGGCGAGCTTTCGGCAGTTCATTATCTAGAGGAGGCTCCTCTAGATAACGTGATCGTGCTGAAGAGCCTGAGCAAAAGCCTTGGCGTGCCCGGCGTACGCTTGGGGTTCGTCTACTCGAGTGCTAGGGCTTTTATTGCTCACGTTGAAAGTGCCATGCCAGTTTGGAACCTCAACTCTATAGCCGAGTACTTCTTGGAGCTATTGCTCAAACACCGTCGTGAGCTTGAGGAGTCCTTCTCGGCGACGATAAGAGACAGAGCAACCCTCGCGGAGGAGTTGGTGAGGCTGCGGATCGTGGCAAGCGTCATTCCTAGCGGCGCTAACTTTCTCTTAGTACGTAGTTCTCTTACGCGCGAGTCCCTGCAGCGGGTCACGATTGAGTTGCTAGCGAGAGAACTGATCTATCTCAAGGACGTGTCTGCGAAGTTTGACGATGGTCATTCATACTGGCGTATCGCTGTGCGTTCGGCGGCAGAGAACAGTCGCCTTTGCCAGGTCCTAGCGGAACCGTGGGTTAGCAGCCTCTGCCGAGAACTTGACGAGATCTGAGTGACAAGGTCTCGAGCCTGCGCGCATCCGGCATCAGGCGTCAGGGCTGGGAGATGAACCGAGAGGTCGGCATTGGAGACCTTCCAGTTCCTTGGCTTCACACACATTTTGTGCGAAGGGTAAGAAAGCGGGCTTCTGGGTAGAGCGCGTCACTAGCTCGAAGCGGGTGCGGGCGAAACTTTGCGAGTTCAGGGACCAAGTCAAGCAGCGTGGCACCGGCAGGTCCCCGAGAGGGCAAATGGCGCGGGAGCGTCGTGGGTGGTCAGGTCGCTTACCACGCTCTGCCCGGCAACGGCGTCGAGGAGTTCCTGGCTCAGGCGACCCGGCTTTGGTGGCAGGCGCTCCGGCGCCGCAGCCAGCGCCACCGCCTGACCTATCAGCGCCACCGCCTAACCTAGAAGCGAATGGGCCGCTTCGCCAAACAATGGCGCTATCGCATGCCCCCGTCCAGCAGTCCTTTCCAGCAGGCCACTTGGCTGCCAGGACCTGAGGCACGAGCCGAGTGCGGTAATTCCGCAGGCTTGGGTCTGTGCGGGCGGCCGTCCGCAAGGGCGATGCCTAGCACGGCTCAGGACCGTGTGGCCTGATCGCTCCACCATAGAAACCTGTGGTACGTCGCCAAGAGCCGCTGTTGTTGGGTAATGCGCGAACCAGTTGCAGAAAGGCCGGCACCAGGTATCAGTGGTCTTTAACTGCTTCGGTTAGGCGTTGGGACGGCGCAGGGGGGCGCTTGGTGGGGGCAGCCTGCATCGTGAGCTTGGTATCACGGATGATGTAGGCAAAGAAGGCTGCCATATTGAGGGCAGCCCAGGCGAAGACGGGGTATTCCAAGGTGGTCGGTTCTAGTGCCGCCCACGCGCCGAGGACAAGGATAGCGAAACCATAGTCGCGTGGTAACTTAACTAGATCGGTAAGCGCATGGCCAGAGGCGATCAAGCCGCCAAGGCCCGCCTGCTTCGAGAGGAGAAAGGTCGCGAAGTTGATTGGCCACAGTGCAGCGAAGGCGACTAGTACGCCCACGGGAGGGTGACTCCAGTGGGCGACCACCTCACTGAGGGCCACAAGGACCGAGGATTGTACGACCATGTCCGTGAGCACGTCAAGTCGTGCCCCGTAAGGGGTCGCTTTGCCGGAGGCCCTGGCCACCTGGCCGTCTGCACAGTCTAAAAGGTACGCCATCTGCCACAGGACGACCCCGGTCACGACTGCCCAGTTCACCGCGTACCGGTCGGCACTTAGCACGATCAGCGTACTGCCGGCGAGCCCCGTGAGGAGGTTAGCGATAGTCAGCAGCGAGGGGTGGAGCCCCCAGCGGAGGGCTACCGCGGCTATGCCAGTGCCTAGCTTGTCGCTGATATGGCGGGAATATGCAAAGCCACCACCACGGACGGGCCGGGCAAGGAGGTACGCGCCCTTCACCGTACGTGGTCGTGGGTTGTCGCTTCCGGGCCCGGCCACGTCGATTGGGACCGATCGGGTGCTAGGCTGGCAAGCCACTTGAGTCGTCAGCCCAGCCGACTAGTAGCGGAGTTAGCTACCCGAGTAGGCGGTGAAACACTTGGAGCGGTCATGAGTTGACAGAGCTGGTAGGAGCCGCGACAGGTACACCATCACAGGACCGGCGGGCCGGGGGCTTCCCCCGCGAACGCCTGTGCCAAGGCTTCCCCCCGGCCCGGGTGCGCTCACAGCTCGTCGCCTCGGCTGGACCAGGGTCTGGAGCTGTGACATAAGGTGCCGACGTCGGCATTGTTCGAGGGTCGAGCGCGGTACTCAAGGCGAGGCCCTTTCGGCGTCCAGCGACGTAGGAGCGCACCGCTGCAACGGCAGACCTGAGTGCGTGGGAGCAGACGAAGGATTTCGATAGCATTTTGGTCGTGACTTAGGTGTCGGACGGCCTTGCGCAGCCTCGGCTGCTATGACGGTACGGCCAAAATGGAGGCATACTAGGTTCATGGCCGGGTGGCGCTCGAGGCGCTCATTTCGACCGGCTCCTCCGGCGTTCTCCGATTTCGCGATAGACTTCGAGCGTGGCGGCTGCTGTGGCAGCCCAGGTAAATTGGCGTGCCCTCGATAGGCCCCTCTCGCGCAGGCGCTCGCCGAGGGGGCCGGAAGCCTGGGTGATGGCGTGAGCGATCGAAGCAGGCTCCGAAGGATCGCACAGCAGCGCCGCTCCTCCTGCGGTCTCAGGCATGACGCTTAGGTTCGAAGTGACTACGGGGCACCCGCAGGCCATCGCCTCGAGGATGGGGAGCCCGAACGTCTCACTGAACGACGGGTAGACGAGCATGACGGCAGCCCGGTAGAAGTGGACGGTTTCTTCGAGAGGTACGTAGCCCGCGAACGTTGTGCTTGCCCCCAATCCGAGTTGGCGAGACAGGGCATGCAGTTCGGCGATGTGCTTTCGGTCGCGCCCGGCGCCGACGATGACGAGCTGGTGACCGGGCAGGTCGTGCTGAGCAAGCGCCCATGCTCGCAATAGCCCCGCGCAGTTTTTGTAGGGCCAAAGGGACGACACGAACAGCACGAATGGCTTGGTCACTCCATAACGTTGAGCAACGTACGCTCGAGCGGCGCCGGCGTCGCCCGGCTTAAACAGGTCGTGGTCGATCGCCTCGTAGATGAGCCTGAGCTTGGCTGGGTCCACCTCCAAGTAGTTTTGGATGTCCTCGCGGACGCTCTGAGAGTTGACTATTATCGCCTCGGCTAGGCGAACGCTCCGGGGGTAGCTCAATTGCCGGTACGCGCGGACCGCGGGCGGGATCGCTCCAGGGGTCGTGAAGGCATGCATGGTCCGCATGTGGAGCACAAGCGACCACGGGTTTACCAAAGGGGCCATGAGAGTATTGAAGATGTCAATGCCAGCGAGGGGCAGCCTGAGCGGAGCGTAAAGGTGCTCGGAAAGCGTCCGGAGATTGCGCCGCTCGTTGGACCAAGGGAAAGTTATATAACGGACTTGCGGTCCACAGTCTCGGTAGTCGTCTTTGGATTTAGGGCTCACGACAAGGTGAAGTTCTTCGGAGGGGGAAAGCCTGGCAGCCATTTCGGGGACAAGGCGAGTCAAGCACCAGTGGGCACCGGAAGGGTTGGTCGGGTCTTCTGTGAGTAGGTTGATCGCCACTCGTAGCTGTGCGGAGCGGGCCCTCTCAGTTGTACCCCGACGATCGGGGGCGTAGCGTGTTGACACTCTCCGTCACCTTGGCTCTCTGTGTGCCAGGCTGATGTGAGACACCTGTAACTGGCCAAGGACTGAGTAGTAGCCTAATAGTGCGCTTGCCGAGAGGGGTGGCTGGTTAAGTGGGTACGGCCCCCAGTAACCCCGGTGCAGGCTGCTGATGCCCATATGTTGAACAGGAGTCGGGGACCTTTGCGCGAGATACCGCTGTTGGGCGATCATGGGAGGGGAGCGCCCGAAAGTACTGGCCCGTCGCCCGAGTAGTTTTGCGGTATGTTCGAACTGGACAGCACCGGGGCCCGGCGGCCTCGTTTCGCGCGGCGGGCTACAGACCGGGCGAGTTGGCTAGCAATGTTGTGGGTACCAGCGATGAACCGCATCGACGGACCGAGCCCGAAGGCCGCCGGCGCCCCGACGAAGTACAACCCGGGAACCGAAGACTCACCGGCCCTCGTCACTACGGGGTACCCACCTCTAGTAACGATGCGCGCCCGAAGCTCCTCTGGCAGGTACGGTAGTCGAGCGAGCTCGACGCGGAAGCCCGTGCCGGCGATGACGTGGTCAACGTCGAGGCTGGACGGTCCCGGGCCGTCAAGTAGGAGGCGGACTCCGGTGCCTTTAGGCTCGGCGGCGCGCACGTGAGTCCTGGCGAGGATGTCGATCACGCCTTCGACGCGGGGCTTCAGCCACCAGGCCCCGAGGGGTCCCAGGACCGTTTTGGCTTTCTCGACCCTGACGTCCTTGGGCAGCAAGCGGAAAGCGGTAGGGGAGTTCCAGAGCGGGCATTTCCACCCTTCGCAGAGCTTGTTGTTGCGGAGCCGCACTAGAGGAGTTAGCGGTAATGCTCTCGTGCCCCAGACGGGAGAGTCAGAGCAGCGCACCACAAGGTGGGCCTCACCGCCCGCTTCATGGACCAGGGCGGCCGTCTCCAGGGCTGACGCGCCGGCGCCCACGATAGCTACGCGCCGGCCCCGGAACTGCTCAAACCGACGGTGGTCAATCGTGTGCGAGACGAGGCCGGCCGGGAGGCTCGACAGTTCCGACGGGATGTGGAAATAGGGCAGTATGCCTGTCGCGACTACGACACTTCTCGCGGCCACGGTAGACGCGTCGGCAAACGAAACCCGGAAGCCATCTTCCACAGCTTTGACCTGCGTGACCGTGAAGTCGCTGACTTCGGGGACCAAGTGCTTGATGTACCACGCGGCGTAGGCGAGGAACTTCTGGAGCGGCAGCGGGGTTCCACGCTCAATGCCTTGGACTCGCTCGGACCGGCCATAGGCCGCCAGGTCATACCCAGCCTGGGGGCAGGACATGTCTGAACCGTAGGGCTCGGATTTGAGGAACATGGCCTCCGGCATGTGGTTGCGCCAAGAGTCCATGGGGCGGCCGACGATCAGATGGTCGACGCCCCAGTGACGGAGGTACGTCGAGATGGACAGGCCGTAGGGACCAGCACCAATGATGAGCACTTCGGCCACATGCCGAAGAGTGGGTGGAGAAGTTGTTTGATACTGGGTCTTCGATAAGTTGGGTGCAGTGCCATGGCTCGCTCGCGGATCAGCAGCCCACGTGCGTGTATATTATGTTGGTTATGACCGGAGGCAGAGCGAGGGAGAGCCTGCTCGGCCCCAGTTACTTTCATCATCGCCGCCTGATCAGGGAGTCCCGGGCTTGGTCCACCAGGGAGATCAGCAAGTACCAAGTTGGACGCTTGCGGCGGCTGATAGACAGGTACGGAGACGAACTCACGGAGAAGGAGGACTACCGCCGGGACCTGCGCCGCTACACCCGGTGGGACATACCCCCGCTGACGCGCGTTGTGCGGACCGGTGGCACGTCAGGCCAGCCGCTTCGCTTCAAGGCCGATACGTTCGCCCGCCGCCAGAAAGAGCGCGCCTATTTGTTTGACGTCTGGTCGCAGGTGGGCTACGAGCCGTACGACCTCAGGGTCCGTTATGCAGGCGACGTTCGCGGTGGGATGGTCCGCTACGATCGTTTCGAGAACGTCTGGATGATTTCGCCGGCCAGGACGCTCGAGCGGGACCTCGACGGGCTGCGGCGGTGGCTGCGCAGCTTACCCCCCTTTTTCCTTCATGTCTACCCCAGTTCCCTGTACACGTTTATAGAGCTGGTGGGGCAACGCAGGTTTCGCAGCCTCCCCATCAGGGGTATCCTCGCGGCGTCCGAGACGTTCCCCGTGCCTGAGCAGTTGCGTATAGAGCGGGACTTCGGGTTGCGGGTCGCTCATTGGTACGGCCACAGTGAGTACGCTGCGCTGGCCTACTGCTGCCCCGGGTGCCGGGGCTTTCATTTCTACCCGACTTACGGTTACGTGGAGCTTCTCCCCTCTGAAGCCGAGGGCTGCCGACGGATCGTTGCATCGTCGTTCAACCGGGTCGGTACCCAGTTCGTGCGGTACGATACCGGCGACTTGGCTGTAGTCGCGGCAGCCAACTGCGGCCGCGACAATTTCCTACGCTGCGGCGCGATCGTCGGCCGGTCCCAAGAAACCTTTGTCGATAACTCAGGCCGGAGGCGGTCTCTTTACGGCTATGCATTTGGGGACTTGGACCGTGGTGCGTTCTACGACCAGGTACGCGACATTCAGTTTGTGCAATACAAAGTGGGCACTTTGAGGGTGCGGGTAGTCACCGCCCCGGGCGCGGACAGGGCTAAGATAGAGCGGACTTTCAGGCAGCGCATCCCCGTGGCGACGCTAGAGTTCGAATATGTCTCTACCATCGAGCGAAGCCCTAGCGGCAAGCGCAGGTACTTTGTGGACTACTTGGCGGCGGGAGCTTTGAGCTAGATGGCAGCGCTCCGCTAAGGCTAAGCTAAGTTAGGGCTGAGCCGTCAGCTGGTGGCCCTCTTGACCGCGAGGCCGAACAGCCCGGTCCTGTCGGCTGACGGGCAGTAGAGGGCCCTGTACTCGGGATGGCGCTGCGCGAAGATCGCGAAGCCGGCGTGAGAGTCGATGTCGTCCACCAGCATGACGCCTCCGGGCGACATGGCGGCGGCCACCTGCTCCATTTCGAACAGGGTGTTCTCCGTGGTGTGCAAGCTGTCGTGGATGAACAGCCCTACGGGCCTGACTTCGGCGACCAGAGGAGGCAGCCGCTGTTTGCTGGCGCCTTCGAGGTACGACCAGCGGGGCCGGCAAGCGTCGGTCACCACGAGGCCGGTCTCTTTATGCAAGCGGTGATCGAAGGGGAACGGGAGGTCGATGCTCCAGAGGTGGCCGAGCTGGTTGTGCGCCAGCGCCTCGAGCACGACGCGGCTGGTGACCCCGTGGGCGACGCCGGTCTCGACGACCACTTCGGGCCTGGTATGGAGGACTACGCACCATGCGGCGCGACAGAACGACCTGTCCCCGTCCGCGTACCAGGCATAGGTGTCCCGGCCGAAGCCCCATCCCTGGGCCTCCAAAAGGTCACCGATGTTAGCTAGAACGTTGTCGAGCCGGGGGCCCGGAGAGCAAGGCCAAGGCTGGCCCAAGAGGTCGTGCAGGTGCTCGTCCCAGGCTTGGTCGGCGACGAAGCGCGGTCGTCCTCGGCGGCGGTGCCACTGGTACCACTGCTGCGCCTCGCCCGGGAGGGCTCGGCTGACACGTACAGGGTCAACGGCAAAGGTGCGGGCGAGACGGGCCATCTTTTCGAGGCGCGTCCCGCTCCAGGCCATTACGCGAGGCTCAGCAGACTGTTCTTAGCGCCTGAGCGAGGAGGGCGATGCCCTGGTCGAGCTCGCTATCGCTCGCGGTTAGGGGAGGCAGCAGCTTGACTACCTCGCCATCTCGTCCCGCAGTCTCTACCAGCAACCCGCGTTCGAAAGCAGCCGCGGCAACCTTACGGGCCAACTCGCCGTCCTCGAAGGCAAGGCCGCGGGCTAGGCCTCGGCCGCGGGGTTGGACCGAAGTACCCGGGACGGACTCGGCGAGGTCGGCGAGGGCGGCGGCCACGCGCTGGCCTTTGTCCAAGGTGGCCTCCTCCAGGGCCTTGTCCTGCCAGTAGGCCCTGAGGGCGGCCGTGCCCGTTACAAACGCCGGGTTGATGCCCCGGAAGGTGCCGTTGTGCTCGCCGGGCTCCCAGATGTCCAAGTCCGGGCGGACCAGTGTTAGAGCCAGCGGCAAACCGTAACCACTGATGGACTTGGACAAGCACACGATGTCGGGCGTAATGCCGGCAACCTCGAAACTGAAGAAGGGCCCCGTGCGGCCGCAGCCCATCTGGACGTCATCGACAATGAGCAAGACGCCTTGGCGTTGGCAGAGCGCGGCCAACTGAGAAAGCCAATCTAACGGCGCCACGTTGATGCCGCCTTCGCCTTGCACGGTCTCGACGATGACGGCCGCCACCTGCTCGAAGCTGAGGTCAGTCTCCTGTAGCACGCTATCTATGCTGGCCGAGGCGGCGTCGTTGGGGCCCAGCGGGCAGGCGAAGGGGGCGCGGACGGCGTGCTGTAACGGCACTCCGGAAACTCGACGGTGCAACTCGCTGTCGGTGAGCGCGAGGGCG
>Ga0209061_1003634_pt1 | contig 16297 bp, 14 predicted proteins | sample Coa_R1_10_FD_187157 | JGI IMG/M metagenome (GOLD analysis project Ga0209061, IMG submission 187157) | Surface soil microbial communities from Centralia Pennsylvania, which are recovering from an underground coalmine fire - Coalmine... | ecosystem: Environmental > Terrestrial > Soil >...
TCGACCTCGACCGCGGCGTCGAGTTCTCCACCTACGCCACGCCCACCATCGTGGGCGAGATCAAGCGGCACTTCAGGGACAAGGGCTGGGCGGTGCGGGTGCCGCGCCGCCTGCAGGAGCTCAAGCTGTCCCTCACCAAGGCCATCAGCGACCTGGCCCAGCGCGAGGGCCGGGCGCCGACGGTCAGCGAGCTCGCCGCGCACCTGCACATGAGCGAGGAGGAGGTGCTGGAGGGGCTGGAGTCCGCCAACGCGTACTCGACCGTGTCGCTGGACGCCCCCGACTCCGGCGACGAGGATGCGCCCGCCGTCGCGGACTCGCTCGGCATGGTCGACGACGCGCTGGAGGGCGTGGAGTACCGGGAGTCGCTGAAGCCGCTGCTGGAGCAGCTGCCGCCGCGGGAGAAGAAGATCCTGCTGCTGCGGTTTTTCGGCAACATGACCCAGTCCCAGATCGCGGCCGAGCTCGGCATCTCCCAGATGCACGTGTCCAGGCTGCTGGCCCGGACCCTGGCCCAGCTCAGGGAGGGCCTGACCACCGAAGAATGACCGGCCCTGGAGCGGGCCGGGACCTGGCCGGCGGCTCAGCCTGCCGGGCCCGTTTCGGCGCGGCATCGCCGAAACGTTAGTAATTGGCGGTGTTATAACACCGCCAATTACTAACGTTCACCCGATTCGGCCTGACGCCGGTTCAGGGCGCGGAGGCTGGCCGGGGCCAGCAGGCCGGCCGCGCAGGCGGCGGCGAGTACCAGCGCGGGCACGCCCCACCCGGGCCGGTGCCCCTGCAGCAGGGTGACTCCCGCGATGATCACGAACAGCTGCGTCATGGCGGCCGGGATCCGGCTCCACGGCCTGGCCCTGGCCAGGCCCGCTGCGACCGCGGCGAGCATGGCGGCGGCGCCGAAGGCGATCAGGGTCAGCGCGATCCCGCTGCCAAGCTGGTAGGAGCGCCCGGCCGCGGTGGCGGCGGCGGCGAAGACGCCGGCCACGCACAAGCCGGCCGCCTCGGTCGCCTGCGCGGCCGCGGCACAGCGCAGCGCTGCGGGCCGGGGGCCAGGCGGGGCGGCGGGCTTCCCGGGGCCGGCGGCCTTCCCGGGGCCGGCGGGCATTCCGGGGGCGGCCTTCCCGGGGGCGGCGGCCTTTCCGGGGCCGACGGGCTTCCCGGGGCCGGCGGGCTTCCCGGGGCCGGCGGGCTGGCCGGGGCCGGCGGACTGCCCGGCGCGGGCGGGGCGCGCCCTGCCCGCGGCTGGCCTGTTCGGCCGCGTCGCCATCGTTCACCCACCAATCCTCAGCGATTCCGGGGCCGCACCGCTTCCCAGCTTAGGCGGCGGTTAGCCTTGGCGAGTGCACGGCCTGCTGATCGTCAACCCGCACGCGACCACGACGACCTCGGACGCGGCGGGCCTGATCACCCGCTCGCTGGCCGGTCTGGTCGACCTCGACGTCGAACATACCCGGCATCGCGGCCATGCGCGCGAACTGGCCGCGGCCGCCCGCGCCTCCGGCGCCGACGCCGTGCTGGTGCTCGGCGGCGACGGCGCGGTCAACGAGGCGGTCAACGGCTTGCTGGCCGCCGCCGCGGCGGGCGGGCGGCTGCAGCCGCCACTGCTCGGGGTGATCCCCGGAGGGGGCGGCAACGTCTTCGCGCGCGCCCTCGGGCTGCCGGCCGGCACCGCGGCGGCCGTGGCCGCGGTCAGGGAGGTCATCGCGGCCGGCGGCTACCGGACGATCGGTCTCGGGCTCGCCGGGGACAGGTACTTCACCTTCAGCGCCGGCCTCGGCATGGACGCGGAGGTGGTGCACGAGGTGGACACGCTGCGCGCCGGGGGCAGCCGGCAGAGCACGTCGCTGTTCGCCCGGGCGATACTCCGCAGGTACTACGGCGGGACGGACCGGCGCACCCCGGCGCTGCGCCTGGAACGCGACGGCCGGCCGCCGGAGGGCGGGCTGTTCCTGACCATCATCACGAACCGCTCGCCCTACACCTACGTCCGCGGGCGGCCGCTGCTGCCCGTGCCGAACCCGGACTTCAGCTCGGGCCTGGACCTGCTGGCGCTGCGCAGGGTGCGGCTGAGCACGATCGCGGCCCTGCTCGGCCGCATGCTGTGGGCCGGCGGCGGGCCGGCCCGGGGCCGGGACGTGCTGTCGGTGCTCGGTGCCGACTCGCTGACCATCCGGTCGCTGCGTCCGATCGCCTTCCAGGTGGACGGGGAGTACCTCGGCGAGACCGAGGCGGTGAGCTTCCGTTTCGTCCCCGGCGCGCTCCGGGTCATCGCTCCGGCGGTCGGCCAGGATGGCGCGGCGCCGTTCCCGCGGCCCGGCCGTTCCCGCGGCCTCGCTGGTGACGGCGGGCCGGACGGTGACGCCGGGCCGGACGGTGACGCCGGGCCTGGGCCAGCGGACGCGCCGAGAGCAAAATGTGATCGATCTGACATGAATTTCCGCCGGCGGTTCGCCGTGGCCTCTTGCGCCCGGTAACCGGGGGTTGAGAGGCTGGTGCTGATGCCTGGCACGGGGGCGTTGCGCGCGTGTCGTCAGCTCGGATGATCGGATGACAGGCACGTCGCCTTCGGGGACGCGCCCAGGCCGCTGGCCGCGGCGGCTCGGGTGAGTTCTGGCTAGGGCATCGGCAGTCCCGGGAGACTCGGACTACCATACAGTACGCAAAAGCTCGTGAAATACTTCACAAGGACGGTGCCGGAAGCGGCGGCCGGCGCACGGCGGCCGCCTCGGGCGCGGCTAGCCGCGGCGGGCAACCGGGCTTGCGAACCGATCACGGCTCGACATAGCGGCGCATACCGCACGCACGACCGGACGCGCACGGGCGCCTAGGAGGAGTGGACATCATGGACTGGCGTCAGCAGGCTGCCTGCCGTGAGGTGGACCCCGAGCTGTTCTTTCCCATCGGCAACAGCGGTCCCGCGCTGGTCCAGATCGAGGAGGCCAAGCGGGTATGCCGCCGCTGCGCGGTGATGGACGAGTGCCTGCGCTGGGCGATCGACACCGGGCAGGACGCGGGCGTGTGGGGCGGGCTGAGCGAGGACGAGCGGCGGGCGCTCAAGCGCCGCGCGATCCGGCTGCGCGCCCGCGCGCACGTATGACCGCCTGACCGTCACGCTCGCGCCGGGGACGGGTCGCACCCGACGGGGATGTCCACCACCGCCTCGGTACCGCCCCCGGGCCTCGGGACGACCCGCAGCCTGCCGCCGAGCTCGCCGACCACCAGCGTGCGGACGATCTGCAGGCCGAGGCTGGCAGCCGACTCCAGGTCGAAGCCGTCCGGCAGGCCGACCCCGCTGTCGGCCACCGTCACCGTCAGCCTGTCGTGGTCGCGGACCACGGTGACCTCGAGCATCCCCTGGTCCTGGGCGGCATGCGGGAGGCCGTGCTGCAGCGCGTTCTGCAGCAGCTCGGTCAGGACCATGGCCAGCGGCGTGGCCACCGCGGCCGGCAGCAGCCCGAACGACCCGGTGATCTTCGGCACCACCCGGGCCTCCGGGGCCGATACCTCGCCCGCCATCATCGCCACCCGGTCCGCGACCTCGTCGAAGTCGACGACCTCCTCCGCGGCCTGCGACAGCGTCTCGTGCACGACCGCGATCGAGCCGACCCGGCGGACCGCCTCCTCCAGCGCCGCGCGCGCCTCGGGCGCGCGCAGCCTCCTGGCCTGCAGCCGCAGCAGCGCGGCCACCGTCTGCAGGTTGTTCTTGACCCGGTGGTGGATCTCCCGGATCGTGGCGTCCTTGGTCAGCAGCTCGCGCTCGCGGCGGCGCAGCTCGGTGACGTCGCGCACCAGGATCAGCGCGCCGGTGCGCCGGCCGCCGACGACCAGCGGGATCGAGCGGAGCTGGACCACCGAGCCGTTCCCGTCCACCTCCGCCTCACCCGGCGCGCGGCCGGTGGCCACCACCATCAGCGATTCGTCCACCGGCTCGCTGGCCCGGCACAGCCCGGTCGTGACCGCGCCGAGCTCGGAGCCGACCAGGTCGGCGGCGAGGCCCAGGCGGCGGTACGCCGACTGCGCGTTCGGGCTGGCGTAGGTGACCCGTCCGGACTTGCCGAGCCTGAGCAGGCCGTCGCCGACCCGCGGCGACCTGACCAGCATCGCGTCGGCCCCGGGGAACGGGAAGGCGCCGTCGGCGACCATCCTGGCCAGGTCGTCGGCGCCGCGCAGGTAGGTCAGCTCGAGCCGGCTCGGGGTGCGCGCGGAGTTCAGGTTGGTGCACCGTTCGATGACGGCGATCACCCGGCCGGCCCGGGTCACCGGGATGGCCTCGGTGCGCACCGGAACGCCCTTGGTCCAGTCCGGGTCGCCCTCGCGGCAGATGCGCCGCTCGCTGCGGGCGATGTCCAGCAGGCGCCGGTCCTCCGGCGGGGCGCTCGTCCCGACGACGTCGTCCGGCAGCGACGTGGGGCCGGTCGTCGGCCGCATCTGGGCGATCGCCAGCCAGCCGCCGCCGCGGGCGGGCGCCCACAGGATCAGGTCCGCGAACGACAGGTCGGCGAGCAGCTGCCAGTCGGACACCAGCGAGTGCAGCCACTCCAGGTCGGCGCCGCCCAGGTCGGTGCGGGCGGACGCCAGGTCGTTCAGCGTGGGCACGGCACCATCATCGCACCCGCCGCCCCCGGCATCGCCGCGCGGCAGGGGCGCCCCTCCGGCTGCGGCGGTTGACGCCGAGCCGCCGCTAGGGCAATGATTCCGGATGACCGCTTCCGCAGTCCCTGCCGGGGAGTTCGCCGCCGAGCCCGGCCCGCAGCGCCCGGCCGCGGCGAGGCTGCCCAAGTATTACCAGGTCAAGCGGCAGATCCTGGACCTGACCGCCGCCATGGACCCCGGCAGCCCGGTCCCGCCGGAGCGGGAGCTCGCGCGCCGCTACGGCACATCGCGCACCACGGTCAGGCAGGCGCTCGCGGAGCTGGTCGTGGAGGGCCGGCTGCTCCGCATGCAGGGCAAGGGGACCTTCGTGGCCAAGCCGAAGGTCGCCCAGCTGCTGGAGCTGGCCAGCTACACCGAGGGCATGCGCGCGCACGGCCTCCGGCCGGAGACCCGGATCCTGGACATCGGCTACGTCACCGCGGACGAGGCGCTGGCGGCGCTGCTCGGCATCCGGCCGGGCGGCCGCGCGCTGCGCATCCACCGGCTGCGGCTCGCCGACGGCGAGCCGATGTCGATCGACACCTCGCACCTGCCCGCCCGCCGCTTTCCCGGGCTGCGCAGCCAGGTCCGGCGGCACCCGTCGCTGTACGAGACGCTGCGCGTGGCCTACGGCATCCAGCTTGCCGAGGCCGAGGAGACGATCGAGACCGTGCTCGCCGACCCGCACGACGCGCGGCTGCTCGGCGTGGACCCCGGGCTGCCGCTGCTGCTGCTGTCCAGGCACGCGTTCGACGTCACCGGGGCGCCGGTGGAGTGGGCGCAGTCGTGGTACCGGGGCGACAGGTACAAGTTCGTCACCAGGCTGCGCCGGTAACCGCCCGCGGCGGCCCCAGGCTGGCGCCTTCATGTCATGACACCGGCATCGCGGCGGCCCGGGCAGGGCCGGATTGCCAGCCGCGGCGCCTGCCGCCGGGTTGGTGACAATTTCCTCATGATGCCCGCCGGGCATTGCCGATCCGGCAGCGCCGGGAGCACCATGTATACAACCCGTGTGACCAGGGTCACACGGGTTGAGGCTGTCCTCCGACGAGAGGAGAGGCAATGACCCAGCCGGCCGTCAAGGCGCGCAATCCCGTCGCCGCCCATCCCGTGACGTCGGCGGTGATTACGGTCCTGGTGGTCGCCGACATCTGGTTCGCGCTGTACGTGCCGCTCTTCGCGCGCGCCACCCCCAAGGTCGGCGATTTCCCGTTCTTCTACTTCTACCTGCTCATCTACATGCCCGCGACCGGGATCGTGATGTGGATCGTGTACCTGCTGCAGAAGAGGCTGCGGCCTGCGGGCACCCAGGAGGCCGCGCCCGCGGCCGGCGAAGCGAGGTGAGAAAGTGAGCCACGTCAACTACGTCGTCTTCACCATCGTCCTCGTCCTGTTCCTCCTGGTCACGCTGATCGGCTTCACCGCCGCCCGCTGGCGCCGGGCCGAAGACAGGCTGCACCTGAACGAGTGGGGGCTCGGCGGCCGCGGCTTCGGCACGTTCATCGGCTGGTTCCTCATCGGCGGCGACCTGTACACCGCGTACACGTTCGTCGCGGTGCCGTCGGCGGTGTTCCTGGCCGGCGCGGTGGCGGGCTTCTTCGCGGTGTCCTACACGATCATCGTCTTCCCGATCGCGCTCATCTTCATGCCCCGGCTGTGGTCGGTCTGCCGGGTGCACAACTACGTCACCCCGGCCGACTTCATCCGCGGGCGGTTCGGGTCGCGCAGCCTGGCGCTGGCCATGGCCCTCACCGGCATCCTCGCGCTGATGCCCTACATCGCGCTGCAGCTGGTGGGCATCCAGGCGGTGCTCACCGTGATGGGTGTCGGGACCACGGCGGGCAACGCGTTCCTGCGGGACCTGCCGCTGATCATCGCGTTCCTGGTGCTGGCGGTCTTCACCGCGCTGTCCGGGCTGCGGGCGCCGACGCTGATCGCGTTCGTCAAGGACACCCTGGTCTACCTCATGATCATCGTGGCGGTGTTCTACATCCCCACCAGGATCGGCGGCTGGGGCCACATCTTCGCGGCCGGCCACGCGCACATGGCCGCGATCAGCCCGAAGACGCACAAGCCGACCGGAGTGTTCATCCCCACCGCCAGGGAAAGCCAGATCGCCTTCGCCACGCTGGCCTTCGGCTCGGCGTGCGCGCTGTTCTGCTATCCGCACGCGATCACCGCCACGCTGGCCACCAGGCGGCGCGACGTCATCAAGCGCAACATGTCGCTGCTGCCGCTGTACTCGATCATGCTCGGCTTCATCGCGCTGCTCGGCTACATGGCGCTGGCCGACAAGCCCACCGTGGCCAGCGTCAAGGGCCCGGGGAAGGGCAACGCGCAGCTCGCGGTGCCGTACCTGTTCCAGCACATGTACCCGAGCTGGTTCACCGGGATCTGCTTCGCGGCCATCGTCATCGGCGCCCTGGTCCCGGCCGCCATCATGTCCATCGCCGCGGCGAACCTGTTCACCAGGAACATCTTCAGGGAGTTCTTCAAGCCCGACGCCAGCCCCAGGCTGGAGACCAGGGTGTCGCAGTGGGCCTCGCTGCTGATCAAGGTCGGCGCGCTGCTGTTCGCGATCGAGCTGCCCAAGACCTTCTCCATCAACCTGCAGCTGCTGGGCGGCATCTGGATCCTGCAGACCTTCCCGTCCCTGGTGTCCGGCCTGTTCACCCGCTGGTTCCACCGGTACGCGCTGCTGGCGGGCTGGGCAGGCGGGATGATCTTCGGCACCATCGCCGCCTACAAGACGGCGAGCCCGACGGCGTCCCACTGGGCCAGCTCCACCGACATCGAGTTCGGCCACACCGTGTACATCGGCCTGTCCGCGCTGATCCTGAACCTGGCGATCGCGGTGATCCTGACCTTGATCTTCAAGGCGGTCAGGGTGCCCGCCGGCGCCGACGAGACGCTGCCGCACCACTACACCGCCGACCCGGTCCAGGCCCCGGCGCCCACCCCGGCGGGCGTCGGCCTCGGCGCCGCCGGCACCGCGGGCGCCGCGGGAGACTGACCCGAACGGCCGGCGGGTTCCCGGCCCCGCGGCGGTGTCTCGTGGTGGTCGCCATGGCCGCGGCGGCGCGACGCCGGGCCGGGGCTTGCCCGGGGGATACCGGCTGGTAGCGTCCGTGTCGTGGCGACTGTGACCGGTCATGGCGGGGCGCACGCGGTGGCGGTGGCGCGGGAGCACGGCGTCTGCGCGGTGTTCACGCTGTCCGGGGGGCACGTGTTCCCGGTCTACGACGCGGCGGCGAGGGCCGCGCCGCCGCTGCGGCTGGTCGACGTGCGGCACGAGCAGACGGCGGTGTTCGCGGCGGAGGCGACCGCGCGGCTGACCCGTTCCCCCGGGCTGGCCGTCGTGACCGCGGGCCCCGGCGTGACCAACTCGGTCAGCGCGGTGGCCACCGCGTGGTGCAACGGGGCGCCGGTGGTGCTGCTGGCGGGCCGGGCGCCGGACTACCGGTGGGGGGCGGGGTCGCTGCAGGAGATGGACCATCCGCCGCTGCTCGCGCCGGTCACCAAGCGGGCCTGGACCGAGCACGAGGCGGCCAGGGTCGCCGCGTCGGTGGACGAGGCGTTCCGGCTGGCGGCGGCCCCGCACCGCGGCCCGGTGTTCCTCGACATCGCGCTGGAGGCGATCTACGGGCAGGCGTCCGCGGAGCTTCCCGCGGCCGGGGCGCCGGACCCGGTGCCGCCGGACCCGCAGGACGTGACGCGGATCGCCGGCCTGCTGCGGTCCGCGCGGCGGCCGGTGCTGGTGCTCGGCTCCGACGTGTGGCTGGGCGGCGCCGAGGACGCGGCGCGTGCGGCCGCCGAGCAGCTGCGGCTGCCGGTGGTCGCCAACGGGCAGGCCCGCGGCGTGCTGCCGGCCGGGCACGACCTGCTGGTGACCCGGGCCCGGCGGGCGGCGCTGCGGGAGGCCGACCTGGTCGTCGTGGCCGGGGCGCCGCTCGACTTCCGCCTCGGCTACGGCTCGTTCGGCACCGCGGACGCGCCGGCGCAGGTGGCGCACGTGGCCGACGCGCCCGGCGGGGTCGCGACGCACGTCCCGCTGGCGGGCTCGGCCGCCGGGGACCTGGCCGCGTTCTTCGCCGCGCTCGCCGCCGGGCTGGCCGGAGGTGGCGGGCCGGGCGGCCGGGCGGGCACGGCGGCCGAGCCGGGCTGGGCGGGGCGGCTGGCCGAGGCGGCGCGCGCGGCCCGTGCCGCCGACGCGCCGCTGCTGGCCAGCGACGCCGAGCCGGTGCACCCGGCGCGCATCTACGGCGAACTGCTGCGGGTGCTGGACGACGACGCGGTGGTCATCGGGGACGGCGGCGACTTCGTCTCGTTCGCCGGCCGGTACATCGAGCCGGCGCGGCCGGGCGGGTGGCTCGACCCCGGGCCGTTCGGCTGCCTGGGCACCGGGCTCGGCTACGCGATCGCGGCCAGGCTGGCCCGCCCGGCCGCCCAGGTGGTGCTGCTGGTCGGCGACGGCGCGGCCGGCTTCTCGCTGATGGACGCCGACACCCTGGTCCGGCACCGGCTGCCGGTGGTCATCGTGTGCGGCAACAACGGCGCCTGGGGGCTGGAGAAGCACCCGATGCGCGCGCTGTACGGCTACGACGTCGCCGCCGACCTGCAGCCGGGCTGCCGCTACGACGAGGTGGTCCGCGCGCTCGGCGGCGCCGGGGAGCTTGTCACCTCCCCGGCCGCCATCGGCCCGGCGCTGCGCCGCGCCTTCGCCGCGGGCGCGCCGTACCTGGTCAACGTGGTCACCGACCCGGAGATCGCCTACCCCAGGTCCACCACCGGCGTGTAGCCGGTCAGCCCGCCGGGTCGCGCCAGGTGTCGCGGGCCGGCAGCAGCCGGTCCGCCTCCTCGGGGCCCCAGCTGCCCCTGGCGTAGGGACGCACCGGCACCGCCTCGCCGAGCACCGGGTCCACCACCCGCCAGGCGTCCTCGACGGTGTCCTGCCGGGCGAACAGCCAGCGGTCGCCGTCGAGGGCGGCGCCGATGAGCCGGTCGTAGGGCCGCATGTCCTCGCCAGGCCTGGCCGCGAACGCCAGCGTCTCCGGCTGCGGCTGCCAGCCCGCGCCCGGCCTCTTGCCCTGCAGGGTCAGGCTGACCCGGGTCTCCGGCCAGACCCGGAACGTGAGCAGGTCCGCGGGGACCTCGGGCTCGATCCCGAACAGGTCCTGGGGCGGGTCCCGGAACGCGATGGTGACCTCGGTGGCGGTGACCGGCATGCACTTGCCGGCCCGGATCAGCACCGGCACGCCGGCCCAGCGCCAGGAGTCGACCGCGAGCCGGACCGCGACGAAGGTCTCCGTCGTCGAGCGCGGGTCCACCCCCTCGACCTGGTGGTATCCCTGGTACTGGCCGCGGACCGCGTCCGCGGGCGCCAGCGGGCGGATCGCGCGCAGCAGCCGCGACACGGAGTCCCGCCAGCCGGCCAGGCCCCTGCCCTCCGGCGGGTCGGCCATGACCGTGGCCAGCACCTGGAGCATGTGGTTCTGCAGCACGTCGCGGATCGCGCCGGTGCGGTCGTAGAACCGGCCGCGGTCGGCGACGTCGAACGCCTCGGCCATCGTGATCTGGATGCTGTGCACGTGGGCCCGGTTCAGCAGCGGCTCCAGGATGGAGTTGGCGAACCGGGCGAACAGCACGTTCTCCACCGGGTCCAGGCCCAGCCAGTGGTCGACCCGGTAGAGGGCCTCCTCCGGGAAGTACTGGTGCATGAGGTCGTTCAGCGTCCTCGCGCTGTCCAGGTCGGTGCCGAACGGCTTCTCCACCATCACCCGGTTGCCTGCTGCCCGGCCCGCGGCGGCGATCCCCTGCGCGATCCGCCCGAACAGCACCGGGGGCACCTCCAGGTAGAACAGCACCCGCTGGCCGGCGCCCACCTGGTCCGACATGGCCTGGTAGGTGGACTGGTCGCCGAGGTCCCCGTCCACGTACCGCAGCAGGCTGATCATCTTGGCCGCGGCCGGGGCGGCCGGGTCCATCCCGTTCAGCTTCAGCGAGGCGGCGGCGTAGTCGCGGAACTGCGCCAGCCCCCAGCCGCTGTTGGCCACGCCGACCACCGGGATGTCCAGCGCGCCCCGGCTGACCAGCCCGGCCAGCGCCGGGAAGGTCTCCAGCTTGGCCAGGTCGCCGGTCGCCCCGAAGATCACCAGCGCATCGACGTGGTCTGGCTCTGGCATTCTGGTCCCTTCCGCCGGCCGGTCTGCTCGTCGCGTTGATCCGGTGCTGGCACGGTCGCGGCCGTGGCTCAGCCGATGGTGGCGATGAGGTCGCCCTCCTGGACCACGTCGCCCTCGGCGACGTGCATCTTGGTGACCACGCCGGGACCCTCGGCAAGCACGGGGATCTCCATCTTCATCGACTCGAGGATCACCAGGGTGTCGCCCTCGTCCACCCGGTCGCCCTCGGCGGCGACCACCTTCCACACGTTCGCCACCATCTCCGCGCGGACCTCAGCCACCGGCGACTCCCGTCTGCTCACGCTGCTGGAACTTTGCCCGGGCGCAGCTTGCTCACCAGGGACGTATCGTAGTCCCCCGACGCGAACTGCGGGCTGGCGAGCAGGTCGGCGTGGAAGGGCAGGTTGGTCTGCGGGCCCGCGACGCGGAAGGCGGCCACCGCGTCCCTGGCCCGGTCCAGGGCCTGCCCGCGGTCGGCGCCGTGCACGCACAGCTTGGCCAGCAGCGGGTCGTAGAACGGCGTCACGGTGTTGCCGGCCACATAGCCGGCGTCCACCCGGATGCCCTCCCCCGCCGGCTGCTTCCACTCGGTGATCGTGCCGGGCCGCGGCAGGAACCGCACCGGGTCCTCGGCGTAGACCCGCAGCTCGATCGCGTGCCCGGACGGCCGGACCGCGCCGGGGTCGAACGACGGCGGCTCGCCGGCGGCGATGAGGAACTGCTGCTCCACCAGGTCGATGCCGGTGACGAGCTCGGTGACCGGGTGCTCGACCTGGAGCCTGGTGTTCATCTCCAGGAAGACGAACGAGCCGGACTCGGCATCCACCAGGCACTCGACGGTCCCGGCGCCCCGGTACCGCACCGCCTGCCCCGCCCGGACCGCCGCGGCCAGCATCCGCTCGCGCAGCGCGGCGGAGACTCCCGGCGACGGGGTCTCCTCGGCCACCTTCTGGTGCCGCCGCTGCACCGAGCAGTCGCGCTCGCCGAGCGCGACCACCCGCCCGTCGGCCAGGCCGAGGATCTGCACCTCGACGTGCCGGGCGTGTTCCACGTACCGCTCGATCAGGATCTCCGGCGAGCCGAAGAACCGCTCGGCGCGGGACCGGGCCGTCTCGAACGCCGCGGCGAGGGCGGCCTCGCCCCGGGCCACGCCCATGCCGATCCCGCCGCCGCCGGCCGCCGCCTTGACCATGACCGGATAGCCGATCCTGGCCGCCTCGGCGGCGGCCGCGGCCGCGTCGGTGACCGGCTCGCGGCTGCCCGGGGACACCGGCACCCCGGCGCGCTCCATCAGGTTCCGCGCCCGGATCTTGTCGCCCATCTGCTCGATCGCGGCCGGGTCCGGGCCGACCCAGGTCAGGCCGGCCGCGAGCACCCGGCGCGCGAAGCCCGCGTTCTCGGCGAGGAAGCCGTAACCAGGGTGCACGGCGGCGGCGCCGGCGCCGCGGGCCGCGTCGATGATCGCCGCGGCGTTCAGGTAGCTGGCGGCGGGCTGCGGCGGCCCGATGCGGACGGCCTCGTCCGCCTCGCGCACGTGCGGCAGGTCGGCGTCGGCGTCGGAGTACACCGCCACCGTGCGGATCCCCATCCGGCGGGCGGTCCGGATCACCCGCCGGGCGATCTCGCCCCTGTTGGCGACAAGCACCGAATCGAGCACCAGCCCAGCCTACTTGCCGGGCGGGCGGGCATCACGGCCCCGGCGGGCATCACGGCCCGGGCGGCATACCGGCACGGCAGCCGGCCGGGCGTCACAGCCGGACGACCGACCTGCGGTGCACGACCCGGCTGAGGGCCTCGACGGCGCCGGGGTCGTACTCGCTGGCGGTGTCGAGGCGCAGCCGCTGCACCGCGGCCGCCGCGCGGGCCGGGTCGAGCGAGCTGCCCACCAGGTCGTCGAAGGCGTTGGCGGCCCTGATGATGCGGCTGCTCAGCGGCGGACCCGGGGCTGGCGCGGCCGGCGGCGCCGCCCGGCGCGGCAGCCAGCCGCGCCGCTGCCCGCGCGGCCTGGCGCCGGGCGCGGCGCGGACGTCGCGGTAGGGCTCGTTCTGCCTGCGGACGATCTCGGCGACCGAGCCGAGGACCCGCGCCTGCTGGATCACGTCGGCGCCGAGCTCGGCGATGCGCCGCTGGTCGGCGGGCGAGGCCAGGACGGTGGCGCCGCCGGGGATGGGGTCGCGCAAGGCGAGCTGGCCGATGTCGTGCATGAGCGCGGCGTATTCGAGCTCGAGCAGTTCCGGCTCGTGGATGCCCAGTTCCCTGCCGATGGCGACGGCGAGCCTGCTGACCCGCTCGGAATGGCCGGCCTCCACGTAGCCGCCGAGCTCGGTGACCTTGGCCAGCGCCCGGACCGTCTGCAGGTAGGTGACCCTGATCCCGGCGTAGCGGCGGAACGCCACCTGGGTGACCAGCAGCGGGGCGGTGAACACCGCCAGCGCGGCCAGCCCCATCACCTCGGCGGCGAAGGCGATGAGCAGCGCCGAGGCGGCGACGGCGGCGCCGAGCGGGAGCATGACGCGCGCCTCGTCCACCAGTGCCACCGCGAACCTGGCGCGCTGCTCGTCGACCCGCAGCAGCGCGGTGAGCACCACCACCAGCAGCACGGCGAGCACGGTCAGCGAGGTCATCAGCGAGAAGGCGAGCCCCCAGTGCCCGGCCACGCCGGGGTCCCTGGCCAGCGGGCGGAAGATGAAGGCGACGCAGGCCGCGCTGAGCAGGCGCAGCGCCATCGCGGGCACCCTGGCCGGCCGGCCGGCCGCCAGGTGCGGCATCGCCCCGACGATCATGCCGACCGCGGCGACCGTCACCACCTGCCCGGCCGCGTAGTGCACCGGCTGCGACCCGGTCCGGATGAGCAGCGCGTACCCCAGCGTCCCGGCGACCCCGATCGGGGCCAGCTCGCGGTCGCCCGGCAGGTTCAGCCGCAGCAGCTCGCCGACGGCGATCAGCGCGCCGAACGCGACCGCGATCCTGACGTCCCGGACGCCGGCCGCCGCGGTCTGCGCCACCGCGGCCACCAGCACGATGCCGGCGGCCGCCACCAGCAGCAGCCGCCCGGAGTCGCGCACCTGCCAGGGAACCCGGCGCAGCTCGTGTCGCGGCTCGGTCATGACGGGCTCAGCGGCCGTCGGTCGCCGGCAGCGCCGCGGCGGGAGCGTCGCGGTCCCCGGCGGCGAGCGCGGCCAGCTCGCCGGACGGGAGCTCGCCGGGCTGCTGGCGCTGCCAGCCCTCGCGCTTGATCGCGGCGATGAACGCGTCCACGAACGCCGGGTCGAACTGGGTGCCCGACCACCTCCTCAGCTCCGCGATCGCCTCGTCGACCGGGCGGGCGCCCCGGTAGGACCGGGTGGAGGTCATCGCGTCGAACGCGTCGGCGACCGCGAGCACCCTGGCGAACTCGGGGATCTCGTCCCCGGCCAGCCCCATCGGGTAGCCGCGGCCGTCGATGCGCTCGTGATGGTGCATGATGCCGGCCAGCGCCTCGTCGAGGAACCCGATCTCGCGGACGATGTCCAGGCCGCGCATCGGGTGCAGCTGGATCGCCGCGTACTCCTCCTCGGTCAGCTTGCCCGTCTTCTGCAGCACCTTCGTCGGCACCCCGAGCTTGCCGACGTCGTGCAGCATCCCCGCGTACCGCAGCGCCTCCACGCGATCGCCGCGCATGCCGACCTCACGGGCGATCAGCACCGACCCGCGGGACACCCGGTCGCTGTGGCCGCGGGTATAGACGTCCTTGGTCTCCACCGCCTGGCACAGCGCGCTCACGGTGGCCTCGTAAGCCCGCCGCTGCTCGGCGAACTGCGCGACGGCCCAGCGGGCCACGAACAACGGGATCAGCACCAGCAGCGGCGCGAACGGCCCGGCCACCCGCCACAGCGCGGCGATGAGCAGGCCGAACGCGCCGTAGCCGACGTCGGAAAGCAGCAGCCTGACGCCGAGCCCGGCGCCGGCCGGGGCCCGCGTCGTGTCCCGGTCCCTGGTCAGCCACAGCACGCCCGCCAGCAGCCCGTGGTTGGTGACCACCTGGATCACCGCCGCGCCGGCGAACGGCCCGATGATCGCGGGGAACGAGCTGTCGTCCGGCAGGCCGACCCGGCCGCCGAGCGCGACGAAGGCGCGCGCGGCCAGGTAGGCGCTGAGCACGTGCATCGAGGTGTTGAACGCGCGCTGCAGGACGGACGGGCCGCGGCGCAGGCCCACGGCGGTGGACGCGCCGACAAGCGCCGCCGCGACCGGGCCGGCCAGGACGGCCGAGGCGAGCATGGCGGTCGAGCCCGGCGACCAGGATAGCCGCCCCTGGGGCAGCAGCATCGGCCGTGATTCGGAGACGATGACCAGGGCACCGAGAACGGCGACGTACTGCCAGCTCACGCCGGCGAACGAGCTCCTGGCGACCACCGCCGCGGCAGCGGCCACCACGACGCCGACGTATAGCAGTGCGACCCGCGAGAGCTTGCCCAAATATCCCCCTGCGCTAGGAGTGCAAACGCAGTTAACCCGGGCCGCGGGCCTCAGCCCCAGTTCACGGAGCGTGCTGGCGGCCTCCGGCGAGCGCCCGCCGCGGGCGTGCGCATGCGTGTTCCGCCGTCACCGGTCATGCGCATGAGGACAACCTCCCTAAGGCGAAATAACATTCACCGGCTCTCGGTGTAATCGTCCAGCCACAGGATAACGCGGGCACAGGCGTTCTCGCAGGCCCAAATCTCATCGTGAGCAAATCGTGAGAGTGGTAGTCACATTGGGCAATCAAATGTGCCGCATACGCCGCAATTGCCACACTCCTGGCCAATCGGACAGCGTTCCGTAACTCCGCGAACTCGATGGACGCCCGCACTTCCCTGATGCGGACCAGCACCTTCTCCCGCAGGTTCGCGGGCGCCGGGTCGCATCCGCAGTGCTTCTGCACCAGTCGCTTGACCGCCTCCTCGAGGCCGTACTCGCGCAGGCAGGGGCCGCACTCCTCCAGGTGCTGGCGGATCTTCGCGCAGTCCATGTCGCCCAGCTCGCCGTCGAGGTACCCGTAGACCCGGTCCAGCACCTCGGTACACGGCGTCTCATGGGGCCTTCCGCAGCTCATTGCCCTTCCTCCCCGGACCGGGAAGCGTCGGAGGCGGCCCTGGCCAGCCCGCGTTCCGACGCGTAATCCTGCAGCAGTTCCCGCAGCTGACGCCGGCCGCGGTGCAAGCGCGACATCACGGTGCCGATCGGGGTGTCCATGATGTCGGCGATCTCCTTGTACGCGAAGCCCTCCACGTCGGCGAGGTAGACGGCGATCCGGAATTCCTCGGGCAGCGCCTGCAGCGCCTGCTTGATGTCGGAATCGGGCAGCCGTTCCAGCGCCTCGGCCTCGGCGGACTTCAGCCCGCCGGAGGTGTGCGACGCCGCCCGCGCCAGCTGCCAGTCCTCCACCTCCTCGGCGCCGGACCGCTGCGGCTCGCGCTGCCGCTTGCGGTAGCTGTTGATGAAGGTGTTGGTGAGGATCC
>Ga0209061_1003635_pt1 | contig 16296 bp, 14 predicted proteins | sample Coa_R1_10_FD_187157 | JGI IMG/M metagenome (GOLD analysis project Ga0209061, IMG submission 187157) | Surface soil microbial communities from Centralia Pennsylvania, which are recovering from an underground coalmine fire - Coalmine... | ecosystem: Environmental > Terrestrial > Soil >...
GCCCGGCGAACGTGGCGAACGCGTCGGTGATCTCGGCGAGGCTGGCGTAGTTGTCCAGGTGGTCGGCGTCCACGTTGGTGATCACCGCGAGGTCCGGCCACAGCAGCAGGAACGACTCGTCGCTCTCGTCGGCCTCCGCGACGAAGTCCGTGCCCGCCCCGTCGTCGGCGCCGAGCCCGGTCTCGTTGAGCACGCCGCCGATGGCGTAGCCGGGCTGGGCGCCGCACTCGCGCAGCACGGTGGTCAGCATGGACGTGGTGGTGGTCTTCCCGTGCGTCCCCGCGACCGCGGTCACCCGCCGCCCGGCCATGACCGAGGCCAGGGCCGAGGCCCGGTGCAGCACCAGCATCCCGCGGCGCCTGGCCTCGGCCAGCTCGGGGTTGTCCGGGCGGATGGCGCTGGTCACCACCAGCGTGTCGCCCGGTCCGAGATCGCGGAGGTGGGCGGCTGCGTGCCCGACGTGCACGCTGGCACCGAGCGCGGCAAGCTCGTCCAGCGCCGGCGAGGGCCTGGCATCGCTGCCGGAGACGCGGATGCCCCTGGTCAGCATGATCCGCGCGACGCCGGACATGCCCGCGCCGCCGATGCCGGTGAAGTGCACCCGGCCGAGCCGGGCCGCCGGGACCGGCTCAGCCGGCCCGGCCAGCGCCCTGGTGATGTCCCGAGTCGCCACCCGGACCCACCGTCCCCTTCACGATCTCGATGACCGCCGCGGCGAGCCAGCGGTCCGCGTCGCCGCGGCCCAGCGACGCGGCCGCCGCCGACATGCCGGCGACCTGGTCGATGTTGACGAGCACGGGCAGCAGCGTGTCGCGGATCCACTCCGGCGTCAGCTTGGCGTCCGGCACCAGGATGCCGCCGCCCCGCTGCACGATCGGCAGCGCATTCAGCCGCTGCTCCCCGTTGCCGATCGGCAGCGGGACGTAGGCGGCGGGCAGGCCGACGGCGGTGAGCTCGGCGCAGGTCATCGCGCCCGCCCGGCACAAGGCGAAGTCCGCGGCGGCATAGGCGAGGTCCATCCGGTCCACGTACGGCGTGGCCACGTACGGGACGCCGCCGCGGGCCGGCGGCACGTCGGCGCCGTTGCGGGGCCCGGTGATGTGCAGCACCTGGACGGAGGCGGCACGCAGCCACTCGGCGGCGCCGAAGGCCGCCCGGTTCAGCGAGCGGGCGCCCTGCGACCCGCCGGTGACCAGGAGCACCGGCAGGTCGGGGCGAAGCCCGAAGTGCGCGCGGGCCTTGTCACCGACCGCCAGCCGGTCCAGCTCGGCGATCTCGCGCCTGATGGGTATGCCGAGGTACTTCCCGTTCCGGAGCTGGGTGTCGGGGTGGCCGGTGAACACGTGCGCGGTGAAGCGGGCGCCGACCCTGTTGGCCAGCCCGGGCCTGGGGTTGGCCTCGTGCACGACGATCGGTACCCCGCGCCGCCGTGCCGCCAGGTACGCCGGGGTCGCCACGTACCCGCCGAACCCGACGAGCACCTGCGCCCTGGTGCGGTCGAGCACGGCGGCGGCTGCGCTGACCGCGCCCGCGAGCCTGCCCGGCACCGTGAGCAGGCGGGGCGTCACCGACCTCGGCATGGGCACCGCGGGGATGAACTCGAGCGGGTATCCGCGCAGCGGGATCAGCCGTGTCTCCAGTCCCCGCTCGGTGCCCAGGCAGGTCACCTCCGCGCCCGGCTCGGCGCGGCGCAGGGCATCCGCCAGCGCGAGCGCTGGTTCGATGTGGCCGGCGGAGCCGCCGCCGGCGAGCACTACCCTCATGTCCCGACCCTTACCGTCGGCGTTTCGCTAGCCCGAGCCAGCTTAGAACGCGCAGCGGCCATCCGGGGCCGCGTGCCGCCAAAGCCTGCCGGGCCCCGGGCTCGCACCGGGCCAGCGCCATCAGCATGCCGAGGGCGACCATGGTCGCCAGCAGGGACGACAGCCCCGCCGAGACCAGCGGCAGCGGCACCCCGGTGATCGGCAGCACGCCGATCACCGCGCCGATGTTCACCAGCGCCTGGACCACCACCCAGGCGGTGATGGCGGTGGCCGCCAGCCGGGAGAACAGGTCGGGCACCCTCCTGGCGACGCGTAGCCCCGCGTAGGCGAGCCCGCCGTACAGCGCACTCACGCACAGCGTGCCGACCAGGCCGAGCTCCTCCCCGATGATGGCGAAGATGAAGTCCGACGTGGCGTCGGGCACGTAGCCCCACTTCTCCCTGCTCGCGCCCAGCCCCACGCCGAAGATCCCCCCGGAGCCGATCGCGTACCTGCCCTGGATGGCCTGCATGTTCGCGCCGGTGGGGCTGCCCTGAGGCCCGAGGAACCCGGTCACGCGCTGGAAGCGGTACTTAGCCGACACGATCATCAGCACCATCGCCAGGCCCAGGATGACCAGCAGCCCGCCGAACACGCGGCCGGGCGCGCCGGCGACCCACAGCAGCGCCAGGAAGATCACCAGCAGGATGAACGTGGTGCCCAGGTCGTCGCCGGCCATCACGAGCAGGGCGAGCAGGCCCGCGCCGGGCATGAGCGGCACCAGCATGTGCCGCCAGTCGGCGAGCTGGCCCAGCCGCTCCTTGCGGGCCAGCAGGTCGGCCCCCCACACCACCAGCGCCAGCTTCGCCGCCTCCGACGGCTGGACCTGCTGCCCGGCGATGGAGATCCACCGGGAGGCGCCGTTGGCCGAGACCCTGACGCCGTGCACCAGGGTGAGCCCGAGGCCGACAACCGCGATCGCCATCAGCGGGTAGGCGAAGGCGCGGAACAGCCGCGGCGACGACCTCGCGGCGATCCACATCAGCGGCAGGCCGACGGCCGCGCCGAGCAGTTGCTTCTTGAAGTCGGAATACGGGGACAGCCCCGCGCTCAGGTCGGCGACCGAGGCGGTCGACTGGACCATGACCAGGCCGAGCGCGAGCAGCAGCATCGTGATGCCGAGGATCAGGTAGTAGGAGGCGAGCGGCCGGCCGAGCAGCCCGCGCCACGCGCCGATCCGGCCCGTGAGGCCCCCCGCGCCGGGCAGGCCCCGCAGGCCCGGGCCGTCGACGTCCGGTGCCTCCGGGTCCGGCGCCTCCGGGTCCGGCGCCTCCAGGTCCGGCAGGGATCGGTCGTGCATGGTCCAAGTCTGTTCGCAGGCCCGCGGCCGGTCCGGGACATCCGTGGCGTGTCGCCGCCGGATTTTATCTGGCATGATGTGAGCGGATGAGCAGGTCGGATTCTTCTCGGTTCCCGGTGACTGTGACCCGGCTTCCCGTGACGCGCTGTGAGATCTGCGGCCGCAGGCTTGCCTACCGGCCCGGCAAGGCGAGCACGGTGCTGACCGAGCACTACACCCGGGCGCACCCGGACGCCATTGCGGATGCCGCCGGGAGGTTAACGGCCTTACGTTGCGGATGCGAGCCATGATGATCATCCGGATGACGGCGGCGAGCCTGCCGGGTACGTCTGGCCGCCCCCTGGACATCGCGGCACTGATCTCGTGGCTGCTCACCGTCGGCATCGGCGTCTACATGCTGTGCACCTGGATCGCCCGCGGCGGCCTGCGCCGCCAGCGCGCGACCGGCGCGGGCGTGCCGCCGCCGGTGGTGTTCGGGCATGCCGGCGCTGCCGTCGCCGGGCTGGCTGTCTGGGCGGGCTACGTCGGCAGCGGCTGGCGCCCGCTGGCCTGGCTCGGCGTCGTCCTGGTCGGCACCGCTATCTCGCTGGGCATCTGCACGGTGACGCTGTGGACTCCGTACCCGGTGCGGCCGGAGACCGTACCCGGGGGCGGCGGGGCGGCCGGGGTCTGGGGCGGGCCGCCGCGCCATGAGCAGGGCGGGCGTGGCGGGGACCGCCTTCCCGGGGATGCCGACTTCGCGGTGACCGACGAGATGATCGCCCGGCTGCTCACCGAGCCGTCTCCGGCCAGGCCGCGGGCGACGTCGCTGGTGCCGCTCATCCCGGTCGCGCACGGCTTCGCGGCGATCACCACGTTCATGCTGGTCGTGCTCGCCGCGGCCATCGCCGGCTAGCCCTGGGGAACCGCTGCCGCCGCGGGCAGGTAATACTGTAATCATGACGGAAACCTTGACGATGATGGCTGTGCACGCCCATCCCGACGACGAGGCGTCGAGCACCGGCGGCGTGCTGGCGGCCTACTCCGCGCAGGGCATCAGGACCGTGGTGGTGACGTGCACCAACGGGGAGTTCGGCGACGCCGCGGGCGGCGTCAAGCCGGGGCAGGACGGGCACGACGAGGCGGCGGTCGCCGGGCAGCGCCTGGCCGAGCTGCGCACGTCGGCCGCCATCTTGGGCGTGCAGGACCTGGAGTTGCTCGGCTACCACGACTCCGGCATGCCGGAGTGGGATTACAAGGACCGGCCGGACGCGTTCTGCAACGTGCCCCAGGCAGAGGTGGCGGCGCGGATCTCCGGCCTGATCGAGCGGTACCGGCCGCAGGTCCTGGTCACCTACGACGACCAGGGCGCGTACCAGCACCCCGACCACGTGCACGCCAGCCGCTGCGCGCAGCGGGCCTTCGCCGACACCGGGATCGCGGCCAAGCTCTACCTCACCGCGATGCGCCGCAGCGACTGGCAGAAGATATGGCAGGCGCTGCGCGAGGCCGGCGAGCAGGTTCCCGATTTCGAGGACGCGCCGCCGCAGGCCCGGCAGCGCGGTGCCGCCGCCGAGCAGCGCATCACCACGACCGTCGACATCCGGCAGGTGCTCGGCCGCAAACGCGAGGCCTTGATGGCGCACGGCAGCCAGATACGGCAATCGTGGTTCAGCAAGATCCCGTCCGGCATCACCGAATCGGTCTTCGGGTACGAGCATTTCATCAGGGCCAGCGACCGCACCGGCGCGCCGCTGCCCGAGGACGACCTGTTCGCGGGCCTGCGGCTTGCCGCGGCGCGGGCGGGCGGCGGGGCCGGGCGGTGACCGCCGGGCCCGCGCCGGGCCGCGGCGCCGCGGCCGCGGCCGGCCTCATCGAGCGGTTCGCCGAGGCCTTCACCGCGGCGGTCCCCGCGGACCCCGCAGACGACGGGTTCTTCGGGCCGGCCAGCGTGACCTGGCGGGTCAGCGCCGACCTGTCGGCTCCGGTCGCCGGGCTGCGCTCGCTGATGATGCAGGCGCTGCACCCGCTGGCGATGGCGGGCGTGGACCAGCACAGCGCCTGGCGGCTCGACCCCGCCGGCAGGCTCGCCGCCACCTCCGGGTACACCGCCACGGTCACCTACGGCGACCGGGCGAGCGCCGCCAGGGCCGCCGCCCGGGTGCGGGCCATCCACGAGCACGTGCGCGGCGTCGACGCCGTGACCGGGCGCCGGTACGCGGCCAGCGACCCGGCGCTGCTGCTGTGGGTGCACGCCGCGCTGGTCGACTCGGCGCTGGCCGCGTGCGCGCTGTTCGGCACGCCGCTGGCCAGCGCCGACGCGGACCGCTACGTCGCCGAGATGGCCGTGCAGGCGGAGCTGCTCGGCGTGCCGCGGGACGGCATCCCGGACAGCCAGGCCGCGCTGCGCCGGTACCTGGACCAGGTGCGCCCCGTGCTGCGCCGCACCCCGGCGGCCGCGGAGTCGATGGGCTACCTGCTGCGCCTGCCCGGCCCGGACGAGGAGATCGCCGGGCTGTGGCACGACATCGCCGGCGCCGCCATCGCCAGCCTGCCCCGCTGGGCGCGGCGGGAGTACGGCTGGCAGGCGCCGCCGGGCCTGGACCCGGTGACCCCGCAGGGACGGACGCAGGTGCGCCAGGCGCTCGGCGTGCTCGACGCGGTGTTCCTCGCCGAACCCGGGGTGCTGGAGGCACGGCAGCGGCTGGAGCTGCGCAGGCGCGCCGCGGGCCGGGCATGACGGCAGCCGGGGGGCCCGCGGGGCGGCGCTCGCCCGGGCTGCGGGTCAGGCGGGGGCTGGCGGCGCTGCGGCTGGCCGCCCGCGGCGGCGCCAGGTACGCCCGGGGCGCGCCGCGGCTGTTCGCCGCCGCCGGCGAGCACCGGCAGCGGCTGCGCAACGACCTGGCGCTGCGCACCGCGGAGGACGTGGCGGCCACCCTGGGCACGATGAAGGGCGTGCTGATGAAGCTCGGCCAGATGGCCAGCTACGTCGACGAGGGCCTGTCGCCTGCCGTGCGCCGCACGCTGGGCAGGCTGACCGACAGCGTCCCGCCGATGAGCGCGGACCTGGCCGCCCAGGTGGTCGCCGAGGAACTGGGCATGCCGCCGGAGCGGGCGTTCGCCACCTGGGATCCCGAGCCCATCGCCGCCGCCTCGATCGGGCAGGTGCACCGCGCGATCACCCGCGACGGGCGGGCGGCGGCGGTCAAGGTGCAGTACCCCGGGATCGCGGAGACCATCGAGGCCGACCTCGGCAACGTCGCGCTGCTGCGCCGGATGCTCAAGATCACCGCGCCGGCCCAGGACGTCGACGCGCTGCTCGCGGAGCTGCGGGACCGGGTCACCGAGGAGCTCGACTACCGCAGGGAGGCCCGCAGCCAGCAGTTTTTCGCCGACTACTACGCCGGTCACCCCACGATCCACGTCCCGGGGATCATCGGCGAGCTGTCCGCCCGCCGGGTGGTGACCAGCGAGCTCGCCGACGGCGTCAGGTTCGCGGAGCTGGCCGGCTGGCCGCAGGCGGAGCGCGACCTGGCCGGCGAGACCATCTACCGGTTCGTGTTCCGCAGCCTGTACGGCGCGCACGCGTTCAACGGCGACCCGCACCCGGGCAACTACCTGTTCCACGGCGGCGGCCGGGTCACCTTCCTCGACTTCGGGCTGGTCAAGCACTTCACCGCCGAGGAGATGGCGCCGCTGGCGGCGATGGCCAGGCACCTGTGCGTGGACTGCGACCCCGAGGCGTTCCGCGGCGCCATGGAGCGGGCGGGCTTCCTGGTCCCCGGCGCGCCGGTGCCCACCGACGCGGTCGTCGAGCACATGGCCCTCTTCTACGACACCGTACGGGAACGGGGCCCGCGGACCATGACCGGCGAGTACGCCACCGCCGTGACCAGGCGGTTCTTCGACTTCCGCAGCCCGCTGGCGGCCTACGCGCGGATCCCGCGGTCCTACGTGATCCTGCAGCGGATCAACCTCGGCGTGTTCGCGCTGCTCGGCGAGCTGTCCGCGACCGCGGACTGGCGCGGGATCGCCGAGGAGATCTGGCCGTTCGTCCAGGGCCCGCCGTGCACGCCGATGGGCGAGGCCGAGGCCGCGTGGCGCGACGCACGAGCGGCGCCCGCGCAGGCCTGATCGTTCGGGATCAGGAGCGCGGCGGCAGATCGTACGGCCGGAGGTACTGGTCCGGGCGGTACCTGGTGAAGGCGGGCGCGGCCGGCTCCACCGTGCCGTTGACCTCGAAGATGTTGTACTGCGGGCCGAGCGCGGCCGCCTCGGCGTTCATCGAGTCCGGGCGCGGGACGTGCCAGCGCCCGGTGGACAGCCGGTTCAGCAGCACCCGGACCGCGGTGATCGTCTCGGCCGGGGTGAACGCGCAGTGCCCGGCGCGGGCGACGAAGACCTGCCTGAGCAGGCCGCCGTTGCCGGCCCGGTCGACGACGGCCCGGTAGGCCTGCTCGTTCTCCGGCACCACCAGGCCGTCCCCGGTGGTGTGCATGGTGAGCACGGGGACGGAGATGTCGCCGTCGAAGGCGATGTACCTGGCCAGGTAGGCCACCGCGGCCGGGTCGGCGCTGACCCGCGGCGCCCTGTCCAGCGTGACCAGGTCCCTGGCCAGGCTGAGCCCGGCGGCGCGGTACAGCGCGATCACCTCGCGCAGGTCGGCGGACCTGGCCAGGTCGGCGAGGTAGTTCACGCCGGTGTTCCACGACGGGTTGCCGCCGGCCCTGGCCTCCAGCTCGGCGCGGAAGTCGAACACGAACGGGAACGTCACCTGGCTCGCCCACAGGTACTGGTTGGCCTCCTGGGCGGCGTAGTCGGCCGGCGCGGGCTGCGGCGACAGCGGGGTGAACCAGCCCGGGGTGTCCGCCAGCGCCGAGACCAGCGCCAGCCGGGCGCGGCCCTGCGGCGTGGCCTGGGCCGCTGTCGCCGCGGCCTCGGCGGCGGCCAGGTTGGCGCCGGGGTCGGTGATGTCGACGATCTGGACGCCCGGATCGATCAGCTTCTGGAACGCGAACTCCGCGTCCAGCGCGGTGTTCCAGGTGGCGACGCCGCCGGACAGCACGCCGCACATCGGCAGCGCGGCGCTGAACCGGCCCGGGTAGTCCTGGATCAGCCCGGCGGTGATGATGCCGCCGAGCGAGTGGCCCCAGGCGACCGTCCGCCGCGGCGCGCCGTAGGCATGGTCGAAGGCGTCCAGGGTGGCGATCTGGTCCGGCAGCGCCTGCTGGATGGCCCAGCCGGTGCTGGCGTAGGAGGAGCCGGCCAGCGCGAAGCCGTGGCCGAGCATCCAGGCGCCGGTGACCGGGTCGCCGACGTCCTCGGCCGGGTTGCTGGCGCCGGGAACCACGTAGCCGTGGCTGTACAGGAACAGCGTCCCGTTCCACGGGCCGGCCGGGCACTGGATCAGGTACGTGGCGCCGTCGGCAAGCGTCCCGGTGGCGGTGGTGACCGAGCCGGATCCGCCGCAGGCGGACGCGGCGCCCGCGGTGCCCGCCGACGCCGCGGTGACGCCCGCGGTGACCAGGGCCACGGCGAGCGCCAGCCCGGTCAGTCTGCTCGTGCGCCTCATGAACCTCACGCTCCCTCGCGCAAGCCGAACGGCACCCGATCAGATAACTTAACGCATCGGTAGCTTGGGTAAAAGGGTGAACCTGCCTCACGGTGGCGGCACCTGGTGGCATCCGGGCGGTCCGGGCGGTCCGGGCGCGGCGCGGCCGGCTCAGCCGATCTTCTCCATGATCTCGTCGGGCACCGAGTAGTTGGCGTAGACGTCCTGCACGTCGTCGGAGTCCTCGAGCGCCTCGATCAGCCGGAACACCCGCCTGGCCTGGTCCTCGTCCAGCTCGACCTCGACGCTGGGCAGGAAGGCCAGTTCGGCGGAGTCATAGTCGATCCCGGCGTCCTGCAGCGCGGTGCGGGCCGCGACCAGGTCGCCGGGCTCGGTGACGACCTCGAAGGACTCGCCGAGGTCGTTGACCTCCTCCGCGCCCGCGTCGAGCACGGCCGCCAGCACGTCGTCCTCGGTGGGCCCGTCCTTGCCGACGATGATGACGCCCTTGCGGTGGAACAGGTACGACACCGACCCGGGGTCGGCCATCGAGCCGCCGTTGCGGCTGAACGCGGTGCGGACGTCGGAGGCGGCCCGGTTCCGGTTGTCGGTCAGCACCTGGACCAGCACCGCGACCCCGCCGGGCGCGTACCCCTCGTAGGTCACGCTCTCGTACTGCGCGCCGCCGCCCTCGGCGCCGGCGCCGCGGCGGACGGCGCGGTCGATGTTGTCGCTCGGGACGGAGTTCTTCTTCGCCTTCTGGATCGCGTCGAACAGCGTCGGGTTGCCGGCCGGGTCGCCGCCGCCGGTGCGCGCGGCGACCTCCACGTTCTTGATCAGCTTGGCGAACAGCTTGCCGCGCCTGGCATCGACCACGGCCTTCTTGTGCTTGGTGGTGGCCCACTTGGAGTGGCCGCTCATCGGTTCCCTCTCACCGTGCCTGCTCAAAGGTCTCGCGCTGGCCAGGTTCCCGCGGAGCTTCCCGCCGTGCGCCGGCACCGGCGGCTTGCCCCGGCTCGGCGGCCCGTGCTCGCGGCCGGCCCTGACCAGCGCTCACCATCTGGACGAAAAGCTCATGGACCCGGCGGTCCGGGGTCAGCTCGGGATGGAAGGCGGTGGCAAGCAGGTGCCCCTGCCGGACCGCGACGATCCTGCCCGTGCGCCGCTCGGTGCCCAGCACGGCGACGTCCGGGCCGGCCCGCTCCACCGCCGGCGCCCTGATGAACACCGCGCGCAGCGGCGCGTCGCCGCCGCCGGCCAGCGCGATGTCGGCCTCGAAGGAGTCGACCTGGCGGCCGAACGCGTTGCGCCGCACGGTCATGTCGATCCCGCCGAAGGTCTGCTGGCCGGGCACGCCGTCGGCGACCCGGTCCGCCAGCATGATCATCCCGGCGCAGGACCCGAACGCCGGCAGGCCCGACGCGATCAGCTTGCGGGCCGGCTCGAACACGTCGAACGCGACCGACAGCCGCCACAGCGTCGTCGACTCGCCGCCCGGGATCACCAGGCCGTCGATGCCGTCCAGCTCCTCCGGCCTGCGCACCGGCACCGCGCCGGCCCCGGCCTCGCGCAGCGCGCGCAGGTGCTCGGGAACGTCGCCCTGCAGGGCCAGGACACCGATGAGGGGCGCCGTCATTCCGCCGGGCTACCAGCCGCGTCCCGCGTAGTGCTGCCCGGGCGGCAGCGAGTCCAGGCTGATGCCGGCCATCGCCTCGCCGAGCCCGCGCGACACCTTGGCGACCACGTCCGGGTCGTCGTGGAACGTGGTGGCCTTGACGATCGCCGCCGCGCGCCTGGCCGGGTCGCCGGACTTGAAGATGCCGGAGCCGACGAACACGCCCTCCGCGCCGAGCTGCATCATCAGCGCCGCGTCGGCCGGGGTGGCGATGCCGCCGGCGGTGAACAGCACGACGGGCAGCCTGCCCTCGCGCGCGACCTCGGCGACGAGCTCGTACGGGGCCTGCAGCTGCTTGGCCGCGGCGAACAGCTCGTCGGCCGGCAGCGCCGCCAGGCGGGCGATGGCGGACCTGATCGCGCGCATGTGCCTGGTGGCCTCCACCACGTTGCCGGTGCCCGCCTCGCCCTTGGACCGGATCATCGCCGCGCCCTCGGCGATGCGGCGCAGCGCCTCGCCCAGGTTCGTCGCGCCGCACACGAACGGCACGGTGAACCTCCACTTGTCCACGTGATGCTCCTCGTCGGCCGGGGTGAGCACCTCGGACTCGTCGATGTAGTCGACGCCGATGGCCTGCAGCACCTGGGCCTCCGCGAAGTGCCCGATCCGGCACTTGGCCATGACCGGGATGGACACCGCCGCCATGATGGAGTCGATCATGTCCGGGTCGCTCATCCGGGCCACGCCGCCCTGGGCGCGGATGTCGGCGGGCACCCGCTCCAGCGCCATCACCGCGACCGCGCCGGCGTCCTCGGCGATCTTGGCCTGGTCGGGCGTGACCACGTCCATGATCACGCCGCCCTTGAGCATTTCCGCCATCCCGCGCTTGACCCGGGCGGTGCCGGTGGCCGGCTCCGGGACCCCGGCGGGGGCGGCGGCCGGCTCCGAGTTGACTGTGGACACTGGCGAACCTCGCTTGGTCAGTCGTGGCTGTGCAGTTCCATCGTATTGCCGCCGCGGCGCAGGACGGCCTCGCCGGCGACCAGGGAGTCGTCCATCTCGAAGAACTCCGGCACCGCGGCGTTGCCGGACAGCCGCAGCGCGCGGGCGAGCGGGCGCCGCCTGGCCTCCCTGGTCAGCGCGACCGCGTCGTTGTAGAACTTGCGGGCCAGGAACACCTGGTGCGCGGCCGCCTCGACCTCGGCGAGCAGCTCGTCCGCGCCGTCCTTGCCGGCCAGCGAGGACCGGAAGCCCGGCTGGCCGAACGCGGCGCGCAGCGCCCTGGTCAGGTCGCTCTCGGCCAGGTCCCGCGGGCGGCCCCCGTCGCGGGCGCCGTGCACCGCCTCGGCCAGCAGCAGGCTGGTCGCCGGGTCGAGCAGCCCGGACGTGGCCAGCTCCAGCGCCACCGAGCTGCGCCGCAGCAAGGTGGCCTCCAGCGCCGCCCGCGCCATGTCCACCCTGGCATGCAGCCGGTCGATCCGCCCGGCCCGCCACGACACGTACACGCCGAGCAGCAGCGCGGCCGCGACGACCACGACGACATCGGTGATCACGGCGACCAGCCGTCCCCGGCGACCGCCACCCGGTTCCGGCCGAGCATGACGGTCTCGTAGACGCTGAGCACGTCCTTGGCCACCACCGACCAGTCGTACTGCGCCACCGCGGCCAGCGCCGCCGCCGACAGCTCCGCGCGCCGCGCCGGGTCGTCCAGCAGCCGGCCCAGCGCCCGGGCGAGGTCGGCGGCGTCCCCGGCGGCGAACAGCTCCCCGGCCTGGCCGCCGCCGGTCACCTGCCGGAAGGCGTCGATGTCGCTGGCCACGATCGGCAGGCCGGCCGCCATCGCCTCCGCGGTGACGATGCCGAACGACTCGCCGCCGGTGTTCGGCGAGCAGAACACGTCCACCGAGTGCAGCACCCGGATCTTGTCGTCCTCGCTGACCTGGCCGAGCAGCACCACCCGCTCGCGCAGCCCGGCCGGCACCCGCTGCAGCACCTCGTCCGCGTCGCCGGCCCGCCCGGCGATCAGCAGCCGCAGCCGCGGCCGGTCCCGGCCGAGGGCCTCGAACGCCCGCAGCAGCACCGCCAGCCCCTTGCGCGGCTCGTCCAGCCGGCCGAGGAACCCGACCGCGCCGCCGGGCCCCGGCCAGCCGGGCAGCGGGTCGGCCTTGCGGTAGCGCCGGGTGGCGACCCCGTTCGGGATCAGCACGGCGTCGCCGCCGATGTGCTCGACTAGCGTGGTGCGCGCCGCCTCGGACACCGCGATCCTGCCGCTGATCTTCTCCAGGGCGGTGCGCAGCACCGGGTAGGCGGCCACCAGCGCGCGCGACCGCGGCATCGCGGTGTGCACGGTGGCGACGATCGGCCCGGAGGCGACCCAGCAGGCCAGCAGCGACAGGCTCGGCGCGGCGGGCTCGTGCACGTGCAGCACGTCGAACCCGCCGTCCCGCACCCAGCGCCGCACCCGGCTGGCCGACACGAAGCCGAACGACAGCCGTGCCACCGACCCGTTGTACGGCACCGGCACCGCGCGTCCCGCGCCCACCACGTAGGGCGGCAGCGGCGTGTCGTCGTCGGCCGGGGAGATCACGCTGACCTCGTGACCCATCTCGATCAGCGCCTCGGCCAGGTCCCTGATGTGCTGCTGCACGCCGCCCGGCACGTCCCAGGAGTACGGGCACACCATCCCGACCCTCATCGGCCCCGCCCCTGCTGGCGCGGCGGGCCGGCGTCGGCGGCGAAGACCCGCTGCAGCATGTGCCAGTCCTGCGGGTGCTCCGCGATCGCGGCCTGGAAGGCCCGCGCGAGCTGCTGGCTCATCGCCGCCACCTTCTCCGCGCGGCTGCCCGCGGCCGGGACCGGGATCTCGTCGTAGACGCGCGCGCCCCAGCCGTCCTCGCCGTCGAACCAGGTGGCGCACGGGACCAGCGCCGCGCCGGTGTGCACCGCCAGCGCGGCCGGCCCGGACGCGATCCGCGCCTTCTCGCCGAACAACTCGACCTCGACCCCGCTTTCCGTCAGGTCACGGTCGCTGACCAGGCAGACGAGCCGGCCCGCGCGCAGCCGCTGGGCCAGGACGCCGAACGGCCCGGCTCCCCCGGTCAGCGGCAGCACCTCGAACCCCAGCGCCTCGCGGAAGCGGACGAAGCTCTGGTAGACCGACTCGGGCCGCAGCCGCTCGGCGACGGTGGTGAACGAGCCCGCGCCCTGGGCGATGACCCACGCGCCCGCCTGCTCGAAGTTGCCCATGTGCGGCACCGCGAACACCACGCCGCGGCCGGCCTTCAGGTGCGCGAGCATGGCCTCCACGCCCTCGATGTTGACGTGCAGGCTGTCCCGGGCCAGGATCCGCTCGGGCGGCATCACCTGCAGCCGGAACACCTCCAGCCAGTACCTGGCGTAGGAGCGCAGCGCCGCCCGGGACAGCGCGCGCAGCTCGCCGCCGTCGACGGCGCCGCCGCGGGGCGGGCGCTCCCCCGGGCCGCACGGGGGCTGCGGGCCGCCGGCCTGCCAGGCGAGCACCCGGCGCAGGTTGGCCTCGAGTACCTGCACGCGGGGGCCCTGCCGCCGCCAGGCGATGTCGGCCACCGCCATGAACGCCCGCCGCGCCCAGGCCTCCGGGACGCGGCAGACCAGCTTCCAGCCGAGCCGGTAGGCGACCCCCGTCAGCCGCTCGCTCAGTACGGCCACCGCTAGCCTTCCTCGCCGCCGGGGGAGCCGGCCGGAGTCCCCGGGGCCTTCGCCGCCGCGTACACCGCCCGCACCCGCTGCCAGAAGGTGAAGGCGCTGCCCGCCGCGAGCGCCCACAGCCCCACCATGAGAATGTACGGCACGCCGAGGCCGGACAGGCCGGCCGAGGTCAGCGCGATCAGCATGCGCTCCGGGCGTTCGATCAGGCCCACGTCGGCGCGCAGGCCGAGGCCCTCGGCCCTGGCCTTCGCGTACGACACCAGCAGCCCGGCGACCAGGCAGAACACCGCCACCCCGGCGAGCAGCCGGTCGTGCCCGCCGAGCACGAACCACGCGGCGATCCCGGAGAACACGGCGGCGTCGCCGATCCGGTCCATGGTGGAGTCGAGGAACGCCCCCCAGCGGCCGCTGCTCCCCCTCATCCTGGCCAGCACGCCGTCGAGCATGTCGGTGACCACGAAGACCGTGCAGCAGACCGCGCCGGGGAACAGCTCGCCGAGCGGGAACAGGCCGAGCGCGCCGCCGGCCACCCCGACCGTGCCGGCGACGGTGACGGCGTTCGGCGTCACCGGGGTGCGCGCGAGCAGCCGGCCCGCGGGCGTGAGCAGGCGGGTCATCGCGGGCCGCAGCGCGTTCAGCATGGCCGTCCGATCATAGGTTAGGGGAAGGGGTTGTGGTTACGGTTGTCCTGGGGACAGGCTGGCCGTGTACCAGCGATCGCAAGGAGGGCGAGGGCAGTGGCAGCAACGGCAAGCGGCGCGGGAGCGTCCGCCGGCAGGGCACCGGCGGCCGGCCAGGTGCGGAACGTGGTGCTGGTCGGCCATTCGGGTGCCGGTAAGACCAGCCTGGTCGAGGCGCTGCTGGTGGCGACCGGCACGATCCAGCGGCCGGGCAGCGTCGAAGAGGGAACCACGGTCAGCGACTTCGACGAGGCGGAGATCAGGCAGCAGCGGTCGGTCAACCTGACCCTGGCGCCGGTCGAGGTGGGCGGGATCAAGGTCAACCTGCTCGACGCGCCGGGGTACGCCGACTTCACCGGCGACCTGCGGGCGGGCCTGCGGGCGGCCGACTCAGCGCTGTTCGTCGTGTCCGCCGCCGACGGGATCGACGGCGTGACCAGGATGCTGTGGGAGGAGTGCGCCGCCGTCGGCATGCCGCGCGCGGTCGTCGTCACCAAGATCGACCACCAGCGCGCCGACTACGACGCCACCGTGACCGCCTGCCGCGAGGCCTTCGGCGAGGCGGTCGCGCCGCTGTACCTGCCGGTGTCCGACGGGCAGGGCACGCCGGTGCGCGGGCTGATCGGGCTGCTGTCACAGCGGATGTTCGACTACTCCGGCGGCGCGCGGACCGAGCGCGCGCCGCAGCCCGGCGAGACGGGCCGGATGGAGGAGCTGCGCGCCGAGCTCATCGAGGGCATCATCACCGAGAGCGAGGACGAGACCCTGATGGACAGGTACCTGTCCGGCGAGGAGATCGACGCCAAGGTGCTGATCGACGACCTGGAGAAGGCCGTCGCGCGCGGCAGCTTCTACCCGGTGCTCGCCGCCTCCGCGCCGCACCGGGTCGGCATGGCGGAGCTGCTCGAGGTGATGACCCAGGCCTTCCCCTCCCCCGCCGAGCACCCGCTGCCGCCGGTCACCACGCCGGACGGCACGCCGGTGACCGGGCTGTCGGCCGACCCGAAGGGGCCGCTGCTCGCCCAGGTGATCAAGACCACGTCCGACCCGTATGTCGGCAGGGTCAGCCTGGTCCGGGTGTTCTCCGGCACGCTGCGCCCCGACGCCGCCGTGCACGTGTCCGGCCACGGCCGCGCCGAGCGCGGGCATGCCGACCACGACGCCGACGAGCGGATCGGCGCGCTGACCTCGCCGCTCGGCAAGCAGCAGCGGCCGGCCACCCAGTGCCTGGCCGGGGACATCTGCGCGGTCGCCAAGCTCGCCACCGCGGAGACCGGCGACACGCTGTCGGACAAGGACCGCCCGCTGCTGATCGAACCGTGGCCGATGCCCGAGCCGCTGCTGCCGGTCGCGATCGTGGCCAAGTCCAAGGCCGACGAGGACAAGCTCTCCCAGGCGCTCGGCCGCCTGACCGCCGAGGATCCCACGCTGCGGCTGGAGATGAACTCCGAGACCAGGCAGCTGGTGCTGTGGACGATGGGCGAGGCGCACGCCGACGTGCTGCTGGACAGGCTCGCCAGCCGGTACGGCGTCGCGGTGGAGACCGCCGACCTGCGGGTCCCGCTGCGGGAGACGATTTCCGGCAAGGCGCAGGGCCTGGGCAGGAACGTGAAGCAGACCGGCGGGCACGGCGAGTACGGCATCGTGCACATCGAGGTGGAGCCGCTGGGCGACGCGTCGGG
>Ga0209061_1003639_pt1 | contig 16275 bp, 19 predicted proteins | sample Coa_R1_10_FD_187157 | JGI IMG/M metagenome (GOLD analysis project Ga0209061, IMG submission 187157) | Surface soil microbial communities from Centralia Pennsylvania, which are recovering from an underground coalmine fire - Coalmine... | ecosystem: Environmental > Terrestrial > Soil >...
CAGCACATCCCCGGCAACTATCTGGCCGCGACCCGCCACTCCAAGCTGCTCGACCCCCGGCACTACGGCGCCCCGAAGTCGACGAACACGCTCGAGGGATTCCTGTTCCCCGACACGTTCCAGCTGCGCGACCCGATCAGGATCTCCGCGCTCGTCGCCGACCAGCTCAAGGACTTCAAGCGGCGGTTTGCGACGATCGACCTCGCGGGCGCGCGCCGGCGCCACCAGAGCGCGTTCGACGTCGTCATCATCGCCTCGCTGCTTGAGGGCGAGGCGGCGACCCCGCGCGACTACCGGCTCGTCTCCTCGGTGATCGAGAACCGGCTGCGCGATCACATGATGCTCGGTCTCGACTCGACGACCCGCTACGCGACCGGCAACTTCACCGGCCCGCTCACCGTCAGCCAACTGGACTCGAGGAGCCCGTACAACACGCGCAACCACTACGGCCTGCCGCCGGGGCCGATCGACAGCCCGGGGCTCACCGCGCTGCGGGCGGCGGCCGATCCGGCGCACAGCAGCTACCTCTACTTCTTCACGAAGCCGTGCACGAACCAGATGGTGTACGCGAAAAGCTACGCCCAGTTCCAGCTGCTGCTCGTCCGCGACAGGCGGCTGCACTGCCCGAAGCGGGGATGACCCGGGCCGCGGCACGGCGGCGGCTCGGCGTCGCCGGCTGGCCGGTCGCCCACAGCCGCTCGCCGGCGATGCAGCAGGCGGCGCTCGACCACCTCGGTCTCGTCGGCTGGCGCTACCAGCGCTTGCCGATGCCGCCCTCGCTCGCCCCCGCGACGCTCGGCGCGCTCCCGGAGGCGGGTTTCCTCGGGGTGAACGTGACGATCCCGCACAAGGAGGTCGCGCTCGCCCTCGCCACCGATCCGACCGAGCGCGCCCGCGCGATCGGCGCCGCGAACACGCTCGTGTACGGCGAGCACGGGACGATCGTCGCGGACAACACCGACGCTCCGGCGCTCGTCGAGACGCTCGCCGCGGTCGGCCTCACCCGACCGGCGAGCGCGCTCGTGCTCGGCGCCGGCGGCAGCGCCCGGGCGGCGCTGTGGGCGCTCCGGGAGGCGGGCGTCGCCGAGCTCTCGGTCTGGAACCGCACGCCCGAGCGCGCCGCCGCGCTCGCCGCCGAACTCGGCGTCCGGGCGGTCAGCGCCACCGAGGCCGCCGGTGAGTTCGAGCTGATCGTCAACTGCACCGCGGTCGAGCTGCACGGCGCCGATCCGTTCACCGCGCTCCCACTCACCGCCGGCCAGCTCGCCCGCTGCGGGGGGCTCGCCGACTACGCGTACGGGGAGGGGGACACGCGGCTTGTGGCCGCCGCCCGGAGCGCCGGAGTTCCGACGGTCGACGGACTCGAGCTGCTCGTCGCCCAAGGCGCACTCTCGTTCGAGCGGTTCACCGGCCGGCCGGCGCCGCTGGCGGTCATGCGCGCCGCGGTGCGCCGCTGACGGGTGCGCCCGCGCCGCCGCCAGCGATCGCCGAGCTCGCCCGCACCGGCCGCCGCGGGCTATCGTGGCGGCGGTGACCCCGAGTGCGAACACCGGCGACGCCGCCGAGGATCCCGGCGCCTGCCTCGCCTGTCGCGCGACCGGGCGGGTGATCTCGGGGCTCGGCGGCACGCCGCACGAGGTCGTCTGTCCGTGGTGCGACGGCACGGGCCGGCGCGTGCCCGGCATCGACGCCCAGGCCCACCCGGCGGAAACCCGAACCGCCTAACCTCGCCCACCATGGAGCTTGAGCTCATCACCGCCGGCGAGTCGCACGGCCCCGGCCTCACCTGCGTCGTCGAGGGCCTGCCCGCCGGCCTCACGCTCGACCGCGCGACGATCGACCGGGACATGGCCCGCCGCCAGCTCGGCCATGGCCGTGGCGGGCGGATGAAGATCGAGTCCGACCACGTGATCGTCACCGGCGGGGTCCGGCACGGCCGCACGCTCGGCGGCCCGGTTGCGCTCGAGGTCCCGAACCGCGACTACGCCAACTGGGAGGAGCGGATGAACCCGTGGCCGGTGGAGAACCCGCCCGCCGAGGTGCATCTGCCGCGACCTGGCCACGCCGACCTCGTCGGCACCCAGAAGTACGGCCTCTCCGACGTCCGCGACATCCTGGAGCGCGCGAGCGCTCGGGAGACGGCGGCGCGCGTCGCGGGCGGCGCGCTCGCGCGGGCGTTCCTCGCGGCGCTCGGCGTGAGCGTCCACTCCCACGTGCTCCAGATCACGGGCGTGAGGGCGCCTCGCCGCGACGACCTCACGCCGGAGGACTTCGCCGACGTCGACGAGTCGCCGGTTCGCTGCCTGGACCCGGACGCGAGCCGCGCGATGGTCGAGGAGATCAACCGGCTGCGCAAGGCGAACGAATCGCTCGGCGGCGTGTTCGAGGTGCGCGCCTTCGGGCTCGTGCCCGGCCTCGGTTCGCACGTCTCCTGGCGCGAGCGGCTCGACGGCCGTCTCGGGCAGGCGATGATGTCGATCCAGGCGGTGAAGGGCGCCGCCGTCGGCGATGCGATCGAGGTCGCCGGGCTGCCGGGCTCCGAGGCTCACGACGAGATCTTCTGGGACGAGGAGCGCGGCTTTCACCGGCTCACGAACCGCGCGGGCGGCCTCGAGGGCGGGATGACGACCGGCGACCCGGTCGTCGTGCGCGGGTTCATGAAGCCGATCCCGACGCTCACCAAGCCGCTGCGCTCCGTCGACATCGCCACCCACGAGCCCGCGCAGGCGCTGCGCGAGCGCACCGATTCGTGCACGGTGCCGGCTGCCGGCGTCGTCGCCGAGGCGATGGTCTGCCTCGTGCTCGGCGACGCGTATCGCCGCAAGTTCGGCGGCGACCACATCGACGACGTGCGTGCTGCCCTCGACGCCTACCGCGCGCGGATCGGCCGGCCCGCGGAGACGCCCGCGGTCGCTCCCCGGTGAGCGGCGACGCCCGCCACCTCGTGCTCGTCGGCTTCATGGGCGCCGGCAAGACGACGGCCGCCCAGGCGCTCGCACACGACCGAGGGCTCCCGGCCGTCGATCTCGACGAGGAGCTCGTCCGTCGCGCCGGGCGCTCCATCGAGGAGATCTTCGCCGCCGACGGCGAGGCCTCGTTCCGGACCCTCGAGGAACGCGTCGCGCTCGAACAGCTCGATGCCCGTGAGCCCCGTATCGTCTCGCTCGGGGGCGGCGCGCTCGGCTCGGCAGCGCTTCGGCAGGCGCTCGCGCGCCACCGCGTCGTCTGGATCGACGTCGACGTTGAGGCCGCCTGGGCGCGCGCCGCCGGTCGCGGGCGCCCGCTCGCCCGTGACCGCGACGCCTTCGCCGCGCTCCACCGCGCACGGGAGCCCGTGTACGCGGCGGCCGCCGACCTCGTCGTCCCCCAGTCGCGGGCGGGCGAGCTCGCGCGGATGCTCGACGCGCTCGAGGACGTTCCCCCCGGGGTGCGGACGTTGTGGGCGACGACCCCCGGCGCCGGATCGGACGACGACTATCCGGCCTACGTCGGCCCCGGGCTCCTCGCCGCGGCGGACGGCGCGGACGACGCGTTCTGGCCGGCGACCGTGTCCGGCCGCCGGTTCCTCGTCACCGACGCCACTGCGGGCCGCCTCTACGGCGAGCGGCTCAGGCCGCTCGACGGGCGGGTGACGATCATGCCGGGCGAGCAGTCGAAGACGGTCGCCCACGCCGAGATCGTGTGGTCGGAGCTCGCGCGCGCGGGGATGACGCGCGCCGACGTCGTCGTCGCGCTGGGCGGCGGCGTCGTCGGCGACCTCGCCGGCTTCTGCGCGGCCACCTATCAGCGCGGCGTGCGGATCGTGCAGGTCCCGACGACGCTCGTCGCCCAGGTCGACTCCGCGTACGGCGGCAAGACCGGCGTCGACCTCGCGGAGGCGAAGAACTACGTCGGCGCCTTCCACCAGCCGCGGGCGGTGATCGCCGACACCGACGCGCTCGCCACGCTGCCGGGCGAGGAGCTCGCCGCCGGTTACGCGGAGGTCGTCAAGACCGCGCTGCTCGCCGGCGGTTGGCTGTGGGAGGCGGTCCGCGCCGGCGCCGACCCGACCGATCCGCTGATCGTCGCCGGCTGCGCCCACACGAAGCTCCGCGTCGTCGCCGCCGATGAGCGCGACGCCGGTCCCCGCCAGACGCTCAACCTCGGCCACACGGTCGGCCACGCAATCGAGACCGTCACCGGCTACGCGCGCTACCGCCACGGCGAGGCGGTCGGTCTCGGCCTGCTCGCCGCGCTCCGCCTCTCGGGCGCGGACGGCCTGCGTGACGAGGTCCGGGAGCTGCTCGCGGCCCGCGGGCTGCCGACCGCGCTCGCCGCCGAGGTCGACCCCGACGCCGTCGTCATGGCGACCGCCCGGGACAAGAAGCGCGTGGGGGAGGGCCCGGTGCCGTTCGTCCTGCTCTCGGAGCCCGGCGCGGCCCGCCCCGGGTGCGCGGTCGCGCCCGCCGAGCTGATCGCCGCCGTCCGCGAGCTGGCGGCTAGCGTCTAGACCATGCCCTCCGGCGTCGCCCGCAACCGCATCGAGATCATGCACGGGGTCAACCTCGATCAGCTCGGCCGCCGCGATCCCGGTCACTACGGGTCGCTCACGCTCACCGAGCTCGAGGTGCAGATCTCCGGGCACGCCTCCGAGCTCGGGCTCGTGACGCGCTTCTTCCAGACCAACCACGAGGGCGAGTTCGTCGAGCACCTGCACGGCCTCGAGGGGCTCGCCGACGCGGTCGTGCTCAACCCCGGCGCGTGGACGCACTACTCCTACGCGATCCGCGACGCGCTTGAGCTCGCGGCGCTGCCCGCGATCGAGGTTCACCTCTCCGACGTCGACGCGCGTGAGCCGTTTCGCCGCCACTCGGTGCTCGAGGGGTTGTGCGCCGGGCGCGTCGCCGGCCGCGGACCGGACGGCTACCGTGACGCGCTCGTGATGCTGCGAGAGGAGCTTGAGTCAAGGTGAGCGATCGATCGACACGGCTGGTCCAGGCGCTGTCTGACGGGGGCGAGGGCGTCGAGCTGATGCTCGTCACCTCGCTCGTCAACGTCCGCTACCTCACCGGCTTCACCGGCTCCAACGGCGCCGCGCTCGTCGGTCCCGAGCGGCGCCTGTTCCTCACCGACTTCCGCTACGACGAGCAGTCCGCCGCCGAGGTCGACCCGAGCTTCGAGCGGCGGATCGTGAGCACGAGCATCATCGAGGAGCTCGGGCCGCTGCTGCCCGACGGCGAGCTCCGGCTCGGCTTCGAGGATCACGACCTCACCGTCCACCAGCACGCGACGCTGCGCGAGCGGCTGGCGGGCACGATCGAGCTCGTCGCCGCCGGCACGCCCGTCGAGGCGCTGCGCGCCGTCAAGGACGAGGAGGAGATCGCGCGGATCCGCGCCGCCTGCGAGCTCGCCGACGCGGCGCTCCGCGAGATCCTCGCGCAGGGGATCGTCGGTCGGACGGAGGCCGAGGTGGCGCTCGCCCTCGAGGACGCGATGCGCCGCCGGGGCGCGTCCGCGCCGTCTTTCGAGTCGATCGTCGCCGCCGGTCCGCACGGCGCGCTCCCGCACGCGACACCGCGCGATGTGACGATCGACCCCGGCCAGCTCGTCGTGATCGACTGGGGTGCGGTGCTCGACGGCTACTGCTCGGACTGCACGCGCACGGTCGCCTCGGGCGAGGTCGGCGAGGACGCGCGGATCGCGTATGACCTCGTGCTCGACGCGCAGCTCGCGGGCCTCGAGCAGATGCGGCCCGGCGTCGGCGGCCGCGACGCCGACGGCGCTGCCCGCGCTCTCATCGACGCGGCCGGCCACTCCGAGCACTTCGGTCACGGCCTCGGCCACGGCGTCGGCCTCGAGGTCCACGAGAAGCCGTCGCTGTCGAAGCGCTCCGAGGACGTCCTGGAGGCGGGCAACGTCGTCAGCTGCGAACCCGGCGTGTACCTGCCGGGCGAGCTGGGGGTGCGGATCGAGGATCTGTGCGTCGTGACGGCGACCGGGCGCGAGGTGCTCACCCACGTCCCCAAAGAGCTCCTCGTCGTCGACTGAGCCTGTGGCCCGGCGAACCGACCAGCGCCGCGCCGCGGTGTGGGCGCTCTATCAGAGCGACCTGCTCGGCCGCGAGCTCGGCGAGACCCTCCCGCGCGACGTCCACATGTTCACGCTCGCGCTCGCCGAGCAGGTGCGCGAGCACCAGGACGAGCTCGACGAGCTCATTCGCCGGCACGCCGCCGACTGGCCGCTCGAGCGGATCGCGCCACTCGAGCGCTCGATCATCCGCGTGGCGCTGCTCGAGATGCTCCACCCGGAGCTCATCCCCGGCGAGGCGCCGATCCCGCCCGAGGGGGCGATCGACGAGGCGGTGGAGACCGCGAAGACGTTCTGCGGCGCCTCGGCGCCCGGGTTCGTCAACGGGATCCTCGGCGCGGTGCTGCGTGAGCGTGTAAGCGGAACGTAGGAGTTCGGCTCAGGGCGACCCCGCCACGGCACAATCGCTGCGTGCGACTGCTCGTCGTCGACGATGACCGTGGCCTGCGGGACGTCCTCCGCCGCGCGCTCGACCTGTCGGGATACGCGGTGCGGCTCGCCGACACCGGCTCCGGGGCGCTCGCCGAGATCGCCGCGGCCGCTCCGGACGCGGTCGTGCTCGACATCGGCCTGCCCGACATCGACGGTCTGGAGGTGTGCCGCCTGCTGCGCCGCGAGGGCAACCGCGTCCCGGTGCTCATGCTCACCGCGCGGGATGCCGTCTCGGATCGCATCGACGGTCTCGACGCCGGCGCCGACGACTATCTCATCAAGCCGTTCGATGTCGACGAGCTGCGGGCACGGCTCCGCGCGCTCCTGCGGCGGGCGACATACCCGCAGGACGCAGACGACGGCGCGCCCGCGTTCCTCGACCTGCGCCTGGACCCCGGTCGGCACGGCGTCGCCGTCGGCGACGAGCTCGTCGAGCTCACGCGCACCGAGTACCAGCTGCTCGAGCTGCTCATGCTCAACCCGCGCCGGGTGCTCCCGCACAGCCTCGTCTATGAGCGTGTGTGGGGCTACGACTTCGGTCCCAGCTCGAACGCGCTCCGCGTCTACATCGGCTATCTGCGCCGCAAGCTCGAGCAGGCCCGCTCGGCGGCGGTGATCCACACGGTGCGCGGGGTCGGGTACGCGCTCCGGGAGCCGGCGGGCCGGGCGTGAGCCTGCGCGTCCGGCTCGGCCTCGCCGCCGGGCTGGCGGTCGCGATCGCGGTGATCGCGGTCGCCGTCTCAAGCTACGCGGGCATGAGCGCCGAGCTCCGCGGCCAGATCGACGCCCAGCTGCGCAGCCAGGCCGCCCACGTCGTGCGCTTCGACGCCGGCGGCCCGCCGCCCGGCGGTCAGGTCCCCTCGGGCAGGGGCCGCCTGCGACTTGCGGCGCGCGGCCGGCCGGCGTTCGGCGGTGCCGCCGGCGTGATGGAGCAGGTCACCTCCGATGGCACCGTGCGCGCGCTCGACCCGCGCGACCGGATCCCGGTCGACGCGCGCATGCGGGCGCTCGCGCGGCGCGGCTCAGGCCGGTTCTTCGCCGAGAAGACCGTGCGCGGGGTGCCGCTTCGCCTGTACGTCATCGGCGCCGGCTCCCGCGGCGCGCTCATCGTCGCGCTGCCGCTCACCGCGGTCGACCACGCGCTCTCCCAGCAGCTGCTGCTGCTGATCGTCATCGCCGCCGCCGGGATCGCGCTCGCCGCGCTGCTCGGCGTGCTCGTCGCCCGTGCGGCGCTGTCGCCGATCGCCCGCTTCACCCGTCAGACCGAGGCGATCGCGGCCTCGCCGGAGCGCCTGAAGACCGACCGGCTCGATGGGCAGGGCGGCGATGAGCTCGCCCGTCTCGCCCGCACGTTCAACGACACGCTCGATGCCCTCGAGCGCTCGGTCGTCGCCCAGCGCAACCTTGTCGCCGACGCCTCCCACGAGCTGCGCACGCCGATCGCGACGATCCGCGCGAACCTGCAGCTGATGCGCGACGAGGCACGCCTCCCCGCCGGGGAGCGGGAGGCGCTGCGCCGCGACGTGATCGAGGAGCTCGACGATCTCACCGCGCTCGTCTCCGACGTCGTCGAGCTCGCGCGCGGCGCGAGGCCCGGGGGGAACGCCGGCGACGTGCGCCTCGACGAGATCGTCGCCGCCGCGGTCGAGCGGACCCGGCGGCGCGCGCCGAGCCTCGCCGTCAGCGCGCAGCTCGAACCGACGCTCGTGCACGGCGAGGGCGACCGCATCGCCCGCGCGATCGCCAACCTGCTCGACAACGCGGTGACCTGGAGCCCGGAGGGCGCGGACGTCGAGGTTCGGCTCCGTGACGGGCGGATCACCGTGCGCGACCACGGCCCGGGCTTCGAGGCGGAGGACCTGCCGTACGTGTTCGATCGCTTTCACCGGGCGCGGGCGGCCCGCGGCAGGCCCGGGTCGGGGCTCGGGCTTGCGATCGTCCGTCAGGCCGCCGAGGCGCACGGCGGCACCGCGTGCGCCGCGAACGCCCCGGGCGGCGGGGCGCTCATGACGGTCGACTTCGGGCCCGCGCAGACGCCCGAGGACGCGGTTCTCCGGGCCGGTTCCTACAGCCCGGCCGGGTGGCGGGCGACGTAGCCGCCGCCGTCCCTCAGGTTCGCGGTCGGATTCGAGCGCCAGCGCGGTCCGGACCCGCCGGGGATGTTGGGGCCGCTGTAGTCGGCGGTGTCGAACGCGCGGCCGTCGACGACGAGGAATGCGTGCGAGGGGTCGCTGTAGACCGTGACCCACCTGCCCTTGCCCGGCCGGCCGTAGGACTCGAGACCGGTCGAGTCCTCGGGGGAGGAGAGCAGGCCGCCGCCGTGCAGCGCGTAGCTGACGGCGCCCGAGCAGTCGTAGCCGCTGCTCTGGAAGCTGCCGTGGCCGCCGCCCCACTCGTAGTGCGTGTCGATGATGCTGTTCGCCGCGGCGACGATCTGCTGGACTGCGGCCGGGGCGCCGGCGGGCAGCACGAGCTCGCCGTTCGACGCGATCGTCGCGGTGTCGCCGGTGGTCGTCGCCGACGTCGTCGCGGTCACGGTCCTCGTCCTCCGGGTGCTCGTCTTCGTCGCGGCGGCGAGCGCGCGCGCCTCGGAGCGGGTGAGGATCCCGGTCGCCCGCAGGCCGGTCGCGCGCTGGTAGCGCATCACGCTCCGGCGGGTCATCGGGCCGAACTGGCCGTCGGCGGCCGTCCGGTAGCCCGCCGCGGTGAGCGCCCGCTGCAGCTGCCGGACGTCGCGGCCGTGCATCCCGAAACGCAGCGTCCGGCGGCCGAGCAGGCTCGTCGCCGCGTGTGGCCCCGCGGATGCGGCATGGCTCGTGGCGGTGGTCGTCGGCACGGTGAGCGTCGCGCCGCCCCCACCGGAGGCGAACGCGGCGGTCGGGGTAAGGACGGCGGCGAGCGCAAGGCTCGGGAGCGCGGCACGCGCGCAGGCGCGCATCAGGTTGTGGAGCACGGCGGCAGACCCTTCTCTTTCGGCGCCTACGGGGTGAGCTGACGGGCTCGCGCGGAAAGAGTCGCGCTACGCCGGCATGAGCCGGAGATTCGCCCCATGGAGCGCCGTCACGGCGCTCCGATTGGGTCCCCCGTTCGCCGGCCCGTGGGTCCGGCGACTCGGCTGGATGTCGATGATTCGGACGTCAGAACGCGTCATCGGCGCAAGAGTTGCGCTCACGCAGCGGTTCGCTCGATCTGGTCGGCGCGGTGACCGGATCTGGGCCGGGAAGGGGTCGCCGCGCCGAGGCGTCCTTGGTCGGCAGAGCGCTCTGCGCGGCCGTGCGGCCCGCGCGGCGACCACACCCGACCCACCGCAGCAGACAGATGCTCAGGCACCTGGCGGCCGCCGCGCTCGGCGCGGGGCGGTCTTGCCGGATCGGCGGGCTCGGCCCGGCTGCGGCCGCACGCTCCGCGGCAGCGGTGCCGCGGGGCGGTGCCTGGCTGCGGCGGCGCGGCGCGTCGGCCGCCCGGTTCGCTCAGCGTCCGGGGTTGGCGGCTCCGCGGGCGGCGGTCGCGATGAAGGCCGCGAGCGCCCGCACGTCCGCCCGCGGCAGCCGCCTGCCGAAGTCCTCGGGCATCAACCCCGCCTCGTAGCCGGGGATCGAGTGGGGCGGATGGATGATGTCCTGCTCGACCATCGCCGCCGGCGTTCCCTGCAGGATCGCGTCGAGGCGGGGTCCGAGCCGACCGTCGAAGCCGCCCGCGGCGATCGTGTGGCAGTCGCCGCAGCCGTGATCGCCGAACAGCCGCTCGCCGCGGCGCGCGAGCGCGCTCCCGTGAACGACCGCCCGGATCTCGCTGCGCGCGGCGCCCGGGGAGAGCGGCAACGCCGGCGGCGGGGCGCCCTGGCCGACGCCGGCGGCGACGAGCCCGGTGCCCGCGAGCACGACGACCGCCGCGAGCTCCCCGAGCCGGCGGCTCACCGTCCTACCTCCAGGGCGCCCGCCGCCTCGCGATCGCCCGCCGCGTCGCCGGCGTCCACGGGCCCGGGCGCGCCGAGCCCAAATCGCGCCGCGAGCCCGAAAGCGAGCAGCACGAGCCCGGCCGCGACACACTCCGCGACGATGATCGTCGTCGCGCGCGCGTCGTAGCGCTGCTCGGCGAACCCGAACAGGCTCGTCGTATGCGAGATGACGATCGAGACGACCGCACCGACGCTGATCCCGAGGGCGCCGATCGCGAACAGCCATGGCCGGCGCAGGAAGAGCAGCGCGATCACCACGCCGGAGCTGATCTCGTTGAGCAGGAACAGCGGGCCGATGACCGCGACCTGCGCATAGCCCTCGTGAAAGAGGCGGCCGTGCAGGTATCCGGCGATGCCGACCGCGACCGCCGCGAGCGCGAGCGTCACCCTGATGGGGAGTGCGGGTCGCGCCGGAGCGAGCAGCAGCCGGACGGGCGGCGGCACCGAGGAGGGGAGTGCGCGCGATGGCATGCAGAGCGGTCTGTCTCTCACGTGGGGTGGGGCGTGTCAACCCCGAGGACGCCGGCGACCGGCGATCCTTCCCGAAGGCCGCTCCACGTCCCATCCCCGCACTGCCCGCGCGGGCCGTCCGAGGAGGTGTCCGGGAGAGCGACGCGCGAAGCGGATCGAGGCCGCAGGGCGGCCGCCCGCGCCAACGCCTCCGCGTGCCGCCGGCCGGCGCGCTCGCCGCCGGGCCGTCGGAGCGTCGCGGTGCCGTAGGGCGGGTTATGCGTCGCGGTCGTGACGGGACCCGGCGCGGCGCAGCCGGGTCGCGGGCAGGTAATGGTCGGGTGCGGCGAGGAAGCGCTCGCGGCAGCCGCCGGAGCAGAAGTAGTACGCCTGGCCGGCGTGCTCGGTGGAGGGCGCGTGCGCGGGGGCGACGCTCATCCCGCAGACCGGGTCGGTCGCGCCCGCGGCCCTGCCGTTCGCGGGATGGTGGTGGGCGTGCGCGCGGTGCCCGGCAGCGTTGCCGCTGGTCCCGCCGGCGCGGTCCGCGCTGCCGGTGCTGCTCGTCCCGCCGGTTCGATCCGCATACGATCCCGGATCGGCCTCGAAGGTCTGCCGGCAGTGCTCGGAGCAGAAGTGGATCGTCCGCCCGTCGAACTCTGTGGACAGCGCCTTGGCGCGGTCGACCGTCATCCCGCAGACGGGGTCGGTGACGCCGCGCCGGGCGGTCAGCCAGAAGAGCACGGCGAAGATGGCGAGGCCGGCGATGTTGAGGACCAGCTTGTAGTTGATCGTGATGGCGCTGAAGATGTCGGTGCGCGTGGGGCGGGCGCCGGCGGGGATGAGCCCCAGCGCGCTGAAGATGCCGTCGATGACGAGCGCGGCCGCGACCATCGTGACGAACATCAGGCCGGTGATGCGCAGCGCGAACTCGCGGCCGTAGTACTTGCGGTAGATGGCGACGATGGGCAGGACGATGAGGTCGGCGAAGATGAACGCCATCACGCCGGCAAAGCTGATGCCCCCGCTCCACAGCACCGCGGCCAGGGGCACGTTGCCCACCGAGCACACGAACGACAGGACGGCGATGAGGGGTCCGATGAACGCGCCCCACACGCTCTGCACGAGCGCCGGCGAGCCGCTGAGGAAGACCGAGTGCAAGAAGCCGTTGCCGATCTGGGCGACGAATCCGGCGAGCAGGAAGCCGGTGGCGATCTCCTTCCAGAGCATCTGCCAGTCGCCGCGGAAGTTGTGCGCCACGTCTGACCAGGCCGAGGCGCTGGTCAGGCGCCGGCGCCAGGTCATCTGCTCGCCGGCCATGTGATGCTGATGGCCGGTGTCGGCGGCCTGAGCATGCGCACGGGCGCGCTCCTCCAGCGACCGGGAGACGAACACCCGCAGCAGCACCGCCATCAGGACGATCATCACGATGCCGCCGAGATATTCGGCGAGCGTGAACTGCCAGCCGATGAGCACCCACAGCACGAGGCCCAGTTCCCAGACGAGGTTGGTCGAGGCGAACTGGAAGGCGAGCGCGGAGGCGGCGGAGGCCCCCTTCTGGAACAGGCTCTTGCCGATGGCGACCGCCGCGTAGGAGCACGACGAGGAGGCGGCGCCGAGACCGGTCGCCACCGCCACGGGCCGGGGGCCACTGCCAGAGAGCGCGTTCTCGATGCGCTCGCGCGGCACCCAGGCCTGGACGACCGCCGAGATGAAGAAGCCGAAGACGAGCGCCCACCACACCGCCCAGCCCATCAACAGGGCGTCGCGCAGTCCATGCCAGATGACGTCGAGAACACTCATCGCGCTACTCCTCGGGATACCCGCTCATCGCAATACCCCCTCACCGTATCAGATACCGCCCTGGGGTATTTGGTACCCTGTCCGTCCATGAGCTCCGCAACCACTCCCGCGCGCGGTTACTCCGCGACCAAGGACCAGCTGCTCAAGCGCCTGCGCCGCATCGAGGGGCAGGTCCGCGGCATCCAGGGCATGGTCGCGGATGACCGCTACTGCATCGATGTCCTGACCCAGATCAGCGCCATCCAGGCGGCCCTGGACAAGGTCGCGCTCGGCCTGCTCGACGACCACGCCCACGTGTGCGTGTTGGGCGCCGCCGACGGAGAGCGCGACGCCAAGACCGAGGAGCTGATGGCGGCTGTCGGGCGGCTCATGCGCCGCGGCTGACCGCAGCCGGTCGCCAGGGCTTTCTCGACAAGCGGCTGAAGGGACTCGAACCCTCGACCTTCTGCATGGCAAGCAGACGCTCTAGCCAACTGAGCTACAGCCGCGAGGCGCCGGAGTATATCCGGGCGACCGGGACCGAGGGCGGACCCCCGGTGGCGAAGGCGACGACCGGAATCGAACCGGTGTAGACGGCTTTGCAGGCCGCTGCGTAGCCACTCCGCCACGTCGCCGGGACGGTGAAGGGTAGCGGTGGGAGGAGGCCGCCGGCGCCCGGATTCAGGTGATCGCGCAGACGCCTTCGGGGTGCGCGCCGGGGAGGCGGCCGAGCAGCTCGGCGAGCGTCGCGAGCTCCTCGCAGGAGAAGTGCTCGACGAACAGGCGGTTGATGCTTGCGACGTGCGAGCAGCCGGCCCGGCGAAGCTTCTCGTGACCGGCGTCGGTGAGCTGCGCGTAGGAGACCCGGGCGTCCTCCGGGCAGCCGACCCGTTCGACCAGGCCGGCCGCGACGAGGCCGTCGATGAGCCGGGTGATGCCGGAGCGGGTGAGCATCGTGCGCTCGGCGAGCGCCGACATCGGCAGCCGCCGGCCCTCGGCCTGCGCGAGGTAGAGGAGCGCCTCGTAGTCGCGGGTGGTGAGGCCGTGGCCGGTCACCAGGTCGGCGTCGAGCGCGCGCAGGATCGTCGCGTGGCTCTGCAGGAAGCTCCGCCACGCGTCGAGCGCGACGCCGTGAAGGCCGGTGTCGGAGACGGTGTCCATACGCGCGAGTCTAGTTGACTGATCAACGGCCGGTCGAGGCCGGCGGGGGGCGGGCTTCGCGTCGTGGCGACGTCGCGAGAGCGGCGGACGTCCACGCCGAACAGCCCCCGGTGACCCCGCTGAACAGCCATGCGGGCACAACGCTGAACAGCCATCCGGGGACTACGCTGAACAGCGATGGCCGCGCTCGCCTGCCGCGCCCGGATGCCGGGTCCCGCGCCCGGGACGGCGGCGCTGCTCGCAGCCGTCGTGCTCGCCGGCTGCGGGGGCGCCGGTCGCGGCGCAGGCTCGAACCGATCGGGCGCGACCGCCCCGGGCTCGGCGACCCGCAGGACGAGCTCGACCGCGCCCTCCGCGCCGATCGCCCCTCGCCGCGGCTCGCTGGCGCTCAGCCCGTCGGATCCGACGACCAGCTCGGAGCTCACGTTTCGCTTCACCGCACCCGTCGCCAGCGGGGTCCACGGCAAGCACGTCATCGGCTACACGCTGAGCCTGCTCGGCCCCGCGCGCACGGGATGCGTCGGCGCCCGAGAGGCGGGCGCGCCGCCGGTCAGTCGCGGCGCGCAGGCGCAGATTACGCTTGGCCCCGCCGAGCTGCATGCACCGTGGTGCGCCGGGCGCTACCTCGCGCGCGCGATCGAACTGCGCCGGGCGCACTGCGCGCCCTCGGTGCCGTGTCCGGAGTACGTCGCGGTCGTCGGCGTCGTCGGTCGCGTGCGGTTCACGATCCGCCACGGATGAGGCGAGCGCTCCAGTCGACGCGGCCGCTGCGGCAGATCCCGTGGCGCGGCGAGCGCCACCAGGTCGAGAGCGTCCCCCTCACCGTGCCGTGGGTGCCGAACCGCCCGCGGATCCAGTAGCGCTCACCCGTCGTGTCCCGGAACGTATGGGTGAACCCGGTGCCGCCGGATCCGTTCAGCCGCCACGGCCGGCCCGCGAGGATGGGCGAGACCGAGAACAGGAGCGTCCGGCGATCCGCGCAGCGCACGCGGAAGCCGAAGCGCGCGTGCGAGAGCATCGTGCGGGTGGGTGCGACGCGCAGCGAGAAGCCGAGCCGCTGGGTCGTCGTGCCGGCGTAGCTCCCCGCCTTGGGCGGCGGTGGGGCGGTCGTCGCCGTCGGTACGGCGGCGAAGCCCGGGTCCGCGACGCTCGCCGCCACGGCCACGGTCGCCCCGATGGCAGCTGCGGCTGCCGCAAGCCCCTTGCTCATTTTCCTCCGCTCCGATCAGTCCGTTGTCGAGCGCCGGACGGCGCGCGCGGCAAGCCTACCGGCAGCGGCGAGAAGCGCACAAGTCGGCCAGCACTTGAGCGTGGCAGATCAGACGATCCGGCGGGTGCTCGTAGAGCGAGCGGTGACGATCCGGCCGGGCGGGCGCAGGAAGGTCGCAGCGGTAGCGTGCTGAACCCCGCGTAATACGGACGGGATGTGCCGGGGCAGCCGTTACGTGCCGTCGATGACCATGGTGACGATCTTGTGGACTTCGGCGGGTTCGGGAGGCGCGGTCTCCTGCTCGGTGCAGAGCAAGTGGACGGCACCGATCAGAGTGGGGGCGATCGTGCGGGCATCGGTATCGTCGGCGAGGCGTCCCAAGTCACGCTCGGCGGCGAGATAGGCGCGGATCATGGCGGTTCCTTCGCCGAGAAGCGGGATGCGGGCGGTTCCCGCCTCGCGGAGCCGGGTCCGAAGATTCTCACGAGCGATGATGAGCCCGACGACGGCGACCGCGACCGGCGAGAACAGCTCGACAAGAGCGCCGGTGAGGTTGTCGGCCACCGTGTCTGTTCCGGCCGAGTCGAGCAGGGCCATCGTCTGCGTCTCCAAGCGGGTGATCCGGTCGAGCACCAGTTCGGCCAGGAACGCGTCGAAGTCGGCGAAGTGCCGATGCACGAGTCCCTTGGCGACTCCCGCCTCGCTGGTGACCGCGCGGCTGGTCAGCGCGTTTGGCCCCTCGCGCAGCAGGACGCGCTCGGCAGCGTCGAACAGCTGTCGTCGCGCGTCGTGCATGGGTACTCCGGTCGGCAAGCTCCGTCCCTTCTGCGCTGCAAGTGGGCACGCGCCCATTTATAGTGGGCGGATGACCACTCTACCGCCGCGCTTCGACCAGGCCGACTCGCACCGCGCCCGCGGCATCGCCGAATCCTTCGGTGCCGGCGCCGCCTCCTACCACCACGCCAGGCCGCCCTACCCCCAAGAACTGGCGGACCAGATCATCGCGGCCAGCCCCGGACAGGACGTGCTCGACGTTGGCATCGGCACCGGCATCTCCGCCCAGGGCTTTCAGGCCGCCGGGGCTCAGGTGCTAGTCAAGTCGGCGGAGGTGGTGTAACGCTCGTCGGCGAGGTAGCGGGCGGCTCAGGCCGTGGGGAGCGTGATCACCACCTTCCGGGTGAGGTCGCCGCGCGGGTTCTCGCGTAGGTGAGCCCGTAGG
>Ga0209061_1003644_pt1 | contig 16267 bp, 1 predicted proteins | sample Coa_R1_10_FD_187157 | JGI IMG/M metagenome (GOLD analysis project Ga0209061, IMG submission 187157) | Surface soil microbial communities from Centralia Pennsylvania, which are recovering from an underground coalmine fire - Coalmine... | ecosystem: Environmental > Terrestrial > Soil > Unclassified...
ATATTTGCGGCATTGAATTGACTGTTGTTGATGGTCAGCGCACCAGACATGGAATAGATGGCGCCGCCCTGAGCTGCGCCGCCAATGCCGCCGCCGCCGCCAGCCCCACCGGCACCGCCGCCGGCATTAATACTGGCGGTAAGTTTGGTGCCTTTCGAGTTGAAGGCACCCCCCCCGCCCGCGCCGCCCGCGCCGCCCGCACCGCCCGCACCGCCTTGAGCAATATTGGCGGAAAACTGTCCCTGAGTGATGCTTTTCATAATGCCAGCATTGAAAATGCCTCCACCTTCGGCCATACCGCCTTCGGCCCCGTTGCCACCCTGTCCGCCGGCGCCGCCAGTAGCATTAGCATTAGTTAAATCTGGCGCGCCGCCGATACCGCCCGCGCCGCCGGCGCCACCCGCGCCGCCTTGAGCGAGGTTGTCGTAAAGGGTTGCCACGTTGATCGTCAGAGTGCCTTGGTTGTAAATGCCGCCTCCCTCCCCGACTCCGCCGGGCTGGCCGTTGCCACCGGCGCCGCCTGGAGTACCGTTGCCGCCAATGTTGGTTATGCCTCCTATACCCGCACTCCCATCCATCCCTGTGCTACCCAGGGCCTGGTTCATTTGGATCTGACTGCCGCCCTGAATGATCAGGCTGGCATTGGCATCATTGTAGATGCCGCCGCCCGCTCCCATACCTGCGATATAGGTAGGGACGCCGTTGGTAGTGATGAAGGCCTCGGAACCCTGGGCAATGTTGTTCTGGACAACGGTGTTGTTGAGGATTAGCTGTGCACCGGGACCGCCACTGGTTCCCGAAGCGTTGAAAATACCACCACCCTCTGCGTCCGGACTGCCGATCGCTGTGCCGTATTCGACGATGTCATCGTTGAGAGTCAGGTTGCTGCCGTTGAAAATGTCGCCGCCCTGGCTACCGGGAGTACCGGTGACGTAGGGCGAGGCGTTGCCATAGGCGATGGTCAGGCCGGAGATAGTCACATTGCCCGCACTGGAGGTAATGTCGAAGACACGGCTGCCGGGATACGTGTACGTACCGAAAGGATACTTGATCGTCTGGTAGCCGCCGCTAATGGTCAAGCCGCCAGCGCCGGGACCGTGAATGGTCATACTCTGGGAGATGACCAACTCGCCATTCAAAAGGGTGATAGTATTACCGACAGTGCTGGAGAAGTTGATGGTACTGCCAGCATTCTGCGATTGGTCGGCCTGCTGGATGCAATAGCGAAGACTGCCGGATGTACCCGAACCTACGGGAGTGCCATCCGGGTTGAGCGGATCGCCAGCTACGTTGACCAGATAGGTTTGTCCTGATAACAGGGTGCGATCTTCCAGTCCTTCCAGGTACGGCCGCACGGTAGGACGGCGTCGCCGCGCCGGCCGCCGCGAAACGGGCGTGGAACGAGTCGGCCACAATTTGCGGATAAAGCGAGACCAAATATATTTCGTCACGGATGCATCTCCCTTGTTATCCTCTCTGAGGAGTGGATGTTCGTCTCTTGAGATTTTGCTCAGGAGACTGGCACCCACCACTCAGAGTGTTTGTTTAGCTATGACAACTGGAGTAACTGCCCGGCATCTGCAGCCAGGAGAGTCATCAGAAAGTCAATCCAAATAGCCGGAAGCATCGTACCGGCGCTCGAGGAGGCATAAGCGCCGGCGTCATCGCTGTAGCTGACCGTCAACGGGTGTGCGAACAACAGGTCCGGCCACAAGGAGAAGTCGAGCAGGCCAGTGACGAACGTGGCCGTGGCCGTGCCGTCGTGAACGACAGCATACGAGGTTTGGCCATCAACCTGAATCGCCACGACTCCCTCGTTGACCAGTGTACCATCGGCACTGGTGACATTGACCGTCACCGTCTCCACTTGCACCAGTCCCGGATAGCTGTTGGCGATATTGACAATGGTAACGGACGTTGCTGCTGCTTGAGCGCCGGACGAAACACCGCCCGGCGGGCTGGCAGGCGGCGACACTGAACCGGAAACATACCACAGGAAAGATATTGGAGCACTGGGGACCGAGCCATCTTTGGCCTGGACGGTCACGGCATAGCTGCCCTGGACGTTAGCGGCGATGGTGCCAAAGATCACACCGTTAGCATCGATAAGCAGCCCCGGAGGCAACCCTGTGGCCGTCCAGGTGCCCGAATCGGCATCGATGGCCTGGATGGGTAAGTCAATATCCTGGCCGGCGGCACTCGTCTGTGTGCCTGGATTGGTCAGCACCGGAGGCGTGGTATCGTTCACAGTCCAGGTGAAGGTAATGTCACCCTGCGCGCCGTTGGCTGTGACTGTGACGTGATAGGTACCGGCACCGCGCGAGTTGATGGTGCCGGAGATCAAACCCGTACTGGTGTTGATCGTCAAACCCGGAGGCAGGCCCGTGGCACCAAAACCGCTGGCAGTGTAGCCAGGAGGAGCGCTGATGAGGAGGGTAACCTGGTCGCCCTCGCCATTAGTCTGGTCTCCGGGATTGTTCAAGACGAGAGAGGGACCAACCTTCCAGGAGAAGGTGACGCTGGCCATATCACCGGTGTTGATGTCTTTGGCTGTTACCGTGACGCTGTAGGGTGTGGTAGTAGAAGCGGTGTTGGCGATGGTGCCGGAAATAATGCCGCTACTCGGATCGATGGTCAACCCCGGAGGCAGACCTGTGGCACTGAAATTGAAACTATCGGTGCTAAAGCTCGCTGCGGGAGTAATTTGCAGCTTCACCGATGCTCCTATGTAGCTCTGCTGGTTGCCCGGGTTGTTGAGTGTGAGGGGGAACGGTGTGACAATGAGGTTCACCGTATTTGAGTTCAGCGTATGACTCTGCCCTGATAGACCACTGCCATCCGGGGAACCGACGGAGACCTGGACGTTGCCCGGAGTGGCCACGAGCGAAGCGGGGACGGCAACGACCAACTGCGTGCTGCTGCTGCTAATGGGTGTCAGAGTGGTGCCACCGGAGGATCCTGGAGGCGTCAAAGTCACTTTGGAGCCTGGCGTGAAACCGGTACCGGTGATGGTCAGATTGAAGGTCCCGCTTTGCTCCTGGACCGAGGACGGATCCAGGCTGCTGATGATCGGCAGTTGGTACTGGAAGGCGCCGGCGCTGACAGTGTTGTTGACAGTGCGCGGGAAACCGTCGCCGCGCTGGTCGGTGGTGATGCCAGTCGGTATCAGGCTGATGTTGCCGGCGCTGATGGCCACGCTTCCGGACAAGAGGGCATCAGTCGGCGTGGGACCACCGTTGTCCCGAAGCGGCCCCAAGTCAAGCGTGGATGCTGTGACAATCTGGTCCGTACCGCCGCTGCTGGTGTTGAAGCCCGTAGCGCCGGTGGTGCTGCTCAGAAGGTTGTTGCCCGCGCTGGTAAAGCTGCCGTAGGCATCGAGAGCTACGGCTGTATTGCTGGTTGGCGGGTTGGCGCCCGTGATAGTTGGATTGGCCGTGAGTGTAAGGTTGGTGCCAATGGGAGTCGGCGAACCGGCGGCCTGCTGGCGGTACAGCGCCGTGAGGGCCGGCTGGGTTGCTCCTACCCCAACATAGGCGTACCAGCCAGTCGCTGCCAGAGGCCCACTGCCTGCAGCCACGGGACTGGCAATAGTCAGGGCACCGTTGGCTGGCACAGCTATGGAAGACAACGCCGAGCCAATCGTCTCGCCGAAGCTATTGACGTAGGTGATAAGCACCCAAGCGGTCTGCGCCGTCCACGAACCGCTGCTGCCAACCGTGAGCTTGGGCGCGGCAGGTGCAGGCAGTGGAGCGGCCGTGTTGAGAGCGAGGATGGTGTTACCGAGGGTATTGCTGGAGTTGGCACCGGCGTAATAGCCGCCGGCGATGCCGGTGCCATTGCTGCCGGCAGCTCCAGGTTGTCCGCCTTTGCCCGCACCGCTGCCGCCGATGCCGCCGAGTCCATAGGTAGAGGCCTGGCCATAGACGAGGGTGTCATCCATGAAGACGGCGTTCGCACTGAGGTTGTAGACGTTGCCACCAGCGACGCTGCCGCCGGCGCCGCCAGGACCGCCGTCGTTTTTGGTCACGCCGGCTGGAGTGCCAGCGTTGCCGCCACGGCCGCCCTGGCCGCTGATGAGGATATTGGCGTTGGCGTTAGGCGTGCTGTTGTTGGCAGAGCTGCCGCCGAAAGTGGTGTTGATGACGGTCAAGGGTGTATTGTCACCGTTGTACAGGCCGCCACCGTCAGCGCCGCCGGCCGCGCCGCCGGCGCCGCCGGCGCCGCCGTTGGGCGTAGTACCGGAGCCGGCATCGCCGCCGTTGCCACCGGTGGCAGCATTTCCGGCCAGGGTACTGGCCGTAATGTTCAAACTGCTGTTTTGGCCGCTGGCCGTGTTGAGGCTGGTGTTGAAGACGCCGCCGCCCTGAGCACTGCCACCGATGCCGCCTGCAGCATTGTAGCCGGCACCGCCCTCGCCACCGACACCAGCGAAGATCTGATCGTCAAGAAGGCTAAGACTATCGAGAGTAACGTTATTAATACTATTACTGCCTGCAAAGACGTAAATTCCGCCGCCCTGGGCGTTGCCGCCGGTGCCGCCAGCACCACCAGCAACATTGCTACGCTTGTTGGCGGTAGTGGAAGCCCCGGCGTTGCCGCCGTTGCCGCCAGCACCGGCCGTCAACTTAAAGTTCGAGGCCGAGCCGCCGCTCCAGGACAGGCCCAGAGGGACCGTTGAGTTCAGGTTATTGCTGAGGTAAACGCCCCCGCCCTGTACCGAGCCGCCCCCACCACCGCTGCCGCCATCCCAACTGTACGGCACCGCGGCGGAGGCGCTGCCGCCGTTGCCGCCGACGCCAGCTGTGCCGATGCCGCCGGTCATTGAGGTAGAGGTCAAATTCAAGGCATAATTCACGGCAGCGATTCCGACGCCTTCGACCGAGCCGCCCTTGCCACCGTTACTGCCATAGCCATCCCAGCCGTAGACACTGAAATTGGGACCGCCGACGCCGTCGTAACTTGGCTTCCAATAACCAGAAACAGTGAGTCCACCCACGTTGTTGATTGCCCCTGCGCCGCCGGCACCGGCCGTGGCCGTGCTGGAAGTGATCGTGACCGTGTCCAGTACCGCGCTCTGGGCCGTCGCCGACGAGAGGAAAACGGCTCCGCCTTGGGCCAGTCCGCCATTGGCACCCAGGCCGTTTATGCCGTGGTTCCGCCCGTCATCACTGCCCATTCCGCCCCCACCGCCGTTGCCGCCAGCGCCGGAGCTGATGGAGTTATTGGTAAACGAGGTTTGGCTAATGCTGACTGCCTGAGCGGGAGTGGTCGCGGTAGGTATCGAGAAATGAGCAATTGCCGTTGACCAGTTGGTGAAGGTTTCCAGGTCAGCGTATTGATTGACGGCCCAGAAGCTGCCGTCGCTGTCGACGTTGATGCCGCTGACCGGGCCGATTGGGTTGTTGGTGCCGAGCAAGTCGCCGTGGTAGTTAGTCAGACCAGACTGAACGAGGACGGGAGCGCGCATCGTCCCTTTCACGTCGTTCGCGGCACGGCCAGTAACGTACATCGACAAGAACTGACTCCCACTCTGGGAGAAGGTCATGCCAATGTCGCCGTTCTGATTAATATCGATGCTGGGGAAGGCGTCGTAGACGTTAGCCCCGCCGCCCACGTCTCCCTGCTGCTGGAGTTTGGGTGTGCCGCTGCTAACATCGATGACATACCATTGAATACTGTCCTCATCGCCGGTAGTGTCGGACACAGTTTGTGCTGCAGCCAGCAGATTGTTGTACTCAGCTACCTTCTGGATGGACGAATTGACGCCGGTGAGCAGGTTGGTGCCGAGAGGCGAGGCGGGATTCGGCTGGCGCATCGGAACAGCGGGAGAATACGAATTGACCACCAAATTAGTCGTTGCGAAGGTAGCGGAGCTAGAGAGCGGGTTGGTCATCTCGACAACGTTGACAGAAGCATTGTTACTGCCTGCCTGGACGAACCACATCGGATCGCCCGCTTTCGCATCGTGCATGACCGTTGGCCGCAAATCCGCTCCTGCGTAGTCATATTGGAAGGCGTTGCTGCCTTTGCTGAGGGCCGTGCCGTTTGTTAAGGCATTGAGACTGATGGTGTCCACCTGCACATGGTTCTCAACCATGTTCTTGTCGTACATATTGAGCGTGACTACCAGGGCATCGGCATTGTAGCCGATGTTTCCGGTATCCTTGGGATCGAACGTGGCACCGTTTTGAGTTTCCGTGGTCGCGATCTGGTAGAAATTCCAATCGGCAGCCGTCAATGTTGCCGGATTGGCCGATGTCGAAACGGCGATGTCCAAAACGCTCTTGTGCTGTGAGAAACTTGGATCATTGGGGAAGGTGAAAGAACCATCGACGTCCAGATCAACGATGATGAAGCGCTGGATCTGATCGTCCCAAATCACCGCGGGATCGATGAATTGCGCGAAAATATCCGCACGTGGCAGCTTCCCTACGTTGGCGAAGAAGTCGGAGAGCGAATCGGTGACGACGTTAGTCCCCGCATCCCTGGGAGTGAAGATGGCAACGGCCTGATTGATTACCTCAACGTAGCTGTCCGGTCCGGCGGCTCCCTGAGCATTGGGCGTCAATTCATTGATCCCCTGGTAGGGGCCGCTATTGCTGTAGTTGAGACCCGAGTAACTGCTGAGCACGTTAATGCCACTCGGTCCGGTGCTGGTGACAGAGACAGCGCCTCCGGACACCGAGGCGCCAGTGCCGCCGGCGCCGCCGTTGCCAGCCGGATTGACGGTGCCTTCGGGCTGGGGAGGGGTTGCGGTTTTGTTATAGTTGATGACGTACCAGCCATCGGGAGTATGTCCGTTGAGATGGCCGAAGGAACCGATGCCGCCGCCCGTACCGCCGGCGCCGCCCACGCCGCCGACAACGCGACTATTGCTAAAAGTGCTCCCGCTTAGATCCAAATTGGCGGAGGCGATAGCGAGCGCACCGCCGGAGGCTGAGCCAGCGGAACCGCCCTGGCCGCCGTCACCGCCTGCGCCGCCGTAGGGTCCGTTGGCGGGAAAAGTATTACCGTTGCCGCTGTTGCCGCCTTGGCCGCCGTTGCCGCCCGCGCCGCCACTGCCTGACTGGACCAGGCTGGCAGTGACCGTGACGCCGCTGATCGTGGCATTGCCGTTGACATCCTCTCCGACGCCGCCACGGACGCTACGTGTGTTGCCGCCGTTGCCGCCGTAGCCGCCCGCACCGCCGAGTCCGCCTGTGGAGCCATCGCCGCCCTGGCCACCGTCACCGCCCTGGCCGCCAGCTCCACCAGTACCACCGAGAGCCTCGCTGCCGATACCTGCCGAATTGGCGCTAAACGAAGTGCTGCCGATGGTCAGTGTGGCGTTGACGTTATAGAACCCGCCGCCGTGAGCGCCGCCGCCGAGGCCCCCTACGCCGCCGAAGCCCCCTACGCCGCCATCGCCGCCGGCAGCGCCGTCGCCGGCATTACCGCCGGCACCGCCAGCACCACCGGCACCACCGGTAGCGATGCTGGCCACGAAGGTATCGTTGGAAAGAATGAGGGCGCCCTTGGAGTTAAAAACAGCCCCGCCGTAAGCATCGCCAGCATTGCCGCCGGCGCCGCCATGCCCGCCTGGCTGCCCTTGTCCATTCGTGCCGGCGCCGCCAGCGCCGCCGGTGCCGCCGGCCCCCGCAAGCGCCTGGCTAGAAATAAAGCTGGTACTTTTAAAAACCAGACCGCCGCTGATACTGGCCACCGCGCCGCCCTGGGCGTTGCCGCCGTTGCCGCCATTGCCACCAGCCCACCCCAGCGGCGTATCCGAGGCGCCGTTGCCGCCGTCGCCGCCTTTGCCGCCGACCGCCTGGTTCCCCAGGCCGTTATTGTCCACACTGAAGACGATATTGGGAAGAAACAAAGCCGTGCTGCCGGCATTGAAGATGCCGCCGCCCCAAGCGTTGCCGCCGTTGCCGCCGTTTGTGCCTGGTTCACCATCCGTGCCCCGGCCACCCGCGCCGCCTACCGCCTGATTGCCAGAGAAATCGACGTACTGTAAGCTCATGGAGCCGGAATTGTAAACACCGCCCCCATAAGCATCGCCGCCGGCAAATCCCGGAGCACGCGTCCCACCCTGGGCCATGTTATCGGTAAAAACGATCGCATTGGCAATCGTGCCATTCAGCTGGAGAATACCCTTGTTGTAAACTCCTCCTCCTTTACCGGGGCCGACCGCAAAGTTTACAGGAAACGATTCATCTCCGAGAGCCTTATTATTCAGAAATTGGCTGCCGTTTTGCACGATCAGGGTGGCGTTGGTGTCGTTGTAGACGCCGCCACCGGCGCCCAAGCCATTCGAGCCCTGAGCCGTGTTGTTTTCGACGATGGTATTGTCGAGTGTCAACGACGCGCTGGGGCCGCCGTTTTGGCCTTCAGCGTTGAAGATACCGCCGCCACGCCCCGCAGGCCCACCATTGATGCCGACCGAAAAACCATTTTCGACGATATCATTCTTGAGAGTCAGATTAGCGCCATTGAAAATATCGCCGCCCTGGTTGCCGGCGGCCGATGTGTAGTAGACTGCGGCGTTGCCGTTGGCAATGGTCAGGCCGGCAATCGTCACCATCACGAGTCTTCCGCTCGCATTGACGTTGGGGGTAATGTCAAAGACACGGCTGGCGCCGCCGTTGCCATCGCTGCCGCTGATGGTGAGGGTACCGGCACCGCCAGCGTTGATGATGGTCATGTCGTTTGAGATCGGCAGCTCGCCGTTGCTCAGCGCGATGGTCGTGGTCTTGGTAGTGGGGAAGACGGTGGGATCAAACTGGATGGTACTGCCGTTGTTGGCCGGGAGGTCGGCCTGGTTGATGCACCAACGAAGGTTGCCATAGCCAACGCCGTTGATGTAAGAGCCCGTGCCAGCGACGCCAGCGTTGTCGCCGAGTACGTTGACCACGTAGGAATTGAGCAGGGTACGGTCTTCCAGCCCCTCCAGCTGCAGCTGCACCCGGACCTTGCTACTGGCACTGCGAGACAGTCGCTTGGCCCGTTGCTTGCGCTCCAGGTTTGTGGTGCTACCGAAAACCCATTTACGGAGTATGCGAGTCCAAATGCCACGCTGCATAATTTTCACCTCAAGGAGTCTGGTATTGCGTCAGCTCCCGTAACTGCGCTGTCAAAAGGGTCATAAGAAAATCGATCCAGATGGCTGGAACGTCGAGGCCCGCGCCCGATGGGGCGAAGATACCGGAGCTATCGCTGTAGCTGGCTGTGAGCGGATGCGCGAACAGATAGTTGTTCAGCTCACTGGGGTCGAGCAAACCAGTGGCGAACGTAACATTGGCGATGCCGTTATGCACCGGGGCGATGATAGTTTGGCCATTGACCTGGAAGGTGACGACGCCTTCATTGACGGTGTAACCGTTAATATTGGTAACATCGACGATGACTGTCTCCAGTTGCACCAGCCCTGGATACTGATTCTGCACCGAAATTATGCTAAGGTTGGTTGTCAGCCCCGAGACACCGGGCGGGATGCTCGGCGGGCTGGCAGGCGGCGAGCCGCCGGTCCCACCGGAGGGCGGGGATGGCGGGGCTGGAGGCAAAGGTGTCACTGACCACAGGAACGACATCGGAGCGCTGTAGACCACCTGGAGTTGGCCGTTGACGTCCGTGTACGAGTCGCCCGCCTGGATGGTTACGGTGTAGTTTCCTGCCGCCGTGGCGGAAATCGTACCGGAGATGATCCCGGTGTTGGGGTCAATGGTCAGGCCCGGAGGCAGGGTATGCTGGTTGTTGACCACATCGGTCCAATAGCCCGGCTCGGCATCGGTAGCCAGGATGGCGAAATGGCTGATAGTTTGTCCAGCCGTGCTCGTCTGGAGTCCTGGGTTGGTCAACACCGGAGGCGTGGTATCATACACCGTCCAGGTGAAGCTGGTACTGCCCAATTGGCCTTGGCTGTCGTTGGCCTGGACCGTGACCTTGTAGGTGCCAGCGCCGCGTGGGTCGATAGTGCCGGAGATCAGGCCCGTGCTGGGATTGATCGTCAGTCCGCTTGGCAGCCCCGAGGCACTGTAGTTGCTGGCCGTGTAGCCGGGAACCGGAGCCATTTGCAGAGCAACAGGATCGCCTTCGTCGTTGATCTGAGTTCCGGGATTGATCAACCCGAACGGAATCGTCACGTTCCAGGAGAAAGAAATACTGGAAGAATTGCCATTGTCCGTGGCCGTGATCGTGACCTGGTAGATGTTCGACGACGTGCCGGTGATGGTGCCGGTAATCAGGCCGTTGTTATTGATGCTCAGGCCCGAAGGCAGCGTATGCTGACCGTTGGCCATGTCGGTGAAGCTGTCGGCGTCCTTGGCCTGGATTTGCAGGTTGATGGTGTCACCGATGTTATTGGCCTGGTTGCCCGGATTGGTCAAGGCCGGTGGCGTTGTGTCATTGACCGTCCAGGTGAAGGTGATGCTGGCCGTGGCACCGCTTTCACCAGCTGTAACGGTGACCTTGAAATCTTGGGAAGTGCTGCCGTTGGTAACCGCATAGGGGTCGATCGTGCCAGAGATGACGCCAGTGGTAGAGTTGATGGTCAGACCGGGAGGCAGGCCTGTGGCGCTGTAGTTACTGGCAACAGAGCCGGTAGAGGAGAGGATCTTCAAGGAGACCTTGTCACCTTCGTTGTTGATCTGCGTACCGGGATTGGCCAAGGTGAAGGGGTTGACGACCCACTGGAAGGTAACAGTGGCCTTGAGATTATCCGAGGTCGGTCCATCGTAGGCAGTGATAGTAACGGTGTAGGTTTGGGGCGAACTGGGCGCTGCGTCAGGCTTGATAATGCCGGAGATCACGCCCGTGTTGGAATCGATGCTCAAACCGTCCGGCAATCCCGTGGCCGAGAAGTTGCCCACGTCGCCTACGGGAGGAAGGTTATCTGGCGGAGCAGGAGTAATGGCCAAGGACACGCTATCGTTAACATCGCTGGTCTGATCGCCGGGACTCTCCAGGGAGAAGGGAGCCTCGATGATCGTGAATGTCACTGTGTTCGAGTTCAGCGTTTCTCCCTGAATACCACTGCCGTCAGGGTTGCCCACGCTGACCATAATGGGATTGTGATTATCGTCCGGCAGAGGACCGGGGACCGTGACCGTAATCGAGCTGCCAGTGATGCTGGTAGGCGTCAGCTGAGTGGTGACACCGTCCACAGTCCAGTTCACGAGCGCGCCCGACTGGAAGCCGTTGCCGATAATGGTCAGCACGATATTGGTACTGCCTTCTTCATTCGCCTCCGGAGACAGGCTGGCGATGGTCGGCGGGGTAAGCTCATAGGCCCCTATGTCCACGGTGCCGTTTACGGGATAGATGCGCGGGAAGCCGGGGCCGCGCTGATCGGTAGCATCGGCAATGGTGCTGGGAGTAACACCAAACAGACTGGCATAAGTGGCAATCAAGGTGTTGTCTCCGGTGTCGATAGCCACGCTCTTGCCGTTGGCGTTGTCCAGCAAGGCATCGGTCGGCGTGGGGCCGCCGTTGTTCAGGAGCGGTCCCAGGTTCAGAGCTGCCGCGCTGACGTTGAACTGATCGCTGCTGGCGGTGAAGCCATAGACCGCGGCGTCGGCAGCGAGGATACCGAGGATGTTATGGCCCAGGTCGGTAAAGGTGCCGAAGACATCTGCCGTGGAGTAGGAGTTGCCGGAGACCATGTAATTGGTGACGGCAGCGTTGAGATCGAGAATGGTATTGCCCACCTGGTTGGTGCCGCCCGCAGCGAAATAACCGCCACCCTCGCCGACCCCCGGAGTACCCGGAGTACCAGACTTGCCGCCACTGCCGGCGCCGGAGCCAGGTGCTCCAGCCAGCCCCGGATTCAGGGCCTGGTTGTTGATGATAGTGTCATTGATGAACGTGGCGGTGTTGCTATTGGCGTAGACGCCGCCGCCTTCGGTATTGCCGGCGTTGCCGCCGTTGCCGCCATCGGCACGGCTGACTCCCTGGGGAGTGCCGGCATTGTTGCCAGCGCCGCCACTGCCAGCAGTAAGTATGTTGCTGTAGATCGTAGCCGATTGGGAGCTGGGAGCCACACCACCGAGGGTACTGTTGATGACAGTTAGGGTATCGGTGTTGTTGTCGTAGAAACCACCGCCCTCGGCGTTGCCGCCGTTGCCACCGTTGCCGCCGGGGCCACCGTTGGAAGTGGTGCCGGTAGCTCCCAATCCGCCGTTGCCGGCGGTCAGTTGGTTACCGGCCATGGTACTGTAACCAATGCTCAGGGTGCCGAGCGTGGCCGTGTTGGCACTGTCGTTGTACAGGCCGCCGCCTTTGGCATCGCCGCCGGCGCCGCCCGCCGCATATGCTCCTGCAGCCGACCCCGTGGTTGCCGAAGCACCCGCGCCGGCATTGGCGCCGCTGCCGGCAGTGAGGAGGTTGCTATCCAAAGTAACGTAGCTGATATCGACCGTGTTGCTCGTAGTCACTCCTATGTCGGAAGCAAAGACGTAGAGTCCGCCGCCTAACGCCTGTCCGCCGGCACCGCCGGAACCACCAATAAGATGATCGTGACCGCAACTGCCAGCCCCGCCGCCGGCTCCGCCTGCTGCGGCCGTCATCTGATTTTTCGACGCTGAAATGCCAGTGATGCTGAGCGCCAAGGTAGTCGTCAGGTCGTTCTCAAAAGCGAGGCCGCCGCCTGTGGCTGATCCTCCGGCTCCACCATTGCCGCCGCGGGCGGTGTTGGGAAGCGTGAAGGATGCGCCGCCGCCTGCGCCGCCTGCGCCCGCAACACCGGTGTTGCTGTCGAACATGGAGGCGGCCCCCGTCGTGGCAGAAGAGTTCACCGTGAGCTGATAGTTGAGGACAGCAAGGCCGCCGCCCTCCACCGAGCCGCCGGCGCCGCCGTTCCCTGAGTTCGAGCCGCCCTTGCCCGGAGCATTGGAGGGGATGGTCTGAGCAGAGCTAGCACCCTGGCCGCCTTGGCCGCCCTTGATACTGTTGCCGGAAGCATCCACGCCACTCAATGTCGCGATTTGCAGAGAGGAAGCCGCAAGGTAGATTCCGCCGCCTTTGGCAGCGCCGCCGCTGCCGCCGTCGCCAGCATTGCCGCCTACGGGGAAGAAGGTAGCGGCTGTACTGGCAGCGTAAGGTATACTCGGAAACAGGCCGCCCTGGCCGCCGGTGCCAGCGTCGCCGGCCACAAGAACGTTGTCGTCAGCACTGCTGTCGCGAAGAGTGACGGTTCGCAACGAGGGAGGAGTGGCCACGACCTGGAAATGGGCAATGGCCGTGCTCCAGTAGCCGCCTGATGGACGAAATTCGTTATTGGCGAATTCGTTGGCTGCCCAGAAGGTGCCGTCCGAATCGACGTTGATGCCGCTCATGTCGCCTTCACGCTTGCCCAGGTAGTTGGCCAAACCGGCTCCGACCGAAACAAGTTGAGGCGTCTCCATCGTGCCCAACGAATCGGTGGGAAGGCGTCCGGTGACATACATCGACATGAATTGGCCTGTGTATGTCCCGGACTGGATGAAGCTCATGCCAATGGCGCCTTGCGAATTGATGGCGATACCGGGATAGGTGTCGTAAACGCCGGGACCGCCGCTGACGTCGCCCTGCTGCACAAGGACCGGAGTGCCACCATTGATGTTGATTTCATACCAGCGGGCATTGTCCTCGTTTCCGGCAGCATTCGAGACGATTTGATCAGCCACGATCAGGCCGTTCGATTCATCCGCGTTCAAGATGCGCGAATCGGTTTGGGGCGTAATAGGACTGCCATCCGGCTGGAGCGGCGGTACAGCCTGATAATAGGTATTCACGTTCAGGGCGTAGGAGGTAAAGACCGGGCTGCTGGAGAGGACATTGGTCTCCTTTACCACATAGATCGTGTTGGAGCCATTCGGAGAGACGACTTCTCCGCCCAACCCATCGGCTTCCACGAACCACATCGGATCGCCGGGTTTCGCATCCGGCATGGCCACCGGACGCGGCAGGATCGGGGTTGTGTTCCCCTGAGAACTGGTCGCCATGTCCGTCTGGAAGAGGGTCGTACCCGGAGTCAACGGAGCGCCGCTGGCCAGGGCACTCTGCGAAAGGGCGTTCACCAACGTATGGACCGGAAGCCCCGCATTACTAAAGCTGTTAAAGGTGATGAACAGGGCGTCGGCGTTGTAGCCGAGGTTGCCAGGGTAATCTTGAACGGCGATACCTGATTCGCTTGTATTGATCTCATAAAAGGTCCAGTCTGCGGCAGTGAGCGTCGTCGGGTCGTTGGTCTTGGAGACGGCAAGAACAAAATAGTTCCCGGTGTCGGTTTCGTTGGTGTAAAGGTCGCCGACGATGAAGCGCCCATTTCCGGCCAGAGGATCGTAGGTGCTGAAAGCGTCTCCCAGAAACGCGCCGGAGACGGTGGGCAGGCTGCCAACCGTGAAAAAGAAATCATCAAGCCCATCGATAAGGGGGGTCGTTCCTGTGTCCTTGGGTTTGAAAATGGCCACGGAAGAGTTGACCGTCTCGACATATTCGGTCGGCCCAGCAGCGCCCTGAGTATCGGGCGGCTCCGTATCATTGGGGCCGAAGTTGAATTGGAGTCCCGGGTAACTGCTGAGGACGTTGACGTTGATAGGCGGGGGGCTAGGGGTGACAGCCAAGCCGCCGCCGGAGACGTTGGTACCGGCGCCGCCCGTGCCGCCATTGCCACCGTTGGGTAACGGTGGGAGATTGAATGGGCCGTAGGCGTGATTGGGAGCGCCGCTGAAGTTGATGACGCCGCCATTGCCGCCTTTGCCGCCCGTACCACCGAGCACCTGATCAGCGGCGCCAGAGCCGCCGAAAATCGTCGTGGAGATGTCCAGGGTGCCGCTGGTGACCGAGAGTCCGCCGCCCTGGGCAGAACCGCCGCTGCCGCCGTTGCCGCCGGCGCCACCGCCGCCGCCGGTGCCGGAAGTGGCGATGGAATTGGCATTAGCATCGCCGCCTTCGCCGCCGTTGCCGCCGTTGCCGCCATTGCCGCCGTTGCCGGTCTTCACCAGATCAGTAGTGAAGGTGCTGCCCGTGATGGTAGCGTTGCCGCCCGCGTTGGCCCCGCCACCGCCCTCGGCGTAGCCGGCATCTCCACCGTCGCCTCCCGCTCCACCATGCCCACCAGGGCCACCGCCATATCGAAAAGTGGGAGAGGAGCGAAATAAGCCTTTCTTGCCGGATTTGCCGCCGATGCCGCCGTCGCCGCCGTTGCCGCCGGTACTGCCGCTGCCGCCAGCCACGGAATCGTTGGTGAAGGCGCTGTTGGTTACGGTCAAGGCGCCGCCGACATTATAAAAGCCGCCACCCTGAGCCGCGCCGCCGGCCCCGCCGGCCCCGCCTCTACCGCCGGTGGCGCCAGTGCCGCCGAAAGCACTGGCGTAACTGCTGGAAGCGTTACCGCCGCCGCCGGCGCCGCCGTGGCCGCCGGTGCCGCCCTTGCCGCCCGCGTTGCCGGCGCCGCCGTTGGCCTGACTATTCGTGGAAGTGAAATTGAGGAAGGTAAGGCTGCCGCCGCTGTTGTAGACGCCGCCGCCCTGGGCCGCGCCGCCGGCCCCGCCGGCCCCGCCTCTGCCGGCCACACCACCGTTGCCGCCCGCCCCACCGCTGCCGCCGGCCCCGGCAGTGGCGCCCGCCTGACCCCCGGCGCCACCTTGCGCCAACGTCGTGGTCATCGTGACGTTGGTAAAGCTGACATCTCCACCGCCATTAAACACCGCGCCACCCAGGGCCGCGCCGCCGTTGCCGCCGGCCCCACCGCTGCCACCGGCCCCACCGATGTGGAAGGCCGGTTTGCCACTGGTGCCGCCATTGCCGCCGTTGCCGCCGTTGTTGCCATTGTTGCCAGCGCCGCCAATCGCCTGGTTGCCAACGCCCGCCGAGTCGGTAGTGAACTGGCTGTTGAGGACACTAAAACTGCTTCCCGCGCTGTAGATAGCGCCGCCAGCAGCGTTCCCACCGTTGCCCCCGGAGCCTCCCACACCCCCGTGGCCCCCCGGCGCGTTCGAGCCACCATTGCCGCCATTGCCGCCATACGAGCCAGTACCACCTGCGCCGCCCAACGCCTGATTCCCCGCGAACTGGACGTACTCCAGGGTGAGGATCGATCCTGAGCTGTACAATCCGCCGCCGAATGTAGAGCCGCCGTTGCCGCCGTCCCCCCCAGTGCCGCCGGAAGGGCCGGTTAGGGATTTGATCGTGGCATTGCCGCCGTTGCCGCCGTGGTCGCCGTTGCCGCCGGCGCCGCCCTGGACCACATTATCGGCGATGAGGATCGCCGCCGTCTTGCTACCCGTGAGGTTCACGGTGCCGCCAT
>Ga0209061_1003645_pt1 | contig 16264 bp, 15 predicted proteins | sample Coa_R1_10_FD_187157 | JGI IMG/M metagenome (GOLD analysis project Ga0209061, IMG submission 187157) | Surface soil microbial communities from Centralia Pennsylvania, which are recovering from an underground coalmine fire - Coalmine... | ecosystem: Environmental > Terrestrial > Soil >...
GACCAGAAATATAGATCCGGTTTCCGTGCCTGCGTACCCAGGAAAAGGAAATTTTGAGGCTCGGCGGAATTTTGGGCGCCTCCGGCAATACGAGTCCGAGTGCCTGGAGTTTAGCTTCGACTTGCATGAGACTGTTCCCCTTCTCTTGCTAAGTACGTCACTATGAAACTTAACGATCACGAATAGTAAAGGCATATTCTCGTGGGCCGCCACCAGGGCGGCCCCTACGGTAGTCCAATGTGTGCGGACCTGGTTCGTACCACTGTAGGGGCCGCCCTGGTGGCGGCCCACACCCCATCCACACACGCTCGGTTCCGTTACTGATTTGGTCTTTAAACTTCGTAATGACGCCTCTCCCTATCTACGCCATTCTTCACTCTTTTTGGTCCAGCCCTTTGAGTGTGGGATTGACCAGCAGCGAGAGTGTTGCCGCCATGTAAATTGCTCCCATCACCAGGAGGCTCAGGCGCAGGCCGATCCACGCTGCCAGGTAGCCGCTCGCGAAGGTGCCGATGGGCACGCCGACCAGCACGCCCGCGCTGAGCGTGCCGAAGACGCGTGCCCGCATCTCTACGGGCGCGCGCTGCTGGATCACGGTGTCGAGCAGCGGGTTAATCGCGCCAATCGCCAGCCCCGCAATGATATTCCAGCCGATAAGTACGGGCAGAATGGGTATCAGCAGTACCCAGAAGCGCAGCGCGCCGCCGATGGTGTAGGTAATGCCCAGCGTCGAGCGGCGCGGCAGGCGATGGCCGACGGCGCTGTAGATGAGTGTACCCATAAATCCCGCGCCGCCCAGCGAGGCGACGAGCAGACCGAGCGGGATAGCGCTGTGAAAGACGGCTTTGATGTACGCCGGCTGTATGACCGAAAAGAGCGCGGCGTCCAGCAGGTTCGTAACCAGTACTACCACGATTATGCTCATAATGAGGGCATCGCGGCGAATGAAGCGTACCCCTTCCCACAATTGCGCAAGGTAGCTCTCGGCATGCTCTCCGATTTTGACCAGCGGCGGTGTTGCCGGCACCGCCAGACCGATGAGCAGGGCGGAGAGCGCGAAGGAGAGCGCATCGAACCAGAGCAGGTTGCTCGTCCCGATCACAGCGATCAGAACGCCTGCCAGCGGCGCCCCGATAAAGCGCGAGACGCGGCTCAGCCCATCGGAGAGCGCGTTGGCCCGCTCCAGTGGCATGCGCGCCATCTCTGCGAGATCGGGCGCCATCGAAGCACGCGCGGTAATGCCCGGCGACTTGAGCAGTCCACCCAGGAAGACCAGCGCTAAAAGTTGCCAGAAGGCCAGGCCCACCGTGTCGTAGAGCAAGGGGATGAGGGCAACCGCGATACAACTCGCGATATCGCCAATTACGCTGGTGCGCTTGTAGCCCAGGTGGTCAACCAGCGCGCTGCCGAAGAAGGCGGAGAGGATCATGGGCAGCGTCGAGAAGAAAGCGGTTATACCGGTCCGAGTCACACTTCCGGTTGTCTGGAGGACGAACCAGGGAATAGCAAGCAAGGTAAGGACATCACCAACGTATGAAATTACGCTGCCGGTAAAAAAGGCGTAGAGGGGCAGGCGGCGAGGCGCAACCTGCCGTCGAGCTGATGCGACGGTTTGTTGTGCGCTGTTCATTGCTCGCCTCCGTAAATGCGCAGCACCTGGTAGGTCGCGTAGTCGGAAATGACGGTGAGCATCGCAGTATCGTTGACGCTCTCGAAGCGCGTGACGAGGGCCGGGCGCCCCTCGGCCTCGATCTCCTGCATAGGCAGCGTGCGTATTCTGGGGTGATCGTTCTGGAACTGCCGGGCCTCTGGCAGCGATAGAGCCATGCCATCGAGTGTAGTAGTGCATGAATTTCGGCAGGAAGGGCATCTAATGCTGACCAGGCGTTTACCCTCGCCAAGATTGCGCCAGGCCCATCTCGGCCTGCTTTGATCGTAATCGTCTAGCACCCAGTCCGGCAGATCCTGCGGCAGGCTGATAGATATATCTTGCATGCGTCCGCACTCTTCGCAGGCTATCGTCCCCTCGCGCAAGCCAGTTCGATAATAATGATGGGACCATATTCTGAGCCGGGAAAGCATCGGTTTATAACCCTTTACGTCTTTTATTGTTGAGAGACAATGACTCGTGCTGAGTGCCTCATCTATCTCTGGAATACATGCCGGGCATCTAAGGAACAGCGCACCCTTGAGCGGATCGCGTATGCCCAGCAGGCGATGCTGACCACAGAGCGTACACCAGAGCGGCGTCGTCTCCCACGTATTGGACGATGAGGAGAGGCCGTAGGACACAAGTTCGTGCTGTAAATCGGACATGAGCAGGCGGCGCAGCGCGAGTTTGCCGCGTTGCAGGCGCATGGCTACTGCGCTCGCGTTGGTGCCGAGCTGTTCCGCGACTTCTGAGAGCGGCGATTCCTCGATATAGCGCTTGACGAGGACGAGGCGAGTTTCGGGAGGCAGCAGCGCCAGGGCGCGGTCCAACAATTGCGCCAGTTCTTTGCGCTCAAGCTCGACCTCGATATCGAAATCGTCGGCCAGCGTGTCTTCGAGATCGGCAAACGGATCATCCTGGGCTGGCAAGATGATATGCGGCTTGCTGTGATGGGCAGCGTCGCGCCCACGCTGGCGCTGCCAGCGCAGGCAGATGTTGCGCGCGATACCGGCGAGCCACTGCGGGCGCCGTGCCGGATCGCGCAGCGTATTCCTGGAGCGCCATGCTTCGAACAGCGCCTCCTGGGCAAGATCCTCGGCTGCCTCTCTATCAGCGGAGAGCGCGGCGCAGAGCCGCACCAGTTGCGTTCGTTCCTGTGGCGATATAAACTGGCTGCTTGCCTCTATGATGTTCTTTTCCATGATCTTTTCCTTCTGGAAACATGACGGGGACGACAACGAGATAGGAAGCAGTCCCATCCCCTGCTACTTGTCGCCACCGTCGGGAGCCTGGACCCCTTGTCTTGTCTCCAGATATATGTCGCCATTGGATCACGAAACATAACGCAAAAATTGTTAAACTTATTATTGTCAAAGATCATATCACAGAACATAGAAGGAGAAAGCCAATGGCACAGCCATCATCTCTTAGCGTGGGAATGCTGCTTTTCCCTGACATGACCATCCTCGATCTCACAGGACCCTACGATGTCTTTACGCGCATGCCAGGAGCACGTGTTCATCTCGTCGCTGCCAGCGTGGATCCGATTCGCACGGAAAAGGGATTGACCATCACCGCTGATACCACCTTCAATGCCGCGCCACCCTTTGATCTCCTCTTCGTCCCCGGTGGCCCGGGCCAGCAGGAGGTGATGGAGGACGAGCCAACGCTTGCCTTTCTGCGCGAGCAGGGACAGAGCGCCAGGCTCGTTACTTCGGTGTGTACAGGATCGCTCATTCTGGGAGCAGCCGGGTTGCTGCAAGGTTATCACGCCACAACACACTGGCGCTATCTTGACCTGCTATCTTTGCTCGGCGCGCATCCCGTCGCAGAACGCGTCGTCGTTGACCGCCGCCGCATTACAGGGGCCGGAGTCTCGGCGGGCATTGACCTGGCGCTGGTGATCGCGTCAGCACTCTATGGCGAGCACGTCGCACAAACGATCCAGCTTGGCATTGAGTATGATCCGCAGCCGCCCTTTCACAGCGGCTCGCCCAGGAGCGCCGATCCTGCCCTGCTAAAGAGCGTCGCGGCCTCGCTTGATGAGCGTTATGAGCAGCGACGCCAGCAGATCGAACGAATTATTTATCGTGCAGGAACTCAAGCACAAGACGATTGAACTGTTCCGGCTGCTCCATGCTGACCATGTGCGCGACGCCCGGGATGACCACATGCTGCGCGCCGGGGATGCGGGTGGCGAGTTCTGCGCTGCGCTCGATCATTTCCGGTAGATCGTGGTCGCCAACGATGATGAGCGTCGGCACATGGATCGCGGCGAGACGCGTCACGGCGGGCGGTTGCAGGGCGATCTCCTCCACGCTGGAGGGCGCAGGAATGGTGAAGGCGTGGTATTGCATATCATGCACGCGCTGGCGGACGTATGGATTGACCTGTTCCGGTGCGCGGCGTGGCCCATCGACCCACATGCGCAGATTCAATTCCGTCGCGCCTTCCAGGTCGCCCCGTGAGAGCAATTCTTCCTCTTCTTCGCCAAAGCGCAGCAGCCGTTCGGATGGCTGCATGCCGCCGACGCCGGGGGCGACAAGTACGAGAGCCGTAACCATTTCGGGGTGAGCCAGCGCGAAATCGAGGGCGATCTTTCCCCCGAACGATATGCCGATGACGTGCGCTTGCTGGATGCCCAGAAATTGGAATAGCGCCGCCGGATCTTCGTAGCAGGCGAATTGACCAGAAGGAAACGCGGACCGGCCATAGCCGCGTAGATCGTAGCGGATCGTGCGGTATTGCTGCGCGAAAACCGGGAACTGGTCATCCCACATGCTGCTATCGGCGATGCCGGCGTGCAGCAGCAGGAGTGGATGGCCCTGACCGGCGACTTCATAATACAGTGGAGCGCCCTGCGCCTCCAACGAACCGGTTTTTGATGATAGTTCTGCCACAAAACATCTCCTTGTAATCTACGCCGTAATATATCATAGAAGTGCAGTTGAAAACATCCTCCCGGTTCTGATACTCTTTTATCAAAGAAGATAGCCGATGCTCGGCGTCCTCACTCTCACCGGGCGTTCGCGCGGCGGATCTCGCATTATATTGTTGTGTGGTGGACCAGCCACCACACAACAATATAATGCGAGATCCGCAGGTGTGAGCATGCGATGATGATATAAATCAGGCATATTATAAAATGGAAGCGCTATGAGCAAATTCGAGCGACAGGAATTTCAGGATGACGATGAGATCCTGATAGAAGATCTGGACCCGCCCGCTATGCGGCAAGAGGGGAGAGTGCAGCATGCCCTGCGAAGCCTCCATCTGCCACAGCGGATGCGCTGGTGGATGGCCGGAGGGACGTTGCTGGGCCTGGCCCTCCTGCTATTTCTTCTCCTGCGCACAGCGCTGCCAGAACTGACGGCAAAGCCTGCGCAGTCCGCCGCGGCTCTAGCGAGTCCCTACCTGATGGTCTTTGGGCTGAGCGGCCAGAGGATCTATGTATTCGATAGCGTGGATGGCAGCATCGATGCATTGCAAACAGGCAATGGGGCTGTTCTCTGGCACTCCAGGTTTTCCGCTCACGCGCAAGGAATGACGCTTGTTGACAATGTGATTTATTTCCTCGCCGACGATGGGCAAGAAGGCGCCGTTTATGCGCTGAATGCGCGCAACGGGGGCCGGCTCTGGCGTACCTCTCTGCAATCCTCCCATCCCCTCTGGCTCTCGGTGATAGGCGACGCGCTTTATGTCACGACGCGCGATGGCGTTGTCTACGCGCTGCGCGCCGCCGACGGCTCCCTGCTCTGGCGCTATCATGCCTATGAGGGAATGAATCCGCCCAACGACCTGTTTATCACAGCCATAGATGGAATAGCCTATTTTGATGTGCAACTCAATGGCGATGAGCTTCAGGCGCGCCGCGCCGACGATAACACGTTTCTCTGGCAGCGAACGGCGGATCAGAAACAGGATCTGCTGACTGCTATCGATGGTAAAACTTATGTAAGGGACGAAAATGGCATGATCTATGCGCTGCGCTCAGACAATGGCTCCGTGCTCTGGCAATATCGCGGCTTAACTGAGGGCAATTTTACACCGCCAATTGCTCAAGGAGTGGGCTATTTCGTCTCACCTGACGGTGAGATAGACGCCCTGCGCCTGAGCGATGGGGCAACGCTCTGGCATTATAAGAAGAACGTGCCGCTGCTGGGAACGTTGAAACTGGTTGGCAGTGAACTGTATGTCAATACAGTGGATGGAACCGTCTATGCCTTCGACGCTCGCACAGGTTCGCTGCACTGGAAGTATACCATAGGCAATGCTCTGAGCCAGATAGCCGTTGTCGATGGTCAGGTGTATCTTGGGGCGAGCGATGGCAATATCTACGACCTGCACGCTGGTGCGCTGCTGTGGCGCTACTATGTAGGGCAATTCGCTTGCTGTAGAGATGTCGGACCACAACTGCAAGTGATCGGGCGAACCGTCTACGTGACCGGCTACAATAACACATTCTATGCGTTACAGGCCAGCAATGGTGCTGTGCTCTGGCGCCACAACAATATCGACGATTTCCCCGTCTTCATGGATGGGAGTATCTATGTCAGCATACGCGGCGGCGCCCTCGATGCAATAGAAGCGAGTACAGGGAAGACGCGCTGGCATGTCTCGTTTCGCGAGTTGAGCAACCCGGGCTAGTACGAAGCGGCTTCGTTGCGAATTTCGTGAGAGGCAGAGTCAAGATAACACAATCGATGAAAGGCCCACTTCCACGACTCTGCCTTTTTAGCTGCATCTGTGAATTTCTGTAAAATCATATATTGCTGACTTTATCTCATTTCCTGTAATATTCATGTCCAGGCGACGCGCCTGGCGCTGGTCTGGTCGTGAGCATTGATGCGAACGTAGAGAACGCTGACCAGCGCAAGGATGCCCATCGCGACAGAGAAGATCATCAGGCCATAGAAGCCATCGCGATCTACGCTGACAGCTCCGAGCATAGCCCCAAGCAACTGACCGACCGCCATCACCACCGAATACAGGCCCATCACCGCGCCGTTTTTCCCGGGAAGTGTTTCGGCTAGCGCGCTCATCTGGGTGAGAGCAACTGGAGTAAAGCCGCTTAGCAGGAGTATCCCCACCAGGGCCAGCAGTAGCAGCAGCGCGACAGCAGGATGAGCGCTGTGGGGGAGAGATTGTGGGTTATCGGCAAGGCTATTGATAATCGAGAGCGCTATAGCGGTCATTGCGAGTCCGGCCAGTGCAATGAGCATAATCGTTGTGCGACGCATGCGCGGTAAAAGCGGCGTCCACACCCCCATCCCCACGAGGAAGACCAGGGCGAAGAGGCCAACCCAGAGCGTCGCGCTCATCTGGCTAAAGCCGCCATAGAGCAATTGAGCGGGATGGCGCCTGTCAGCCGCCGGGTTGGGATAGGCCAGCATAATAGTAATCAGCACCGACCAGGCGCCAACCAGGGCATTGACAGAGAACCAGGCGGGCAGGAAGCTGAAAATGCGTTTATGACGAATCACCATCAGATCTTCTCGCCAGGCAAATCGCCTGTTATGTCCCACCGCCTGGGCGCCCAGGCTCTCTTCCATACCCAGCGCGATAAACAGCAGGCTGGCGATATAGATAGCGATCACAATCAGGAATCCCCACGTGTCCAGCGTGCTGCTGATCTTTCCCGCAATGGGGATAGCCAGGACCATTCCTGCCATCGTAGCAATTTCGAAGGCTGTGACCATGCGCGCCCGTAAGCTTTCTGAGTTTACGGTCACATCGGTGATGTAGCCAAGCGTCGCGGGCACGTTTGTCCCCGTTGCCGATCCTTCCAGGAGACGGCCCACGAGAATAATGAGCAGGAATAAGAACAATCCGAAGTTGGAGGAATGGATCCCCGGGTGCGGGAAGAGCCTGGCGGCTAGCAGAAAGCAAGAGGCGGCGCCAGCGGCCAGAATGGCGGATAGAAGGAGAAACGGCTTGCGTCCTTTGCGATCAGAGAGGCTGCCAACGATGGGAGAGAGCGTGAATTCGGACACATAAAACATTTCGAGCACCAGGGCCACGATAGTGACCGAGGCAAAATGGCGGCCCAGGTAAAATCCCAGGATCACAAAGCTGATGCGGCTGGCGAATCGTAGCAGCAGAATAGCGGCGATGACAGCGATAAGCGAGCGGCGGCTGACCGCTATCGTCTCGCCTGTTATCGCTGGTCGACCTCCTTCTCTTCTATCGGACAGCGCGCTTGAGCGCTTATCCTCGCCTCCCCGTTCGCTTGCGGCGACTCCCTTGTTGGACATGGCTCCTTTTGCTCGGTATTAGCTATGTATCAGGCCGTCTCAACTTACAACGTCTCGGAGGGGCGAGAAGTATCAAAAAAACAATGATATTGCTTTGCATGGTAAGAAAAACCCTCCTGATTGCTTTTTCTCCAAATTTTGCGTATGCTGGAAGAAGCATCACGGTATGACAGAAAGTGAGGATACTGGCTGTGTCATCTCTCATCGCCCCGCTGCCGCTGGCCGGTACGGTTGCCGCATTGCGTTCAGGGCAGCGCGATTTGCTAGCATATATTGGTGAGATATGTGATCGCGTTGATGCGCTGGAGCCGCGTATTCAGGCTCTTTTGCCCGAGCCGGGGCGGCGTGAGCGTTTGCTGGCGGAGGCCGCCAGCTTGCAGCAGCGTTTCCTTGATCCCGCGCGGCGTCCGCCGTTGTATGGGGCGCTGCTGGGCGTCAAAGATATATTTCGCGTCGATGGCTTTCCTACACAGGCAGGATCAAAGCTGCCGGCGGCCTTATTCGCCGGTCCACAGGCGAGCAGCGTGACCAGGCTGCGCGAGGCGGGGGCGCTGGTGCTGGGCAAAACCGTCACCACGGAGTTTGCCTATGCCGAGCCGGGGCCGACGCGCAACCCGCATAATCTTGAGCACACCCCCGGCGGATCGAGCAGCGGATCCGCCGCCGCCGTCGCCGCCGGATTGTGCTCGCTGGCGCTGGGCACGCAGACCATCGGTTCGGTCATTCGGCCCGCCGCCTTCTGTGGTATCGTCGGTTTCAAGCCGACTTATGGCCGTATCGCTACCGATGGCGTAATCGCCTACTCCGTTTCTGTCGACACCGTGGGCTTGCTGACACAGGATGTCGCGGGCATGGTTCTCGCCGCTGCGCTGCTCTGTCATGATTGGAAGGCGGCGACGGTGAAGAGCAGGCCAACGCTGGCCGTCCCTGATGGTCCCTATCTTGCCCAGGCATCGCCGGAGGCGCTGGCCGCCTTTGAGCGGCAGATCGCTGTGCTTGAGAGTGCAGGGTACACAATAAAGCGCGTGGCCGCGCTGGACGATATTGAGGAGATCAATCGCAGGCATCAGTATATGGCCGGCGCGGAACTGGCGCAGGTACATGCGGACTGGTTTGCCGCCTACGAGCCGCTCTATCGCCCGCGCACCGCCGAGTTGATTCGCCTGGGCCGCATGGTGAGCGCGGAGCAGCTGGCGCAGGGTCGCGCCGGACGTGCGCGACTGCGCGGCGAACTGGAAACGTTGATGCGGCGAGAGGGGATTGATCTATGGATCTGCCCGGCGGCTGTAGGGCCGGCCCCGGAGGGCCTCGCCTCGACGGGTGAGACGGTCATGAATTTGCCCTGGACGCATGCAGGCATGCCCGCGCTGACTCTTCCGGCCGGGCGAGCAGCCAACGGCCTGCCCCTGGGTTTGCAGGTGGTCGCTCCGGCTATGGCGGATGAACAGTTGTTAGCCTGGGCGGAGTCGATGGCAAATGTGCTCTCCGCCCGATAACGCGCTGCCACCGGGCCAGATGCATACCGGGGCTCGTCCCTTTCTGGCACACGTCGCCACCTCAGGTGGCTCTCAGGAGGGAAGAGACATGAGTCATCCCGAATTTGAAAGGATGAGCTAGCAAAGAAGGGACCTCCTGAACGATACTTGACAGGCGGCGTCCGTAGGACGCCGCCTGTCTTTCTTCCCTCCGGGGCGAAGTGCCGCAGGCGCTGAGATGCCAGGGGAGAGATGCCGGGGGGCCAGAAAAGGGCGCGCGTCCAGTATTATAAACGATGACCTCTTGTATTTTTAACCATAACAATGTATTGTATGTGCATCTCTCTAAATATTATTTTAACTGCAAAGGAGACCCTTTCATCTTATGTCAAATTCAGTGGTAGGGAATGTGCCCGCTGTGCTGCCGGATGTCACACCGATCTATCATGCGACTGTTCACGACATCCCAATTGATGATCGTCCCCGTGAGCGCCTGCAACAGCATGGTGCGGAGTGTCTGGGAACCCCGGAACTCATTGCCATCATCCTGCGCACGGGCACGGCGCGCGACAACGTGATCGAGCTATCGAACAGGCTGCTGGCGAAATATGGTGGCCTGAGCGGGCTGCTGAGCGCTGACTTTCATGAGCTATGCAACGAATACGGGCTGGGCGCCGCGAAAACGGCGCAGTTAAAGGCCGCGCTCGAACTGGGGAAGCGGTTGAGTATTGAGCAGCCTGACCGGAAATACCAGATCAGATCGGTGGACGATGCCGCGAACCTGGTGCGTATGGAGTTGATGCACCTCGATCATGAGGAAATGCACATCCTCATTCTTGATACGAAGCACCAGGTTGTCGAGCGCATCAGGCGCTACAAGGGCACCGTCAACAGTTCGGTGCTGCGCTCATCGGAGGTCTTCCGTCCGGCTGTCGTGCGCAATTGCCCGAACGTCATTGTCTGTCACAACCATCCCAGCGGGGATCCCACGCCAAGCCCGGAGGATATCGAGGTGACGAAGCAACTCGTAGCCGCCGGGCGGCTACTCGATATCGACCTGCTCGACCATATCGTTATCGGCAACCCGCGCTACGTCAGCCTCAAAGAGCGACTGCGCTGGTAATAATGTGGTCTGGTGATTGACAGAAGTGCGCAGCCGCGCGCTTGATCGCGCTCCTTCGTCTTGTGAAGGGTATTCAGGCGCGATCAAGCGCGCGGCTGCGCATGGAAGAGATGTCCAGTTTAAATGGTCAAACTTCACCATTGACACCATAATGCCGTGCTCTGGAGAGCGCTCGCATTGTCCCGATGTATTACGCCTTTGCTACCGCCTTCTCGCCTTTGCGCCGGCGCGGGCGCGCCACCTCTGTCTCTTCCTCGGTGGCGTGCCTGCTCTTCCTGGAGGCCGGCTCCAGGGCCGCTTCCAATACCTGGCGGATATCGGTTACGAACACAAAGTTCATTTTCTCGCGCAGTTCTCTGGGCAGGTCTTCCATCAGGTCCGGCTCGTTCTTCTTTGGCAGGATTACCGTGCGAATGCCGGAACGATAGGCAGCCAGCACCTTCTCTTTCACGCCGCCGATGGGCATGACCTTACCGCGCAGCGTAATCTCGCCGGTCATTGCCACATCGGAGCGCACCTTGCGCCCGCTTGCCAGGGAGACCAGCACCGTGACCATCGTCACGCCCGCTGATGGCCCATCCTTAGGAATGGCTCCTGCCGGAACGTGGATGTGCACATTCTGCCCCTCAAAGACCTTCTGCGGCAGTCCGAGCGCGGCAGCGTTCGAGCGCACGTAGCTCAGCGCCGCCATCGCCGATTCCTTCATTACGTCGCCCAACTGCCCGGTCAGGATCAGGCGCTCTTCGTGTCCCGGCATAGCCGCCGCCTCGATAAAGATGATCTCACCGCCCACCGGCGTCCAGACCAGGCCGGTTGCGATGCCCGGGCGGTCGATACGCTCGGCTGCCTCCTCGAAGAAACGCTGCCGGCCCAGGTACTCCTGCAACTGGTCAGGCGTGACGTGGATGGGCGCCTCGCGGCCTTCGGAGATCTGCTTCGCCACCTTGCGGCAGAGCGAACCGATCTCGCGCTCCAGGTTGCGCACGCCGGCCTCGCGCGTATAATCGCGGGCGATGCGCCGCAGCGTATCGTCGTCGACGCTGATCTCGTCAGGTTTCAGCCCGTTGGCCTCGATCTGCTTGGGCAGCAAGTAGTTGCGCGCGATGTGCAGCTTCTGCTCCTCGGTATAGCCCGACAGTTCAAGGATCTCCATGCGGTCACGCAGGGGGGCCGGGATCGGCTCCAGCGCGTTCGCTGTGGCAATGAACATGACCCTTGACAGATCGAAGGGCAGGTCGAGGTAGTTGTCGCGGAAGTTGTAGTTTTGCTCCGGGTCCAGCACTTCCAGCAGCGCCGAGGAGGGATCTCCGCGCCAGTCGGCGCCGACCTTATCAACCTCATCCAGCATAATTACCGGATCGTTGGTATCGACGCGGCGCAAGGTCTGGATGATGCGCCCCGGCATGGCCCCGATGTAGGTACGCCGGTGTCCACGAATCTCAGCTTCATCGCGGATGCCGCCCAGCGACATGCGGGCAAATTTGCGACCAAGCGCGCGTGCAATCGACTGCCCCAGCGAGGTCTTGCCGACTCCTGGAGGTCCTACAAAGCACAGGATTGGCTCACGATTAATCGCGCGCCTCATCTCCTGCTCCTGGAGCGGCTGCGTGGGGTGAACCCGCTCGGCCTCAACACCCTGCTCAACGCTCGCTTCCTCGCGGCTGCGCGCCGCTTCCTCGGCCTGGCGCTCCTCGCGCAGCCGGCGCACCGCCAGGTATTCCAGAATGCGCTCCTTGATCTTCTCCAGATCGTAGTGATCTTTGTCGAGCACCTGCCGCGCGCGCGGCACGTCGATCTTCTCGCCTGTGCTCTTACTCCAGGGCAGGCTCACCAGCAATTCCAGGTAGGTGCGGATGATGCTGTATTCCGGGGAGACCGTGGGCAGCTTCTCCAGGCGTGACAGCTCACGGTTGGCCTCTTTGAGCGCCTCCTCCGGCATTTTCGCCTCATCGATCTTGCGCCGCAGTTCGTTGACGGTGGCCTGCTCCTCGCTCTCCTCGCCCAGTTCGCGCTGAATCGCTTTGAGCTGTTCACGCAGCAGGTACTCGCGCTGCATCTTGCCCATCTCTTCCTGGGCGCTGGTCTGGATCTTCTTGCCCAGCTCGAGCACTTCCAGTTCGTGGGCCAGGAAGGTGCTCAGTTGTTGCAGCTTGGCGCGCACTGAATCGAGTTCGAGCAAGCGCTGGCGCAGCTCCAGTTCCATCTGCACGAACGTCGCGATCATGTAGACGACCTGGCGCGGCTCCTCCAGGTTCAACGTAGTGGCGGCTACTCCCTCCGGCATATTCTGTACCAGAGCGACGAGGCGCTGGAAGTAGTTAATCACGTTACGCTTGAGCGCTTCCGTCTCGGTATCGCTTTCCTGGATATCGGGCTTGAGGGTTACGCGCGCCATCAGGTAAGGCTTCTCCTGGGTAAATTCGCCGATGACCACGCGCTCCAATCCCTGCACGACGATCTGCACGGTACCATCGGGCATGCGGAGCATGCGGCCCACGCGCGAGACGGTGCCGATCTTGAAGATGTCGTCTGGCCCTGCCTGCTCGATATCGGCGGATTTCTGCGCGACCAGCACCACGAGCCGGTCCCCACGCATCACATCATCGATCAGGCGAACGGAACGCTCCTGACCTGCGCCAAGCGGCTGTACAGAAAACGGGTATACAACAACGTCTTTGAGCGGCAAGACGGGCAAAACGTTGGGGATCGTCAGGCCATCATCTTCATCCTGCCTGCGCTGGCGCGGCGCCGGCTCGTTCTCTCGGGCAGGAGTCGTCACAGTTTCGTTTTCCCGAAGAATTCTCTCATCAGTGCTCTGGGATGTATCCATTTCGGTCTCTTTTTGCTCATTCTGGTGAGTGTTGGATTGGTTCTCTTCCAATGGTTCTTCATGCACTTGCTTCGTATACCTCTTCATAAAGCTTCTCTATGCACCAGCGGGATAGCTGCTCTTGCACTCACCCTCGCTGTTATGGATGCTTACAGGTTGTCTTGAAACTAGACACGCCCGGGTTGTCCCTCCAGTAACTTTGGCAGGTCTACCCAGAGGAAACCATTTTCGTAGCGTGCGGTTACGGCGTCGCGATCAATCGGTGAGGGGATAAAGACCTCTACCCGAAATGGACCATAGCGAATTTGCGCCTCGCGGTAACAGAGATTCTCCTGGCCTTCATGATCGTCTCGTCGCTCGCCGCTGATTACCAGAGCGTCTTCGTAGAGAGTAACATCGATATCCTCTTCTTTCATCCCGGCCAGCTCGATCTTAACCGTCACCATGTGGGCCGATTCGAGAATGTCGGCCAGGGGCCGCCATGTGGTGGATCGGTGGAGCATCGCCTGCTGGCTCTGACGCCAGGCTTCGTGCAGGATCTGGCGATAATGATGCTCCAACTGTTGCTGTGATCCATCGGTATAGCGATAGGTTACATACCGATAGCGCAATCGCATTGTTTGTTACCTCGTGTATGATAGTGTGCGTCCAAAGACAGCGCCGTCACTAAAAAAGGCAAAAGAGGCAAAGCGCATCACAATATCGCAATGCCCTTTGCCTTTTTCGCATGGATTCTGCTCCCTGGCAGGCAGCTAGGTAATCGGCAAGTCTTTCTCGCCGGCGGCAAGAGCTTTTTGACAATCCGGGCAGATATACTCGAACTCAGAATTGCTTTCCGAAAGCACATCGCTCTGGATGATCCGGGCATATTGTAAACGTGTGGCTTTGCCACACCTGGCACAGTTGACGTATGTTTCTGGGATGGCAGTTCGTCGAGTGCCAAGCACATCTTCCTGCATGACCGCGACACCTGTCTTTCTGTATAAACTAATGAATCGGGACCAGGCGTGGGCCGGGGTTTCTGCTTCACCCTGTGACGACGTGAGATCGCAGTTAGAGAACTACAGGACCTCTTATCTGGCCCAACACCTCTGATTATGACACGCGACAGGTGAAATTGCAAGGGTGAAATCTCCTGATTTCGGATGCAACTCTTCGTGATTTATGTGCGTGTAATAAGTAATAGCGGGGTGGCATAGCAGATATTTAAAGCGCATCGGTTTTAGCATGCGATGTTTGACGAGTTCTGATCAGTATGCTACCATGTTTCTGAGCGTTTAAGAGAGAGACTCCTCATCACTGTTTATTTAAATCGCTGGATATCTAGTGCGTGATTGATGGATGAGCCGCAAGGTTGTCCGTAAAGCACGAGGGCATGAGATACTATGATCACGCAAACTATCAAACGCTGGTTAAGCAAATTGTTCGCGTGGTGGCCCTGGGGCCGCTCCCGGGCAAGCGGCTATTCCCACCTCATCGGTAATCTGAACGCAGGCATTGCTTCAGAGGGGGCCTGGCGCGCGACGAGGAGCGGGCCGTTGCCACAGCCGGGCACGACATCGGTGGCTGTAGAGCACGAGCAGAGCGAGATCCCCCCGGAGGCAAACCGTCCGACAGGTGAGGAACGCCCCGATCATCCTCCGCAACAGTCCCCGGCTGTAAGCGAGGAGCATACTACTTCCCGTCATGCCGCTGCAAATTCGGCGGGGGCGGCAAAAGAAGTCGCCGCCCATAGAAGGGGGACGCCTGCCCCGACGCCGGAGCAACAATTGAGATTCTTGCAATATCTCGTAAGACGCGGGCTGATCAACGAAGGTTTTGCGGAGGGGCAGGTACCCTACCAGTACAGTAAGCTGCGAGCGCCTGAACACCAGCAGAAATAAAAGGGGCAGCTCATCATTAGAGAGATACCCCCGTTTGTTTCCTCGGTTGGCGAGAAGCTTTACTCTTCCGCCTTATCCCCGGTACCGTGTAGTTTTTTCGCCGCCAGCCGGTTTAAAAATACATTTTGCGATAGCTGGATCATGTTATCCTTACCTGCGCCCTGTGACCAGAGGCGTTGACGGACCAGCAGGTAGGCGCCCGCACCCGCTAAAATCAAGCCGATGCCAAAGCCCAGAGCGGTCCAGAGCCTGCTATGCTCTGCCAGTTCGCGCCTTGCCTCGTCGCCAAGTTTCGCCAGTTCCCTGACCATTTCTTCTCTGCGCCTGTTGAGTTCTCTGGTTGGTTGTTGGTGACGCTGCGCCAGTTTCTGGGCGGCCTGGCTCTCGCGCTGCGCGTCGGCAAGCTCGCGCAGTCGCGCTACAACCGTGCTGGCGACCGGTCCGATTACCGTAGCTGTAAAGAATGCTACGCGCAGCCAGCGGCTCGCCTCCTGTATAGCTTTCCTGTTATTGTTGTCGCTCATTTCTTTCCTCACGGATCCTGAACTACTTGCCAGATAGGCACACGCGTAACAGTATGTCAGGATACATCTCAATATGTCAAGGAAGACCAGGGGAATTTCTAATTTACGCTGCCGACAAGACTACTGACTACTCGTCGCTGCGCGGTTCGCCGGGATAGAGAGTCTGCGGCCTGTATGCCGCAGGTGCGCTGGTCGCAGGCTCTCTATCACATGGTGCGCCGCAGGCGCACAAAACATGCATATCGGTTTGACTTGAGGAGGAGATCAGATGGAGAGGAATCCTGTGCAGAGAAGCAGGAGCCTGGAACATAATGTACCAGGTCGCGCGCTCCAGAGACATTATCACTTGAGAAGCTACGCCGGACAGCGCTGGTTCAGGAATCTTCGGTCGCGAATTCGCTGAGCTGGAGGACCAGGCGGCAGAAGTGCAGCATAGCAGAGGCGGATTCCAGATAAGCTTCGTCGCTGGCCGCGGCCTGTTGTGTCACCGAGGCTCTACGCCGTAAAGCGCGCAGCACTACCAG
>Ga0209061_1003646_pt1 | contig 16256 bp, 24 predicted proteins | sample Coa_R1_10_FD_187157 | JGI IMG/M metagenome (GOLD analysis project Ga0209061, IMG submission 187157) | Surface soil microbial communities from Centralia Pennsylvania, which are recovering from an underground coalmine fire - Coalmine... | ecosystem: Environmental > Terrestrial > Soil >...
ACATGTCGACGTCGGAACGCGGGACGTACTGTACCGGCGGATAGTCGCATTCGCGCATCGTGAGCGCGCGCGTCGAATCCGCAACGGTCGCACCGGCGACCTTGACGATGACGCGGCCGTTGGTCGGCTCGAGCACGATCGGGTGATCGGGGCCTGGCTCTTTCATGCCACATACCATACCGCACGATTTGCAAGTATTCAAACAGGGGCTTGCCGACGCCGCGGCTCGTGCGCGCGTTCCTGTCCTTGTGAGCCTCGGAAGAACAGTTCCGGCGGTCACCTGCATCTTCTGGGTCGCGAAAATCAGTCAGATTTTGCCGTGCGCTTACGCAGGGCGGCGGTTAAGGCTTTCACCTTTGCCGGTGCCACGATGCTCACGCGGTGCTTGCCAATCGGCTCATGGCAACTTCGGGCCGCCCCAAGGCGCGGTGCAGATTTACGGTACGCCGCCCGGTTACGTCTCGTACAACGCGACCCCATGCAGGTGGCAGCGCAGCTCGACCTCGCATCGCATACCACGATCTGGATCGTCGTCGAGTCACCGCTGCCGGCAGACCTCCCAAACATCGCCCGGGACGAAGGTAAACCCCTAAGCCGGAGCGCGCCGCAAGATCGGATTGAGCCGCTGCCATCCAACCCGCCGCCCTCATCGTTCACTCAAGCGCATGAGAGGAGAACCCCAGGGCGGAATCGTCGTTGCTGAGAACGTCGTCGTGTGCCCGACGCGGAACGTCTGATGGCGGCAGTTCGGCGCCGCGACGCGGCGGCGTTCGAAGCCCTCTTCGATGCATACAATCGTCTGATATTCGGCATCGCCCTGCGAATGCTGCGGGAACGCGTTGCTGCAGAGGATGCCACGCAAGCGATTTTTTTGAAGATTTGGCACGCCCCTGAATTATTTCGCGGCGGCAACTTTGCTGCGTGGCTCGCTCGCGTGACCCGCAATCACTGCCTCGATCAACTGCGCGCGCGCGGACCAAGCTCGGCTCTCGAGGACTTGAAAGACGTAGCCGACGACAGCGCCCTCGAGGACTTCGTCTTTGGAAATCTCGATGCGGCGCTGGTGCGAGAAGCGGTCGATGCACTTCCAAACGAGCAGCGCGAGGCGATCGAACTAGGATTCTTCGGTGGCTTGAGTCATGGTGAGATCGCAAACCGTACCGGTGCTCCACTTGGTACGGTGAAGACGCGAATCCGCACGGGCCTTCATCGTTTACGCAGCAGCCTCGGTGGAACGGTCAATCGATGAACAACGAGCACGGATATTTAGCCGACATCGCGTTGTACGTCGTGGGAGCCCTGGATGCGGAAAGATCGCTCGAGCTGCGCGCGCATCTGCGGGAGTGCTCGATCTGCGGCGAGGAATACGAACAGCTCGCACCGGTTGCGGATGCTTTGGAACTCTTAACCGATTTCTCGGAGTCTCCGAGCCCGCTCCTGAAACGGAGAGTCATGCGCGCGGTTTCGAAGCCGCAAGCTCCGCGCGGACTCATGAATATTCTCGCTGCCGCTTGCGTGGCGTTTGCGCTCGGAATCGGCGCGACGCTTACCGTCATGTCGGATCGTCAGGCGCAGTTGGCTGCAGAGGTTGCCGACGTAACGTCGCCGACGTCGCGGCACTTTAGCGTTCCGCACGGGCAGGTCATTCGCGCGGGGAAGCACGTGTACATCGCGCTCAGCGGCGCGTCAGCGCTTCCTCCCGGAAAGGTCTACGAGGCCTGGACCCTGCCGGTCGGTCACACGAAAATGGAGCCGTCGACGACCTTCTCGGTACGCGCTGGCTCGGCACTCGTCCGCTTGCCGGCAAACGCCGACCGTCTAGCAGCCGTTGCGCTGAGCGTCGAGCCTGCCGGCGGAAGCATGCAACCGACGACCACGCCGCTCTTCGTCGTCCGATTTCCGTCTTAAGATTACGGGCAGGGGACCCAATCCATAACCACTCGCGAGGCGTTTATTCTGCGTATGACGCTTTTACAGGAGTTCGCAGTGTTCAGAAAACGCAGCATCCTTTCCAGCGCGATTGGGCTTGGGCTCGCGCTTTGCCTCGGAGGCAGCGCCTTCGCTGCTGACATGTCGATGGGTTCGGGAACGGACCGATACGGAGGGCCGGCCTATTCTTCGGGCCCCAATCTCGCCGCTACCGTCGAGTTCGTGCAAGATGGCGGCGGCGTCAAGAATTTCTCGTTCGTGAAGGCGCTTGATGCAATCGCCGGCTCCGCACTCATCGAGAAAGAAGTCTCAAAATTGAAGAAACAATACGGCGGCGCTGCCGTCGGGGAGTGGGTCAAGACTTGGGATTTCGCCGTTCCTGACGCAGTCAAGGTTGCAACGAATGCCGGAGTAACGCTTCCGGCACCGGCAACGCTCAGCGGCAAAGAGCTCGCTGTCGCAATGGTTAAAGCTGGGTCGACGAGCGGGACCTTCTGGACCGGCGACATGCTTGATCACCTCATCTCCCATAAGGTGCACGACCAGGTCATGGACGACATCGACAAGGCCATGAGCAGCACAGCGGATGCGAACTATCACCGGATCACGAATCAGGCGATGTACGACCTCGCACACGCGCTCGGCGACACGAGCGTGAAGCTCGCGTCGTTCCACTAGGGACCGGTACGACGATCAGCTTGCGGAACGCTTTGCGGTCCGCGAGCTGCTCGCACCCGTTAGCCGTCGTCCGGAACGGCGATTTCTTCGATTTCGACCGGTTCGGCGGCTCGGCTGCAACGATCGCGATTTGGATCGCCGTCCTGTTCGGGCGCTTGAGCTTGCGCTTCATGCTCCCGGGGTCGTTACCCATCGTCGCGCTCGATCAGAACGCCGCCTCGCTAGCCCTCGTCACGACCGCTTTTGCCGTCCTCGCCGTCATCTTTGCCAACGCGATCTAGACGCAGACACGCATTCGCGATAGTGAGCGCGAACAGAGGGACTTCGAAAATTCGAAGTCCCTTCTGCGCGTGGCTCCCGGAGTTGGACTCGAACCAACGACCCGCTGATTAACAGTTCTTTACCAGGGCTAGACAGGACGCGGTTTTCTTGGAAATAGGCTTCTTTTCTGTCTCATCCCTCTACCATTTCTCACCTATAGGCGGTACAATGGCGGTACATAGACGAGCCCAGACGGTGAGTTAGACCGACCGGGCTCTTGCCACCGAAAGGAACTATCTTTCAGTGACCAGGTCAGTATCGCACAAACCGGGCCGCAAGCAGAAGGCCCCTAAAGACATCGTTGCAAGCCGCGACGAGGCGGTCGCAAAGATGCGGGCCGCCGCCGATAAGCACCTGGGCGATTATTCCGAAGCCGAGCGGCAAGCATGGGCCGAGCGCACGGCAGACGCGTATATCAAGCGCGGGATCATCGCGGTGCGGCCATGACGTACCGCCAGGCAATCCGCGAAACGCTCATCCGCCACGGCTACGTCGTCAATCCGGGCCACGTCGAGGCCCACATGCGGGCAGAGGCGGGTGGAACGCTAGACCGCCTCTCGCGATCGGCGTTCGATGCACTCGCCATCGCGTGCATCCCGAACGTCATGTCGATGACAACCGACGATAACGATGATCTCGCTCGGTCCTATGGCTGCTATTTCACGGAGGCGGCGTCATGACCACCACCACCAAGACGACGAGCGCGAAAGACCCGCTACTCTGTTGCCAATGCCAAGCCGCCTCGCCTGTAGGGATGATCGGCGGCTACTATTACGCTCGTTGCAAATCGTGCCTCGATCTCTATCAGGCGAAACAGCAAGCGAACCGCCAAGCGAAACTGCGCCGACAAGCGGAGGCTATCAAAAATGCAGGCCACTAACCTTGCTCGACTGTGCTCCGAAATGATCGCGCTTACACCGCAGGAACAGCCCGCAACGCGCGATTCCGAGGCCACAGACGAGCGGATCGTCGCTCTTTGGCTTCACGGCCGCTCGACCCATACAAAGCGCGCCTACGCCCGCGCAATCGACCGTTTCCAGGCGTTCACGGACCACAAGCCGCTACGGACCATCACGCTCGGCGACCTTCAATCTTTCGCCGATTCGCTATCCGGCAAGCCCGCCTCGATTGCTCAGACCCTAGCCGCGGTGAAGAGCCTGTTATCATTCGCCGCCAGGATCGGTGCAGTGCCGTTCAACGTCGGAGCAGCCCTACGAACACCCAAGAGCCGGGACGGCCTTGCCGATCGCATCCTCAGCGAGTCCGAGGTCCAAAAGATGCTCGCGACCACGGACGGCCGGGACCATGCCCTCGTGCGCCTGGCCTATGCCGGCGGATTCCGCGTTTCCGAGCTGGTCTCGCTGCGTTGGTCCGATATGGCCGACGCTGAGGATGGGACGATGTTCCTCACCGTGCTCGGCAAAGGTGGCAAGACCCGCACCGTGCGCGTCTCCTCGAGCACGGCAGACGTGCTCCGTGCCCTTCGCGGTGACGCTGATCCGGAAACCTTCGTCTTTGCCGGACGCCATGAAAGCGCGCTATCCGTCTCGCAAGCGTGGCGGGTCATCCGGGCTGCGGCCAAGCACGCCAGAATCAAGAAGCCCGTCTCGCCGCACTTCCTTCGCCATTCTCACGCCTCGCACGCGATCGAACGAGGTGTGAAGATCACAACCGTCCGGGACACGCTCGGGCACTCATCGATCGCCGTTACCGACCGCTACTCACACGCGCGCCCCGGCGATAGCTCTGGGCTCGCGCTCGCAGTCTAAATGAAGGAGTCTTTCGATGAGGAGAACCGAGAAAAGCAACGGGCCTATTCCGCTATTCGACGACTGGACGACGCTCAAGGTTGCTTCCGCAGAGCACTTACGTCGATGCCGTGAGCTTCAAGAACGCCTAGAAGCCGCAGAAAAAGAGCGGCTTGATTTGTTGCCTGCCGCGACAAGTCCAGAAGCGAGGGCGGTTCTTCGCGTGATTGACGGTGGGCGAACGCATCTTGTGACCCCTTAATCACTCAAAAGCCCCGGTGGTGTCGTGAACACCCCGAGGCTAACCCCCCTGAAAGGAATAGACTTTCAAATGGCAGCTACGATTCTACCGCAAACGACGAGCATCGACACCGATGGAATCCGAGCCCTGCTTCTGAGCAAGCTTGCGGCTCTTTTGCCAGAGAACGCTCCTGGCGACTCCGATGCCCACGTCGAAAGCGCCTCCGCACAGATCTTCATCGATCAACTAGAGAAGCTTGGGGAGGAGCAGGATGCCAGCTTCGCCTACGGCGCTCTTTTCGCAACGGAAGCTATGCTCGCGGTCATCGCAGACCCGTTCGGCGAAGCGTCGACAGTGCTTGCCGAAGCTATCGATTGGACGCGCAAGAACCTTCAGAGTCTACTCGATAACCGCCAACCGCCAAAGAAGGCGTCGTGACGAAAAAAAAAGTACCACAAGGGCCTCCGAAAAGAAAAATCGGGGGCCCTGGTTCTTATCAGATCGCAAACGCCGGAGGCGTACTGAGCGGACGCGGGATGAATGCATGCGTTCTCGTCTTTGAGTCCGCAGAATACATCCCGTGCATCGGATGCCGCAGATGGTTGTCGATCGCCTTGACGACCTTCTTCGGGTCCGTCGCGTCGTAGACGTTGAACGTGTTGTGAATCGTCGTATGGTGCGCGGAGTTAGTCGGAACCGGCAGCATCATGCCGCTTTGCGGGTCCATGTACCACTGAAGGTGCTTTGCCGGCTTCGCGCTCGTGTGTGGCGAGAGAAGTCCGAGCGCCTTCAGGAATCCGCCCACAGCGTTCACGAATGAATTGGACCACGACTTGAACTCCGAAGTGATCTGCGGCCAGTGGTGGATCGTCTCGTAGATTCCCGTTCCTAGCGCCGCGATCGCAATCGCGATGCCAGTTATCTCAGGATTCATCAGCGCAAAGAGCGTGAGCACGCGACCGAACTGCATCAGTCTGCCGATCATGCCGCCGGCGAACACAAGGTCTAAGATGCGAAGGAAACCGGCAAGCCCTGCGGTGCCCGACGAAATGAGCCCGAGCACACCGAGGCCACGAGAAAGCAGCGTCAGACCGCCGATAGCGGCACCGAGCGACGACAGCCCCGTGAACGTAGCGACGATCTCGCCGACGCCCTTCTCGATGGCGTGGTGCCTGTGAAGCCACGCCTGCGCTCCATGCAGTGCGTCGCCGATGCCCTTCGAGAGCGCGGTGAGTGAATCAAGCCACGGATGGGCGAGCTCGGCGAAGAGCGACGTAAAGTCCGCCCACGCACGACCGGCTTGGAAGAGTAGTCCTTGGTGAACGAGCCCTGCTTGGTTCGCCTGCGAAATGTCCGAACGAGACATGAACTGCCGAATGAGCGACAGCATCGAAAGAAATTGCGAATCCTGCGTGAGGTTCGACAAGCGCGAACCCCGCGAACCAAATACACTATTGAACACCTGGGATGCACGCGAGCGACCGACATGGTGCGCGTAGAGCGCGAGCTGATCGAGGAATCCCAGGGCGTCAGCCTTCTTGTCCGTGAAGAACAGACTGTGGCCGCGCGAATCGACCAGGCCCATTTGCTCAAGGTATTGCAGCTTCACTTTTTGTGCGTGCGTCGTCAATTGCAGCGGCGCCATCGCCTGCCGGAACAATGCCGCGACGCTCGTACCGCCTTTTCCAGACCCCATGCCATACCGCGAGAGAAGGGCCATGAGCCCGACGCTCGTCATCGCGTCGACGCCAAGCGGACGTAACTGCGGCTCGAAATACGCGAACTGCGTCGCGGCTTTCGCCATCGTGTCCGGCATGGATTCCGACAAGCGCGTGAACAGGTCGAAGGCCGCATCGGCTTTCTTTCCGTAGTACGCGCCGAAGAGGTGCGCGAGTTTGACGCCACTTTCCGCGGCCGATTCGTACGACGTGCCGCGAATGTAGTGCTGCAGCATCGCATAATTGCCGATGCGCGGCAGCATGTCCAGAAACTTGGCGATATGAAACGTGTGTCCGGTCGTGAACAACCCGCCGGAAGCGCGCGCAATAATCGCCATCAGTTTGGCGGCTTGGTTCACCGAAACGCCGGTCTGGTCGCCAAGGTCGAACGCGGCTTGCCGCAGGCGCTCCATTTGAGTAGCGCTGGCACCCGTGGCGTTTTTCACGCCGATCATCGTCATTTGCAGCTTGGCCGCCTCGCCGACGCCGAACCCCATGACGGCTAGGCCGGAAATCGCAGCGCCTGCCATCGCGCGCGTGCGCAAACGCAGCATGGCCGTCGCGTGCTCGTTGACCGAGGCCGTATAGCGCTGCATCGCGAGCGCGTTCTTGTCGATGAGCCCTTGCTGGCGCATGAGCTGCGCATTCGCAAGCGACGTCTGCGATGCGAGCCGCTGCATCGTAACTGCACCATTTCCGGTGAAGTTCAGGAAGACGCCGACGGTCCATGATCCTAACGCCATGTCAGTTCTCCGAGATTAGTGCTGGTGAAGCGAGCTGACTTTGCAGCTCGTGAACTTTGGAAATAACGTCGCGTATGTCGGCTGGATCGCCGCCTAGCTCGGCGTACAGCGTGCGCGCGGCTTCGACTGCGCGCAACCAATGCTCTGGGATCTCCATCTCGCGACGTCCCGGCGGGGTGTTGCGAAACTTGCCGCGCCGAATCCGCTCGAGCGATTCCTCGTGGAGTTTTATTTGCTTTTCGCACGCATCGATAAGCGGATCGAGCACAGGCGCGAATGCTTTGTCCGCACGACGAGTGCCGAGCGCCGAGGCAAGGGCTGACGCGACGTCGCCAAGAGCGGCGAGGCCGTACAACTTTGCCATTTCGCGATCGCCGGCCATAAAGAAAGCCGCCGATTGCTGGTCCGTCAGACACGAAATAGCGATGCCGTTCACGATCACGTCCCAAGCTTCTTTTAACTCGTACCGATTCACGCTCGAACTCCTCTTTTAAGTCTTGCGCGGGCGCGTTCGCGCTTGCGACGGCGACGCTCGGATGGCTTCATCGCGTGTTCTTTGTCGCGAAGCGCCGTCATTAGCCCGCCGGTATCGACTGCTTTGCGCAATCTGCGAAGCGCACCGATTATGTCGCCGTCGAAGACGACGACGCGCAACGAATCGGCTCCGCTTTTGTGGCCTCGAACACGCTCGTTATACTGCATCAGCGTGCCATCCAATCTCGTCCGATCGCCGAAACCTGACGCGCAAAGAGCTCGGCACTTTGCCGGCGAGCGCGAACGTCGAGAATCTCGCGCAAGCCCCAGACAAAAACATCGACTTGGTCGTCGTGCCTTGCATCCGGGAAATCAAAGAGCTCAGAAAGAAAATCGTCAAGCCACGGCGCGCGCGCGGGGAGCAACACGCGCTGCCCCTCGCAAAGTGGAATAACCTCCAGCGCACGTTCGGTCTTCGACCTCGTCGGCTCCATCGCGCGAATCGGCCACGAAGAACTCTGCGTGAGCGCTCCGATCATCCGCGCGCCCATGCTCGCATTCTCGATGAGTACGAGATCCGGCTTCCAGCGTTCGAGATGCTTGAGCAAGCGTTCGCGCAACGGCTCGAAGTCTAATCGAGCGCGCTCGACCTCGATGACGTACACGTCCTGCGAATCCGTCATTAAGGTGCAAAACGCTGAGTAGGAACCGGAAGACGTAAGTTTGCCGGCGCAATCGACCGCAGTCAGACGCACATAGTGACTGAGGTCTTTCGGCATCCCCAGCATGCTGCGAACGCCGAAGCGCTCGTGAAATGCTGACGGCTGTTTTGGTTCGGGCACCGGCAGACGCTCGTATCTACGCGAAAACATCTCCGGCGCGAAAATCCGGCCGCCCTCAGGAATTGGTTGCCCCTGATACTCCGCCGAAAACATCGCCGATCCGACTGTCGCCTTCTTCTCGCGCAGCATGTCGGCTGACCAGCGCTGCGGCCACAGCGCTTCGCCAATCTCGCGCCCGAGCGGGTCCAGCGTCGTCTCGCAAATCGCTTCGAGATTAACAAACGTCCACTGTGATGCATCTTCACCTTGCTGCAGGCGCGCGATGATGTCATCGGTAGACCAGCGCGTGTTTAACAGCACGACGCAACTCCCGGGCTCCATGCGCGAATCCATAACGGCGCGCAACCAGCGCTCCAATTCATCGCGCGTCGATCCCGTCATGAGGTCCGGTTGAATGTCGTCGAGAATTGCGAAGTCGGCGCGAAAACCCGTGACCGTCGAGAGTGCGGAATGCGCGCGAGCTTCTGAACCGCTCGTCATTTGCCACGCGAGCACGCTCGTCGAGTCGTCTCGCAAGCGCGCAGGCCACGGGTACGCCTCAGAGGTCACGATATCGCGAATTGCGCGGCTGTTGCGAACGGAAAGTGATTCACTCGCCGAGAACAGCAGCAGCCGGCGACGAGCACGGCCGAGAAACCACGCGCCTGCGGTCTGAAGTAACCGGCTCTTGCCGTGGCCCGGAGGCGCACTGATCGCGAGCTTGCGAATCTCGCCGCGCTCGCAGCGCTCCAAGAGATCCGCAAGATAGACGATATGACGCGGCGTCTGATAATCCGCGTGCATGTAGGTCGCGAAGTCGAGCAAACGCTGGCGCGCGAGTTCTGATTTGAGCGCCGAAGTCGGCGAAGAAATAGCTAAGCTAGGAATGGCAAACTCTCCTTGGGGCGATGGCGTCGCCGGGGCAACGCCACCACATCGAAAAACTTACGTTGGAACTATACGAACGCGACGCTCGACGCCGTCGTCGCCGATCACCGCGACGATCTCCGGTTCCGGCTTTGGATCGCGCGCCTTGCGAAACGCAGAAGAGCGCCAGGCAGCGTCGAGCTCTTGCGACGACATTTCGCTCGCATCTTTCGATGGAACATTCAGCTCCAAACGAATGCCGTTTGGCGAAGGATTTAGCCACGCAGAATCGCGCGCGATCTTTTCGCCGATTTCCTTCTCGCGCGCTTTGCGCTGCGCCGAATTGAGCGGCTTCATTCGCTAAACCCTCCTGCGCCGAGCATCTTCAAAACGTCGCCGTAGAGTCTCCGATGCTCGCCGATCGCAACATTTGCGCGCATCGCGCCGTCGCGATCGGAAACGTCGTTCCGCTGTTTGTCGAGTGCCTCGTCGTGCAAAAGAATGAACGCGAGGCCCAAGCCCAACATTGCATCGTGAACGTCTTCAAGGTCTTGTTTTGCTTTCGCAAGCTCGGTTCGCGCTTCGGGCCATCGACGAGGATGCCCGAGAAACGCAAAACCGTCGTCGCAACGCGCGCGAGTCTGCCACTTTTCGATGCGCTCCTTTGCGCCGGCTTCGTTCGCGAGCAGTTCGTCGCGAAGCCTCGCGTCGATTTCGAGTCCGCCTAATGCGTGCGCCGGTGACGATTCGTCGATGACGACGCGATGTGAAGTTTGAATCATCTTATTTGCTCCCCAGCCATTTCTTAGCGAGGCGAACTTGCGCGTCGCCACGAGCGAGCGCGCGTTGGACGATGTCCCGCTGCGCTAGTTCGGCGTCGGTGATCGCTGATTCGCGCGCAAGTTTTGCGCCGCGATCGATGAGCAAGCCGATGAGCGTGCGCGATTCCACGACCTGTCCGCGAAGATACTTTACAGGCAAATTATTGCAAGGACCGTATGGTTCGAGAAGCAAAACGTCCTCAAGCAAGACGAGAGACTCGCCCTCGGCAACATCGTCGAGCGATCGGATCTCGATCGCCGACTGAAGAAATGCAGCAAGTGCGTCGAGACTCTCGCGTGAAAGTGAAGTATTGCGATCGAACTCGATCACGAGATCATGGACGGCATGCTCCTGACCGTTTGGGTCGTCGGAGCAATCGATTAAAAGCGTCAGCGTATCGCGCTCGGGATCGAACGTGAACGTCGTGCGCGGACACAGTCGCACGGGGATCGTGCTTGGTTCGTGTTTTCCGTTTTTCATTTCGTGCGCGCCTCCTCGGCACGCTAAGAGATGGAAGAAAAAAGTGGCCGGCAGCGTCACGCTACCGGCCGGTCACCCCGCGAGGTTTCAGGGCAAATCTTTGTGCGTCTACGCGCGCACGGGCTCTTTAGCGTCGGCGGCGAGCGACGACGCGGTCTGCAAGGCGCCGGCGAGCGCCTGCGCGAGCTGTTGCGATGCAATCGCAATCGCGGCGGGTGAACTTCCCGAAACGCACACCGTGGCTCCAACGCGAACTTCGTCAGGTCTAGGCATCTCGCAACCTCCAAAAAGCGAAAAGAGCGCGCCGCCGATGGGGAGCGGGCACTCTCTAATCTAAGTATACCAGCCTAGGACAAATCGAACGTCAAGCGATGCGGTCCGCCTGGTCACGCACGACCTCGCGCTCGCGCCACGGCGGCTTCAGCCGGCGACGCCGAGCATAACGTTCCATTTGAAAACGCTTGGCGTCGTCGCGCAGCGCCTCGGCCACGTCGGCGGCCACGTCGTCGCTCACGCGGCGCGGCACGCCCTCACGGCGACGGAAGACTACGATGCCTACACACACGGCCACGCGAACGTCACGGAGCTCGACATACGCCTCGACCGCGACGGTCGGGCTCGGCACCGGCCTCGACCACGACAGCCGCGGACGAAAGCGACGGTATTGTTCCCATCCGACTTTCGCACGCTCCGCCGCCTCGCGGTCGCGCAACGCTCTTTGTCGCTGCTTCGCCGCCCTCCAGGCGCATGCGTCGGAGCAATAGCGAACACGACCCGCGGGCAGCTCCCGATCGCATCCGGACGCCGTGCAGCTACTCACGATACACACCTCGAAAGCGGGACAAACTCACAAAAAGTGATGTGCGCTTGCGAGGGGGTACCCAGCCCCATGCAGCGAGGCGCAAAAGGGGAAAGCCCCCCTAGGCGGCATGTAGCAGATCATGGGGTGAGCGCCTTTGGCTCGTCGGCCAGGCGAGCGATGAGCTGCTTGATCTCGGCGGCGCTGCGGCCTTCCAGGCCCACGACCAGCGCGTTTACGACATCCTCGCCGACGCGCTCGATGACGCGCAGGAGGCCGCGGAGGCCCATTTCTGGTGCCCCCGCGACGTGCTGCTCGACGATGATCTGCCGCTGGTCGATGATCGGCTGGTCGGCGATGACGTTATGGTATTTCGCGAATATGCGCTCGACTGCGTCAACAAGATTGCGGCGCCCCTTGAGGGCCCCATTAATGTCGCCTTCGCGTTCGAGGCGGTATGACAACCTGTCATAATGGTTGACCTGGGTCTCGACGACAGAAAGAACGTCCGCGGCCGTCTCGATGCGAATCAGGCCGTTTTCGGCCTCTCTTCCGGCCGCCGGCGTCTGGGGCGGGGTTGTGCCATCCGTTGGCGCTGGTCGGATCGCGTGGAGTCTCATGTGCCGCGAAATTGCCGAATCGCTGATCCCGAACGTCTGCTCGGCGACCCGAAGCGCCAAGCCGGTCCGCATTGCTGATTCGATCTTGCGCCGGTTCCGGTGTCCACAAACCTTACAAGGACGCCCAACCATTAGACCCTCCCGAATGAAAGATAACTGGTCTTATCGTGCATGAGACACCGTCCCGAAACGAGCGAAAATCGAGGTCCAAACGACCCTCGGTCCACCCAGAATGTGTGCCGCGAACACGAGCGAAAAACGTCGCGTGAGCGTACGTCCGCACTCCCGAAAACGGGAACACTGGAAAAAACGAAAACCGAAACGGGAACGGCGCCGGCGCGGGCGTGCGGGGGCTTGGTTGGGGAGTCTGCTTACCGTGGTCCTCATGGCGGTTAGCACGTCCAATCTTGCGACCAGCGACAGAACTCGGCGCGGTCAGCCTGTGGTAGGGCGACCATCGCAGAGGCGATGTTCTCCCACGGCACCCAGAGGTCAACCGTATATCCTGCGATCTGGCCTTGGGCGTCGAAGTCGGCGAGCCTAATCCGCACTCCGCGGTCATCGAGCGCGATGATCTCGCCGATCGGCAAGTCGAGGGAGGCAAGTCTGCGGCGCAGGAAGAGCGCGACGAACATCCCGGCAGAGAGCGCGGCGCTCATCCTTCATGCTCCGTGCAATTTCGGCGGCCGCAATGGTCGCAGATCTCGGCGACGATGCGCTCGGCGCATGCGACGACCCAAGCCTGCAGGCGGGCAGCCCAAACGTCATCGACGTCTGCGTCCGTCTGGGGCGTGGTCTCGCGCAGGATCGCGATGATGTCTGGTTTGTGCTGGCGCAAGGCGTCCGCTTGCGCTGCGGTGAGTCCGTTAGGCCCGGCGGTGATTCTGAGACGATCGCCGACCACGCGGATTTGTGAGCCGGTCGCGATGAGCTCATCGACGAGGTGCGCGGGCGTCAAAGCTCTACCTCCTCGCCGGCACGGGCGAGTATATCGCACCCCGTCCCGACCATGCCGTCCCACCCTACGGGTGGGGACGGCTGGGACGGCATGGTCTCGGGATGCCGTCCGATGCCGTCCGATGCCGTCCCGGACGTGGACGGGGTGGTGAGGCGGTAAGTCATTCCGCTCCCTCGGCGGCCAGCCTCAGCGAAAACGCCGGAGGCTAGCAGGGCGTCGAAGCGTCGACGGACGTCGGTCGTGCGGTGGCCGCGGATCGACTGCTCGACGCTCGTCCGCGAGAACGTTTCGGCTCTTGAGCGTGCCCACTCCGTGATTTTCGCGTCGAGGGCGGCGTCGCGAGTATCGATCGGGGCGACTGTCGAGGCACTGAAAGAGACGATGGGCCCCGAAAAGTCAACGACGGCGGAAATTGGTGCGAAGGGCGGTCCTTCGCTCATCTTACGGCAAGCGATCCTGACCCGCCGGATGGGAGAGTCGTCTGGTGGTTCGGCCGTGACGACCCACATCGTCCGAAAAGCCGCCTCTTTCTGGACCGAACCGTAATAGTCGCCGAGTTCGCCGCGCTCTTTCGGGCGGTGTGGGTGGTCGATCACAGCGCCCCCGCACCCGAATTCCGCGTAAAGTGATCTGAGCTCGTCCACGAATTCTCGCATGGCAAAAGCCGGGTCTTTGGCGCGGTCGGGGTTGTAAATCGCGCTCAGACAATCGATATCGACGTTTGCGCCTTCGTACTGGCTTAAAATTTTGCGCAGTGATTTCAAACTAAAATCGCGCGCGTTAAGCGTTACGAAATCGAAACCAGGTGCTGCTGAGACACGGCGTATGCGATTTCGAAACGATTTAGCGCCAGCATCGATGTTGATGTAGAGGGCGCTCCGGCGTTTCTTGACCGCGTATCGGCCAAGGAATGGTACGCCACGAACGATCGCGTCGCACGCATGAAGTTCAAGCCAGGATTTTAGGCTTCCGGGTGCTCCAAAGACGAGCGTTGGGGCGTCCTCGGTCGGCCGAATTTTCTCGATGTCGTGTTCGATCTCTTCGGCCTCGGTGTTTGCGAGGTCAACGACCGACTCTATTTGCCAGCCCCGCACGTCCTCAGCCTCTGGCGTGTCTGGCTTTTGACCGGCGACGCGCGAGGCCGAGAGAATGATTGCGTGCAGGTCAGCGACGGTGCGTGTCTCAAGAAAGTCCGCCACGTCGCTACCGTCATCGCGATCACTGAAGAGATCCACGATGCGCACGTCGCAATTCGGGTGCGCTTGTGCGATCGCCCGCGCGCGGAGATTGGCGGCTGCTCGTCCCGGCGCATCTGAATCGCAAAGGACGATCACTTTCGATGCACCGGCAAAGGCGGCGACGTGCTCGGGCTGGAGTTTGGCGGCTGCGCCGCCTGCGATTGTCGTCGCGACCGCGCGAACACCGCTTCCGGCTTTGTCAAACTCGGCTTGAAGCGCATCGCATTTGCGCTCGCCCTCAGCGAGGAAAATCGAACCGCCGCTTTGCGATGTTTTAAGCACGCGATCCAAATGATATAAAGGCAGCTTCCGGCCATTCAGACCCGCAACGTATTTGCCGCCGTCGAAGCGAAATTGGACGAAGTCCTTAGGGCGGCCGTCGCGCCCGGGCTCGATACGGTCAACGCGACCAACCGGATTCCCACTCTCGTCCGTGTAGACGTAACTGTCGCGACCGCTAGCACAGATTCGCTCTTCAAACCATTGCGCCGCCTCGGCGTGATCGCGTGCATGGCCGGCGGCAATCGCCAAATCGAGAACGCCGCCGGCCGCACTGCATGAGCGGCACGCCCAGACATTTCGCTGGACGTCGAGATCGCAACTCGCGCGCGAATCATCGTGCGAGCGATCCGGACACTGGACGCGTAGGTGACGGCCGATGCGCTTGGCGCTCGCGGTCGAAGCGCCGCTGACAAGCTCGTAGGCGCGAGCGATGCTCAGCGAGTCGATGACGCTCACGGCGCCGTACCCCGCCGCCGCATAGCGCCCACCGCGTCATCGTACGCGCGCTCCAGCTCGCGATCGATCGCGGCGATCAGGCGGCCGGCTAGGCGGATTGCCAGCCGGACGCGTCGCAACCGCAGCCACGCGATGATGCGCGTCATGCTGCACCGTCGCGCGCGGGTGCGGTGTGCTCGCGCTCGTAGCGCTCCACATCGGTGAGCGGGACGCGCACGCTGCCCCCGATGCGGATGCTCGCGATGGTGCCGCGCGCGATCAATCGGTAGACGTGCGCGCGCGATACGCGCCAACGCGCCATCAAGTCGCGGGCCGAGAGGTGGGTCGCCGCCGGTGTGTGTATCATATTGTGACCAGGGTATCTGCCGTGGGCCGCCGTATCTACCCCACACAAATGGGTATTTCGCGACCGAGGCCCGGCCGGCCACCGAAGCACGAATCGGCATGGTCTTACTACACCGCCCCCCGCAAGAAGCAGTCGCGCGCGATCCGTCTATTGGCGCTGGAAGCCGAGCGCCGCAAGTGGTCGATCCTCATGGCAGCGACGCTTTGCGGGCGGGAGATTAAGGCGTTCACGCGTACCCTCTCGGCACCACGGCCTCGCCTTGCAACCATCACGCAGTTTGCCGGCGCGCTGGGCTACGGCGTGATGGTTGCGCGAGCACTTACCGATCGGCTCACTGACCGCGATCTTGACGACGTTCACCCGCGCATCGCCGCAGAAATTGCGATCCGTCGAGCGCGCCTGTTCACGAACGCGACGGTGGCGAGTCTCGCATTTCAGGATGGTTGGCGAAGGTGGCCCGAGGACGTCCGGCACGACGTCTGCGCCGCGTATGTGATCGCGAACGCGGGGCTCGACGACGAGCCGGTCGATGAGGTTTTAGGGCTGGAGCTCGGCGCGATAAACCGCGTACTGCGCGTTGCTGACGTTGGTTTCGACCTCCATCGCTTCGTCGCCGACCCGGATTCGATTAAGGCTGCGAAGGCCGAAGGAATTGATTGGTTGTTGCTTATGTCAGACGCGTTGGGGTTTTCGGCCGATGATGAGGCCGCGATCG